>ENA-OQCL01000056-OQCL01000056.1-human-gut-metagenome-genome-assembly--contig:-NODE-56-length-59729-cov-22.087111_pt1 | contig 59729 bp, 53 predicted proteins | sample MGYA00242502_ERZ504586 | MGnify/ENA primary metagenome ERZ504586 (study PRJEB26092, sample SAMD00036316) | human gut metagenome | host: Homo sapiens | study: EMG produced TPA metagenomics assembly of... | reverse complement strand
GCTGCGGTTTCTACAAGGACCGCGAGGTTATCGTTACCGAGTAACTGTATACTCTGGATACGATGCCGTTCCAACTGGAACCACAATGGCCGGCTCAATGAGTCGGCCATTTTTGTATAAGGAGCATATGAAATGAGTAACGTTCGCGTTTGTGTAGACGTTGTGGGCGGAGACGAGAGGCCCCAGGTTGTCCTCGACGGTATCGAGGCTGCGCTTGCGGCAGATCCCGAGATTGAGGTCTTGGCCGTCGGTCCCGCTGAAATCGTCAACCCCTTTGCAGCGGCGCATGCCCGCGTGGAGGCCTTGGAGGCCCCCGACGTCATCAGCATGGAGGACGATCCCATCCGCGCCGTGATGACTAAGCGCAAGTCCTCGATCGTGCTTGCATGCCGTGCCATTAAGAAGGGCAATGCGGACGCGTTTTTCTCGGCCGGCTCGACCGGTGCCATGACCGCTGCCGCCACGGCCTACGTCACGCCGTTTAGGTATTTGGCGGAGGGCAAGAAGCAGCCGGTCCGTCCGTGCCTGACTAACGCACTGCCTAATCGCGCCGGCGGCCTGACGGTGCTGTGCGATATGGGCGCCAATCCCGATGTCACGGTGGACGACATGGTGCGTTTCGCCCAGATGGGTGCTGCCTATGCCCGCGTGGTTTTGGACATTGAGCATCCGCGTGTGGGCCTGCTTGCCAACGGCACCGAGGACGAGAAGGGCTCCAACTTTACCAAGGCGTGCTTCCCGGCCATGAAGGCCGCGGTTCCCGGCTTTGTGGGCAACTGCGAGGGCACCGATCTTACGTCGGGCAATTTTGACGTCGTGGTCGCCGACGGTATGTCGGGCAATATTGCGCTCAAGGCCACCGAGGGCGCTGCCAAGTTTTTGCTGCAGGAGCTCAAGGGTGCCTTTATGTCTTCGCTCGGCACCAAGATCGCCGCGCTGCTCATCAAAAAGCAGATGCGCCAGATTAAGGCCAAGCTTTCGGGCGACGCCAAGGGCGGCGCGATTCTGCTGGGCCTGCGCGGCGTCGTGTTGATCGGCCACGGTGCCACGTCGGTCGAGGCCGTCAAGAACGGTACGCTTGCCGCGGCCCAGGCCGTGCGCGCCGGGCTTGTCCAGGACGTTGCCAATTCTATGGACGGTATCGTTTTATAAAGGCCGCGTTACGTGGCTCAACCTGTACCGCGTGGGGTAGAATCGGAGCCGTATTGCAACGCGGCTCCGATTGCCGTGTTGTGTTGTGTTCCATGACATACGAGAGGAAGCGCTATGGATCGCTCCGAAATCTTCGATAAGATCGCCGAAGTCGCCGCTGACGTGCTGGGTGTCGATGTCGCCGACATTAGCGACGAGACCACTTTTGACGATCTCGATGCCGATTCGCTCGAGCGTCTGCAGCTGGTGACGGCCATCGAGGACGAGTTCGACCTCGAGATCGATGTCGAGACCCTGCTGTCGCTCAACTCTGTCGCCGACGCTGTCGACGCTATTGAAAACGCCAAGGAGGCCTAAGTCTTGGCTTTGTCTGAACGACTCACGCGCGCCCAGGAGATTCTGGGCCATGAGTTCAATAATAAGGTGCTGCTGCGCGCGGCGCTCACGCATCCCTCGGCCGTCGAGGGTCAGCCGGTCTCTGCCAGCTATGAGCGCCTTGAGTTTTTGGGCGATTCCATTTTGGGCGCCGTGGTGGCCCGTTCGCTCTTTGAGTCCTATCCCGAGTTTGACGAGGGTAAGCTCACGCGCCTGAAGGTGTCCCTTGTCTCGGGCGCTACGCTGTCCGAGGTGTCGCACGAACTGGGTATCGACGACATCATCATCTTTGGTGCCTCCGAGACCGGTACCGGCGCCCGCGGCCTGCATTCGGCGCTCGAGAACGTCTACGAGTCGCTCGTGGGTGCGTTGTATCTGGATGCCGGTTGGGATGCGGCGGCGGAGTTCATCCACCGTACGCTCAAGCCGCACCTGGCCTCCGAGCGTGCCGAGCACCCCGCGAACCCCAAGTCGTTCTTGCAGGAGTGCGTGCAGGCAGACGGCCACGAGCCTCCCGCGTATAAGCTGGTCGGCTCCGAGGGCCCCGCGCATGCGCCCACCTTTACCGCTGTGGTGCTCATCGACGGTATTCGTCAAGGCCGCGGCACTGGTTCCTCCAAGAAGGAGGCCGAGGGAGCCGCTGCGCTCGAGGCGCTCGACCGCATGGGCTACACCACCAACGGCGTGATTCTCAACAAGAAGCCTGTTTAAGCGAGGAACCGTGTATCTCAAGTCCCTCACGCTCAAAGGGTTCAAGTCGTTTGCCGACCGCGCCCATATGTCATTTGAGCCTGGCCTGACCGTCATCGTCGGTCCCAACGGCTCGGGAAAATCGAACATCTCCGACTCGATTCTGTGGGTCCTGGGCGAGCAGAGCGCCAAGCAGCTGCGCGGCCAGGCCATGGAGGATGTCATCTTCTCGGGCTCGTCGGCGCGCAAGCCGGTGGGTGTGGCCGAGGTTACGCTGGTGCTCGACAACTCGGACCATATGCTTCCCGTCGACTTTGAAGAGGTGGCTATCACCCGCCGCATGTATCGCTCGGGCGAGAGTGAGTACCTCATCAACTCGAGCCCGTGCCGCCTGATGGACATTCAGGACATCCTGCACGATTCGGGCCTGGGCAAGGATACGCATTCCATCATCAGCCAGGGCAAGCTCGATGCCATTTTGCAGAGCCGCCCCGAGGAGCGCCGCGCTCTTATTGAGGAGGCTGCCGGCATCTCCAAGCACAAGCGCCGTAAGGAGCGTGCGCTCAAAAAGATCAAGTCGATGGACGAGCACCTGACCCGTGCCCGCGACATCAATAAGGAGATCGCCCGCCAGCTGCGGCCGCTGGAGCGTCAGGTCGATCGCGCGCGCAAGTACAAAGAGCTGTCCTCGCGCGCGAACGAGCTTACGCAGATGCTGGCCGTCGACGAGCTTCGTTCGCTGCAGTCGCAGTGGAACGACTTGGAGAGCCGCTCTAAGGAGGGCGCCGCCGAGCTGGAGCTCGCGCAGTACCGCCTGGGTGAGAAAGAGCGCGAGCTCGAGAAGCTCCAGGTTATGCTCGAGGAAAAGGGCCTGTTTGTGGGCGATCTGGGCGAGCAGCGCCGCCATATGCAAGACGTGGTCGGCCGCATCAATTCCGATATGCGCCTGCTCGAGGAAAAGGGCCACAACATGGTGTCGCGCCTGTCCGACATGCGCGGCCAGATCTCGAGCTCCGAGCATCAGCGTCGTCGCGTTGTCGAGGAGCTCGAGGATGCACGTGCCCAGCTTGAGGAGGTGACCGGTGCGCACATGCAGGCCCAGTCCGACGTTGACGCCGCCGGTCCTGCTGCCGCCCAGCTCCACGAGCGTCGCGTTGCGCTTGACAATCAGATTTCGCAGCTCACGCGCGAGCAGCGCGATGTGCAGCGTGTGGCCGACAACGCCGCGCTCGAGCTTGCCAAGGTGAAGGACTCGCTGAGCAACGCCGAGGTCGAGGACAACATGTACGCCTCGCGCCTGGAGCAGATCGACGAGCAGCTCGAGGAGGTCACGGCCTCGCTCGAGAGCCGTCGCGACCGCGCTGAGGAGCTCGAAGGCGCGCTCGATCAGGCCCGTCAAGCCCAGGTCGATGCGCGTGAGGCCACCGAGGTCGCTCGTGCGGCGTTGAAGGACTTGCGTAATCGCGAGAGCGAGGCGCGCAACAAACTGTCCGAGGTTCGCTCTGAGCTCGCGAGCCAAAAGAAGCTCGATGCCCGCATGGCAGACAGCTCGCCGCTGGTGAGCCGTCTGATGGGTGCGCTGGGCGATGATGTCTCGGGTCGTCTGGGCGACGTGCTCGAGGCTCCTCGTGAGCTCGAGGGCCTGGTCGAGCAGCTGCTTTCTGGCGATATCGATGCTCTTTTGTTTGATGATGCCGCTACGCTTGAGCGCGCCGGTCGTGCGGCTCTGGACCAAAAGAAGGCCTCGGGCGAGGCGCTGCTGATGGCGCGCGGCGTGAGCGGCGGTGCTGCTGCTAAGGGTGCTGCCGGTTCGCGTCTGGTCGATCGTCTGTCCGTGCGCTCCGGTTATGGCCCGGTTGTCGAGGCCCTGCTCGGCGGCTATTACGTGGTCGATGACTTGGCCGCCGCGCTGGCGGCACCAGTCGTTGACGGTGTGACCTACGTGACTCCCGATGGCGCCCGCGTGAGCTGTGGCGGCCTGGTGCGCGTGGGGCTCGATGCCGGCGAGGCTTCGGGTGCCTTGGAGCGCAAGCGTCGCATTCGCGAGTTAGAGGGCCTGGAGCCCGATCTGGCTGCCGTGTTTGAGCATGTGTCAGACCAGGTCGTCGAGGCCAATGCGGCCGTCGAGGAGGCGCGTGCCGCCGAGGGCGATGCCGCCGGCGAGATCGCCCGTCTTGAGGGCGAGCGCCGCTCGCTGCTTTCCGAGATCGGCCGCTTGGAGCAAAGCGCCAACAATGCCGAGGTCGAGCGCGTGCGCATCTCGAAGCGCCGCGAGCAGGCCGCCGAGGCCGTCCGCGCTGCGCGTCCGCGCGTTGACGAGCTCACCCGTTCGCGCGACGAGGCCCGTGCGCAGGCAAGCGACCTTGGTCTTCAGATTGCCGAAGCCAACGATGAGCTCGATCGCGTGCGCCGTGACGATTCTGAGGCAGCCGGTAAGCTCGCCGATGCCAAGGTCCGCCTGGCTCAGACGAGCGAGCGCCTGCGTTCGCTGAAGGGCCGCGTGCCCGATCTTGAGCATCGTCTGGAGGGCATCGACCGCCGTATCCGCGGAACACGCCAGGCCTCACGCTCGCTCGAGCTGCTGCGCCTTCGCGTCGATCCCATGCATGAGCGCTATTCTGCCCTGTTGGAGCGCGCCTCGGACTGGGCCGCGCGCCTGCGTGACCAGGCTTCGCTCGAGGAGGCGGACTCGGCCTCGCTCAAGAAGACCATCGAGGACGCCAAGGCCGAGGTCTCCCGCGCCAAGGAGCGGGTCGATGCCGCCACGGCGACGCAAAACGAGTTCAAGGTCGCACGCGGCAAACTCGAGGTGCAGGTAGAGGCGGCCATCAAGGCCATTACCGCCGATGGCACCACGGTGCTCGAGGAAGCTCTCATGCTTCCTGCGCCCACCGACCGCGACGCCGCCGAGCGCGAGCTCAACCAGCTCGTGCGTCAGATCAACAACCTGGGCCCTGTGAACCAGGTTGCGATGGAGGAGTACGAGCAGCTCAAGCGCCGCGCCGATTATATCGAGGAGCAGCTGGCCGATCTGGAGAGCGCGCGCAAGGCGCTCACCAAGATTACCGTGGCCATTGACCGTAAGATGCGTAAAGCCTTCCTGGTGACCTTTGAGAAGGTCGATGCGAACTTCCGCGAGATCTTCGCCATGCTGTTCCCGGGTGGCCAGGCGCATCTGGAGATGACCGACCCCGAGCATCCTGCCGAGACGGGCATCGAGGTCGTGGCGCAGCCGCGCGGCAAGCGCATCACCAAGATGATGCTCATGTCGGGCGGCGAGAAGAGCCTGACGGCGCTCGCCTTGCTCTTTGCCGTGTATCGCACGCGTACGGTGCCGTTCTATGTGCTGGACGAGGTCGAGGCGGCGCTCGATGACGCCAACCTGTCCAAGCTCATCGGCGCGCTCGATGTTTTGCGTTCCGATACGCAGCTCTTGGTTATCTCGCATCAGCGCCGTACTATGGAGGACGCTGACGTCCTCTACGGCGTCTCGATGCAAGCCGACGGCGTCAGCCGCGTCGTCTCGCAAAAACTTGATCGCGAAACCGGAAAGGTCGTGAATGCATAATGGGATTCTTCGATGCTCTCTCGCGCGGACTTGAGCGCAGCCGCGAGGCCCTCAACGAGGTCTTTTACTTTGGCGGCGAGGTCGATGAGGATTTTTGGGAGGATCTAGAGGACACCCTCGTCATGGGTGACATGGGCGCCGAGGTCGCCATTCAGGTCTCCGATGACCTGCGCGATACCGCGGCCAAGAAGAACCTCAAGACCGCTCCGCAACTCCGTCGCGCCCTGGCCGAGCAGCTCGAGGGCCATTTTGTGCCCGCCGAGCGCGATCCGTTCTCCGACACGCCGAGCTGCGTGCTGTTTGTGGGTATTAACGGTGCCGGCAAGACCACGACGGTCGGCAAGATCGCGAGCGCTATGGCTGCCCGCGGCAAGAACGTCGTGATCGGTTCGGCCGATACCTTCCGCGCCGCCGCCATCGAGCAGCTCGATGTGTGGGGCCAGCGCGCCGGCGTTCCCGTCATCAAGCGCGACCGCGGCTCCGATCCGGCGAGCGTGTGCTATGACGTGCTCGATGAGGCCGACAAGCGCGGCAGCGACCTGGTGCTTATCGACACTGCCGGCCGTCTGCACACGAGCCCCGAGCTCATGCGCGAGCTTGCCAAGGTGGTCAACGTGACGCGTAAGCGCGCCGCCAATATGGCCGCCGGCCCCATGCCCGTCTCGGTCGTCCTAGTAATCGATGCCGCAACAGGCCAAAACGGTCTGAACCAGGCGCTCGAGTTTAACGAGGCGCTGGGCCTGGACGGTATTATCATGACTAAGCTCGACGGCACGGCTAAGGGTGGCATCGCCATGGCTGTGGCCGAGAAGCTCAAGCTCCCGATCCTGCGCGTGGGCGTGGGCGAGCAGGTTGATGACCTGCAGGAGTTCAATGCCAAAGATTTCTGCCGCGCCCTGGTGGGCGAGTCCAACTAAGGAGTGACTAGTGTTTGATTCTCTGAGCGATCGCCTCAACGACACATTTGACCGCCTGCGTGGCAAGGGTAAGCTGACCGAGGCCGATATTACTTCTGCCATGCGCGACATTCGCATGGCGTTGCTCGAGGCCGACGTCAACTTCAAGGTCGTCAAGGAGTTCGTCGCCAAGACCAAGGAGCGCTGCATGACCGCCGAGGTCATGGAGTCGCTGTCGCCGGCGCAAAACGTCGTCAAGATCGTGCTCGACGAGCTCACCGAGATGCTCGGCTCCACCGAGAGCAAGCTCGTCTTTAGCAACCGCATTCCCAATGTCATCATGCTCGTGGGCCTTCAGGGCTCCGGTAAAACCACGGCAGCTGTAAAGCTGGCCTACCTGCTCAAGAAGCAGGGCCGCTCGCCGCTGCTCGCCGCGTGCGACGTCTACCGTCCCGCCGCCGCCGACCAGCTGGCCACGCTCGGTGGAGAGATCGGCGTACCGGTCTTCCGTGGTGACGGCGAGCACCCGGTTGATATCGCCAAGGGCGCCATCCAGGAGGCCGTCGACCACCTGCGCGACGTGGTCATCGTCGATACCGCCGGTCGTCTGCAGATCGATGAGCAGATGATGCAGGAGGCCGTGGACATCAAGAAGGCCGTCAAGCCCGATCAGGTGCTGATGGTCGTCGATGCCATGACCGGCCAGGATATCGTCAACGTCGTCTCGACCTTCGCCGGTCGCACCGACTTTGACGGTGTGATCATCTCCAAGCTCGACGGCGATGCCCGTGGCGGTGGCGCGCTTTCCGTGCGCCAGGTGACCGGCAAGCCCATCAAGTTCGTGAGCATGGGCGAGAAGCCCGATTCGCTGGAGCCGTTCTACCCCGACCGCATGGCCAAGCGCATCTTGGGCATGGGCGACGTCGTCGGCATCATCGAGAAGGCCCAGGAGGCGGCCGACGCCGAGCAGCTCGAGGCCGCCGAGCGCATGCTGCGCGAGGGCTTTACCATGAACGACATGCTCGACCAGATGAAGGCCGTCAAGAAGATGGGCGGCATGAAGGGCATTCTGGGTATGCTCCCCGGTGGCCAACGCGCGCTCAACCAGATGGGCGGCAACCTGGACGAGGGCATCTTCGACAAGAACGAGGCCATCATCATGTCGATGACCAAGGAGGAGCGCCTGCGTCCCTCCATCATCAACGGCCAGCGTCGCGCCCGTATCGCCAAGGGCGCCGGCGTGACCCCCACCGAGGTCAATAGCCTTATGAAGCAGTGGGGCGAGATGAATAAGATGATGGGCCGCATGCGCTCGATGGCCAATCAGGCACAGGCTGGTGGCAAGAAGGGCAAGAAGGGTAAGAAGGGCAAAAAGATGCGCATGCCCAATATTCCCGGTCTGGATGCCATGGGTCTGGGCGGCATGGGCGGCCTGGGAATGGGCGGCCCCAAGTCCGATATGGATCTGCTGCGTCAGATGGAAGCGCAGATGCGCAATAAGAAATAGGGCTGTAATTCCAGCTTGATATGGCAAAGGCCACTCGGAAGCTACCGGGTGGCCTTTGTTGTTGGCTTTGATTGTTGGGTTGCGTTCAGCGTCGTGCCCCGAGCTCGCGGTGCCGTGCCGTTAGTGGCAGCCGCAGCCCTCGTGGCCCTCGTGCTCGTGATGGCCGTGGCAGCTGCAGGAATTGCCATGCTCTTGGGCGTGCTCGTGGTCGTGGCCGTGGCAGCCGCACGTGGCCTCGCCGTTCTGTGCGAGCGTGCCGGCGATAAGGGCCTTGACGCACGCGTTGCAGCTGCCCTGGGCACCTGCGTATACCGTGATGCCGGCTTGGGCAAGTGCGTTGATAGCGCCACCGCCGATGCCGCCGCAGATGAGCGTGTCCACGCCGCCGTTGGCGAGCAGGCCCGCAAGGGCACCGTGGCCGGTGCCGCCGGTGCCCACGACCTGCTCGTTGAGTACCTTGCCATCCTGAATGTCGTAGATCTTGAACTGCTCGCTGCGGCCAAAGTGCATAAAGATGTTGCCGTTGTCGTACGTGGTTGCCACCCTCATGGTGTCGACCTCCTTTGCTGGCCATGCGGCCGTTGTCGTGTTGATGGGGGAGTACGCGATATTGCCGCCTTCGATGATGAGCGCCCGACCATTTACCAGCGCGTTTGCCACCTTGCGATGCGCTCGGCTGCAAATGGCCGCCACCGTGGCGCGCGCGATGCCCATCTGCTGTGCGACTGCCTCTTGGTTAAGGCCTTCCAGGTCGCACAGGCGCAGCGCCTCGAGTTCGTCGACCGTCATATCGATGGCGTCTCCGCTGGCAAGGCCGTCGGGGGTAAAGCCGCGATATTCGGGGATGATCCCAACACGGCGTAATTTTTCGCGTCTTCCGGCCATACGCACTCCTTATCTGACATATGTCAACAATAGAATAGCGAACGCGTGGATTTGCGCAAGGAATTTCTGGCATATGTCAGAAAATGAGGGCTTATGTTTGGGCTGTGGGGCCGCGCGTGCCTGGGCTACAATGAATCTCGCTTGTAGGCGACTGACAGGAGGGTCAATGAGCAAGGCTGATCAACAGTTTGTAGCCATGTGCCGCGATATTCTGGACCATGGCACCACCACCGAGGGCCAAAAGGTCCGCCCGGTGTGGGAGGACGGCACCCCTGCCTATACCATTAAAAACTTTGGCGTTACGGCACGCTACGATCTGCGTGAGGAGTTCCCCGCGCTCACCCTGCGTCGCACGGCGCTTAAGTCTGCCATGGACGAGATCCTGTGGATCTATCAAAAGAAGTCCAATAACGTGCATGACCTCAACAGCCATATTTGGGATGAGTGGGCCGACGAGACCGGCTCCATCGGCAAGGCCTACGGGTACCAGATTGGGCAGAAGAGCCATTATGCCGAGGGCGATTTCGACCAGATGGACCGAGTGCTGTACGACCTTAAGAACACGCCGTACAGCCGCCGCATTATGACGAATACCTATGTGTTTAGCGACCTGTCCGAGATGCACCTGTATCCGTGCGCCTACAGCGTGACCTATAACGTGACTCAGCGCCCGCAGGACGACAAGCCGACGCTCAACATGATTCTCAATCAGCGCAGCCAGGATATTTTGGCCGCGAACAACTGGAATGTGTGCCAGTACGCCATTTTGCTGATGATGGTCGCGCAGTCGGTCGATATGATCGCTGGCGAGCTGCTGCACGTGATCGCCGATGCCCATATTTACGACCGTCATGTCGATATCGTCCGAGAACTTATCGAGCGTCCGCAGTTTGCGGCGCCTAAGGTAACGCTTAACCCCGACGTGCACGATTTCTATGCGTTTACGACTGATGACCTCATCGTCGAGGGCTACGAGCACGGCCCGCAGGTCAAGAACATTCCCATTGCGGTGTAGGTGGTGCTTATGACGTGTAAGCTATCTGCCATCGTCGCCGTGTGCGATGACTGGGGCATTGGGTGCGAGGGCGACATGGTGGTTTCCAATCGCGCCGACATGCGCCATTTTGTGGCCTGCACTAAAGGTTGCCCGGTCATCATGGGGCGCAAGACGCTGCTGAGTTTTCCCGGCGGGCGTCCGCTCAAGAACCGCCGCAATATCGTGCTCACGCGCGATAAGGACTTTGCTCCCGAGGGCGTCGATGTGGTGCATAGCGTTGACGAAGCGCTCGCTGCGGTTGCCGATGAGCCCGTTGCCTGGGTGATTGGCGGCGGTGATGTCTATCGGCAGTTTTTGCCGTACTGCGTGGAATCCGAGGTCACGCATGACCACTGCGTCCATCCCGTGGACACGTATTTTCCCAATTTGGACGCCGATCCCGCGTGGGAAGTTTCGCAGGCTGGCGGGGTTGCCACGATTGCCTCGGGCGAGGGCGATGAGGGCGTCGATTATGAGTTCGTGACGTATCGTCGCGTTGAGGCGTAAATCGCCTAGCGTGAACGGTATTATCGGGTTGATTGAATGCATGGGGCGGCGCTTAGCGTCGCCTCGTTTGGTATAGATGTGCTGTAAAGAAGGGTGCGGGCTGGCTGCTATGACTGATACCGTTGAGGTTCTGCGAATCGATTCGCTTACGGACGAGCGACTCGATGCCTACGTGCGACTGACCGAGCGCGAGCTGCGCTGCGTGCTGGAGCCGCAAAAGGGCATCTTTATCGCCGAGAGTGCCAAGGTTATCGAGCGCGCGGTGCGTGCCGGATACGAGCCGGTGAGCTTTCTTTTGGGTGAACGCTGGCTCGATCAGATGATGCCGCTGTTTGAACGCCTGGTCGTGCGCGACGGCGCCGGCCCAGTTCCCGTGTTCGTGGCCTCCATGAAGCTCATGGAGCAACTGACGGGCTTTAACGTGACGCGTGGTGCGCTCGCGGCATTCCGTCGTCCACGTCAGATTCCGGTTGATGAGTTCTTGGGCGGCGTCGTCGAGGCGGCGGGGGAACGCCCGGTGCGCGTATGCGTGCTCGAGGGCATTGTCGACCACACGAACGTGGGCGCGATTTTCCGCTCGGCCGCCGCGCTCAATGTCGACGGCATTCTGGTGAGTCCTACGTGCTGCGATCCGCTGTATCGTCGCTCGGCTCGTGTGAGCATGGGCACGGTGTTTCAGGTGCCGTGGACGCGTATTGGCAGTGAGGCGCGCGTGTGGCCGCATGACGGGTTGGCGTCACTGCACGAAGCCGGGTTTTCTTGTGCTGCCATGGCATTGACGGACGATTCCGTATCGCTGGACGATCCCGTGCTGCAGGAGATTGACCGCCTGGCAATCTTTATGGGTACCGAGGGTGCCGGCCTGGGTGCCAAGACTATCGCGGGCTGCGACCGTGCCGTGCGCATTCCGATGGCGCACGGGGTCGATTCGCTCAACGTGGCCGCGGCGAGTGCCGTCGCCTTTTGGCAGCTGTGCCCGCACGTGAGCAATGAGTATCACTACCAGCCGGGGTTGTATCACTAGCCGGGTGTGATATCCGAGTCGTGCCACGGGGGTGTTTCTATTATCTTCGCTTGGTGCTAGGCTGGTCATGAGTGTAACTTTTATCAGCTGGTTTGTCGGTTGACGTACGCTAGTGGGGAGGGCGTGTGGCTAAGAAATCTACGGCTATCGATGTAACGCAGGGCGTTATTTGGCCTCAGCTGCTGTCGCTGTGCGTCCCCATCTTCTTTAGTTCGTTCTTTCAGCAGGCATACACGCTTATTGGTACCTATATCGTCGGTCAGTTTGGCGGCAAGCTCGCGCTGGGTGGCATTCAAGCCACGATGGTGCTCACCGAGCTCTGCATTGGCTTTTGCGTTGGCGTCGGCGCCGGCTGCGCGGTCATTACCGGTCAGTATTTTGGCCAGCACGATGATGAGCGATTGAGTCGTTCGGTCCATACGGCCATGACGCTCGCGCTGGTGGGCGGTATCGTTTTCTCGATTCTTGGCATAGTGTTCGTTGAGCCCATGCTGGTACTTATGAACACGCCGCATGAACTATTGGCCGAGGGCGTGGCCTATGCTCGTTGCTATTTTGCCGCCATGGTTGCGGCACTGCTGCTCAATATGGGAACGGCACTGCTGCGCGCCGTGGGCGACACACGCGGTCCTGCTGTGATCATCGCTTCCGGCTGCCTTGTTAATGCGGCGCTGGACGTCATCTTCGTTGCCGTGCTTCATATGGAGGCTCTGGGCTGCGGCATCGCGGTGGCGCTGACCATTTGCTCCAACGCCACGATGATCGTGATTCGCATGATGCACGCACCGGGTGCGTGGCGGCTTTCATTGTCCAAACTTGGCATTGATCCTGGCATTTGTAAGAGCATGATCTCGTGTGGTCTGCCGCTTGGCTTTCAGTCTGCTGCGTATTCGATTTCCAACGTTTTGATTCAGGTGTCGGTCAACTCGTTTGGCGCCGATGTCACTACGGCGTGGGGTCTTTCGGGCCGCTTAGATGGCATTGTCTGGATGGTTACCGAGGCGCTCGGCGTGTCGATCACCACGTTCTCGGCACAGAACTTTGGCGCGCGCAACTACGAGCGCATGCGCAAGGGCTACCATACGTCGCTCGTGCTGTCGTTTATGCTCATTGGTGGCCTGTCAGCCGTGCTGCTGGTGTTCTCGGGTCCGTTGTCGCGTCTGTTTGTCGACGATGCTTCGATTTCGGCGTACACCACGACGATTCTTCATTTCATCGCGCCGTTCTACGCGATTTTCTCGATTATCGAAAACGCGTCGGGCTCCATTCGCGGTGCCGGCGTGAGCTTGCAGCCCATGCTACTCACGATTTTTGGCACCGTCGTGCTCAGGGTGATCTGGGTGTTTGCGATCATGCCGTTTGATCCGTCTCTTGAGCACCTGCTGCTGGTTTACCCCGTAACTTGGCTCATCACGGCCACGATGTTTACCATCTACCACCACAGCGGCAACTGGCTCGGCCGCGCCACCGCCTAATGATCCGTAGGGGACGGAGGAAAACGGATCCTGGGCCCGGCGATAAGGCGAATTGATCCGTTTTCCTCCGTCCCCTTTGGATCATTAGTATTCGATGCCTTGGCGGGCTAGGAGGCCTTCGTCGAAGTAGTGTTTGATGGGGCGCATTTCGGTGACCAGGTCGGCAAGATCGGCCAGTGGCAGCAGACCTCGGCCGGTGAGCACGAGCTCCGTGGTGGCGGGCTTTATCGCGATCAACGCTTCGACATCCTTGCGCGTCACGAAGCCGCGGCGCATGGCTTCTCCTAGCTCATCCAGGATGAGCACGTCGACCTGCGAGATCTGTTCGCGTGCAAGTTCCATGATCTGCTCGGCGCAAGCCTCGGGTGTCTCACGGTCGGCCTGTACAATGCGCAGTCCCAGGCGCGGCGCGGCATCGTGTTCGGCGCAGTGTAGCTTCTTGGCAAACTGCAGCATGAGTACGTCGAGCCCATAACCTGTGGCGCGCAGCGCGAGCCCCAGCGCAGCCGTCGTCTTGCCCTTGCCGTCGCCCGTATAGATTTGAACCTTGCCGACTTCCAGTGATGCCATCTCTGTCCTTTCGTACCCGGCGTCGGTTTATCGCCGTCTGGGTTGGGTATTCTAGATAGCATTATCAACCCCAGTAGATGGAGTTCAAGCAGATGGAGATGGATGACAACAAACGTAGACGGAATATGATCCTCTACGTGCTCATCGCCTTCGTCGTCTACCTCGTGCTCTCGACCGTTCTGTTCCCCAACATCGGTCACACGCAGCAGATTACGAAGACCGATTACTCGACGTTTGTCAAAGCGCTCGATAAGAAGAGCGTCGACAAGGTCGAATACAACACGGACGATTACACCATTTATTACACTAAAAAGGGCGAGGATGAGAATATCGCCTACAAGACGACCGGCGTGCCGAATGATGCGGGTTTTACCGATCGCGTGCTTGAATCTGGCGCCTCGCTTGAGTCGGTCGTTCCCGATAAGAACTCGGGTCTGATGACCTACTACCTGCTCACGCTCATCCTTCCCATGGCGATCTTCTTCTTGATCGGCTGGTGGCTCAACCGCCGCATGAAGAAGGCCATGGGCGATGACGGCCCGTCGATGAACTTTGGTGGCGGCGGTTTTGGCGGCGGCGGACTGGGCAAGTCCGGCGCTCGCGTGATCGCCTCCAAGGACGTGGGCGTGACCTTTAAGGACGTCGCCGGCCAGGAAGAAGCCAAGGAGTCTCTCAAGGAGGTCGTCGACTTTCTGGAGAAGCCGCAGCGCTACGAGGAGATCGGCGCCAAGCTGCCGCGCGGTGCTCTTCTTGTCGGCCCTCCGGGTACTGGTAAGACCCTGCTTGCCAAGGCCGTTGCCGGCGAGGCGGGCGTGCCGTTCTTTAGCATTTCAGGTTCTGAGTTTGTCGAAATGTTTGTCGGCCGTGGCGCCGCCAAGGTACGCGATCTGTTTAAGCAGGCCAAGGAAAAGGCCCCGTGCATCGTGTTCATCGACGAGATCGATACGATCGGCAAAAAGCGTGACGGCGGCGGCTTTAGCGGCAACGACGAGCGCGAGCAGACGCTCAACCAGCTGCTGACCGAGATGGATGGCTTCGATAACCACAAGGGTATCGTCGTCCTCGCTGCTACCAACCGTCCCGACAGCCTCGATCCCGCTCTGCTGCGCCCCGGTCGTTTTGACCGTCGCATCCCCGTTGAGCTACCCGACCTAACCGGCCGTAAGAACATTCTTGAGTTGCATGCCAAGAGCGTGAAGACGCAGCCGCCGATCGACCTGACCGCGATTGCCCGCGCCACGCCCGGTGCCTCGGGCGCCGACCTTGCCAACATCATCAACGAGGGCGCCCTACGTGCCGTCCGCGAGGGTCGCAAGCGCGCCACGCAGGATGACTTTGAGGAGTCGGTGGAGGTTGTCATCGCCGGTCAGCAGCGCAAGTCCACGGTGCTGTCCGATCACGAGAAGCAGGTCGTTTCTTACCACGAGATCGGCCATGCCATCGTTGCCGCCCGCCAGAAGGGCTCTGCGCCGGTCACTAAGATCACCATCGTCCCCCGTACGAGCGGCGCTCTGGGCTACACCATGCAGGTCGAGGAGGACGAGCGCTTCCTGACGACGCGCCAGGAGGTGCTGGACAAGCTCGCCGTCTACTGCGGTGGCCGTGCAGCCGAGGAGCTCATCTTTGGCGAGATGACGACCGGTGCGGCCAACGACATCGAGCAGGCCACCAAGCTCGCCCGCAACATGGTGACGCGCTTTGGTATGTCCGACGAGTTTGGCATGATGGCGCTCGGTACTGTCCAGAACGCGTACCTCAACCAGGATACGTCGCTCACTTGCGCCCCCGGTACGGCCGAGCGCGTGGATGCAATTGTCGCCAAGCTGATCGAGGATGCGCACGACCGCGCCCTGCAGATCCTGAAGGAAAACAAGTTTAAGCTCCACGAGCTGGCTCGTTATCTGTACAAGAAGGAGACGATCACGGGCGAGGAGTTTATGAATCTCCTCACGCGCGAGAATCCGCTGATGCCAAAGCAGCAGTAATACTGGTTGCGCAGTGTCTATCGCCCCATTTGAGTGTCCATCTCAAATGGGGCGTTTTGCGTGGGGAGAGTTGAATATGAAGATCGTGGTAAGTGCCTGCTTGATGGGCGAGAGCTGCAAGTATAACGGGCTCGATAACTACCATCGCGAGCTGGTCGAAGCGTGCGAATGCACGGGGACCGAGGTACTCTTGGTGTGCCCTGAGGTCTTTGGCGGCCTGCCCACGCCGCGCAAGTCGTTCGAGATTGTGAACGGCGAGGTCCGTACCTGCGAGGGCATCTCGGTCGATCGCGAGTTTCGCCTGGGTGCCCAACGTGCGCTCGATATGTGCGAGCAGGCGGGCGGCCCGTCCGAGATCGCTGCGTGCGTCTTGCAGGACCGTAGCCCCTCGTGCGGTGCGAGTCGCGTCTACGATGGCACCTTTAGCGGTACGCTCACCGCGGGCAACGGTGTTTTTGTCGATCTGCTGCTGCGCCACGGGTACCGTGTGATTCCGGCTAGCGAGTTCGATCCCAGCATGCTGGAAGATTGTCCATAGCACTCGAACCCAACACTTCCCCACGGGTGACCGTTTTGGCATCATCCGTGAAGATGATATTGAGTACGACCCGGTCATCAAAGACGTAGACCGAGTTGACAGGCGCCGTACCCAGGCAGCCCCTCCCCGCGGCCCTCGCGCAGGAACGCGCACACGGCCTTCCCGTCTCTTGCGCCCCTCCTGCCCCAAACCCTGCTAGGAACGAGTGCAGCAAACTGGAATTTTAAATTAGTCTTTGCAAATAACCTTTGAACCTTCACCATCAATTACAATTCCCTGACGGTTGTTAATTGGGCATAGATTCAAATCCGAAAACTCAGTCATTATTATCTCGGTAACTTTCTTAAATGGTGCTGTTAGATAATGCGGAAGAACATAGAAATCAATCAAATTAAGCCCTGAATCATCTTCTTGTGAGTAGTCCTCCGGCTTTTCATCCATTTGCTCGATATATTGGATGCTTGGAGCGCATACAATCGCACCTGCCGATTCACCAATCATCAGTTTTCCCTTTGCCAATTCTTTCTTCAACAGCTCATCCGTTCCCGTTTTACGGAGCTGGTCTATAAGGAAAAAAGAATTTCCGCCGGTAAAATAGATCACATCTGCATCTTCAAAAAGAGACTGTATCGTTGAATAAGCCTCCGTTGAAATATCAATTTCAGTTACGATTGCTCCCAACTTTTTGAATAATTTTCGAGCCGAGCCGACATAACCGGTGTAGTCTTCACGCAGCGAAGCTGTTGGAATAAATGCGACTTTTTTATTTTCAATTTCTTCCTTTATCAGACTTCCTACACTTGAAAAGTGAGAACATAAAAACAGTTTCATCAATATTCTCCTTTATATATAAATTCTTATTTGTTGAACTAAGCCGTGTATACCATACTCTCCAATGAAAGAACGCCCTGATATAGCGAAATTTTGCCGTTTTCCTGCGTACGTGCGTACACACTCCACAGGAATTCTAAGGGGCCTGCCCCCTTGGCACACGGACTTTGGAACAAAGTCTAGTGTGTTACGCCTTGCCAGAGGTGTACAGGCTCCCGGTATGCACGTACGAAGCAATTGCCATCAATGTGCCATATAAGTGGCAATCAAGTTCGCATAAAGCGACCTTGATCCCGCAAAATAAAAGGCAGGATATCCCCTTTGTGGTGGTTTTGGCCTAGAACTAGAGCGTGTGGCCGTAGGCGTTGGCGGCCTTGATGGCGGCGGCGAACTTCTCGTCGGTGAAGGGCTCCGGATTGCCTTGCTTCCACTCGTTGGTGGCGTGCGCGTACTCGCACAGGGCCGGGATATCGGACTCGGAAAGCCCGACCTGCTCAAGCGTCACGGGCAGCCCCATCTCCTTGTTAAAGGCTGCGTAGCGCTCAAGGTTCTCGGTATCGCCCGTGTAGGCAAACAGCACCAGCACGCCCAGACTCACGACCTCGCCATGCAGGTAGGTGCCCTCACGCGGAATGCTGCAGGTGGCGTTGTAGAACGCGTGCGCCACACTTGAGTTGTAGTAGTAATCGTTCTGGTTGGTCAGGTTTGAGACATAGCCCGTGTTGACCACGATATCGAGCGCGATCTGCTTGACGGCCTCGCTCGACAGGTTCTGGCGCACGTCCTCAAGACCCTGGACGCCATAGGTAAATAGCGGCTCGGAGCAGGTGTGGGCGAGTGCCAGGCCAAGACCGGCGGTGTGCTCCAGGTTGCCGGCGCTCGTGGCGTACTCGACCTCGGGCTGCTTAGACAGGGCATCGCCCACGCCGGCCCAGAAGTATTCTGCCGGTGCCTCGGCGATGATCTTGGGGTTGATGAAGATGTGAGCGGGGCGGTTGGGGTACGAATAGCCCTCGAGCGAGCCGTCGTCGTTGTAGACAACGGCAATGGCGGTCGCGGCGGAGCAGTTGGAACAAATCGTCGGGACGGTGAAGACGATCTTCTTGAGCTCGATGGCCGCCGTCTTCATGGTATCGAGCGCCTTGCCGCCGCCACAGGCAATGAGCACGTCGGCTTCCTGGCAGGCAGGGGAGTTCACGACCTTGGCGATATTGGCACGCGTACTGTTGGTACCGTAGACGCGCGTCTCCAGAATCTCGACGTCGGTACCTGCCAGCGCAGCTTCGATACCGGGAAGCGCTGCGGCCAGTGCCCGCTTGCCACCGATGATCGCGACCTTTGTCGCGCCGTACTCCGCCAGTGCGGCGGGCAGCTCGTCAAAGCAATCCTCGCCAACGGTGTAGTCGCTCATTCCAATCGTGCGCATAGCAACCTTCTTTCGTTCGATAGAGTGCTTTCAGGTATTTTGCTCCTAGAGCAGGGCTGTAATAGCGAGAAATTTCGAACGTATAAAACCAGTGTTGAGGGTTTTTCGCTGGCGAGGAACGTGCTAGCATACTCCGCATAAGCGTTGATGGGGATGAGTAGTCGGCCATCCGCATGCTACAGAGAGCGGGGAGCGCTGAGAACCCGTGCATGCGACCGATGAAAATCACCCCGGAGCTGCGGTCCCAACGGACGTGCCGCACAGGCACGTCTTAGTAGATATCGCCGAGATGGTCGTCGATACAGGCCAGCCGAGTAACGGATGCGAGCGCGCTAGAAGCGGGCGAGGGCATCTAAGCTGGGTGGTTAAGCGAAGAGCTTTTGCGGGCGCACAGCCCGTTTTGTGGCGCTTCGTCCCAGCTTGCAGGGACGGGCGCTTTTTTTGGTGCCCAGAGGGCGTGCGCGCCCACGACATGAAAGGGGTACCGTGGCAAACGAGTACAAGCAGACGATGAATCTGCCCAAGACCGGTTTTCCCATGCGTGCCGGTCTTTCCAAGTCCGAGCCCAAGCGACTCAAGGACTGGCAGGACAACAAGGTCTACGAGCAGGTTCTGAAGAAGAACGAGGGTCACAAGAAGTTCGTGCTGCACGACGGTCCTCCGTACGCCAACGGCCCGATCCACATCGGCCACGCCATGAACAAGATCTCCAAGGACATGATCAACCGCTACTGGATGATGCAGGGCTATGAGGTTCCCTATGTCCCCGGTTGGGACTGCCATGGTCAGCCGATCGAGCACAAGGTCGAGGAGAAGCTCGGCACCGAGAAGTTCAACCAGACCCCCACGGCCAAGATTCGTGAGCTCTGCAACGAGTTCGCTGTCGAGAACATCGAGCTGCAGAAGGCCGGTTTCCGTCGTCTGGGCGTGCTCGGCGACTGGGATAACCCCTATCTGACGCTCTATCACCAGCACGATGCCGCCGACATCGAGGTCTTCAAGGCCATGTTCGATAAGGGCATGATCTATCGCGGCCACAAGCCGGTTCACTGGTGCAAGCACTGCCACACCGCGCTGGCCGAGGCCGAGATTGAGTACTCCGACGAGACGAGCCCCTCCATCTTCGTGCGCTTTGAGATGACCTCCAAGCCCGCCGGCCTCGAGAACTTCGACGGCCCGGTCGACTTTATCATCTGGACGACCACGCCGTGGACCATCCCCTCTGACCAGGCCGTTTCCCTTAAGCCCGGCGCCGCCTATGTCGCCGTTGAGCACGATGGCCGTGCCGAGGTCATGCTCGAGGACCTGGCTCCCAAGTGCTGCGAGGAGTTTGGCTGGGAGTACACCCCGGTCATGGTCGACGGCGAGCCCTATGTGGTTCCCGCCGAGACGTTCCACCACATCCACTACAAGCAGCCGATCTTTGACGGTGTTGAGGGCGTGGCGCTCCTGGCCGACTACGTCGGTGTCGATGACGGTACCGGTATCGTCCACAACTCGCCCGGCCACGGCGTCGACGACTACTTCGCCTGCCTCAAGGAAGGCATCACCGACATCTGCATGCCGGTCGATGACGACGGCAAGTTCTACACCGGCGAGGAGTTTGGCACCGGTGGTCCCTTCAGCGGTATGGATACCGATGAGGCCAACCCGCATATCATCGAGTTCCTGCGCGAGCGCGGCACCCTGGTCCTCGAGAAGAAGATCACGCACAGCTATCCGCACTGCTGGCGCTGCAAGCACCCGGTGCTCTTCCGTGCTACTGACCAGTGGTTTGTCTCGATGGACAAGACCGGTTTGCGCGAGCAGGCTGGCAAAGAGGTCCGCGAGAACGTCAAGTGGTATCCGGCCCACGCGGCCAACCGCATCGGTGCCATGGTCGAGCAGCGTCCCGACTGGTGCATCAGCCGTCAGCGCAACTGGGGCGTGCCTATCCCCAGCTACACCTGCGCCGACTGCGGCGAGAAGGTCATGAACGATGCCACGCTCGACGCCGTCATCAAGCTCTTCCATGAGAGGGGCTCCGACGCCTGGTTCACCGACGCTCCCGAGAGCTACCTGGGCGAGGCCTGCGTCTGCCCCAAGTGCGGCGGCCATCACCTCAAGGCCGATAAGGACATCCTCGACGTGTGGTGGGACTCCGGCGTGTCTTGGAAGGCCGTATGCGAGTATCGCCCCGAGCTTGAGTACCCGGCTGACGTGTATCTCGAGGGCTCCGACCAGCACCGCGGTTGGTTCCAGAGCTCGCTGCTGACCTCGGTGGGTGCCAACGGTCACGCTCCGTACAAGGCAGTCGTCTCGCAGGGCTTCACGCTCGACGGCCAGGGCCGCAAGATGTCCAAGTCGCTCGGCAACGTCATCGACCCCAACAAGGTCTGTGACGAGATGGGCGCCGACATCATCCGTCTGTGGGTCGCCTCGGTCGATACCAGCTCCGACGTGTCCATCGACCACGAGATCCTTGCTCGTACGTCCGATGCCTACCGTCGTTTCCGCAACACGCTGCGCTTCCTGCTCTCCGAGCTCGAGGGTCAGTTTGAGCCCGAGACCGACGGCGTCGCCTTTGCCGACCTGCTGCCGCTCGACAAGCTCATGGTTGCCCGCCTGACCCAGGTCCAGGCCGAGGTCGACGATGCCTACGCCAGCTACGAGTTCCCGCGCGCCTACCGTGCGCTTTACGACTTTGTGGTTACCGAGCTCTCCAACGTGTATCTCGACGCCCTGAAGGACCGTCTGTACTGCGAGAAGCCCGGCTCTCTCGAGCGCCGCAGCGCCCAAACCGTGCTGGCCGAGCTCTTCTCGATGCTCATGCGCGACCTGCAGCCGATCCTGTCCTACACGGTCGACGAGGCCATGGCCTATGCGCCCGCCGGCTGCGTCGATCACCAGAAGTACGCCGCGCTGCTCGATTGGTACAAGTCGCCTATCACGGTCGACGAGGCCAATGAGTTTGAGGGCGTGCTCGAGGCTTCGCTCGAGCTCCGTAGCGCCGTGACCAAGGCCCTTGAGGATGCCCGTTCCGCTGGCACCTTCACCAAGAGCCAGCAGGTCCGCGTCAAGGCGGTCGTTCCCGCCGAGATGTACGCGCTGCTGACCGGTGACAAAGCCGTCGACCTGGCCGAGTTCTACATCGTCTCCGATGTTGAGCTGACCCAGGGCGACGAGCTTTCCGTTGCTATTGAGGCTGCCGAGGGCGAGTGCTGCGACCGTTGCTGGAACTATCGCACCACCGTCGGCGAGTACAACGGCCACGCGCATATCTGCAAGCGCTGCGCCGACGCTTTGTAGGTTACGGCGTTCGTAGAACGCCGTAACCTACCGACGCTGCGCGGGCCGCATTTGGACAATCTGACGTTCAATTTCAAGGGCGCGACCGAAAGGTCAGCGCCCTTTCATTTCACGTCACCTTGTCTCAAATGCGACCTGCTCGCTCATTTATGCTCTACCTGCGGTGTTTCCGTTCTTGGGAGATTTGTCGCTTCTTGCTTGCGTCAATGTATGATTATCTACTGCGTTAAACGGAATTCGATTGTTCTTGAGGGTAGGGGATTTCTTTGGGTCGTGGTGCGGATATGACGCCGCCTTTGCGTTGGCGGTTAGGTGTTGCTGGTGGGGTAGCGCTCGTTGTGTTGCTTGTTGACCAGCTGACCAAGCTTGCGGTTCGTGCCGTGGGCGATGCTCTGCATGTGACCGTTATCCCCGGCGTGATCGATTTTCTGTTTGTTCGCAATATCGGAGCCGCCTTTAGCATGGGCGAGGGGCATGGCATCGCGTTTGCCGTGCTGGCGTTGGCAGTCATTATCGCTATTGCCTTGTACCTCGTTCGTGCACCCCAGCTCGCCCATTTTGAGGTTGTGGGCATGGCCATGGTTGCGGGCGGCGCCGTCGGCAACGCTATCGATCGCCTGACCATGGGCTTCGTGACCGATTTTATTGCCACCACCTTCATCGACTTCCCCGTTTTTAATGTAGCCGATATCGGCATTACGGTCGGCGTCGTGCTGGCGCTCATCGGTTACATGTTCTTGAGCCCCGCCGCTCGCGAGGTCGATGCGACCGCCGAACTCAACGCTCGTGATGAGGCTCGCGCCAAACGCAAAGCCAAGCAGCGTGGGGAGCGTGCCCGCAAGATTCGCGAAAGGAATGAGCGCTAATGGCCGACATCCATATTCTCGTTGCCGACGATTCCGCTGGTCAGCGTCTTGACGCCTATCTGGGCGCCAACGATGGCTGTCCCACACGCTCTGCCTGCGCGCATCTGATCGAGGGAGGCGCCGTTGCCGTCAACGGCGAGACCTGCCTGTCAAAAAAGTATGCTGTGCGCGCCGGCGACCGCATCTCGGTCGACTTGCCCGAGCCGCACGATCCGACCGACGTGATTCCCGAGGCCATTCCCCTCGATATCCGCTACGAGGACGACTACCTCATCGTGCTCTCCAAGCAGCGCGGCCTGGTGTGCCATCCCGCCCACGGCCACGAGAGCGGCACCCTTGCGAACGCTCTGGTCTACCACTGCGGCATCGATCATCTTGGTACCGTGCAGGGTGAGGACCGCCCCGGCATCGTGCATCGCCTGGATCGCGATACCTCGGGGCTTATGCTCGCGGCAAAAGACGACGACACCCAGCGCGCGCTTCAAAATCTCATCCGCACGCGCACGCTCGACCGTCGCTATATCACGCTCGTTCACGGGCACATCGCCATGGATGAGGGCACTGTCAACACCGGTATTGCCCGGTCGACGCGCGACCGCGTGAAGATGGCGGTTTCCGATGACCCCTTTGCGCGCCAGGCCATCACGACTTTTAAGGTGCTCGAGCGCTTTGATTCCACGCGTTTTGACGACGGCTATACGCTCGTCGAGTGCCACTTGTTTACGGGCCGCACGCATCAGATTCGCGTGCACATGCGCCATATCAACCACGCCTGCGTGGGCGATCCGCTCTACGGCAAGTGCGACGCGCGCGCCGATCAGGGTCTGACCAGGCAGTTCCTTCATTCCTGGCGTGTGGCGTTCGACCATCCCGTGACGGGAGAGCGCATTGAGTGCCGTGATGAGCTGCCGTGGGACCTTGCCGCGGTTCTGGATGACCTGGCCCCGCGTTCGCTCGGCCGCACTGCCGCCGGTGACGAAATTGTCCCGCAGCTCGGTCTGCTCGAAGCCTAGCCAGAATTAGGTGGTTTCTTGAACTCGGTAAGCCTGCGGTAAGATATACGATTGTTTACGTAACGCGTTGCTGGGAGCCTGCATGCTCGCCTTTTTACAAACCAACACACCCATCGTGATCTTCAACCAGATTGTCGTCACGCTGCTCACGGTCTGCTTTCTGTACCAGGTGGTCTTCTTTGTCATCGGCGCTCTTCGTGGCGAGGTCGCGCCTCCCAAGGCCAAAAAACTCCACCGCTATGCCTTCTTTATCGCGGCGCATAACGAGGAGGCTGTGATCGCCAACCTCGTTCGCTCCATCAAGGACCAGGATTATCCGTCCGAGCTTATCGAGGTCTTTGTGGTCGCCGACGCCTGCACCGACAACACGGCGCAGCTCGCGCGCGAGGCGGGCGCTGTCGTTTATGAGCGCAATGACCTTGCCCGCAAGGGCAAGAGCTGGGTCATGGACTTTGGCTTCGACCGCATCCTTAACGAGTATCCCGATACGTTTGAAGGCTACTTTATCTTCGATGCCGATAACGTCATCGCCCGCGATTACGTCTCCAAGATGAACGATGCCTTTGATCAGGGCTTCCATGTGGTCACGAGCTATCGCAACTCCAAGAACTTCGGCAGCTCGTGGATCTCGGCGGCTAATGCTACGTGGTATCTGCGAGAGGCGCGCTTTCTCAACAACGCGCGTAATATCTGCAAGACGTCCTGCGCTGTCTCGGGTTCGGGTTACCTTATCTCGGCGAGCGTGATCGAGGGCATGCACGGTTGGCAGTTCCATACGCTGACCGAGGATATTCAGTTCACCACGTTCTGCGCCATTCACGGCATTCGCATTGGCTATGCACCGGCGGAGTTCTTTGACGAACAGCCCGTGACGTTTAAGGCTTCCTGGAAGCAGCGTATGCGCTGGACCAAGGGCTTCTACCAGGTGTTCTTTACGTATGGTAAGCACCTGGTCAAATCGACCTTTCGCTACCATCGCTTTGCCGCCTATGACATGTTTATGACGATCGCCCCGGGTATGTTGCTATCTCTGATCTCGATGCTCGCCAATGCCACGTTCCTGATTGTGGGCGGTCTTTCGCACGGCTTCCTGGCCACCGAGGTTGAGATGCAGGCGTGTGCCGCTTCTCTCATTATGACCTTCGCCATGATGTATCAGACGTTCTTTATCCTGGCGCTGCTCACGACCATCTTTGAGTACAAGCACATTCACTGCGCGCAAAAGTGGCGTCTGGTGACCAACCTGTTTACCTTCCCGATCTTTATGTTCAGCTATATCCCCATTACGGTGGCAGCACTGTTCTTGAAGGTCGACTGGGTGCCGACGCAGCACGCCGTGAGCGTTACCCTTGACGAGGTCATGCAAGGCGCCAAATAACCACGATCAAAACCACCACAAAGGGGACAGGCACCTTTGTGGTGGTTTTTGCGTTTGAGCTGCTGCCCAAGGAGGTGTTAGATGGTCTATATTCCGTTTTGGATTTGCATCTTTGCCGGCGCGGCGATTGATGCCCGTGAGCGACGGTTTCCCAATCAGCTTGCCGGCGCGTGTGCGGTGGCGGCGTTTGCAGGCGTTTGGCTCGACAAGGGCGTTAACACGGCGCTTGACCATGCCGGTCTTGCTGCCATCGCCTACCTTGCCCTTATGCTTACTGAGTCGCTCTGGCGTCGTGTTCGCCACGCTCCCGGCATTGGTATGGGGGACGCCAAGGCGCTCTTTGCCCTTTGTACCTTCGATCCCTTGGGTGGTATCGTCGCGTTTGCGGCTGCGCTCCTGGCCCTTGCCGCCGCCTGTCTCATCGCAAAATCGCGCTCCCTGCCATTGCTGCCGTTTTTGGTGCCGATATTTGCCATAATCGAGGTTGTGGGTAGTACGCTGTAACCGTTTGCGCGCCCTTTTTAAGGAGCATGCCATGGCAACCAATCAACAGACAGCCGCCATTAAGGCGCGTATGGATCGCATTCCCGCGGCGTTGTCGCCCGAGTTGGTCGGGCGTATCGCCGCCGACCGCGGCTCAGGTGTCGTTAATCCCTATCGATGTGGTGACGACCAGGTCATTCGACGCTTCGATCGAGCCGCAGATGTGGGCACGTTCATGCGTCCGGCATTTATGCGCGATACCGAAAAGATTTTGCATCTGCCCGCATACACCCGTTATGCAGGCAAAACGCAGGTCTTTAGTTTTCGCAGCAACGACGACCTGTCGCGTCGCGGCCTGCACGTGCAGCTTGTTTCGCGCATCGCGCGCGATATCGGACGTGCCCTGGGGCTCAACTGCGATCTGATCGAGGCGATTGGCTTAGGCCACGACTTGGGCCACACGCCCTTTGGCCATGCCGGTGAGCGATTCCTCAACGATATCTATCACGAGCGCACGGGTCGTTATTTTTTCCATAACGTGCAGTCGGTCCGCGTGCTCGACGCGCTGTACGGCCGCAACGTGTCGCTCCAGACGCTCGACGGCGTGCTATGCCACAACGGTGAGTACGAACAGCGTGTGTTTGAGCTTTCGGACATGAGCTCCTTTGACCAGTTCGACCTTACGGTTGAGGATTGCATTGCCACAGGTTACAGCGCAATTGAGCACCTGCGCCCCATGACGCTCGAGGGCTGCGTGGTTCGCATCTCGGATATCCTTGCCTACGTGGGGCGCGATCGCCAAGACGCCATTTCGGCGGGTCTGCTGTCACCCGACGCCTTTGACGATGACCTGGGCGGGGCATACAACAGCTGGATCCTTACGCATGCCTCCATCGATATCGTCGAGCACAGCTATGGTAAGCCACGCATCGAGATGAGCGAGGACCTGTTTGAGGAGATCCGCCGAGCCAAGCGCGAGAACTACGAGAAGATCTATAGCAAGGGCGGCATTGAAGGCGACTCCGAAGCGGAGCTGCGCGAGGCCTTCGAAAAGCTCTACGACCGTTGCCTGCAGGATATAAACGAAGGCGACGAGTCTTCGTATATCTTTAAGCACCACATTTCTCGCATTGAGCGGCAGCTTTTCTACTACGATCGCACCTATGCCTGGCAGGACGACAAGGATCAAGCGGTGGTGGATTACATCGCGAGCATGACGGACGGCTATTTCTGCGAGCTTACGAGCAAGCTGTTCCCGGGATTGAAGTTTCCGCACCGTACCTATATTAACGAACGGTAGTTCGTATTTATTCGGTATACTGTTGGTGGAAAACGTTTTTGATTGACGCACGGGATGGCTATGGACGACCTTTTTTCTGCTTCGACGCGCGAGCGTTCCTTTCAGAATGCGCCGCTTGCGGTGCGCATGCGGCCCAATTCGCTCGACGAGTATGTGGGCCAGCAAAAGGCCGTCGGTAAGGGTTCGTGGTTGCGTGCCGCGATTGAGCACGACGTGCTGTCGAGTGTGATTTTGTATGGGCCGGCCGGTACGGGCAAGACGACGCTGGCACATATTATCGCCAACCATACTAAGAGCGAGTTTGTCGAGGTCAGCGCTGTGACGGGCACCGTAAAGGATCTTCGTCGCGTGATCGACGAGGCTAAGACGCGCCTGAATACGTACGACCGCCGCACCATTCTTTTTATCGATGAGATTCACCGCTTTTCCAAGTCGCAGCAGGATGCCCTGCTGCATGCAGTTGAGAACCGTACCGTCATTATGATTGGCGCCACGACGGAGAATCCGTACTTCGAGGTCAACTCGGCGTTGCTCTCGCGCGGTCGCGTGGTGGAGCTTGAGCACCTCAAGGACGATGATATTGCCATGCTTATCGAGCGTGCGCTCGAGGCGCCGCAGGGTTTGAACGGCAAGTTCTCGGCCGATGAGGATACGGTTAAGACCATCTGCACGCTGGCAGCGGGTGACGCTCGCTCGGCGCTCACGACACTCGAGCTTGCGAGCGAGATTGCCGTCACGCGTCCCGATACCGAGGGTACGCCAGCGCCGGCGGCGGGAGAGCGTTATCCCATTACCGTGGATGATGTAAAGATTGCCAACCCGCGTCGTGGCTTTTCGTACGACAAAAACGGCGACATGCACTACGACATCATCAGTGCGTTTATTAAGTCTATGCGCGGTAGCGATCCCGATGCCACGATCTATTGGCTCGCGCGCATGATCGACGCGGGGGAGGACCCCAAGTTTATCGCTCGTCGTATTATGATTCAGGCTTCTGAGGATGTTGGCAACGCCGACCCGCAGGCACTTTTGGTGGCACATGCCGCGTTTAAGTCTGCCGAGGTCATTGGCTATCCCGAGTGTCGCATTAACCTGGCTCAGGCTGCACTCTATGTGTGCCTGGCGCCAAAATCCAACGCGTGCGAGGCTTCGATCGATGCGGCGTTGGCCGATATCCATTCAAGTGGGCTGCGCGAGGTGCCGAGCTATCTGCGCGACCGTCATCGGCCGGGCAGCGACGAATACGGTGTGTATAAGTATCCGCATGATTATCCCGAAGGCTGGGTCGATCAGCGCTATTTGCCCGAGGGGCTGGAGCGCGGTGCGTTTTGGCAGCCTGCCGGCCGCGGCTGGGAAGAGTGGCGTGTAGAGCAAAGCGAGCGCGATCGTAGCGGCAGAGCGCCCAAGTAGGTCCTTGGGACCTCGCACATTCCCTTTGGGTATCTTTCCCCTTCTTTGGGGTACTATGAACAGCGTCTGTATTTCGATTCCTTCGGGAGGCTTGTATGAGTCCCATTCAAATCGCCCTGTTGCTGCTCGCCGTCGCCGGTGTGTGGGCTGTTATCGAGCTCGCGCTCACACTGCGAAAGACCCGCACCGTCGTTGATTCGCTCGATAAGACCGTGAGCGACCTTAACAACACCATCGCCGAGGCGCAGCCTGTGGTGGCAAAGCTCGATGGCGCTGTCGATGAGCTCACCCCCGCGCTGGCGCAGGTTGAGCCGCTCCTCAAGTCGAGCAAGACGGCAGTTGATGCCCTTACCTCCAACCTCGTCGAGGTTGAGGCGGTTGTCCGCGACATTTCCGAGGTTACGGGCAGCATGGCCGAGGCCAGCAATGCTGTGTCGAGCATGACCGACTCTGCGGCCGGTGCCGTTCAGAAACTCTTTAACAAGGTGAAGGCTCCCGCGACCGACGCCGAGCGCAAGCTTTCCGCTGCCGCCGAAACCGAGCAGCCGACCGAGCGTGTCCTGATTGGCGAAGCCGGGGACGATGCCGCTGCTGGTGACGATGGTGCACAGAAGCCTGCTGCTAAAGCAGCCCAGTATTACACCTACACCCCCGCCGAGACCTCCGAGGAGTCCTGCGATGAGTAGCGAAGCAACTTGCCCCATCACGCTGACTGTTGCCGGGGATCCGCGTCTGGCACGCCTCGTACGTATGACGGCTGCCAATGTCGGTGCGCTGTGCTCCATGTCCGTTGATCGCATCGAGGACATCCGTATGGCTGCCGAGGAAGCCTTTATCTTTGGCTGCACGGCTGTTGATTCCGACGACATCTCGATCATATTCGACGTCGACGAATCTCACGTGGGCATGACTTTTACCTTTGGTGACCAGGCGACTGTCGATGAGGATGACCAGGCTGCCGTGTATGCCGAGCTCATTTTGGCGAGCGTGTGCGATTCCTATGAAAAGACTGAGGCGCCCCTGACGCTTTCCCTCGATCTCAAGGCGGATATCTAATATGACCGAACGTTCCCGGAGCGGTAAGACCGCTTGGGACAAGGAGAAAACCCGCGAGCTGTTTCGTCGCTACAAAGAGACCGGTGATCCGGACGCACGCGAGCAGCTCGTCATGTCCCACATGAACCTGGTAAGGTTTCTTGCCAACAAATTTAAGAACCGCGGTGAGCCGCTTGACGACCTTATGCAGGTCGGATACCTGGGTCTACTCAAGGCAATCGACCGCTTTGATCCCGAGCGCGGACTCGAGTTCACCACGTTTGCCACGCCTACCATCCTGGGCGAGATCAAGCGTCACTTCCGTGACAAGGGGTGGAGCGTGCGCGTGCCGCGCCGTCTGCAGGAGCTTTCTGCCAAGGTTAACCAGGCTACCGACAAGCTTACCAACGAGTTGCAGCGCTCGCCTAAGGTCGAAGAAATCGCTGAGTACCTGGACGTGACCGTTGACGAGGTGCTGGAGGCCATGGAGTCGTCCTCGGCCTATACCTCGGTACCTATCGAGGCTCCCGGTGCGTCCGATTCCGACGATGCACCCTCGATTCTCGACCGCTACGCCGACGACGACAACGAGCTCGATTTTACCGATGACCGCCTGGTAATCGAGGAAGCCATCCGTGATTTCTCGCCGCGCGAGCGCGAGGTTATCGAGCTGCGTTTTGTGAAGGGCATGACCCAGATCGAGATCGCAAAGAAGCTGGGAATCTCGCAGGTGCAGGTCTCGCGCCTGCTGCGCCGTACCCTTAAGAAGATTCAAGATAAGATTGACCCCGACGGAGTTATGGTTCGTTCATGAGTGAGCACCCCCAACAAACCGACCGCACGCTGCGCGATACCCGTATTCTGACGCTTCGCATTTGGGCTGTCGTCGGCTGCATCGTCATCGCCGCCGTCGTCTTTAACCTTATGGGCATCCTGGCGCCGGTTATCGAGTTTCTCGCTGTCGGTTCCATCATCGCTTTTGTGATGTCGCCGATCACCAACTGGCTCGAGCATCACGGCGTCAACCGTGGCATTGGTTCGCTTATCGCGCTTATCGTCGTCGTCGCCGCGCTCGTTGGTGTCGTCTGTATCCTGTCGCCTATTTTGCTCGGTCAGATTATGGAAGTCCTGAGCCGTCTGCCTGAGCAGCTTCGCGTTGCGGGCGGTGATCTCAACGAGATGATTTCGCACGCTAAGACGCTCAACAACACGCCGCTCAAGGAGTACCTGGACGATAATCTGTCCTCGCTGGTTACTGTGGCGTCCAAGTACGTATCGCAAATCGCCGCTGAGCTCGGTCGCGGCGTGTTCCCGCTTATTACCAACACGGCCTCGCAGCTGTTCGTAATCTTCCTGGGTTTGGTGCTTGCCTACTGGCTTGCCTGCGATTATCCCCGTATGCACCACGAGGTCTGTACCATCATCGGACAGGAAAAAGAGACCTCGTACCGCTTTATGGTCGCGATTCTTTCGCGCTCGGTCGGCGGTTATATGCGCGGCATGGTCGTGACGTCCATCTGCGGTGGCATCCTCGCCTTTATCGGCTTTACGCTCATTGGCCATCCCTACGCGGCACTCATGGCCATCTTTACCGGCATCATGCACTTGGTCCCGGTTGTCGGTCCCTGGGTAAGCGCGGCGATCGCCACGGTGCTCGGCTTTATGTTCAGCCCCATGCTGGCGTTGTGGACGCTCGTTGTGACCATGGTGGCTCAAAACGTCACCGATAACGTCATTTCCCCCAAGGTCATGCAGAGTTCGGTGCAGGTGCATCCCATCATGAGCCTGACGGCCCTCGTTATTGGTTCGGCACTTATGGGTCCCATCGGCATGGTCATCGCCATTCCGCTGTGCGCGGCCCTCAAGGGCATTTTCGTCTACTACTTTGAGAACGAGACCGGTCGCCAGCTCGTGGCATACGACGGCGCTGTATTTAAGGGCACGCCATATCGCGATGCCGAGGGCAACCCGGTCGCCGCCTACGACGCGCTTGGAGACGATACGTTCATTTACGAGTCCGAGCTCATCGGCAACGAGACCGCGCCCGAGGCCCAGGCGATGCCCAAGCCCGAGCTCGAGAATCCCTGGATCAAGCTCTCGGGCCTGCAGCCCGATGCGACGAGCTTTTTCAAGAATCCCTTCGCCAAGGACGATGACTCCAACTCGGACGACGATACCAAAACCGGCATCGACGGCTCCATGGACGATTCGGATTCCAAATAGGCACCGCTAGCGTTTCTTGAAGTTGTAAATGACAAGAAACGCGAGCAAAGCGATTGATAAGGGGCCGGCTACATAGAAAAAGAGAACGTCAATTGCGCGTAGAGTGTAATAGGCTTTATCGCCGGACATTACTGCATACAATACGTAGCCAAATGCTGGTTGGTTTGCGTACCAGCAGGAGAAAGCCAAAAGCGCTAAAAGTGCTACAACCAGAAGTGCATTCAGGACAAATCGTTTGCTTTTCATCGATCGCTCCTTCCGGGTGAATCTTATATGTAATTCTATAGTAGCCTTTTTCAATGCATCGCATACTCCTAAATAACGTGCACTTTCGCTGTAGGGTCGGCTTTATGTCGGCCCTCTTTTTTGCACTTGCGCGGCGGGATGGTAATATCGTTACGTTTGAACTGTTTCGATGTGAAACCGAGGAGATTCCCTCTATGAGTGCTGACTACCCGTCAATGACTACGGCCGAGATCCGCTCCAAGTTCCTCAACTTCTTTGAGGAGCGCGGTCTTAAGCTCTATCCTTCTTCGTCCCTTGTTCCCGACGACCCCTCGCTGCTGCTTGCCAACGCCGGCATGAACCAGTTTAAGGAGTACTACCAGGGCAAGAAGACCATGAAGGAGATCGGCGCGATCTCCTGCCAGAAGTGTGTCCGCACCAACGACATCGACTGCATCGGCGAGGACGGCCGTCACCTGTCGTTCTTCGAGATGCTCGGTGACTTCTCCTTTGGCGGCGTCTCCAAGCAGCAGGCTTGCGCTTGGGCCTTCGAGCTCATCACCAAGGAGTTCAAGCTGCCGCTCGATCGCCTGTACTTTACCGTCTTTACCGAGGACGACGAGACCCACGACGTGTGGCGTTCTCTGGGCGTTGCCGAGGACCACATCTCCCGCCTGGGCGAGGACGACAACTTCTGGGCTGCCGGCCCCACCGGCCCCTGCGGTCCGTGCTCCGAGATCTACTTTGACATGGGCGAGGAGGTCGGTTGCGGCAGCCCCGACTGCAAGCCCGGCTGCGACTGCGACCGCTTCCTTGAGTTCTGGAACCTCGTGTTTACCCAGTACGACCGCCAGGAGGACGGCTCCATGCCGGAGCTGCCGCACCGCAACCTCGATACGGGCATGGGTCTGGAGCGCATGGCCGCCATCATGCAGCACAAGACCGCCAACTACGACGGCGATTTGATGCAGCACCTCATCAAGCTGGGCGAGGAGATCAGCGGCAAGACCTATGACGCCGACGATTACTCCGGTGCCAGCCGCTCCCTGCGCATCATCGCCGACCACTCCCGTGCCGTCGACTTTATGATCTCTGACGGCATCCTGCCCGGTAACGAGGGTCGCGAGTACGTCCTTCGCCGTCTGCTCCGCCGTGCCGTGTTCCACGGCCGCCTGCTGGGCATCGAGGGTGCCTTCCTGACCAAGTTCATCGACGAGGTCAACGCTCAGATGGGCGAGGCCTATCCCGAGCTGCTCAAGAACGTCGCACTCGTCAAGGGTATCGTCGCCTCTGAGGAGGAGCGCTTCTCCACGACGCTCGACAACGGCCGCGTCTACCTGGACGAGGCCCTGTCCGCGCTCGCCGAGGGCGCTGTGCTCCCGGGCGATGTCGCCTTTAAGCTGCACGACACCTTTGGTTTCCCCATCGACCTGACCGTCGAGATCGCCGGCACCGCCGGCCACGACGTCGACATGGACGGCTTTACCGCTTGCATGGAGGACCAGAAGGCCCGTGCTCGCGCCAATGCCAAGGGCGACGCCTGGGGCAGCTTCAACGATGTGTGGGTCGAGCTTTCGGACAAGGTCGCTGCGACCGAGTTCGACGGCTATGACAACGATGTGATCGAAGGCGCCAAGGTTGTCGCCATCGTGCGCAACGGCGAGTCCGTCGAGTCCGCTGCCGCGGGCGATGATGTTGAGGTCGTGCTCGACCGCACCCCGTTCTATGCCGAGATGGGCGGCCAGCAGGGTGACGCCGGCGAGCTTTCCGCCGAGGGCGTTTCGCTGACCGTTTCCGATACCAAGAACCACAACGGCCTGTATGCCCACGTTGCGCACGCCGCCGAGGGCACGCTGACCGTCGGTGCTACCGTGACCGCCGCGCTCGACGCCGAGCGCCGTGGCTTCCTGCGCCGTAACCACACCGCCACCCACCTGCTTGACGCCGCGCTTAAGCACGTCCTGGGCGAGCATGTCTCTCAGGCCGGCTCGCTGGTGACGCCCGAGCACCTGCGCTTTGACTTCACGCACTTTGAGGCCCTGTCCTCCGAGCAGCTCAAGGCTGTTGAGGACCTGGTCAACCAGCAGATCTTTGCATCTAAGCCGGTCGTGACCCGCGTCATGGGCATCGACGAGGCCAAGGCCGCCGGCGCCGTCGCCCTGTTTGGCGAGAAGTATGGCGACGTCGTCCGCGTCGTTTCCGTGGGCGCCGAGGACCAGCCGTTCTCCCGCGAGCTCTGCGGTGGTACGCATGCTGCCAACACTGCCGAGATCGGCCTATTCAAGATTATCTCCGAGTCCTCCACGGGCTCGAACGTCCGCCGTATCGAGGCCGTTACCTCTAAGGGCGCCCTCGACTACATGGCCGACCGCCTGGCACTCGTTGACGCCGCTGCCGCTGCGCTCAAGTGCCGCGTTGACGAGGTTCCCGCTCGTGTGGAGAACCTGCAGGCCGAGCTGCGCGAGACGTCTAACAAGCTCAAGAAGGCGCTGACCGGTGGCTCCTCCGATGCGATCACCAACGCCATCGAGGGTGCCGTCGAGCTCGACGGCTACAAGCTCGTCGTGGCTGAGCTGCAGGGCCTTGAGGCTGCCGACCTGCGCAACGTCTGGGATACCGTGCACCAGAAGGTCGCCGGCCCCGTTGCCTGTGTTGTTGCCAGCGTGACCGAGAAGGGCACCCCGGCCCTGCTCGCCGCCGGCTCCGATGACGCCGTGAAGGCCGGTTTCCACGCCGGCAACGTGATCAAGCAGATCGCGGGTCTGGTCGATGGTCGCGGTGGCGGCCGTCCCAACATGGCCCAGGCCGGTGGCAAGAACGCTGCCGGTATCGCCGATGCCCTCGCGGCCGCCAAGACCGCGCTCGGCGCCTAAGTAGTCGCTGTGGTCGCGCTCGCGCTGGACATAGGGGAGACCAGGATCGGCATCGCCGTCTCGAGCCGTGATGGCAAGATGGCGATGCCCGTCAAGGTGCTTCCGGCCGCTGAGGTTACCGGTATGGCCAAGACGTTCCGTTACCTGGTCGAGGACTATGAGCCCGACATCTTGGTAAGCGGGCGTCCCCTGACCATGGCCGGCGAGCCTGGCCCCCAGGCCGAGCGCGTTGCCGCCATAGCGCAAAAGATCGCCGACGAGCTCGATCTTCCGCTGGAGTTTGAGGACGAGCGCCTGTCCTCGCAAGAGGCCAAGCGTATCCTGCGCGAGCAGGGACTCAACGAAAAGCAGATGAGGGGCAAGATCGACATGATCGCCGCCAGCCTGTTCTTGCAGACGTGGCTCGATCGCAAAAACGAGGAGGTTTCGCATGTCTAGCGCTTTCGATCCGCGCCAGCCGAATCGTACACGACAGCCTGCGCCACGCCCTGTATCGTCCGGTCAGCGTCCGATGCAACCGACTCAGCGCGCGGCCCAACCCGCCGCACGTTCGGCGCAGCCCTCTTCTTGCCCCACTCAGCCCACTCAGCGTCCAGGCCAGCAGCCTGTTCGTCGTCCTGCTCAGCAGTCTGCTGCCCATACAGCCCAGCCCGCGGGCGGTTCCCGCTTTAAGCAGCAGGCTCCTGCCCAGCGTACGCAGGGACAGGCACCGCAATCACGCTCCCACGCACATCATGCTCATGGCTCGCACGGCGTTGCTCCGGCCATGCGCTCGAGCTATAACACGCGCGCTCGCCGTGGTGCCCAAAAGAAAAGCTCCCCGGTGCCTATGATTATCGGTGGCGTCGTCGCCGTGCTTGCGCTTGTCGCGATCGTTTTCTTTGTCGTGCCAGCTGTCAAGGGCTTTTTTGCTGGTGAGGATGCGAAAGTCACTGCTGGCCAGCAGGTTACTATCACTATTCCCGATGGTGCCTCGGGTGACAGCATCGCTTCGATTCTCTCCGAGAACCATATCGTCGAAAATCCCAAGGATTATTACGCGGCGGTCAAAAAGCTCAACGCCGACATGTCGCTCAAGCCCGGCACCTACTCGTTCACCACGCTCATGGACGCGACCGAGGTCGTTCAGCAGCTCATGGAGGGCCCCAATGCGGGCTCCGATGCACTGACTATTCCAGAGGGCCTGACGGTTGATCAGATCGCCGATCGCGTGGCCAAGGCATACGACAGTATCTCCAAGGAAGACTTCCTCAATCAGGCAAAGGCCTCCAACTATGTGAAGGACTATAGCTTCCTTGAGGGCGCTGCAAACGATTCGCTCGAGGGCTTCCTATTCCCCAAGACCTATTCGTTGGGTAAGAAACCGAGCGCCGATGATGTGATTCGCGCCATGCTCGATCAATTCAACACCGAGTACAAGTCGCTCGATTTTGCCGGCTGCGAGGCCAAAATCAAGGAGCGCTACGGCGTGGGGATGTCCGATTACGACATCATCAATCTCGCTTCCATCGTTGAGCGCGAAGGCCTCAACGCCGAGCAGCGCGCGCATGTCGCCTCGGTGTTCTACAACCGTCTTGCCGGCAAGCTCGACGGTCTGTGCTACCTCAATAGCGATGCGACCATGATGTATGTCACCGGCGGCGAGGTTACCGCCGACGACCTGCAGAGCGATAGCCCGTATAACACCTATAAGCACGAGGGCCTGCCGCCCACGCCCATCTGCTCTCCGTCACTCGAGGCGCTCAAGGCAACCCTTGAGCCCACCGACTCCGATGACCTGTATTTCTACATTACGCAGGACGAGGAGTATTTCTCTCAGACCTACGAAGAGCACCAACAGTCTTGGAATTAAACATGAGGATTTTCAGCCCCAAACGATATGTTGCCTCGGTCGACCGCATCGACCTTGATACCCTGTGGGCCGACGGCAAGCGCGCCATTTTGCTCGACCGCGATAACACCCTGGTGCCGCGTGATACCGAGCAGGTTCCCGCTGCCGTCTCGGCCTGGCTCGACGCCGCTCGTGCCAAGGGCTTTAAGCTGTGCATGGTGTCGAACAACTGGCATCGCGACCAGGTCATGAGCTCAGCACGCGAGCTGGGGCTCGAGGCCATCAGCCATGCCATGAAGCCTGCACCGTTTGCTCTTAAGGCCGGTCTTAAGCGCTTGGGCGCCACGGCCGATGAGGCTGTGCTGATCGGTGACCAGCTGTACACGGACGTGTGGAGCGGTAACTTTGCCGGCGTCGACACGATCTTGGTAAAGCCACAGGCAACTCAGGACCTGTGGTATACGCAGATCTTCCGTATCTTTGAGCGCCGTGCCCTGCGCGACCTTCCCTGCGAGGAATAGGTTTCGTCATGTCCCAGCACACCAAGCACGGCTGCGACCATATCTTCTTTATCGGGTTTTTGGGTGCGGGCAAATCGACGCTTGCACGCAACGTGGGCACGATGTTCAAGCGTCGGTTTATTGATACCGACCGCCTTGTCGTGCGCCGTTGCGGCAAATCGGTAACCGAGATTTTTGAAACCGAGGGCGAGGAGCGCTTTCGCGAGCTCGAGACTTCGGCGCTCCGTTCGCTCCAAAGCGAGCGCAGCCTGTTGGTTTCGTGCGGTGGCGGCATTGTCGAGACGCCGGTCAATATCGAGCTCATGCACCAGATGGGTACCTGTGTGTACCTCGAGGGCGATTTTGAGGATTCGATGCGCCAGATCCGCCGCTCCGACACGCGTCCCGATTTCCGCTCGCCCGAGCACGCGGCGCTGCTCTTTGAGCATCGCCGTCCGTTGTATCGTCAAGCTGCCGATCTTACCCTTGATATTCGCAACAAGTCCTTCGAGGACGTTTCCTACCTTTGTGCCGAGATGCTTTTGGAGCGTGGACTGCTATGATTCGCCGTCAACTTATCAATTTCCAAAACCGCAGTGTCGATGTCCGCGTCGGATTGGGCGCGTTCGAGGAGCTGTCGCGCATGTTTGCCTCGGCTGTGGGCAAACCCAAGCGGGCGATGGTGGTTTGGAACAGCGCCACATCCGAGCGTTTTGGCGAGGTTGTCGAGCATGCGCTGGTCGACGCCGGTTTTGCCGTGTCGCCGCTTGTCCTCGAGGTTTCGCCTGCCGGTGCTACGCTGGCCGATGCCGATACCGTTTTTGGCGCCCTGTCGGCTAACGGCATTACCTGCGACGATCTCGTTGTCGCTGTCGGCGACACGGCGACCTGCTCGGTCGTTTGCTGGTGTGCCAATCAGTGGTGCGGTCGCACCGAGTGCGCCTTGCTGCCGACGACGTTCGACGCCATGCTCACGGTCGCGACGACTATGAAGCCACTCGTCGCCTCGTCGGCGAATGCGCTTTCCGCTATCGCGTTCCGTCCCGAGCCGGGCTTGGTCGTGTGTGACCTCGAACTTGTTCGCGAAGCGGACCCCGAGGACCTCAAGCTCGGTTATGCGGTACTTGTTGGCACCATGCTTTCGAGCAGCAAGTCCCGTTGGAATCAGTTTACCGAGACCGTCCCCGAGATTCTCGCTGGCGAGGAAGTCGCGCTCGTCAATGCCGTTCAGTGGTCTCAGACTGCCCACAAGGACGTACTGATGGCCACGAACCCGAGCGCCCGCCATGCGCTCGATTTTGGCAAGACGGGGGAGCGTACCCTGCGCGCCTGCTTGGGCGATGCCGCTTCGCAGGTCCCTGCCTACCAGCTGTTGTCCGAAGGTATGCGCTTTGAGGCGCGCCTAGCACATGATGCCTGCGACTTCGATATCGATTACGTCTTTGAGGTCGATGACTGCTTGGAGGACTTTGGTATCGAGGAGTTTGCCTTCGATCTGGAGCCCGCCGCATATATCGAGGAGTTCCGCAGGCAGCAGTTTGTCCGCTCGAACCGCAGTATGTTGCCGCTGCCCGCGGCACTTGGCGCCATTCGTCTAACGAGCGTTGAGGACGAGGTTCTTGAGCGCCATGCTCACGCCTACTTGGCTTCTCGCAAAGAACTTCTCTAAGTTTTATTGACATCCATCGTCTTTCGTATCATGTTGAGGTGCGGGTTTTCAATCGGTTGCGGATCGCGTGCGAATCCGTCTTTCGATCGGGACCCGTCCCACTTTTATGAGGACAACAAGAAAGGAATCTGCATGTCTGAGTTTGCTGCCGGTCCTGCCGGTCGTATCGAGCGCGTCCGTGCCCTGATGGCCGAGCGCGGCTACGACGCCATCGTCGTGCGCGACGAGGCCAATCTCCGTTGGCTCACGGGCGTGAAGGGCGTCTTCGATTACACCTTCGAGTTCCCTCACGCCGCGTTTATTACGGCCGATCAGTGCCTGTTCCACACCGACTCGCGCTATCTCAACAGTTTTGAGGAGAACACGCCCGCCGGCAGCCCCTGGGTCTACGACATGGACGAGGGCACCATCCCCGGCTGGGTCGCCGGCAAGATTGCGGCCAACAAATGCCGCGTCTGCGCCGTCGAGGATGACATGCAGATTAACTTCTACCAGGGTATTCAACGTGGTCTGGAGGACCGCTCCGTTGCCTGCATGCTGCCGCTGATGCATGACGACATCCGCAAGATGCGTGCCATCAAAGATGCAGAGGAGATCGAGCTCATGCGCCACGCGCAGTCGATCACCGATGCCGCCTTCCAGCACATGCTCGGCTTTATTAAGCCCGGTATGACCGAGAAGCAGGTTCGCAACGAGCTCGAGAACTTTATGTTCGCCAACGGAGCCGACAGCCTGGCCTTCGGCTCCATCGTGGCGAGTGGCCCCAATACCGCCAACCCGCATGCCGTCCCGAGCGACCGCGTGATCGAGAAGGGCGACTTTGTCCTCATGGATTACGGTGCGGGCTACTGCGACTACCGCTCCGACATGACGCGCACTGTCGTGATGGGCGAGCCCACCCAGGAGCAGCTCGACCTGTACGCGCTCGTGCGCCGCACCCATGAGGAGTGCGTCGCCGCTATCCATCCGGGCGTCGAGGGCAACGACATTTTCAAGCTTTCCAAGAAGATTATTGGCGATGCCGGCTATGGCGATTACTACAACCATGGTCTGGGCCACGGCGTGGGCATCGACATCCACGAGCTGCCTAACTTCAACCGCAGCAAGAATATCATCGAAGTCGGCTCGGTTATCACCATGGAGCCCGGCGTGTACCTGCCCGGCGTGGGCGGCGTGCGCCTGGAGGACTACGGCGTCGTCACCGAGAACGGCTACGAGCCCTTCACCAAGACCCCGCACGACCTGCATATTATCGATTGCTAAACCATCCATTTGGGTTTTTGGAGGCGGGGCGTCCGGATCGATTCGGGCGTCCCGCGTTCTCTTTTTATGCGCTCGCCGCAGCCGCCGTCTGCAAGTGTATAATTTCGCTCGAATGTAATTTGGACGTTTGTGCGTCTAGCCAATAACAAGAAAGGTCGCTATGCCTACTATCTCTACCGCCGACTTCAAGAACGGCCTCGGTCTCCGCATTAAGGACAAGGTCTACACCATCGTCGAGTTCCAGCACGTCAAGCCGGGCAAGGGCGGCGCTTTCGTGCGCTACAAGACCCGCGACATCAAGAGCGGCCGCGTCGTCGAGAACACCTGCAACGCCGGCACCAAGTTCGAGAGCGTCATGCTCACCACCCGTGAGTTCCAGTACCTCTACAACGACGGCGCCGACTACATCTTCATGGATAACGAGTCCTACGAGCAGGTTCCCGTTCCCGAGGATATGGTGGGCGAGAACGCCAAGTGGCTGCGCGAGAATGACACCTGCCAGCTGCTCTTCGCCGACGACGAGCTCATGGGCGTGACCCCGCCGATGTTCATCGAGACCACCATCGTCCAGACCGACCCGGGCTTCAAGGGCGATACCGTCCAGGGTTCCACCAAGCCGGCCACCATCGACACCGGCGCTGTCATCCAGGTCCCCATGTACCTCAACGAGGGCGAGGTCATTAAGGTTGACACCCGCGACGGCAAGTTCGTCTCCCGCGTCTAGCAACCAACTCTTCTAGGAGGACTCATGCCCCAGGAAATCAAGATTGACGGCATCGGCATTTCGCCCGATGTTCTGACCGCCATCGTCTCGCGCGCCGTCACGGATGTCGAGGGCATCGCCTCCGTGGGCGTCAAGGACCTTGCCACCAACCTTGTCTCCATGATGCTTTCGTCCAAGGCCCCGGCTTCCGAGCCGGCGGTCGAGGCCGAGGTCATCGGCGACAAGCTCGCGCTTACCGTGCGCGTCGTGGTGTTCTTTGGCTATCCGTTCAAGAAACTCGCCGAGGCCGTTCGCGCCGCCGTGGTTGCCGCCATCGACGCCCAGGTGGGCGTCGAGGTCGAGCGCGTTGACGTTTGCATCGACGGCCTCGTTTTCCCCAAGGAGTAACCTTTGAGCCTTAAGGTTTATCGCGGGCGTACGCTTGCCCGCAGTCAGGCGCTTCAGCTGCTGTTTCAGGCCGAGGCCACGGACAGCCCGCTCGAGCGCGTCCTCGAGGGCGATTTCCTGATCTCGAAGGGTCCCCTCGACCCCTACGCGCTGGAGCTGTGCCGCGGTGCCTATGAGCACATCGATCGCATCGACTGCGCCCTGCGCTCCGTCGCCAAGAACTGGGATCTTATGCGCATGCCAGGCGCCGACCGCAATCTGCTGCGTATCGCCGTCTACGAGATGCGCTTCCTCACCGACGAGGAGGTTTCGGACGCCATCGTGATTAACGAGGCTGTCGAGCTTGCCAAGGCCTATGGCACCGATCAGTCCGCGTCGTTTGTCAACGGCGTGCTCGGTAAGATTGCTCGTAGCGAGGAGCTGCCGGGCGAGGACCTGTATCAGGAGCTTCTGGCCGAGGACCGTGCCCGCGAGGAGGTCCAGGCTGCCGAGGCTGCCGCCAAGGTTGCCGCCGCTCAGGCTGCGGCTGGCGTTCTCGACGAGGGTGCTGAGGTCGCCGAGGCCGAGACCGGTACCGTCGAGGAGTAGCCATGCCAGAGGGTTCCGTCCGCAACTTCGACGAGATCTCGGACCGCTTGGACCAGATTATCGCGACCGTTCGCTCCAAGGATACGTCCCTGGAGCGTTCGCTCGATCTGTTTGACGAGGCAATTGAGCTGGGCTCCCGTGCGGTCGACATGGTCGATAAGTTTGAGTTGACGCCTCGCGAGGCCGATAAGCTCGAGCAGGAATACGATGAGGATGCGGCAAACGAATCCCAGGATAGCCAGGCCGCGTCTCCGGATACGAATGGTTGATGGCATTCATGAAACGCGTGCGTCTCGATGACGAACTGATTTCACAGGGCATCTGCGCCGATCGCGCGGATGCCCTTCGCACTCTTATGGCCGGCTTGGTCTCGAGTGGCGGCGAGCGTTTGACCTCGCCGGGCCTTAAGGTGACGCCCGGCCTGCCCTTACACGTGAAGGGACGTATTCCCTACGTGGGGCGCGGCGGACTCAAGCTCGAGGGTGCGCTCGATGCGTTTGGGATTGATCCGACGGACCTTGCTTGCCTCGATGTGGGCTGTTCTACGGGCGGCTTTACCGATTGCCTGCTCAAGCGTGGCGCCGCTACGGTCGTTTCGGTCGACGTGGGTCGCGCCCAGTTTGATTGGTCGCTGCGCCAAGACGAGCGCGTGACGCTCCGTGAGCGCACCAATGTGACACAGCTGCCTGAGCTCGGCTACGGCGGCGCTATCGACCTGGCCGTGTGCGATGTGTCGTTTACGAGCATCGCGAATATCATCGACGCCGTGCTGGCGTGCCTGAAGCCTTCCGGTTCGTTCTGCACGCTCGTAAAGCCGCAGTTTGAGGCGCCGGCTGCGCTGGTGGGCGAGGGCGGCATCGTGACCGACTCCGCTGTCCGCCGCGATACGCTCGTGGCGGCGATTGAGCTTTTTGCCGCCAAGGGCCTGTTCCCGCTCGACGTGTGCGTGTCGCCCATCCATGGCGCCAAGGGCAACGTTGAGTTTTTCCTGTACGGCACGAGGTTTGCTCCCGGCGAGCGCTCCGATGATGAGTTGCAAGCCCAGGTATCGGCTTTGAGCGAGAAAGCTGCAACGCTATGAAGGTCTTTCTGGTTCCCAATTACTACAAGCAAGAGGCGGTCGAGAGCGGCCTGATGCTCGAGCTTTGGCTTTCGCGCCAAGGCTACGAGGTCGCATGGGCTGCCGACCAGCGCTCCAAGATCCAGAGTGCGCCCGATGTTGACGATGCCGACTTGGTCATTACGCTCGGCGGCGACGGTACGCTGCTGCGCGCGGCTCGTATCCTCAACTACCGCGAGATTCCCATCCTTGGTCTGTCCTACGGTCACCTTGGGTTTTTGACCGCTGCGAGTCCCGAGGAGCGCGACATTTTGCAGGTTGTGAGCGATGCCCTGTCCGGTGAGCTCCACGTGAGTCGCCGCGCAACCATCGCCGCCGATATCGTTTCGGTGCGCGAAGACGGCACGAAGGATGTCGTGCGCACCTTTGCCCTCAACGATATGGCGCTTACGCGCGGGCCCCTGTCCGATATGGTCGAGTTCGACATCACGGTGTCCGGCCATCATATCGACCGCCTGCGCGGTGACGGCGTAGTTGTATCTACGGCGACCGGCTCCACCGGCTACGCGCTTTCCGCCGGCGGTCCCATCGTCAGCCCCGATTACACGGGCATGGTCTGCGTGCCCATTGCTCCGCATACCATTCAGGCTCGCGCCTTTTTGACCTCGCCGAGCGATGTCGTCGAGATCTTTATGTCTGATGACCGCCCGAGCGTTCCGGCGATTGCCATCGACGGACAGTTTATTACCTGCGATGGCACGGTCGAGAGCGTGGCTGTGCGTCGCGGTCCCGGCGATGTGCTGCTGCTGGATTACGGCCCCGAGAGCTTCTATAACTCGGTGAGCCGCGTGTTCTACGGAGTGCGTCATGATCGATGAGCTGCAGGTTTCCAATATCGCGCTCATTCGTGAGGCGACGTTGGTTCCGAGTGCGGGCCTAACGGTTTTGACCGGAGAAACCGGCGCCGGTAAGACCGCGCTGCTCTCGGCGCTCAAGCTCATTTTGGGCGAGCGCGCGGATTCGTCGACGGTGCGCGAGGGTGAGGCACTTGCCAGCGTCGAGGCGCGCCTGTTTGACGGCCCGCACGACACAGAGGGCTTCACCGTGCGGCGCAGTCTTTCTGCCGAAGGCCGCAGTCGCGTAAAAATTGACGGCCGTATCGCCAGCGTGCGCGAGCTTTCTGAGCGCGTCGGCGTGATGATGGATCTTTGCGGCCAGCACGAGCACCAGCGCCTGCTTGACCCGTCGCATCATGTTGCCATGGTTGATGCATGGGCAGGGCGCCCGGCACTCGAGGCGCTCGAGCACTACCGTGCTTGCTTTAAAGCCTCGCGCGCGGCTGCCAAGGAGGTCCGTCGCGTCGAGGAGGCCTCGCGTGCGCAGGGGAGCCGCGTCGAGGAGGCGCGCTTCGCCCTGGAGCGTATCGCCGAGGTCGACCCCAAGCCGGGTGAGTATGAGGAGCTCGAGGAGCTGCTGCCGCGCTCCGAGCATGCCGAGGTTCTGGTGGCCACGGCCAATGATGCCCATGAATCACTTGCAGCCGAAGGGGGAGCGCTCGATGCCGTGAACGGCGCCGTGGCGGAGCTTTCCCGTATGGTGGCCGTCGATCGCAAGCTGGGCGACATCGCCGATGCCCTTTCGGATGCCTGCATTTCGCTTGAGGATTGCGCCAACGAGCTGCGTGCTTATCGCGATGGGGTCGCCTTCGATCCGCGCGAGCTTACTCGTATGCGCGAGCGTTATTCCGATCTTAAGTCCCTGCTGCGTCAGTGGGGGCCCACTATGGACGATGTCTTTGCCACGCGCGATCGCTCACAAGAGCTGCTATCCCTGGTCGATGATGGCGATACGCAGATCAAGAAAGCACGCGAGGCACTCGGGAGTGCCGAGCGCGAGCTTTTTGCTGCTGCCAAGGCGCTTAAACGCGCGCGGAATACGGCAGCTCCTCGCTTTTGCCACGAGGTTGGTCGTCAGATGGCGCGCCTGGAAATGGGCGGCGCCGAGCTCGTTTGGGAGTCGCGCGATCTTCCGCGCGCCGAGTGGACGCCGGCGGGCCCTTCGAGCTACGAGCTTTTGTATCGCAGCGGTTCCGGATTGACGCCGCGCCCCCTGCGTCGCATCGCGTCGGGCGGTGAGCTGAGCCGCGTCATGCTGGCGAGTAAGGTTGTCCTTGGCAACGCAGATGGCGTGGATACGCTGGTGTTCGACGAGGTCGATGCCGGTGTCGGCGGCTCTACCGCACGTGCCCTCGCGAGTGTGCTTGCAGATCTCGCCGCTACGCATCAGGTGATTGTCGTAACCCACCTGGCGCAGGTTGCCGTCATGGCCGATAAACATTACGTGGTGAGCAAGGAGCCCGGCAACGTTCCCCAGACGCACCTGGACGAGATGACAGGAGACGCCCGTACCGCAGAGGTCGCCCGTATGCTGAGTGGCGATCAATCGGAGGCAAGCCTAGCGCACGCCAAGCAGATGCTGGAAGAAGCTCGAGGTTAGAACGAGCCGGCGATGTTGGGGGAATAAAATATCAGTAATCGTTGCCCCGCCACTTGCTTGTCTGCCCCGACCGTCAAAAACTATGCCGGTTTACTACGTTGAATGGGCGCAGCTCGAGCACAGCTAAAATTGAAAAAAGAAAACCGCAGGTAGAACGCCTGCGGTTTTCTTTTAAAACGCGATGTAGTCGCATGATCCGATTTCATCGTAGTAAACCGGCATAGTTTTGTGGGAACGGTACATAACGACCCCTGATAAAACCTACTCCACGACCTTATCCGGCTGGATGAGCTCCTCGTAGAAGCTGATGTGCTCTCGGGCGTCCTCGATTTCGGGAAGCAGGAAGTTGTAGATAACCTCGATGATCATCGTGGCGCTCATCTTGGAGAACGCAAAGTCACCCGTGGTGAGCAGCGCCTCGTGGTTCACGGTATTAAAGGTGTAGTCGGCCAGGCGAGCAAGCGGAGACTTGCTGTCGCTGCTAATGACGACTACGGTAGCTCCGCAGTCGCGAGCCGCCTTTTGCCATGCGATTGAGTCGACGCGACTTTGCCGGAGTTTCGAGATCAGCACGATGACATCGCCCGGGCGCAATGTGAGCGCAAAGCCAATCGAGGTCTCGCTGATAGTTGCTTGCCATGCAGCGAAGGCCCAGCTGAGAGAACTTTAAACGTCGCGTCGAGCGCGACGGCATTTGGTGTTGCCTACGGCTGCAAACTCGATAGCCCCTGCGTTCTTAAACGCGCGCACGACGGCTGCCAGTGTGTCGTGATCAATGCCATCGATGGTCGCATTGAGCTCGCTGACCTTGGCGGCGAGGATATTCTTGAGGCTCTGTTCCATATTGTCGAGCGATACCTCGTCGGTGAGTCCTTCATTGCGCTGGCTCTCCAGATCGCGCGCCAGCGAAAACTGGAAACTGCGAAAGCTGCCAAAACCCAGTTTGCGGCAGAAGCGCGAGACGGTTGCCTCGGAGGTTGCGGCGGCGCGCGAGAGCTGGGCGGCTGTCAGACGCGGTGCCTCGGACTGGTGCTCTAGGATATAGTCGACAATGCGCTGCTCGGACTCGCTGTATCCCTTGTGCGTACTAATAAGGGAGAGTGCGCTCTTGCTGCTATCGGACATGGGATGGCTCCTGGCTGGCATAAAAATCGGACTTGTTTCGTAATGTCGTAGTATAAGGGCATTTTCAATTACAAGATACACCTTGCCGTTTCAATAGTTGATGGTAAACTTTCATCGACCGTTTACGGTAATGAAAGAACCTTTCACCGGAGAAATGAGCTGTATTACTTCTCGTACAAGCGGTGGCTTGGTATCTTTCAGATGTGGAAAAGCGCGCAAGGACGCGCGTGTAGGGGAGCGCCTGCGGGCGCAAAACTTAAAAAGGAGGGACACATGGCTAAGTTTGACATCATCGCCGCCACCGGTTGCCCGACCGGCATCGCGCACACCTTCATGGCGAAGGAGGCGCTGGAGAAGGCAGCTGCCGAGCGCGGTCTGACCATTAAGGTCGAGACCCATGGCCAGGTCGGTGTCGAGAACGAGCTCACCAAGAGCGAGATCGCCGGGGCCAAGGCCGTCGTCGTCGCAGCCGATAAGGATGTCCAGGCTGAGCGTTTCGCCGGTAAGCCCATGGTTACCGTTGGTGTTTCCAAGGCCCTGTCCGTCGAGGCCGCCGGTAAGCTGATCGACCGCGCTCTCGCCGCCAAGGGCGACGGCACGGTTGCAGCCGCCGCCGATGTCGAGGATGAGGTCGAGGAGAAGGAATCCGTCGGCCACATCATCTATAAGCACCTCATGAACGGCGTCAGCCACATGCTGGTCTTCGTCGTCGCTGGTGGCGTCCTGACCGCCGTATCGTTCCTGTGGGGCATCACGTCCTTCGATTCGACGGCTGCCGACTACAACAGCTTCGCCGCTTTGCTCAAGATCATCGGCGGCATTGCCATGAACCTCATGGTTCCCGTGCTTTCCGCCTATATCGCCGAGTCCATCGGTAAGCGCCCGGCACTCGTCCCCGGCTTCGTCGCCGGCATGATTGCCATCCAGGGCCTGCCCGTTAACGCCGATACCGGCATGATCGACGCTGGCGGCACCGGTGTGGGCTTCGGCTTCCTGGGCGGCATTGTCGGCGGCTTCCTCGCTGGCTATGTCATCGTGCTGCTCGAGAAGGTCTTTGCCAAGCTGCCCAAGAACCTGGACGGCCTCAAGGCTATCTTCCTGTACCCGCTGTTCTCCACCGCCATCGTCGGTCTGGTCATGCTCGGCATCTCCGGCCCCATGGCTGCCATCAACACCGCCATGATGGACTTCCTCAAGGGCCTGTCTGCCTCTGGCGCTGTTGTCCTGGGTCTTGCTATCGGCTGCATGTGCGCCGTTGACATGGGCGGCCCGGTCAACAAGGCTGCTTACGTCACCGGTACCGCTATGCTCACCGAGGCTCTGGCTGCCGGTGTCGGCACCGACACCTACAACTTCGGCACCAACTTCATGGCTGCCGTCTCCGCCGCCTGTATCGTTCCGCCGCTGATTACCACCTTTGCCGTCATCGTCGGCAAGAAGTACTTCAGCCAGGAGGATCATGACGCCGGTATCGTCAACTTCATCCTTGGTTGCACCCACATCACTGAGGGCGCCATTCCGTTTATGACTAAGAACATCTGGCCCGTCATGCCCATCATGATGCTCGGTTCCTCCATCGCCTCGATCCTGACCATTATGTTCAACGTCCACGATCCGGCGCCCCACGGTGGCTTCCTGGTCCTGCCCGTTGTCGAGAACGGTCCGCTGTGGGTCCTCGCTATCCTTATCGGCGCCGTGGTCGGTGGCATCCTGTTCGTCGCCTTCAAGAAGTATGACTTCGAGAAGAACCAGAAGGCCGCTCCTGCCGCTCCCGCCAAGCCGGTCGAGGCTCCCAAGGCCGCCGCTGTCGAGGCTCCGAAGGCCGAGGCCGCCGACTTCGTGAAGGTCGAGAACGTCTTTGTCGCCGAGGACTTCGCTTCTCGTGACGAGGCTCTGAGCTTTGTCTCCAACCAGGCCGTCAAGGCCGGTATCGCCGGCGACGCCGACGCCGTGATGAACGCCTTCCTGGCCCGCGAGGCCGAGGGCACCACGGGCATGATGGAGGGCTTCGCCATCCCGCATGCCAAGTCCGACGCCATTACCGAGGCTGCCGTCATCGTCGTCAAGGATGAGTCCGGCGTGACCGGTTGGGACACCATGGACGGCGCTCCCGTCAACGTGGCCATCGCCCTGCTCATCCCGGGCGCTCAGGCTGGCACCACGCACCTCAAGATCCTGTCCAAGGTCGCCGAGGCGCTTATGGACGAGGACTTCCGTGCCACCGTCAAGGGTTCCACCGACGCCGCCGAGATCGCCAAGACGATCAACGCCCGCCTTGTCTAATCCCCCAGCTCGCGAATAACATCGCCCCTTGTATATAAGGCGGAGACTCCACCAGGAGTCCCCGCCTTTTTCTATCCCTCTCATAAGTTGCGGTGAAATAGGGACCGTTTAAACGATTCAACTCCAAATTCAGTCCCTATTTCACCGCAACTTAGAAGAAGGGGTTAGCGCGGCCTGTCTATTTGATCGTCCGTGCGGATAAATATTCAGCCAGAATTCCGTTCGTACGATATTACTCTGGACCAACCGAGTTTCCGCAGCTTGTTCGCCCACAGAGGGCCGGGCGCGGCCTTTGAGATTTATCGCGAGTTCCGCACGAGCCGAAGAGCACTTAATGTGCTCTTCGTGCGAGCAGGACTGTAGAGCAGGAAATCTCACAGGCCGCGCCCGGCCCTCTGTGGGCGAACAAGCGGCCAGCAACGACATCCGTCCAATAATTCGTGCGAAACACAATGAAAAACAGTTTGATGTGAGTTAAGATAAACAACGTCGTGAATATGGCTCCTGTCGCATGGCTGACAGGGGTTAAACACAAAAAAGGAGTCAATTATGGTTTCTGAGAAGGCTACCCTCGTTAATCCTCAGGGTCTTCACATGCGTCCGGCTGGCCTCTTCGCCTCCACCATGGGCAAGTACGCCTGCGACGTGACGGTCGTCACCCCCGAGAAGGAGGTCAACGGCAAGTCCCCGATGGCCCTCATGGCTGCTGGTATCCCCTGCGGCACCGAGGTCGAGGTCAAGTGCGACGGCGCTGACGAGGCCGAGGCTCTGGCTGCTGCCATCGAGCTCATCAAGAGCGGTCTTGGCGAGTAGAACTCCAACGGGTCGCATGTTGAACAATTAAGTTCATATTTGGGGGCGCAGTGACCTGTTTTTAAGGTAGCTGCGCTCTTTTGTCATGGATATGGCAAAACGCTTTATCACATGACACGGAGAGAGGAATGGGAATGTATCAGGGAGTCAACGCTTCCGAGGGCATCGGTATCGGCACCGTTATGGTCGCCGTCGATCCCGACTTGACGTTTGAGCCGCACGAGGTTGCTGATTCGGCAGCAGAGAAGGAGCGCTATCAATCCGCTCTTTCGGTCTTCTGCGAGAAGACCCAGGCTCAGGCCGACCACATGAAGGAGACGGTGGGCGAGGCCGAGGCCGAGATCATGAGCGGACACATTGTCCTGGCTCAGGACCCGGGTATGACCGACGCCATCAACGCCGCCATTGACGGCGGCACCTGCGCCGAGCAGGCGCTCATGGACACCTCGACCATGTTCGAGAACATGTTCCTGTCCATGGACGACGAGATGTTCCGTCTGCGCGCGGCCGACATCGCCGACATCCGCACCGGTATTCTGGCCGAGCTTCTGGGCAAGGAGGTCGTCGACCTCTCCGTCCTGCCCGAGAACACCGTCGTTGTCGTGCACGACCTTACGCCGTCTATGACCGCCACGATCGATAAGGCCCACGTTGCCGGTATTGTCACCGAGACCGGTGGCCGCACGTCGCACTCCGCGATCATCGCGCGCGCCCTCGAGATCCCGGCTGTCCTTTCGGTTTCCAACAGCTGTACCGCGCTGCGCAACGGCATGACCGTTGTCGTCGACGGTGGCAAGGGCATCGTCGAGGCCGATCCCAACGAGGAGACGCTCGCCGCCTACACTGCCAAGGCCGAGGCCTTCGCTGCCGAGAAGGCAGCCCTCGAGGCCTTCCGTGGCAAGCCGTCCGTGACTGCCGATGGCATCAAGAAGATCATCGCCTGCAACATCGGTAACCCCGATGACGTGCCCAACGCGCTTGATCACGATGCCGAGGCTATCGGTCTGTTCCGCTCGGAGTTCCTGTTCATGGACTCTGCTGAGCTTCCTTCCGAGGAGGAGCAGTTCAACGCCTACCGCAAGGTCGCCAGTGCGCTCAAGGGCGCGCCCGTCATTATCCGCACGCTCGATGTGGGTGGCGACAAGGAGATTCCGTATCTGCACATGGTCAAGGAAGACAACCCCTTCATGGGCTTCCGTGCCGTGCGTTACTGCCTGGCCAATCCCGATCAGTACAAGGTTCAGCTTCGCGCCCTGCTGCGCGCCAGCGCCTTCGGTGACGTCAAGATCATGATCCCGCTCGTCACCTGCGTCGAGGAGGTCGTGGCTGTCAAGGAGCTCGTCGAGCAGTGCAAGACCGAGCTGACCGAAGAGGGTCGCAAGTTCAACGAGAACATCGAAGTCGGCATCATGGTCGAGACGCCCGCCGCTTCGCTGCTCGCTGACCGCCTGGCCGAGGTCGCCGACTTCTTCTCCATCGGCACCAACGACCTGATCGGCTACACCATGTGCGCCGACCGTGGCAACGACACCATCTCCAACCTGTACCAGGTGTACTATCCCGCCGTGCTCCGCTCGCTCAAGAACATCATCGAGAGCGGCGTGAAGGCCGGCATCATGGTCGGTATGTGCGGCGAGGCTGCTGCCGATCCGCTGCTTGAGCCGCTGCTGATCAGCTGGGGCTTGGAGGAGTTCTCGATGAGCGCTCCGTCGATCCTGCGCGCCCGCAAGACCATCAGCCAGTGGACCAAGGCCGAGTGCGACGAGCTCGCCGAGAAGGCACTCGCCTGCAACACCGCCGCCGAGGTCAAGGCACTGCTCGATTCCGCAGCTCGCTAATTTGGTATCAGAGGTAACCGCGTGGTTGGAATGGGCCGGCCACGCGGCCCTCACATATACAGGGGGTACTGTAAATGTTCTACACGCTAACCGCTAACCCGGCTGTCGACATGACGGTTTCGAGCTCTCCGCTCGAGCCCGATGAGAACGTCCGCACCGGCTCGGCCAGCTACACGGCTAACGGCAAGGGCCTCGACGTGTCCTTCGCCTTTAAGAAGATGGGCGTCGACACCGTCGCGCTCGGCTTCTTCGCTGGCTTCACGGGCAAGTTTATCGTCGAGGAGGTCATGAACCTGGGCTGCCTGTGCCGCCCGGTCTGGACCGACGGCATCACGCGTATCAACACCTACGTCAACGATGGCCAGCACGAGTACGGCATCCTTAACCCCGGTGCTCCTATTACGCCGCAGCACCAGGAGGAGCTCTACAACATCCTGGACACCGCGGGCGATCTTGAGTGCCTGATTGTCTCCGGCTCCGTGCCTCCCAAAGCTACGCCCGACTTCCTGGCTAAGGTCATGGAGCACGCTCAGGCTCGTGGCGCCGACGTCGTCCTGGACCTGTCCTCCGACAAGCTCAAGGAGCTCGCTCACAAGAAGCCGCTGCTCATCAAGCCGAACCATCACGAGATGAAGGCCATCTTCGGCGTGCCGGTCGACACCGACGACGAGGTCCGCGTTGCCATGAAGCTGGCTCACGAGGCCGGCGTCCAGAACGTGTTGCTCACCCGCGGTAGCCGCGGCGACGCTTATTTCTCCAACGGCGAGGACATCTGGTATGCCAAGCGTGAGTTCAACATCAAGCTGGTCTCTTCTGTCTGCGCCGGCGACTGCACCCTCGCCGCGTTCCTGCACAAGTGGTACAGGGATCGCGACAACGTCGAGGAGGCCATGAAGCTCGCTATGGCCACCGGCGCCAACGTTGCCGAGTCCGTCGGTATCGGCGACTTCGGTCACGTCGATGAGTACAGCAAGCGCGTTGCTGTCCGCAAGCTCGACCGCAAGTAAGCGAAACACGACATATTCGTGGTTCTATGGCGCCCCGGTTTTGGCTGGGGCGTCATTTTTGTATATTGTGGGCGAGCGACAGGACAAGGACCCTGTTTCTATTTGCCCGTCATCCCGCCGCCCTGCACGCGTTCTACACCGTTTGCCGAGTTGCTATGGTCTTTTCCCGAAGCGTGGAATATACTTTCATTAACACGTTACCTTGTGAAAGGAACATTCATGATTTACACGCTCACTGCAAATCCGGCCATTGACTACAACATTGCCTGCGACGGTCTTTCCGCCAACACTGTCACCCGCACGCGCAACGCGGTCTACACGCCCAACGGCAAGGGCCTCAACGTCTCGTTCACGCTGGATCACTACGGCGTCGACACCACGATCCTGGGCTTTTTTGCCGGCTTCTCGGGCGAGTTTATCGTCAAGGGCGCTGAGGCCCTGGGCGTGCCCGTTAAGCCCGTGTGGACCGACGGCATCACGCGCGTCAACGTCTTCCTCAACGCCGGTCCCGATACCGAGTACAACATGGTCAACGCTGGCGCTGCCATCAATGCGGCCAACGAGCAGGAGATGTTTGAGCTCATTGATTCGCTCGACGACATGACCTGCCTGGTCATTAGTGGCTCGCTGCCCCCCAACACCTCCGAGGGTTTCCTGGCCGAGGTACTTCGTCGTGTTAAGGCAAAGGGTGCCGAGTTCGTGCTTGATATCTCGAGCCATCAGCTGGCCGACCTCATTGCCATGGAGCCGCTGCTCATTAAGCCTAACGACGACGAGCTACTCGACATCTTTGGCATTAAGGTGAGCGGTGGAGATGACGAGTCTGTCAAGGGCGCGATGGCCGAGCTGCACGCCAAGGGCGCTAAGAACGTGCTGCTGACCCTTGGTGGCGACGGCGCGTACTTCTCCAACGGCGAGCACATCTGGTTTGCCAACCGCACCTTTGAGGTCAAGCTGCTGTCGACGGTCTGCGCCGGCGATTCCTCGCTCGCTGCCTTCCTGTCCGTGTGGCACGATGCCCCCGAGCGTGTTGAGGACGCCCTGCGCCTCTCGATGGCCACCGGCGCCAACGTGGTCGAGTGCCCGGGTTTGGGCGATTTTGCCAAGGTCGATGAGTACCAGAAGGGTATCGCCATCCGTCAGGTCTGCTAGTTCCGACAACTTGCCTGAATAGTTCGATTATTTCGCATCCGTCTTAGACCAAGACGGATGCGTTTTTGTTTATCGGACTTGCGTGTGCAGCGGAGGCTGTTTCTTGTTAGACTTCTTGAGAACCATCGATTAACGCTTGCATGCGTAGGAGGCCATAGGTATGTGCAATGTTTCGCTCAACGGTACGCAGCCCTCAGACGCCTCCCTGCGTGTGCTACATGCGCTTGAGGCAGCCGGTCTTGAGGCCTGGTTCGTGGGCGGTTGGGTACGTGACGCCCTGATGGGACGCCCCAGCCACGATGTTGACATGTGCTGCAGCGGTCTGTGGCAGGAGTCCAAAGCGGCACTCGAGGCGGCTGATATTGCTGTAGTTGAGTCGGGCATTAAATTTGGCGGCATCACCGCCATTTGCGATGGCGAGCGTATTGAGGTCACGACGTATCGCTTGGACGGCTTTTACACCGATGGCCGCCATCCCCAGAGTGTGGAGCGTGCGGCGTCGCTTGAGGACGATCTGGCGCGTCGTGACTTTACCGTTAATGCCATGGCTTGGCATCCCCAGCGCGGTCTTGTCGACCTCTATGATGGCCAGGGCGACCTGGAGCGTAAGCTGATCCGTGCCGTTGGAGATCCCAAGCGTCGCTTTAACGAGGATGCGCTTCGCATGCTGCGCGCCGTGCGTTTTGCTTGCCGCCTGGATTTTATGATCGAGCCTAAGACCAAACTGGCGCTTGCCGCATGCTCGCCGCTGCTCGATGCCGTGGCACGCGAGCGTGTGGGCATTGAGCTCGAAGGCATTCTTTCGACCGGTCATGGGGGAGACGCGATGCTGCGCTACCCCGAGCTCATTTGTGCCGCCGTGCCCGAGCTTGCGCCGGCTCGTGGGTTTGACCAGTGCAGCGTCTACCATGCCTTTAATGTCTATGAGCATATTGCTCGTGTGTTGACGGTGGCGGGGGAGTTAGCGCTGTGTGACGGCGTGGCGCCTTCGTCGAGTTTAATGTGGGCAGCGTTTTTGCATGACGTCTCTAAGCCCGATTGCTTTACGGTCGACCATGCGGGCAGCGGCCATTTCTACGGTCATCCCGAGCTTGGCGCCAAGAAGGCGCGCGCCATTATGGATCGTCTGGCGCTTTCGCACGATTTGGTTCGCGATGTGTGCCTACTTATCAAGTATCACGATAAGCCGCTGCGCCCTGAGCGTTCCTGTTTGCTCAATATGATGCGCTTGCTTTCGGGCGAGGGTATCGACACGCCGCGTTTGATCGACAAGCTTATGGATCTTAAGCGTGCCGATACGCTGGGTAAGGCTCCATCATGCTTTTATTACGTCGAGACGATCGAGGAGATGCGCTCACTCGCCCATGATTTATTGGAGGCGGGGGAGCCCTATACGCTCAAGATGCTTGCCATCAATGGCGGCGACCTGATTCGTGCCGGCGTCAAGCCTGGGCCGGAACTGGGGCAGTTGCTCAACGCCTCCCTCGACGCCGTGATCGAGGATAATATCCCGAACGAGCGTGAAGCCCTCCTGACTCACCAGCATTTGGGGTAGTTAATTTGGGATGGGGCTTTTTTAGCTACTCGGCTGACCTGCGTGTTCCATAACCTCCCGACAAAATTTGGGCATTTTGGAATTTCTTCTTGCGCTCGCGTTTTTTGTCCCGTAATATATTTCTTCGCAGCACGGCAGTGCAGATGTCATGTGGCCCGTTCGTCTAGCGGTTTAGGACGCCGCCCTCTCAAGGCGGAGATCACCAGTTCGAATCTGGTACGGGCTACCACTTCTTTTCTGCTGAGGCTTATGGCCCGTTCGTCTAGCGGTTTAGGACGCCGCCCTCTCAAGGCGGAGATCACCAGTTCGAATCTGGTACGGGCTACCATGTTTTAGATACCCGGTCTTTCGTATGAAGGCCGGGTTTTTTATTTCAAGTGGTCTGGTCTGTTAATCCCATTTGCCTCATAGCTTTACGTTTTGCTCATCTCCCATACGGGTACAATAGGCCAGATACTTTGACGGTCAGAAGGAGCCTCATGACGGAGTCCTCTCAGCATAGCCCAAAGCCCCAGGTCGAGGTTTCTGGCGGCGATGACAACAAGAGCGCGCGTCGCGGTGCCATCTTCATCGGCGTTGTGCTGATCGGCTACATCGTCTATCTGGTCGTGACCGGGCAGATGGGGCAGTTTTGGGCCGCTATGTCCAGCGTTCAGATGCCCTGGCTCTTCGCTGCATGCTTTTGCATGTTTCTTTATCTTGTTTTTGGCATCGTGGCGTACGCGATCGCCGTTTGGCTCGACCCCGAATCGCCCGTCGGCATCCGCGACCTCATTTCGGTCGAGGCGAGCGGCATCTTCTTTGGCAACCTGACGCCCATGATGATGGGCTCTACGCCTGCCCAGATTTACCGCCTGACCAAAGCTGGCCAAAACGTGGGTGAAGCGGGTGCCACGCAGTTCACCCGATTTATCGTGTATCAGTTTGGCCTGGTGGCATGGGGTGCCATTCTGCTGCTCGCCCGCATGCCTTTTTTCGCCGAGCGTTATGGCGACATGACGCTGCTATGCGTCTTTAGCTTTGGCGGCCACTGCTGCATTCTGCTCGGCATCTTTGCCGTGGCGTTGATGCCCAAGACCGTCACGCGCGTCGCTCATTGCATCATCAATTGGCTCGAGCGCATGGGCGTCTCCGCTACGAAGATCGAGGGCTGGCGCACTTTTGTCGATGGCGAGATCTACTCGTTTTCCGAGAAATTCAAACTCTCTGCCGGTCATTTTTCGTCCATGTTGCTCACGGTTGTCATCACTATGCTGCAACTGGCGTTTTTCTATCTTGTTCCGTACTTTTTGATGCTTTCTTTTGGCCACCACGAAGTTGACTTTTTCTCGGTCATGGCCGCGAGTGCCTTTGTTCAGCTGCTGAGCTCCGCAGTTCCGTTACCCGGCGGCACCGGTGGCGCCGAGGGCGGCTTCGCGCTGTTTTTGGGTCACTTTTTTGGCACGGCATCGACTGCCGGCTATCTGCTGTGGCGTCTGATCACCTTTATCGCGCCGACCATTTTGGCCGCCCCGCTGCTGGGCCTTAAGAGCGCTCATAACGAGAGTATCCATGCGCGTTGGGACCGTGTGATGCGAAAGCTCGGACGTGCGCCTCAGACGTCCTCTAAGCCTGCAAAGCCCCATCCTGTGAATGCGGTTACCGTAGATCCCAATCAGCATGCTCAGAAGGCTTCTAGGGCCGCTAAACCGTCGCATAAGGCCTATGTGCGCCAGACAGGCGACGGCATCCGTGTGTCCCCGGCTGCTTTGAACAAAAAGAAGCTCCCTAAGGCGTAACAGTTGGTCGTGCGTTCTTCATGTTGCCGGGCTTTTTTGTGCCGGATGGGGGATAATCCTCTTACGTAGATTAACTCTCATCTGTTGATGAATGCTTGCATTCCGAAAGGACACGTCCATGGACACCAGCAAACCGCGCCTTGACCGTCGCATCGTCCGCAGCCGCAATGCGATTCTTTCGGCGTTTGAGCGACTGCTCATGGAAAAGCCCCTGGCCGATATTACGGTGAGCGCCATTGCGCGCGAGGCAAATGTCGACCGTAAGACCTTCTACGTGCACTTTGGCACGGTCGACGGCTTGCTCGACGCCATTGCCATCGATGTGGTCGAAATGATCGTCGACTCGGTCGAGAAGACGCTTTCCTCCATGGGTGGCGACACCAACGAGCGCGCACTCGGCGCTGCGGCGTCCTTTTTCAAGACCGTTAACGAGGCGCTGTGTAACAACCTGGTGCTCAATCGTCAGCTGATTGAAAACATACCGCTCGACGACTTTATGGCTCGTTTGCGCGTGCCGCTCGAGCATGAGATTGCCGAGCGCGATCTGCTGCCCGAGGGCCTAAAAGACGAGATGTTCGATTACTACCTGGCGTTTTTGCTGTCCGGTATTATCGGCATCTATCGGACGTGGGCGTTGTCGGACGGCTCGGTTCCCATTGAGCGCATCTCGGCGGTCGCTAACAATCTGACGTTGAACGGCCTATCGAGCCTGGAATCTCGTTTCGAATAGCACGAGCGCTTTATCCCCCCTGAGTTGCGGTGAAATAGGGACTGAATAGGCCTTTTAGCAGCTTAAACACTCCCTATTTCACCGCAACTTAAGAGGTTTTGGAAGATATAGAAGGCGCTGGGCCTCGAGGACTATCTCGTGGCACAGCGCCTTCTTTGGCAACTGCGTTATCGGGCACTAGCAGTTGCTCTTGAGCTTGCGACCCTGTTGTTCAAACTTATGCATGTCGCTGTCGGCCATGCCCTGCGTCTCGTCCTCATGGCGTTTGGTATAGAGCGGATCGTCGGGATCGTTCCAAATGCGTTCTGCCACGGGTGCCCAGGCCTCGGCTGCGGCGCGCGTTTTTTCGCGTAGTTGCTCGGGCGTTTCCTTCTCGACCAGGTCGGTGCTCGTGGCGCCCGTCTCGGCTACCATCTTGGGCAGCACGTCGGGGTTCTCGAGCATGGGGCAGGGCTTGAGGTAGTTGTCGTTAAAGGGCTGGCCCTCGTAATACTTCATAAAGAGGGGAGAGCGCAGCGCGTCAAGCAAGCTCACGTCGTGGATGTTGGCGTTGGAATAGTGGATGAAAACACACGGTTCCACGTCTCCCGCAGCATTGATGTGCAGGTAGCGGCGCCCGCCTGCAATGCAGCCGCCAACAAACTCACCGTCATTTTGGAAATCGAGTGTAAAGAGCGGCTTTTTCTCGCGCATCTCGCGGATAAAGCGATACATGCGCTCTCGCTGCTTGGGCGTGGGCATGAGCTCCGAGGTGGCGTTGCGCCCGACCGGCATAAAGTGGAAATACCAGCAGAAGAGCGCTCCCTCCTCGATCATCCAGTCCATGTTTTCCTCGGTGGCGACGGTATCGGCGTTGGCGCTGGTCCAGCAGGTCGAGATGCCAAACGGCAGGTTGCGCTCGCGCAGGAGCTTCATCGCATGTTCGATCTTGGCATAGGTGCCCTCGCCGCGGCGTGCATCGGTGGTGTGCTCGTTACCCTCGGCGCTGATAGCGGGGACAAAGTTTGCCACGCGGATCATGTCATCGCAGAATGCCTCATCGATAAGCGTGGAGTTGGTGAAGCAAAGGAACACACAATCTTGGTGCTTTTCACAGATCTTGATGAGGTCGTGCTTACGGACGAGCGGCTCGCCGCCCGTATATATGTAGATATGCGTACCGAGCGCTTTGCCCTGCGTGATGATAGAGTCGATGTCTTCAAACGAGAGATTCTGCTTATAGCCGTACTCGGCTGCCCAGCAGCCCGTGCAATGCAGGTTACAGGCGCTCGTGGGGTCGAGCAGGATGGCCCACGGAATATTGCACTGGTACATCTCACGGTTCTTTTCCTGCTGCGGCCAAGCGAGCAGGTTGCCGTCGACAATTAGTGCCTTGAGCAACTTGGTGCGCATATCGGGATTGAGGGTGAAGACGCGCATGATCAGGTCATACCAGTTGCCGCGGCTCTTGATGACGTTGGTGAACGCCTCGCGCTGCGCGGGAAACACGCGGTCGGGGACCAGCTTGTTCACGAGGTCCATGATTTTATCGATGTTTTCCCGCGGGTTGTCGTCGAGATAATCGATGAGTTTGTTGAGTGCTGCGCGCTCCGCTGACTGTGTAAGCGACATGGGCATATCCTTTCACGTGTACTTCGCGTGAGATAATACCCATATGTGGAATTAAATGCGTCTAAAGAATCCCTAATGTGTCTATTCAACGAATCAATTTGATTTGGGGCGAAGTGTCATGCCCCAACACCTTCTAAGTTACGGTGAAATAGTGTCAAATAGGGGGTGCGGACGATTTCTTGGACCGCGCCTAGGCGTATCCAAGCTTCCTGCGGTACTCCATCGGGCTCAGCCACTCGAGGGACTTCTTGATGCGCCCGTCCCGATAGTACACGAGGTAGGCCTCGAGCCTCACCATGAACTCCTCGGCCGTCACGCCCTCCCAGTCCCTGTAGCGGAAGAACTCGTTCTTGAGGCGCCCGAAGAAGCCCTCGCAGGCCGAGTTGTCCGGGCTGCAGCCCTTCGCTGACATGCTCCTGACCAGGCCGTTCTCCTCGCAGATCCCGATCCACTCCGGCCAGCGGTAGTGGCCGCCCCGGTCCGAGTGGATCGTCGTGCGCGCCCCCGCCGGCCTCGCCGCGCAGGCCTTGAGCAGGCTCGAGTTCGCGAGGCGCTTGTCGGGGTGCAGCCCGATCGACCAGGCGACGGGCATCCCGTCGAAGCAGTCGATGACCGGGCTCAGGTAGACCTTCTCGCCGCCCGGGAGCCTGAACTCGGTGATGTCGGTGAGCCACAGCCGGTTGGGCTCGTCGGCGTGGAAATTCCTGTTCACGAGGTTCTCCGGCGCCTTGGAGACCTCGCCGGCGTAGGAGCTGTAGCC
>ENA-OQCL01000055-OQCL01000055.1-human-gut-metagenome-genome-assembly--contig:-NODE-55-length-61095-cov-6.974856_pt1 | contig 61095 bp, 50 predicted proteins | sample MGYA00242502_ERZ504586 | MGnify/ENA primary metagenome ERZ504586 (study PRJEB26092, sample SAMD00036316) | human gut metagenome | host: Homo sapiens | study: EMG produced TPA metagenomics assembly of... | reverse complement strand
GCATGCCTGCGGAAAGAACATGCTGGCTATCGAGGTGGGCAGCTTTGGCGGAATCACCTATCGCATCTGCGACTACGGTCGAGGGCGCAAGCTCGATATCGACAAGGCCTTCGACGTATTGGACACGTCGCTCGCTCCGGAGCCGGTACGCCTGGGGGCTTATGAGGAGCGCACCGAGAGCCTTTCGCGCCCGGGCGTGAGGCATCGGCTGTTTGCGAGCGATGTGATTGACGTGGTGGGAAGCTATACCGTGCACAAGAATAACCACTATGAGGTGATTACCTGCGTAAAGCATGATGCAACCATCGTGGTTGACGCGCGCGAGTACGCGTTACCCTATACACGGTCGGTAATCATCCCGGCTTCAGTGCGCACGTATGAGGTTCGTGGCGCATGCCGAGTCCTCAGGAGCTGGCACCCCGTGGAAAGGTGTGCGGAATAGGGTCGCATGTCGCCTGGATCAATGAAAGGACCAAAGATGCCCGAATCATCAAGTGGCCGCCCGCGGCGCGTCGTGCCCAATGCCGGCGATCGCGTGTGGACCCAGGTTTCTGTGGACGCGAGCTGCTCCGTGCGCTCTTGGCCGCACGTGGAGCGCTATCAAAACACCACGTTGCGCTACACGCCCGGTCCAGATTTTCCTCCTGCGATGGAGGCCTATCTGGGTAAACCCCAGATCATTCGCTTGTTCGTGACCCTTGACGAGGTGTGGGACTATCGCACCGATACGTATGATTGGAACTACCTCATCGGCGTCAACAAGTTCGAGGGCGATAGCGAGCATTATCACTTCCACTACGATTGGCCCCTCACGGTGCCCTCGCCGCTCGGCGTGCATGAGGAAGATTACCTCCGCAGCCACGCTGAATGCGCTGAGAGCGTGATGCTCAACATCAGGCGCTACGAGCGCGAGGTGGCTGTGGAGCATGTGATCAGCTACGAGAAGTATGAGGAAGTGGTTGAGCGGGTCATCGAGCATTACAAGGAGCTCTGTCCCAACATCCGTTACATCGAGCTTATGAACGAGGTTGATATTCCCAACTTCGGAGAGCTTACCGTGGATGAGTTCTATCCGCTCTTCCAGTGCGGTTATCGTGCCATCCGCCGGCTTAACGAGCGCCACGACTATGCGATTCCGCTGCTCACGGGAACCATGGGCCTTACTGCTGGCGTGAAGAACTGGGGCTTCTGGAGCGATTTCCTGAAGCGGCTTGCTGCCGACGAAGATCGCACGATCGATTTCTACTCGATGCACGAGTACCACACCAACCCTTGCCGCATTCTCGAGTTTTACGTGCGGCACGAGGCGCTTGTGCATGAATTGGGTTTGCCGGATTTGCCACTCATGATGACCGAGTACGGTTTGCGCGTGGGCGAGGGCGATGCGGGCCGTCCGCACAATTTGCAAAACGCGTGCGGCGAGATCCAGGGCATGATTTTGGGCTCGTACTGCGAGAACCTCCGGATGTTCCCTTGGTGCACCTTCCATAATCCCAACCAGCAGCTGGGTCGTACCATGTTTGTGATGGATGAGGGGACGGGGCGCTACGTGCCGACGCCGAGCGGCCACACGATGAAGTTCTTCGCGATGCTAGGCGATACCGAGTTGCTGATCGAGGGGTATACCTACAACCGGCATGTTGCAACGATTGATAGCGTCACAGGGCGCATCTGCGTGCTGCTCTCTCACCCTGGCGAGGGCGAGGACGTGCACGAGCTGAGCGTGAATGGCTTGCCTGCCAAGCGGTATGCGTGCACGCGCTATCTGGTAGATGGAGCCCATAACAACTGGGTCGCCAACCATGCTTGCACAGAGCTCGAAGCGACCGCTTGCGAAACCGTGGAGGCTCAGGATGGCTGCTGGGAGATGAGTCTGCCTCTGGGCGAGAACGCATTCTGCCTTGTGGTGCTCGATCCTATTCCGTAGACGCATCAAAGCAGCGAAGCGCAATACCGCGCCGGGGATGTTGCTCATGCCCCGGCGCGGTTTTTTTGGTGCCTGCTAGATTCCTACGGCAGATAGCGGTCTATGAAGGCGCCAATTCCGTTTTCGTCGTTACCATGCGTCACGAAGTCTGCCGCACTGCGCGCGGCGTCGCAGCCATTGGCCATGGCAACACCTACTCCTGCAGTCTTGAGCATGCCTATATCGTTCTCTTCATCGCCAAATACCAGGAGCTCGTCTAGGCTCCAGCCGTGCCATCCCATGAGAACCGCGAGAGCAGCTTCCTTAGAAACCTCTGGGTTGGTGAATTCAAAGAGGTAGGGGGCCGTGGGATGGCCGGAGGCTTCTAGGTCGGGGGGAAGCGTTGCTGCTGCAGCGCAGACTTCATCCATATGCGAGGGGTCGAGCATGAAGGTGAGTTTTGGCTGGCCTTCGCACGATAAGCGTTGCCGTGGTACCACGACATACGGCATGTGCTCGCGTTCTGAGAACCAGCAAACGGTCGGGCTCGCTTCCAGCGCATGCACCACGCCGTCTATAGTGACTGCGGGGGTTGCCGGAACATCGGCGAAGTGTTCGATGATGGTATCGATGACGGTCCCTGCCAGCAGAGCTCGGCGTTCGTGCTTGGTAAGGGTTGCATCGACGATGTCCACGCCGCCAGAGGCAGCGTAGGCATCGAGGCATCCGATAAGGCCCCAGGGTTCGAGATGAGCTTCGATGTTCGCGACGCCTCGGCCCGTGCAGAGGCCCGTGAGCACGCCTGCCGCGCGAAGGCGCTTGATGGAGTCGACGGTGCGTGGGTCAGCGTGACCCTGGCTGGTGAGAAGAGTCCCGTCAAGATCGAAGAGGGCGGCTTTGATGGTGCGCCCATCAATGATGAGCTGCGGGGAGCCGATCTCCTGTTGGCCCATGTGCTTCCTTTCTAATGGGGTTGAGGATAGGACGCGGATTCCCGGATGGCTTAGTGGGGTGCTTAAACCTCACCTATGGCAGCCGCATTGCTGGTAGATTCCCGCGCAGCTCATCTTCGTGCTACGCTGCGGCAAAGCCAACGGGAAAGACCCCGGAGAACCGGGGCCTTTCCAGAGGGAAGCTAGGAATGCTTGCCTATGTGCCATGAACGGGTTAGTGCGAATCGAGGTCATGCCCCTCGAAGGCATCGAGCGCGCTCTGCTTGGCGCCCACGAAGTAGACGAGGGCAAAGCCTGCGACAACTGAGATTGCATAGCCTGCGAAGTATACAAGCGGGCTGATGTTCACGAGCACGCCGAGGATACCGGAGACGTTCACGGCTACCGAGCCTTGGGTGAAGAAGCCCATGACCGCGCCGCCGACTGCACCGCCCAGGCAGGCGAGAGGGAAGATACGGCCCAAGGGGAGCGAGACGCCGTAGATAAGTGGTTCGCCGATGCCCAGGATGCCTGCGGGCAATCCGCCCTTAATGGCGCTGACGAGGTTCTTATTGCTGCGATACTTGACCATGAGGGCGAGCGAAGCGCCTACCTGGCCGCCGCCCGCAAGGGATCCAAAGGGATACAGCGGGGTGTAGCCAACGCTCTGGATGAGGGCGGTGTTGATGGGCGTAAAGCCATGGTGGATGCCCAGCATGACCAGGAAGAGCCACGAGAACGAGAGGGCTGCGCCGCCGAGCGGGCCGGCATTTTCAAAGAGCCACATGAGGCTGCCGGTGATGAGATCCAGGACGAATCCGAAGACGGGCTGCAGCACAAAGAGGGTAAGCAGGCCAACGACGATGATCGACACAAGGCTCGGCACATGGATTGCCAGCGAATCGGGCGTGCGCTTCTTAACCCACTTCTCCACGATCGCCATGAGTGCGCCAGCAGCGAAAGCTGCCATGACGCCACCGCGGCCACTCTGGAAGACAACGCCCGGGATGCCGGTCGCGGCGCCCTCGAGCGCGCCAACGCTGATGACGATGCCGCCGCCCACAAGGCCAAGATACGGGTTGCCGCCAAGATTCTTACAAGCAGACATAGCCACGGCGATGTTCAGATAGGTGAAGAACGTACCGGCGAGTACGTTGAGCGCGCCCATGAACACCGATCCGCCGTCGGCAACGTTAGCCGGGTTGAAGAACTCGATGCCCGCAACGTCGTAGGCGCCTACAAAAAACTGCTTGAGGCCGAAGAGCAGACCGGCGCCGGCAAAGACCGGAATCAGCGGTAGGAATACCTTCGAGATGTACGCGAAGAGTCCCTTAGCATCATGCTTGTGGATAACAGCATGGTCCTCAGTCTGCTGTTCCATCACCTCGATGCCGAGCTCCTTCATCTGGTCGCAAATGCGGCTTGCGGCGCCCGGACCCACAACGATTTGGAATCCCGTATCGTCTTTCATGACGGTAAGGACTTCAGACAGCTTCTTGATTTCCTCGACATTTACCAGATCTTCTTGCTTTACCTGGACACGTACGCGCGTCATGCAGTTTTCTAGCTCGGCGATGTTGCCTGCTCCACCCAGAAGCTCAAGGAGCTTCGACGCAATCGGCTGACTCATGAAACCCTCCTTTATCGGGAGCCGTGTGCAGAGTAATACCGGTACTGAAACTCTTATCTAAAATATAATTTCATTTTTGGTACACAAGTACGAAATTTCCTAGCAGGCGGCGAACGGCATCATTTTTCCTTGTGAACGGTTGAAGCAGTCGTTGAGAGGCGTTGCTGTGTGCCGCTATTGCGTCCCTACAGGGCATCGGGGCTCTGCATGATGGAACGGTATTCCTGCAACAGCTCGCGCGGGTTGATATCGAGTTGGCGTGCCACGAGCAGGAAGAGGATGTCGACGATGATGGCCTGGGCGTAATTCGAGAAAAGCGTAGTTACGCGCGTGAGCTGCTCGACAGCAGGGCAAAGGAGCGCGTAGTCGGAGATGGACTGCAGGGGAGAGTCGCCCTGATGGGTGACCGTAATCAGCGGGCATCCATTGTCGTGGGCGTTGCGCGCGCCCTTGACCACGTCGGTGGTGAAGCCTGAGTACGAGAAGGCGATGGCTACATCGTTCGCGCCGGCCGAGTCCGCCATCTGGACGTTCATATCGGAATCGGCGCTGTAGATGCAGCGAACCTTGAGCTTTACCAGTTTTCCCAGAAGGTTGCTTACGGCAAGCGCCGAGGCGCCGATGCCGAAGAGGTAGACCGATTCGGCTTGAGCAATGAGCCTCGCTGCTTCCTGTAGGGTTTCCATGCTGTTGACCTCGAGGGTCTTGCTGCAAACGTCGGTAATGTGCTGCAGGTAATCGGAGGCAAGGCGCTCGGGCGACCCGACGATGCTCATGGCTTCTTGGAAATCTTCGGCGGCCCGGTGGTCCGACGAGGCCGCCAGACTCACGCGCATGTCACGAAGGGAATCATAGCCAAGTTTGCGGCAGAAGCGCGTGATGGACGAGGCAGATGTGCCGATTTCGGCGGCCATATCGTGGATGCTGAGCGAGAGCGCGCGCGAAGGATGGTCGATGATGTACTGGGCGATCGTGCGCTGCGATCGCGAATACGTGGGCATATTTACCTGGATCGTTTCGAAGCATTCCATACAAGCACCATTGTTTGAACTGGTTTCCTTTTGTTTCTTCGCAGCAATCATAACATCTTCGCTGGCATATCTCGGGGGAAGGGCTTGCTTGTGTGCTGGTGAGTGTGCGCGTTGCAAGCCCCCGTAGGCGGAGGGGAGCATACCGTCTACAGAAATCAGAGAATGAAATCTAATTGCATTTCGGGAGAACATGGCATGATGGTCGCACGTTCTCTGCCACATTTCTCATCGAGAGGAAACACTATGGTCGATCTCTCCACGCTTACCACCGAGTCGCGTAACCCGAACACCATGAATCTGGACGAGATGAGCTCGCTTCAGATAGCACAAGCCATGAACCGGGAGGATGCCCATGCCGTTGAGGCAGTGGGGATGGTTTTGCCCTTGGTGGCACAGGCTATCGACTGGGCGCAAGAGAGTTTGGCCCAGGGCGGGCGAATCATATATATGGGCGCTGGAACCAGTGGCCGATTGGGCGTGCTCGATGCGGTTGAGTGCCCACCTACGTTTGGCGTCTCGTCCTCTACCGTTGTGGGAATCATGGCAGGCGGCAACGGAGCATTCGTTTCCGCCGTCGAAGGGGCCGAGGACGATGCGGATTTGGGCGTTGAGGACTTGCGAGCCATTGGCCTTGATCCGCGAGATTTGGTCGTCGGCCTCGCCGCTAGCGGCCGCACGCCGTATGTAATCGGCGCGATTGACTATGCGCGCTCGGTGGGGTGCCGTACGATCGGAATCGCGTGTAATGCTTCGTCACAGGTGGGGGCACATGCCGACCTCGCTATCGAGGCGGTGGTGGGTCCTGAGGTGCTTACTGGGTCAACGAGGCTCAAGGCGGGTACAGCACAAAAGCTCATCCTTAACATGATATCGACCGGATGCATGGTGCGCTCGGGCAAGGCCTACCAGAATCTGATGGTCGATGTCCAGCAGACCAACGAGAAGCTGCGCGAGCGCGCCAAGGGAATCGTCGTGAGCGCAACCGGCTGTACGGATCAGGTGGCCTGGGATGCGCTCGACGAAGCAGGCGGCGAGGTGAAGACCGCCATCGTCATGGTGCTCTGCGGGCTTAGCGCCGTCCAGGCACGTGACCAGTTGGCTGTGGCAGGAGGCCACGTACGAAAGGCAATAGATAGGTAACTCATTCGAAGAGTATTCCCTAGCAGGGTATGCCTAGTAAGAGACGGCACGATCCTTCGGCTGCTCGAGGTTTGCCGGAGGCCCGTTTTCCTATAGCACAACGTACGGACATCTCCTAAAAATACGAACAAAAGTTCCACGAACAAATGTTCCTATTAACTCTTACAATGGAGCCAGGGAAGGGAGCTGGAGAAAGGAGATGGACGCTATGAGGCACGAGGGCAACGATGAGGTTCTGCTGTTCGAAAGCGAAGAAGATGAAGAGGCGCTGCGCATCTCCTGCAGGGCGACGAAGGAGGGCGGGCTGGTAATTCACCAGATGAGCGAGGGCGATCTTACGGCGTGGTGCTTCGAGGAGTCTCCGCATGAAGTGGAGGTGACCGTTTCGCCGCGGGCCATCGCACCCATGCTGGAGTATCTCCATGCAGAGGACGTGCAGCAACTTAGCAACTTGCTTGCGGCGGCATACAGCGGATACGACGCATCTATACGCATCCGTGCCCTCATGCGGCGCTTAGGGGTGGCGTATGAGGTATCCGAGCACCCCATCGTTCGATAGAAAAGGGGATGGGCGCATGCCGAATATGCGCCGATTCTAATCATTATTGTGGATCCCGCGTAATCTACCAGCGAGTTTCGTACTTTGACAATGCAACATCATGCAGGAGATAACTTTTTTAAAAAAATCTCTTGACGCACCCGGGGGAGAATGCCATTATAGTTAGCGCGTTGCGGCGTTACCTCAGCTGGATAGAGGGTCTGACTACGAATCAGAACGTCATAGGTTCGAATCCTATACGCCGCACCAGTTGAGATTGAAGGGCGCTCCTCGGAGCGCCCTTTTTCTGTTAGCGCATACGTTCGGCGGCTTAAACCGACCTGATACGAAAACGTCGCATTGCTTCGTGTTCCATGTGCTCACAATGAAAGATGACAAGCCATCTTGGGAGGCATCCGTGCCCGCGTGCCTTGGTGGCCGTGAGGCGAGGAGGTTGCCATGGCAGAACAAGCATCGGAGACACAGGTTTACAAGCTTTCTGTCTTGGCACAGCGTCAGCATCTGCCTTCGCTTCCTGGGCAGGAAGAGGGTACGACGTACGGGGTTGTGTGGAGCTCCTTTCCCATGCCGGCGCACGGATCGTGTTATGTCGTGAAGTTCAACAACGCGCGGAGCATCTCGTTCCTTGCCTACATCGATGACCAGGGCGCGGTGTTTCCTGTGGATCAGCCCATCACGCTTGCGCCTGCAGCGTGCCCGGATTTCGCCGTTACACCCGATGAGCGTGGGTATTCTGGAACGGTGCTCATACGCGGGGAAGGGGCTTCGCTACAACCCTTGAGCAAGTATCGCGGTTCGTTTAAAGGGACCATGCGCGAGGTGAGTGACTCCGAGACATGGAACACGTCACGCAGCCTAACGTATCGTCCGTTTATGGCATCGATGTACCTACGGTATTGCGTGTTTGATTCTGAGCGGCGGAATGTAGGAAAAGGCCCTTCCATCTCTATCGACATGAGGGCATATCCGCTCGACGAGCCCGTTGACATCATGGGGGCCTTTTCCCGGCTACCCCTTCCAGATGCCATCGACGCCGTGGTGTATCAGATAGGCGAACACGATCGGTCCTCGGGCATCGAGCGCTTTGCGCGCCGCGTTTTCGGCGAGATTGATGTCGATTTCCTCCGGACGCTTATGCAGCGGAGTTCGATTGCGCTCGCGTATATCGAGCGCATGGACGCCTATTACATCAACTTCGATCATACGGCCTTTTCTGCGGGGGAAGCAGATGCCATCTATGCGGTTGAGGCGGCTATCAACCGCCTGCATCGCGTGTTGGGGATGCTGGGGTTTGCGCATTGCGCAGCGAGCGCATCACCCTCGGAAGAAGCTTGCTCCGCTTACGACCAGGCGGCGTTCTCCGGTATTACATCGTGGGTCAAGCGGCTGATGGATGATGCGATTTCTGCAAATGCATGGATTCAGCCGGGGCATATCGCCGCGCGGCCTGGAGGGGAATGGGACGTGCGGACGCGCTTCGCCTCTTCGTGCGAGCGCTTGGGGCTCATTGTGCGCCTTGAGTACGATTACCGCTTCGATAGTGCTGCCCGGGAGCTCCGCGTTCGGTTCGGTGTGCCTCAAGCTTCGAGTATGCCGGCATCACGATTCGATGTGCTCGAGGGTGCATGGGTGTCCATCGACAACGACGAACGGGCTCGATATGCCACCGAGTACGCCAACCGAATGGTGCTGGTGCTAGCTGCTGCAGCATTTTCGTCGAGCTTGAGCATGAGGCGGTGCGTGGTAGAGAAGTGGGACGCCCTGCGCGACGCCTCGCTTTCCGTTGCGTTCGACCGTACGGAGTTCACAACGCACCTTATGCCGCTTGCAAGTGAGCTCGACGGTGCCCCGCTTTCATGCGAAGCGGCAACGGAGCGGTTGTCTCGTTCGGTTACTCCCGAACGCATGCAGCGGGATATTCCGGCTTCTCTGCAGGCGGCTCCACGTGAGGACACGCGTCCGTTGCCCCGTGCCCTACAGGATTTGCTGCTCGCCGATTCGATTGACGAGCTCGAGGTCATGGAGGCACCGGATGATCCATATATGGCTCGATTTAACGAGCTGCGAGCATCTGCACCGTCTGACCCTGCTCGCGCGGAGCGGGGTTATACGGAGCTCATCGAAGAGCTCGAGGCGCGGTGTGCCGCTGTGGAGTTCATGAGCGACCGGCCAATCATCACGAGGTTCTGCGAGAACCATCTCGGGCGCATCCTTCTGCCCGTGCTCGAAGAAAACCGCTCCGTGCGCATCAACCGTGCCCCCGATGCCCTGTTCTTCGCTCGGTATGAACTTTGCGACCTGTATATGGGTGCGGGAGCGTTCGAGCGCGCGCTGCCCGAGGCTAGAAAGCTTCTCGACCTGGCGACGACCTCGATGCAATCATATTCAATGCTGGTGAACGTGCTTGCACGGCTTGAGCGCTTCCAAGAGGTTATCGACGTGGCCAAGAATGGCTTGCGCGTTGCCTATGATCGAAGCTCCATTGCGTACCTCTTTTATCGTGTTGCTTTTGCCTATTGGGTGCTGGGGGATCGTGAGACGGCAATGGCGTGCTATCGGTTGGTGCCACGCGATGAACACATCACTCCCATGGCCGATGAGGAGCTTTCGCAGCTGTTGGCGGAAATGGGCCGCTCGGAGCGTCCGACGTTGCGCGAGGCAGCAGCTCGGGCCGAGCAGATGGGTGTTCCCGTGCCTCCGAGTCCCGAGACGACAAGCCAGGTTGCCGATGCGACGGTGCTTCTTACAGATAACGGTTTTCACTATCTTGCTAGCCGCTGCGTCTACCATATGTGGCGCATCATGGCGCGCGACGAGCTCAGTGCTGTGCATCGGTCGCTACTGCCGTAGCGAGTTTAGCCATATCCAAGCGCCCCCCCCGCCCAACGCACTCGATAGCAAGAAGCCCGGCTCCCAAAGGAAACCGGGCTTGTCTTGTTTGACTGGCGGAGAGCTGGGGATTCGAGGCGGCGCTTCGCGCCGCCCGCCGCTGCGGTGCCTGCGGCACCTTGCGCGCTCCGCTGGAAAACGCCCCGCGTTTCCTCAGCTCCGCGCCCTCTCGGGGTTCGAATCCCCGCATTCGGCAGCAAAAAGCCCGTATCCCTAGGGACACGGGCTCTGCGATTCGGCTGGCGGAGAGCTGGGGATTCGAACCCCAGATTCCCTTGTGGGGAATACTCGCTTAGCAGGCGAGCACCTTCGGCCTCTCGGTCAGCTCTCCGTTAGCAGCTAACTATACTAGCGTATCTTCAGGCCTGAAGACAAGGATGAACTTCAGCCTCTTGAGAATTGCGCAAGAAACGGAGTGCGCAGGGGTGCTGTGTAGCGGTCTAGAGGCTTGCGCGCCTGATCACGATATTCTCATGGTGTTCCCGTAGCTTATCCCATGAGAAGAAGGCGACCAGCTCTTCGGCGCTACGCGGCTTGTCATCGGGGGTGATTCCGGCCAGATGGGCAACCCATCCCAGAAGATGCTCGGCTGTATCGAAGCGCTGGCGAAGCTCCCCCATGTCGAGATCGTGGTCGCGCTTGGCGAGACGCCTTCCGTCTGGCGCAAGCAGAAGGGGAATATGGCCATACCTCGGTTCATCGTATCCGAGCAGGCGCTGAAGGTAGATTTGCCGCGGCGTGGAGCTTAGCAGGTCGCACCCGCGAACGATCTCGTTCACTTTCATCGCCGCATCGTCAACCACAACGGCAAGCTGATAGGCGAAGACCCCGTCGCTGCGCCTGATGAGGAAATCTCCGCAATCCAGGGCGAGGGTCTGCCGTTGCCGTCCGAAGACGCGGTCGGTAAACGAGATGGTTCCTTCGGGTGATTCGCACACGGGAACTCGGAGGCGCGTTGCGGGCGGCCTTACGGCGCTTCGGGCGGCAACTTCCGCAGGGGTGAGATTTCTGCACGTTCCCGCGTACACAGGGGTCCCATCGCTCGCATGCGGCGCGCTCGCGGCGTGGAGCTCGGCTCTGGTGCAGAAGCACGGGTAGGTGAGGCCGGCTGCAGTAAGGCGCTCCACCGCGTTGCGATATAGCTCTTCTCGATCGTGCTGAAAGACGGGCTCGCCTTCCCAATAGAGCCCCAGCCAGCGCAAATCGTCGAGCAGTAGGCTCGTCCAAGGGCCGCTGCGGGTGCGTTCGTCTAGGTCTTCGATGCGCAGGAGAAGCGTTCCGTTTGCGCTCCTGATGGAAAGCCAGGCGAGCAGCGAGGCATATATATTGCCGAGGTGCATGCGTCCCGACGGAGTCGGGGCGAAGCGTCCGATGGGTTTGCTTTGTCCATGTTCGGTATCCATGCGCATGAGTATACGCGACTGCGGGCGGGGGCGGGCAGGCGACGTTCCCAAAGCCATAAGGACGCAGATGTGCGCGCAGGGGTCGTGGTGTCCCGCATCGACAAGGGCTGTGACGCTCCATGTCGCAATGCCCTCGGCATTTGGTGTTCCCCGCAATCACGGGGCGTCGATGTTCCTGCAACCACAAGGGCCCCACACCTTGCGATGCGGGGCCCTTCGGAAAAGGGGGGCAATGAAAGCTGCCAGACGATGGCATCTCACGCGGAGCGTGTGCTTGCTGGCGGCAACGAGCTGCTCCTGCTCGTTCAGGTTCGCGCATCTTGCTCCTGCCGAGTCGCGTTCGGGGCAAGGGCGCAGCCGGGTGCGCTACAGCGGAAGCGCCGTAAGCTGCGTGTAGACGCGTGCCTGGTATTCGCGATCAAGGTCGTAGAGGCCCTTGGGATCGCTGCCGAAGAGCTTCATGTTCGTGATCATATCGCGCGCATTGGTCTCCTCTTCGCCCTGCTCGGATACGAACCAATCGAGGAACTTCATCGTACGCACATCGTGGACCTCATGAGCCACCTCGTAGCAGTGATGGATGAGGCTCGTCACGTACTCCTCGTGCTCCAGGCCCGCTTCAAGCGGCTCTAGATCGTTCTGGAACGTCTTGTCCGGCTTGGCGATGGCCTCCATGGTGGGCGTGAAGTCGTTGTCGAGCAGGTACCGGCGGATGGCCATGGCATGGTCCATCTCTTCCTTCGCCTGGATTTCGTACCAGTTGGCAAAGCCCTTGAGGCCGCGGTCCTCGTAATAATCGGCGAAGGTCAGGTACAGGTAAGCGGAGTAAAGCTCCTTGTTGATCTGCTCGTTGAGGACCGACGAGACGCTCTCGTTCATGGCCATGGCTGCCTCTTTCTGCTCGCCCTGTGGGGAGGGGTACGTATGCTGTCGCGTAAGATATACCCAAACGGTCGAATCCATACGCGCGCCGCGGTCCCCTCCAACTCCAAACACATCTTGGCCCCCGGGGAGGCTTTGTGGTCGCCTTGGCCTGCACGGCAGCGCTCCGTAGCCGGCGCGTATCTGCCTCCTGTCGGTACATGCCAACTCACCGGCGCATGTCCGCTCGCCGTAGGCGGGACGTTTCTGTCCGGTTGCCTTGCTATACTTGCCCAACTGTAGGACACGTGTGGGGCGGTGCCATGGAACCTATCAACATCATGGTGAAGCGCGAAGCTATCGTGAGATACGGGACCTGCCGGGGCACCGGCGCGGAGCCGACCGCGGGCGCTGGACCTGGCCGGGGCACGCGCGGAGCCGGGCAGGGTCACAAGGCGGTAGCGCTTGTTATGACGGCATGTGCGATTGTCTGCGCGATCGTTTTGGCGCTTCCAGCGCTGGCTTTTGCGGACAGCTATCCTCACGTGCGCATTTCTGCCGACGTGCAGGCTTCGGGCGATGTACGCGTGACCGAGACGCGAGTATTCGAGTTTAGCGACGACGGCAACGGCGTCTACTGGAATATTCCGGAATCGTATAACGAGCAGGGCGGCCTTTCACGCATTACCGTGACGGATGTTCGCGTTGGCGCGGAGGGCGATGCGCGGGGAACGTCCTTTAGGCAAGTCTCTTCTGCCTCGCTCGGCGATAGCGGCGTGTACACGGTCGAGCGCAGCGATGGCACGGTCCAGCTTATGGTCTACGAGCCCCATAGCGAAGATGGCGTGCAGCAGGTCACGGTGAGCTATACGCTCCAAGGGGCAGTGATGGCATGGGCCGATACCGCAGAGCTGTACTGGCAGTTTATCGGCCCCGATTGGGAGGAGAGCTCGCAGGACGTGATGCTCGTCATCTCCTTCCCTAACGGCTCGCAGGATGCGGAGCGGGCGGTTCGTGGAGAAAACTTCCGTGCATGGGGGCATGGCCCGCTCGACGGCACCGTCGAACCCGATGCAACGGTGCCCGAGGTTCGCTACAGTGTTCCGGTCGTGTCGAGTGGCACCTATGCCGAGGCGCGGGTCGCGTTCCCCCTCGCGTGGGTGCCCGAATTGGTGGCGAGTGGAACAGGGTCCAGCGAAGAGCGGCTTTCGACCATCGTTTCCGAGGAGGAGACATGGGCACGGGAGGCCAATGAGCGTCGTGAGCAGCAACGGTTCGAGCGCATGGTGCAAAGCATCGTGATGGTGGTCGTATCGGGCGCCTTCGCACTGGTGCTCGCGGTCGTCAAGGCGACCCATCGCTCGCCCACGCCCCATTTCGGCGAGACGTACCTCGACGAGCTTCCGAGCCATGATCATCCTGCGGTCATCGCCGCGTTCGATCAGGGAGGGACCGTGAACGAACGGGCCTTCGCTTCGACGCTTATCAAGCTAACCGCTGAGGGTGCGGTAGGTATCGACGGCCCCGGTTCTCAACCGCCTGCTGCCGAAGACGGTCCTATCGCGGAAGACGAACCCGAGAATGGCGATCGGCCCCCTTCGCGGGCATATGGCCTCAGGCTTCTCGATCCCTCCCGGCGTGAGGAGGCGAGTATCGATGGCGCGGCGTTGCGGCTCTTCTTCCGTTCCAACCGGCCCGCGGTGAGCTTCGATTCGATGTCCGACTACGCGGGCGATAATCCTGAGCGCTATCGAGAGCTCGTGGACGATTTCACTGGTGAGGTGGATGCCGCGCTCAGCGAGCGCGCGCTCATCGCATCGACCGGCAAGACCGGATCGGTGGTCTCGCTGGTTGCCGGCGGAGCGATTCTGGTGGGCGTTCTTGTTGTTGGCGTCGTTGGCGAGTTGTGGATTCCTATGGCCATCTCGGTGGTGCTCACCCTTATCGGCATGGTGTTGGGGTGCACGCTTAAACGGTTGACGCCCGAGGGCGCTGAGCTCCGGGCTCGCTGCGACGCTTTCGTGCGGTGGCTCAAAGAGTATGAGGCGCGCGATTGCGCCGCCCCTTCCGATCCGGCGCAGTGGGGCGACATCTTGGTCTATGCCGTCGCGCTTGGGCTCGACTCCGAGCTCGTGAGGGACCTTGCTCGGCTCATCCCCTCCGAAGCGATGGTTGCCGGCGGATATTACCCCATGTATTGGTGGTACATCCCGCACGGGCGGCACCATACGAGCCCTCTTGACCGTGCAGATACGAATAGCGCCATTAGCCCGGCGGCGCTTGCAAGCAGCGCGAATAGTTCTGGATCGGGATTTGGCGGAGGATTTTCGGGCGGCGGCGGAGGCGGCGTTGGCGGCGGCGGAGGCGGCTCGTTCTAGCGGCGTCACGCGGCTGGCGGTGCCCTGCGGGGAGCCGGCGCTCGGCGGAGAACGGCGCTTTGCTGGGGCGGCACCCTGCGAGAGCGGTACCTTGCGGCGGCAGCGGCGTTTCGCGAAGTGTTGGGGTCTTGCGAGGCGGCGATATCTCGTGAGGTCTTGACGCCCCTTAGCATGCTTGTCGGTTCCGCCCTCTATCCACTGCGCTTGGTTAACGGGCGAGGTCTGCGGTATAGAGATACATCTCGCTGGGAAGCAGTGCTCGTTAGCTTTGTTCTGGTTGGTGCGCGGCGGCTCGCTTGAGGCCGTGGCGCTCATAGAATTGCCAAGAGCAATCGGTATCGGTGAAGAGGTATGCCTGTTCGGCACCGGCATCTTGGCAGAAGGAGCATGCCGCATCGAGCAGCGCGCTGCCTATCCCTAAGCCGCGGGCCCGGTGGCTCACGGCAAGGAGCGTGATCTGCCCCGCTTGCTCAACGGAGCAGGCGGCGGCCAGCCTTTCGTACGCACGTTGCTCGGCTTTGATCGCGGCATCGAATTCACGGATGGCTACAGGATCGATTCGTGCCATGTCATGGCGCAGGTCGTTCCCAGGCCGTTCCCATGCGCCGGCGTCGATGGCGCTATAGCGGTCCTGGCTACCATGGGGATCCCGAGCGAGCACGATGCCCATGGCTTCGCCGTTTACCACCGCTACCAGTGAAAACGTCAAAATGGAGAGGCAGTGGGCTAAATCGCAGCGCGCTTCGAGGGTGTTATAGAGCTCGTTGCGGGAACGGTCGTGCCAGACGCGGCGGAGCATCTCGGCGATATCTTCAGAATCCTCATCCATGAATGACCGGTATTGAACGTGTGAAACCACAGGTGGCTCCTTCTTTACCAGCCCTGACCTGCGGTTGCGAAGTGGATACTGGGTCAGGGCGCAGCATGTTGATACATACCCTGCCGACAGAGGTAGTTTCGCTTCCCGGTTACCCGGCTTTTTCTTCAGAACAACGCCATATGAGTACGCTAACGTCCGCTCGTTGCGCTACATTATTGGGATATCTACTGTTGCATGGTTGCCTGGGCAATCGGCGCTGCGGCAAGGAGGGCTAATGGGTTCAGAAGGCAGGATCGAGCGTGCGCTCATCTCGGTGACCGATAAAACGGGCATCGTCGAGTTCGCGCATGCGCTCGTCGAGAACTTCGGCGTCGAGGTTATCTCGACGGGAGGCACGGCAAAGGTTCTCGAGGAGGCGGGCATCCCCGTTACGCCAATCGAGGAGTTCACCGGGTTCCCCGAGATGATGGACGGGCGCGTCAAGACGCTGCACCCCAAGGTTCACGGCGGTCTGCTCGCGCGTCGCGATTCCAAGAAGCATATGGCCGAGGCGGAAGAGCACGGCATCAAGATGATCGACCTCGTCTGCGTGAACCTGTACGAGTTCGAGAAGACCGTCGCCCAGCCCGACGTGACCTTCGAAGATGCCATCGAGCATATCGATATCGGCGGCCCCAGCATGCTTCGCTCGGCCGCGAAGAACAACGATTCCGTGACCGTGGTGTGCGATCCGGCAGATTATGATGCCATCCTCGAGGAGATGCACGTCCATGGTGGCGCGACCACCAAGAACACGCGCCGTCGCCTTGCAGCGAAGGTTTACACGCGTACGGCTGCGTACGATACCGCCATCTCCATGTGGCTCAACACCTATCTTGAGCTGCAGGACGAGGCCATCGATCCGGATGATCCGTTCGATATCCCGAGCGTGTTCGGCATGCAGCTCACCAAGGTGCAGGATCTGCGCTATGGCGAGAACCCGCACCAGACGGCAGCGGTCTTCCGCTTCGGGAGCGATTTCGAGCAGCTCGGCAGCTCGCCCAATCCGCTGGTGGGCGCTGAGCAGATCCAAGGCAAGGAGCTCTCGTACAACAACTTCCTCGACGCCGATGCGGCATGGAACGCGGTGCGCGAGTTCGACGAGCCCGCTGTGGTGATCTTGAAGCATCAGAATCCCTGCGGCTCCGCTGTTGCCGGTGACGTGACGACCGCATACGATCGCGCGTTTGCGTGCGACCCCAAGAGTGCCTTCGGTGGCATTATCGCTGTGAACCGCGAGGTGCCGCTTTCGCTCGTCGAGCATTTCGCCGACGTGAACAAGCAATTCGTCGAGGTGCTCATCGCGCCGAGCTATACCCCCGAGGCGCTCGAGCGCCTGAGCCGCCGCCAGAACCTGCGCGTGCTCGCCACCGGCGGCGCCGAGGGCCACGCCAAGCTCGAGCTGCGCTCCGTAGACGGCGGTATGCTGGTGCAGTGCGTGGACACGGTCGATGAGGATCCGTCCGAGTTCACCTGCCCCACCTCGCGTAAGCCGACCGATCAGGAGATGCGCGACCTGCTCTTTGCCTGGAACGTGGTGAAGACCGTGAAGTCCAACGCCATCCTTGTGGCAAAGGACCAGGCGGGCATCGGCATGGGGCCGGGCCAGCCCAACCGCGTGGATTCGGCGCTCCTCGCCTGCGAGCGCGCCGAGGACGCCTGCGAGCGCATGGGCGTCGAGCCTACGGGCTTCGTTGCCGCGAGCGACGCCTTCTTCCCGTTCCGCGACAACGTTGACGTGCTGGCGGAGCATGGCGTTACCGCGATCATCCAGCCGGGCGGTTCGGTGCGCGACGACGAGTCCATTAAGGCCTGCGACGATCACGACATCGCGATGATCTTCACCGGCACTCGTCACTTCCGTCATTAACATGTCGGATTGGGGTTGTTCCCAATCCGATATCTGAACCTCGGAGTTACTCGCTGAGGTGATTTGGGGCAAGGGCGCCAGGTTTCTTCATTCCCGCTGGATTTGGGATAAAGATGCTGGGCCCCTTGCCCTTTCCTTTGTGCCATTCGGCGATATATGAGACAGTTGTGCCAGGTTTCTTTGTCTCATTGTGTATGACGAAACGATGCGAGGATGTATGAGCGATACCGCAACGCAGGAGTTCCACCTTGCAGAGCCAGCGCTTGTGTGCCGTTGGCGATTGGCGGGGCGGCACGTGCCTCTGCTCAACCGACATATGCGCGCGCTTTCTCAACGAAGCGTGGCGGGAAAGCCGCTCACGACAAACATGCTCGGATGGGTCAAGCAGCATATTGAGTGGTCGCTCGCCGAAGACGTGACGGTTGCAGCCGACGGCGTGCTCATGCTTGTCGTAGACGTTGAGGGCCAGGCGGCCATGAGCTCGGGCGCGTATGAGCCACTGGCAGATACATCGGCTGTCGCTCTTGCGGCGCGCGCTAGGGAGGCTCGCGACGAGGCGGCCGAAACCGGCGTCGCTCCCGAGGTGCTCTGCGCGATGCGCGACGGAACGCTCACCATAGGGGCTCCCGCCGGGGAGCATCTATGTGGGGCCATGACTTTCGTGCGCCAACTCGCCGAAACCAAGGGCCTGGCCGTTGCTTACGAGCCCGATCTTGACCGTGTGGCGTCCGGGTGCGCAGGTGCGCCTTTCCTTGTTTCCGATGAGCACGGTGTAGTGGGTTCGCTGCCCTCGGCTTCTCGCAGGGCATCCGATGCATGCAGTGCGCAGGAAGGGGTGTTGGCGGCCAAGGTTTCAAGCTGCCGGCCAGTGGACGCTGATGCTTCCGAAGACATGGAGCCGCGCGGCGACGCTTCCAGCGATACGGCATATATAGCGTTTTTCGGCGACGCTTTCGAGACCCTGCGCGACAGGGCTCGCTAAGGCCGCCGCGTCCGTGAGCGCGCTAAAGGCGGGCGGGCGCAATTCGTCCTTTCGAGGTGCGAGCCCGTGCCTGGGGTTCGCGCTTGGGGCATAATGGGACAAAGCCGCTCCCGCATCCTGCCGGGGCGAAGGCGCTTGCAGAAAGGTGTGCTCCCATGCCCCTCATCTATGTGGTCGAAGACGATGCGTCCATTCGCGGAGAGCTCGTGCAGGTTCTAGAGCGCAACGGCTACGAAGCGGCGTTTTGCGAGACCTTCGAAAACGTTGTCGAGGACATTCAAGCTGCCGGCCCCGATCTCGTGCTGCTCGATTTGACGTTGCCCGGCACCGACGGCCAGTTCATCTGCCGCGAGCTCCGCGCCGTCTCGGAGGTCCCCATCATCGTGCTCACCTCGCGCGTAACCGAGATCGACGAGGTCATGAGCATGACCATGGGCGCAGACGACTTCATCCCCAAGCCCTATAGCTCCCGCGTGCTCGTGGCGCGTATCCAGGCGCTGCTGCGGCGTACGACGGGTGCGGCCGATCGCAGCATCCTCGAGCACCATGGCGTTACGCTCGATCTCTCTCGTTCCACGGCAACGGCGGTGGGCGGTACGGTCGAACTCACCAAGAACGAGATGCGCATCCTCGCGCTGCTCATGCAACGGGCGGGCACCATCGTCTCGCGCGAGGACATCATGCGCGACCTGTGGGATTCGGACGCGTTCATCGACGACAACACGCTCACGGTCAATATCAACCGCCTGCGAGCGACGCTCGCGAAAATCGGCGTCAAAGATTATCTGACCACGCATCGCGGCCGCGGATACTCGGTGTAGGCGGATGCTATGAAGCTGCTCTGTTATCTCCGCTCCTGCCTGCCCACCATTGCGCTTGTCGTTGCGGCGGTCGCGCTCTCGGCGTTCATCCTCGCTGTTTCGGGCGCGGGGCTTGCGGTCATCGTGCTCGTTTCCATCATCACGTGCCTGGGCTTGCGCTCGCGCTCGCCGCAGATTGGGTGCGCAAGCGTCCGTTCTACGACGACCTTGCTTCGTGTGCCGACGACGCACAGCGGCCGCTCTGGCTGTCCGAGGTGGTCGAGCGCCCCGATTACCTGGAGGGTGCCATCACGTACGATGCCCTGAGCGCCATCTCGAAGGCTGCAAACGACGGGGTGAACGCTTACCGCAGGCAGGCATCGGAGTATCGGGAATATATCGAAACCTGGGTCCATGAGGCGAAATCTCCCCTCGCGGCTGCGCACCTCATGCTCGACAATCTGCGAGCCGAGACGGACCACGTCGAATCGGTCGATAAGCTGCGCGCGCTCGACGACGAGCTGTGCCGCGTTGAGGGCTTTATCGAGCAGGCGCTTTTCTACGCTCGCTCCGAAACTGTTGACCGCGACTACTTGATTCGAAAGTATCGGCTGGGGGACTTGGTTGCCGCGTCGGTAAAGGCAAATGCGGCGACGCTCATCGGCGTGCATATGGCACCGGTGATGCACGATCTCGACTTCGAGGTGTTCACCGATGAGAAGTGGATTGAGTTTATCTTCGGGCAGGTGATTCAGAACGCAGCCAAATATGCTCGGCGGGACAACCCGCGCCTTGAGTTTAGCGGCGTACTGCGCGACCGAGGGAGCGCGAGCGAGCGCGTTGAGCTCACCGTGCGCGATAACGGTTGCGGGGTGAGTGCGGCGGATCTTCCCCGCGTTTTTGACAAGGGCTTTACCGGCGAGAATGGCCGCAGTGGCAAGCGCTCAACGGGAATCGGTCTTTACCTGGTCAAACGGTTGTGCGACAAGATGGGCGTTGGGATCTTGGCCGATTCGGTGGAGGGCGAGGGCTTCGCGATCACGTTCTCGTTTTCTACGAATAAGTTCCAATATGTCGATCGGGGAGGGGCAGCCCTCTAGCGCCCCCGACGCCTGAGATGCGTTCGTTCCAGTAATGGGAATATCTTTTTGATCTAGTGCCGGTAAGCGCATGATGCCTTCGTGCAATCCTGGGGTTTCGCTGCGTTGATGCCTGGGTGTTTGCCGATGCGCGAAAAAGAAGTTCCCAAAACTGGCATGAACATTTGTGCCGCGTTTCCTCTTGAGATAGCTCTGCTTCGGTGCCGATGGTGTTGCCGGGTAATGCGTGGACGATGGGTGGTTGTCGGGCGACATTCGGACATCCGATGCGTTCTCGGGCAGCATTTGGACATCTGAGGGGTTTTCGGGCGACATTTCGCCAGTTTTGAGCCTCGGAGCGTACCGATCTTGCCCGATAATCCATGGGGCGTCCGGATGCCGCCCGAGAATGCCTGGGGCGTCCGGATGCCGCCCGAAAACGCAATGCCCATGCACGCAAACGGCTGCGCAGGCGGCGGGGCGGCAACAGAACGTATGCCCCCCTGTTCGCTTTACGAAGAAAGGCCCAGCAAAGCCGGGCCTTTCGGGAGCGTTTAAGTGCGAAGCAAGCGCCTCTCCGCCTATGAGGGGTGGCGCTACTTCACGACAAGGATGTCGCAGTCAGAGCTCCTGAGCAGGAACGTCGAGATCGACCCAAGGAGGGCGTACTTGATGGAGGAAAGCCCGCGGGCCCCGCACATGACGAGGTCGGGCTTTACCGCATCGAGCATCTCATCCTTGAGCGTCTCGCGGATGCGGCCGGAGCGCACCATGATCTCCACGCTGGGGATATCCGGGTTGGCCTTGGCCTCCTCGACCGCAACGGCGATGGAGTCCCTGAAGGCAGACTCGAGCCCGTTGATCAGGTCGACGGGGTAAGCACCGGCAGACTCGAGCGCTGTCGAGTCGATAACATGCCCGATGTAGAGCTTCGCTCCATTATTCGCGGCTACCTTGATGGCGCGCGCGAGCACAAAATCCTGCTGGTCGGTACCGTCGAGTGCGACGAAAACCTTGCCATAGCCTTCTTCTACCATCGTGTGCCTCCTTTTTGCCGAGCACGGCGCAGCGGTTCGGTCTGAGCGCGCTGCTTCGATTTCCGTTATACCCTGCCCCATGCGCACAGCTCCTTATTATTCTGTGAACGTCGGCGCTTTTTTCGCCTGCGTCGCGCGAGCGGCCCGATAATGGCATGAAGTCATATGCACTTTTACGGCGCGCCTACCTTGACGCGCTCGCGAACGGTAAGGGGATACGTTGGATATCATCGAGCTGCTCAAATCGGCGTTTCTCGGTCTGGTCGAGGGCATCACCGAGTGGTTGCCCATCTCTTCGACGGGTCACATGATTCTCGTTGATGAATTCATCAGCCTGAACGTGACGAAAGAGTTCTGGAGCATGTTCCAGGTCGTTATCCAGCTGGGCGCCATCCTGGCGGTGTGCGTGTACTTCTTCCACCAGCTCAATCCGTTTAGCCCGAGCAAAGGCCCGGAGGGTCGTCGCGCCACCTGGACGCTGTGGGGCAAGATCATCGTTGCGTGCATTCCTGCAGCGGTGATTGGCATCCTGTTCGACGACTTCATGGAGGAGCATTTCTACAACGCTCCGGTGGTGGCCGCGGCTCTCATCGTCTACGGCGTTGCGTTCATCGTGATCGAACGGTGGCGCGCTCATAAGCTCGAGGTTCGCGTGGCGGCTGAGGGCGTGCGCCCGGGTAGCCGCCCGGCAGGGGCTCACTTCGCTCGTCCGGCCGAAGATGCTGAGCCCACGGAAGGCGGCGACTTCGGCTCCATCACGAGGCTCGAGGACCTGCCATGGTCTACCGCATTGGGCATCGGCGTGTTTCAGGTGCTTTCGCTCATCCCGGGAACCTCCCGCTCCGGATCGACCATTATTGGCGGCTTGCTGCTGGGTACGACGCGCTCTGTTGCCGCGGAGTTCACGTTCTTCCTGGCCATTCCGGTCATGTTCGGCGCAAGCGCCTGCGCCTCGGCAAGTACGTGTTTCTCGATGGGGGCACGTTCGGGGTGAACGAGATCTCCATCATGGTCGTTGGCTGCGTCGTAGCGTTCCTGGTTTCGCTCGTTGCCATCAAGTGGCTCATGGGATTCGTGCGGCGCCATACCTTTACCGCCTTCGGCATCTACCGCATCGTGCTTGGCGCGCTCGTGCTTGCGTACTTCTTCGTTATTGGCCCGATGTTCGGTCTCGTGTAACGTGTGATAAAAACTACCCGGTCTGTTTTGTCATTTGTCATGTCGTTTCGATAGCGGCCGGGCCGGGACGTGCTGAGAGCGTCCCGGCCGGTCGTGTGCTATGAAAATGATAAAAGCTACCTGGTCTGTTTTATCATTGCTTTCACTATTTGCTAGCTCACGAGGTTGAGGAAGCTCTCTCCTTCGCCGTTGCCTGTGACGCCGAAGTTGTCGAGAACCGTAGCCCCCAGATCCGAACACGTGGAGCGGAGCCCCAGGTCGGTGCCATGTGCCGCCATGGAGGGCGACCATGCGAGCAGCGGCACGAGCTCACGGGTGTGGTCGGTGCCGGTGTATGTGGGGTCGTTGCCGTGGTCCGCGGTAACCATGAGCAGGTCGTCCGGGCGCATGGCGTCCATCACACGCGCAAGCCGTTCGTCGAACGCCTCGAGCGCTTCCCCGTCGCCTCGGGCGTTGCGGCGATGGCCATAGACGGCGTCGAAGTCCACGAGGTTGGTGAAGCACAGCCCTCGCCAGTCCTGGCTCATGACCTCGTCAACATGGTCCATGCCGTCCATGTTGCTTTCGTTGTGGTAGGTTCGGTCGAACCCCTGGCCGCAGAACAGATCCCATGTCTTGCCAACCGAGATGACGTCGTAGCCGGCATCTTGAAGCATGGTAAGCGCCGTGGGGCCCGTGGGCATAAGCCCGTAATCGTGACGGTTCGCCGTGCGCTGGAAATCTTCCTTGCAGGTTCCCACGTATGGCCGAGCGATTACACGCCCCATGGTGATCTTGGGTCCGTTGATGAGCGTGCGGGCGTACTCACAGATGCGGTACAGCTCATCGAGCGGGATAACGTCCTCATGCGCCGCAATCTGCAGCACGGAATCGCCCGAGGTATAGACGATGAGGTCGCCCGTTCGCAACTGCTCCTCGCCGTAATCGTAGATGACCTGCGTGCCTGAGTACGGTTTATTGCAGAGAATACCGCGGCCGGAGAAGGCGCGGAGCTTGTTGAGGAGCTCTTCGGGGAATCCTTCGGGGAAGTAATCCACATGGAAGCGAGTGGGTAGGCACATCATCTCCCAGTGGCCGTCGAGCGAATCGTTGCCCAGGCTTATGACTTGCATACGGCCGTGCGCGCCGCGTGGGGCCTGGGGCGCAGGCACGTCGGCAAGGCCGCCGGGGTGCGTATATGCCACGCCGAGCTGCGCCATGGTGGGGATGTTGAGCGGGCGGCCCAGCTCTCGCTCGAAGTATTCGGCCATATGCCCGAGGGTGTCGGCGCCAGCGCTCTTATAACGGTCAGCGTCGGGGGCGAACCCAACGCCGATAGAATCGATGACGATGACGAGGATGCGCTGGTATCTCATTCGTTGACCTCCTCGAGGATGGAGACGGCGGCCGAGACGCCCAAACGGGTTGCGCCGGCCTCGATCATAGCTTCTGCTGCCTCGAGCGTGCGGATGCCGCCGGAGGCCTTGACGCCCAGCTCTGGGCCAACGGTTTCTCGCATGAGGGTGATGTCGGCTGTGGTGGCCCCACCCGTGGAGAAGCCGGTCGAGGTTTTCACGAAGTCGGCACCGCCGGCAACGGAGAGTTCGCAGGCGCGGCGCTTCTCCTCGTCGGAGAGCAGGCAGGTCTCGATGATCACCTTGAGAAGCGCGCCCGCTTCCTGCACGGCGTTGGCGACTGCCGAGATGTCGGAGCGAACGGCATCGTCATTGCCGGCCTTGAGCTCGCCGATGTTGATGACCATGTCGATTTCCTGCGCGCCGTGGGCGGTGGCGTCGCGCGTCTCGGCAACCTTGGACGCCGTGGAGGTCGCTCCGAGCGGGAAGCCGATGACCGTGCAGGTCTTGACGCCGCTGCCTGCGAGCCCTGCTGCCACCCGAGCGACCCAGTATGGGTTCACGCACACCGAGGCGGTGCCGTATTGCCGCGCCTCGGCTACAACGCGGTCGATATCGGCTGCCGTTGCCTCCGGTTTGAGCAGTGTGTGGTCCATGTACTTGGCGAGCGAAGCGCGGGTGAGGTGCATTGCGGTCCTTTCATTTGGGTGAGGCTATGGTAGCGCGGGCGGGGCAACGGCGTCAGGTCTGGTTGTCTTACCGCAACCGCCTGCTCGGCGGCGGTGAGACAAAATAACCCGGCACAGGTGTCTCACCCAGCGCGTTACGCGAAGCGCTCGACGCCTCGTGCGGCCACGCGGGCGAAGAGGAGCGGTTCGGGTTCGGGCTCGTTCTCCTGGAACGTGAGGGCTGCCTGGAACGTGGGGAGCGCGCGAGACAGGCGCTCCGCATCTGCGGTGTGCAGGATAGCGACTGTTTCGCCCGATCGCACCGCATCTCCTCGGTTTTTGAGGAGCGTGATGCCGGCAAGGTGGTCGATGGGATCGTCTTTTTTCTCGCGTCCGGCGCCAAGCTCAACGCTCGCCGTACCCACGGCGGCCGTGTCGATTGCGCCGAGATAGCCGTCGCAGGGCGCCGCGACCTCATGGGCGATGGCATCCCGCCCGAAGCGGCTCGTATCCTCGAGATAGCCGACGTCGCCTCCTTGGGCGGCGACTATCTCGCAGAGCTTGCGGAAGGCGGAGCCGTTGGCGATGGCCTGCTCAGCCAGGGCGCGGCCTTCGTCAATCGTGGACGCGCGCTCACCGAGGACGAGCATCTCGGCGGCCAAGGCGCAGCATTCGCGGGCGAGGTCTTCGGGGCCGTGGCCGCGCAGGGTCTCGACGACCTCGATGACCTCAAGCGCGTTGCCGATGGCGTGCCCGAGCGGGCGGTTCATGTTGGTGATGAGCGCCACCGTTTCGCGCTCGGCTTCCTCGCCGATTGAGACCATGGCGCGGGCGAGGTCGATGGCGGCATCAAGCTCTTTCATGAACGCGCCCGATCCGGTTTTGACGTCGAGTAGGATGCGGTCGGAGCCGGCAGCGAGCTTCTTGCTCATGATGCTCGATGCTATGAGCGGGATGGAATCAACCGTGGCCGTGACGTCGCGCAGGGCGTAGATGAGCTTGTCGGCCGGAACGAGGTTTCCCGTCTGCCCGATGATGGCCGCGCCATGCTCGCGCACGATGTGGAAGAAGCGCTCGCGGTCGATGCCGGTGGTGAGGCCGGGGATGCTTTCGAGTTTGTCGAGGGTGCCTCCCGTGTGGCCGAGCCCGCGCCCGCTCATCTTGGCGACGGGCACGCCGAGCGAGGCGACGATGGGCACGACGGCGAGCGAGGTCTTATCGCCCACGCCGCCGGTGGAATGCTTGTCGACTTTGATGCCCTCGAGCCCGCTCAGGTCCACCACATCGCCCGAATGCTCCATGGCGAGGGTGAGCGCGGCTGTCTCGCGCGCGTCCATGCCGCGGAGAAAGATGGCCATGAGGAGCGCCGACGCTTGATAGTCGGGAATCTCTCCTGCTACATAGCCCTGGACGAAGTAGCTGATTTCCTCGGGGGAGAGCGCGCGGCCGTCGCGCTTGTGCTCGATGATGTCGTACATGCGCATGGGAGGCTCCTTCTCCGCGCGGCGGGTTTGGGCGTTTCGGTCAGCAGTCGGGCTGGTTGCCGAAGAGGTTTTCCGGGCCGAAGCCCAGGGGCAGCAGCTCGTCCAGCGTATAGGACTTCGGCTGGTCGGGGCTGCCGGCGAGGATGATGCGGAAAGCGTTCGGCTGGCAGAACTCCATCATCACCTGGCGGCACACGCCGCATGGCGCGCAGGGTGCGGAGGGAGGCTCGCCCGCGGGGCCTCCCACGATGGCGATTGCTGCAAAATCGCGGTGGCCGTCGAACACCGCCCGGAGGAACGCCGTGCGCTCCGCGCAGGTTCCCGGAGCATGGGCGGCGTTCTCGACATTGCATCCGCCGTAGACGGAGCCGTCGCTGCAGAGCAGTGCGGCCCCGACCGTAAACTGCGAGTACGGCGCATACGCTCGTTGCCGGGCTTCGAGCGCTGCTGCAACAAGTTCGGAATCGGTCATGCTGGCCCCCTTCATGCGAAGCCGCTCGGGCTTTCAGGGCGCCGCGCGGCGGGTAGGGCGAAGCGCTACGCTTCGGGAGTGGTGAGGGCCAGGGCGACTTCCATCATCTGGTTGAAGCTCGTCTGGCGCTCATCTGCCGGAAGCCCCTCGCCGGTGAGCGGTTTGTCGGAAATTGTGAGCAGGCACAGCGCCTTTTTGCCCGCGCGTGCGGCGTTCATGTAGAGCGCGGCCGCCTCCATCTCAACGGCGAGCACCCCCATCTTCTTCCACGCGAGCGCGGCGTCGGTGGTCTCTTCGTAGAAGGTGTCGCTCGAGAGCACGTTGCCCACGCGAATGTTCACGCCCTGCGCACGAGCGGCGGCAACCGCGCGCTCCAGCAGGTCAAAGCTCGCGATGGGCGCGAAGTCGCCGGGGAGGTTGAACTGGTGCGCGTACCGCGAGTTGGTGCATGCGCCCTGGGCGGCCACCACGTCGCGCAGATGCAGGTCGTCGGCGTAGCCGCCGGCGGAGCCCACACGGATAATGGTGTCGACATCATAGAAGTTGAAGAGCTCGTACGAGTAGATGCCGATGCTCGGCATGCCCATGCCGTGGCCCATTACCGTAACGGGATTGCCCTGATAGGTGCCCGTAAAGGCGAGCATGTTGCGAACCTCGTTCACACAGCGGACATCGTCGAGGTAGGTATCGGCGATGTACTTTGCGCGCAGCGGATCGCCGGGCATGAGTACGGTCTTGGCGATATCGCCCGCGACGGCGCTGTTGTGCGGGGTTGGGGTGAGTGGCATAGCGGCCCTCCTCGTACGTGAATGGCAGTATCTATGTAACGATAGTGTATCTTCGCAGGGGGTATTCCGGAGTTAGGAAATTATTCGGAACGTGGAAGCATGCACGCGCACGTGCGGCGGGCGTGCGTCTCTTGACGTGCTCATCGTGGCGCTCTCCTGAGTATCTATAGCACTGTGGTAATTGCGCTGCATTTGCCGGGCGACATCTGGGCGCCGCTGAAGGTTTGGGCGACATCCGGACGCCGCGGGATTCTCGGGCGGTTTTCGGACATCACGAGCGTTCTCGGGCAAGATTCGGACGCTCGGAGGCGTCTGAGCGTCCAAAAGTCGCCCGACAACGCATGATGTGACCGGATGTCGCCCGACAACGCGCCGCGTGCTCGAATCGCGCCCGAAAGCAACAAGCGCTGGGCAGGGCAGCCGCTTGGTTACGCTGTCGTTCCGTTTGCGGCTCGCGCCCATCTTGCCGGCAGATAGGGCTATCCTTATTGCCTGAGACGTTATCGCAGATAATCGACTTGGGTTTTGAGAAGGCTGTGCGAGCGCATGGAAGGTGCCGCACCGGTGTTCGTGTCGGGTCGGCACCAGCATCCGAGCGCGCCGATGCCAGCGAGTGCGGGCAGCCGTGATGAAGGAGGAAGAGGCTATGGGCAAGGGCACGATCATCAAAGCGGCGGCGGGGCTTGCCGCTATCGCTACGGGGTCGGTTGCAGGCGTATGCGTGGCACGCGCTTTGAGCATGAAGCCTGCGCGGCCGCAAGGGAGCCCGCTCGATGCGGGCGGTTACCGCGCGGGAGACGATGCGGTCGAGCGCTTCCGCGAACTGCTGCGCATCCCCACAGTTTCGCGCGACGATCCGGAGCTGGTCGACCGCGAGCCGTTCGAGCGCTGGATCCCTACGCTACAGCGCTTGTATCCGCAGACGTTTTCCGCCTGCGAGCTCACCCGCATCGATGAGTTCGGCATCCTCCTACGCTGGCCGGGCGAGGACGCATCGCTCGATCCCATCGTGCTCATGGCGCATCACGACGTGGTGCCGGTCGAGGGGCAAACGTGGGAGCACGATCCTTTTGGAGCCGAGGTCATCGACGGCGAGATCTGGGCGCGCGGTTCCCTGGATACCAAGTGCATCGTGGGCGGCTTTTTCGAGGCGGCGGAGTATCTGATCGGGCGCGGCTACGTGCCTCCGCGCGACGTGTGGTACTTCTCGTCGAATGCTGAGGAGACGAGCGGACCGGCCGCGCGCGATGCGGTCGCATGGCTGCGCGATCACGATATCCATCCGTACCTGGTGCTCGACGAGGGCGGAGCGGTCGCCACCGATACGCCGCTTGGCGTGAAGGTGCCGGTCGCCATGGTGGGCGTGTCTGAGAAGGGGCACGTGGACCTTACGGTGACGGCCACGGCGGATGGCGGGCACGCCTCGACGCCGCAGGCAAACGATGCTCCGCGGCTGCTTGCGCGTGCATGCGAGCGTATCGGCGCGAACCCGGGCATGCCGTGCTTCACGGAGGCGCTCGATGCCATGCTCGCGGAGCTCGCGAGCCACAGCAGCCTTCTCTACAAGGTCGTGTTCTCGAACCTCTGGCTCACGCGCCCACTGGTGGCAAAGATCATGGCGGGAAACACCGAGACCGCTGCCATGCTTCGCTCAACCTATGCGCTCACGCAGCTTGAGGGCTCGCCGGCGCACAACGTGCTGCCGCCCGTGGCGCGCGCCAACTTCAACGTGCGCATCGCCCCCTTCGAAACCGTTGCCGATGCCACGGAGCGCGCCCGCACCCAGGCGCTTGCCGAGGCGGCCGCGTCGGGCGTGGGGGCGTCGCAGGTGACCGTTGAGGTCAACGATTCGGTTCCCTATACCGAGCCCGCGCCGGTGAGCCCCTTTGGCGACGATCCGGCCTTCGATTATCTGCATCGCTGCGTAAAGGGCGTGTACCCGACGGCCGGGTTCGCGCCGTACGTACAGAGCTCCTGCAGCGATTCGCGTGAGTTCAATGCGATTTGCGACCGCGTATACCGCTTCTGTGGCTTCGTGTATTCCGGGGAAGCGCGGTCACTCATCCATGCGGCGAACGAGCGCATTGGCGTAGACGTGTACAAGAAGGGCATCGAATTCTACGTCTCGTTCCTCGCGCATCTCGACCAACTCGAAAGCTGACGCCAGAATGAAGCGCAGACACCGGGTGTTGGCGCTTCATTTGGTTCGTGGACACCGGGTGTCTGCGATTCATCCGGTACGTATCACCAAGGAGAGGGGATAGCCATGGCATCACAGGATAAGACGGCGGTGAAGCGCGCCTCAAAGCTCGATTACGCGAGCGTTGCCTTCGCCGCGCTGCCCTTCATGGGCATGATCAGCTTCTGGCAGGTGTTCGACGGCATCGTGCCGCTCATGCTCACGAATACGTTTAACCTGGACAACGCCGCAACGGGCGTGGTCATGGCGCTCGACAACATCTTCGGTCTCTTCCTGCTGCCGCTCTTCGGCATCCTTTCGGACCGTTGCGCGAGCAAACTCGGCCGGCGCACGCCGTTCATCATGGCGGGCTCGGTAGTTGCGGCCATCGCGGTGCCGCTCATCGCCGTGGCGAACAACATGCGCAGCTTCCCGCTGCTCATTGCCATGATTCTGCTTACGCTGCTTGCCATCTGCTCGTATCGCACCATGACGGTGGCGGTGGTTGCCGATATCACGCCGCGTCCGCTCCGTACCAAGGCGGATTCCATCGAGAAGATCGTCGGTTACGCGGGTACAGGCGTCATGCTCGTGGCAATCACGCTGCTCGTGCCCGATGTCGAGCATCCGGACTATCTGCCGCTCTTCGGCTTGCAGGCAGCGTTCATCTTGGGCTCGGCGCTTCTGTACTTCTGGCGCATCCGCGAGCCCCAGCTTGTTGAGCGCATGCACGAGAAGAGCCTCGAGATGGGAATCGAGGAGGCCCAGATCGACACCGACGACTCGCCCGAGGCGGGCGGCAAACAGCGCATCCAGGACCCGTCGGTGCGCCTTTCCATCGCCATGATCTTGGCCGCGACGTTCTTCTACTATATGAGCTACAACGCCATGACCACGAACATCTCGCGCTATGCCGACATGTTCTTTGGCATGGCGGGCGGCAGCTATGCCATCATCAACATCGTGACCATCGCGGGCGGCCTGCTCTCGTATGTGCCCATCGCCAACCTGTCGCTCAAATACGGGCGCAAGCGCATGGCGGTCATCACGTCGTTCGTGATGGTGGCGGGCTCGGCGATTATCTGGCTTGCTCCGGGGTTCTCGCCGGCATTCTACGTGGTGTTCCTGTTCATGGGCGCTGCCCTTGGCGGCGTGGACCTGTGCGTGTATCCCATGCTGCTTGAGCTCTGCGACGCCAACAGCGTGGGGCGGTACTCTGGCTACTACTATACGGTGTCGATGGCAGCGCAGGTGGTGACGCCAATCCTTTCGGGCGTGGTCATGGACGCCGCCCCCACCATGCTCTTCGCATACATCACGCTCATGGCGGTGTTAATGCTGGTTACGGTGGTCGCGTCGAAGCATGGCGATACGATTCTGATCGACGAGGTCGCTCGCCGCGAGGAGGCGTACGAAGAACAGCGCTAAGAGCGCCTGCAAATGAGAGATTCGCCACGTGTTGGCAATGAACATTCAACTTTTGGGCACTTCAAGCGCATCACCCGAAGTAGACCCCAGTTCGCGCCATGCGTGAACTGGGGTTTTGTCAGCCTGGAACGCCCTTTACTGGCGAGGTCGCGCTTGAAGTGCCCAAAAGTTGAAATCGGGTCGGGCCGGCCCGGCCAATCGAGCGGATCGCTCCCCCGTACGTGAGTTGGAGGCATATCCGCTTAGGTTTGGGGCGCAGGGCAAATCGGCGAGATATCGAGTGGGCGTTTTGCGGTGGCGCGTCGTGTCCGGGCGGGCAGGTATACTATGTTGGCTCCAGAGCGGGCGCGACTTTGGTTGTCGCTTTGGCTGTAGCTGCCATTTCGGTATTTGCCATCGCTTCGGCCTCAGCCGCCGCCCGCGCATCATCGCCGACACGCCGGAGGAACGCATGCCCTACGCGGTAGACATCGACTCGCTCAACCCCGCCCAGAAGGAGGCGGTCCTTACTACCGAGGGGCCGCTGCTCGTACTCGCTGGTGCCGGCTCGGGCAAGACGCGCGTGCTCACATACCGTATCGCACACCTCGTGGCAGACCTTGGCATAGCTCCTTGGCGCATCCTCGCCATCACCTTCACCAACAAGGCAGCGGCCGAGATGCGCGAGCGCTTGGGGGCGCTCCTGCCCGACGGCACGCGCGGCATGTGGGTGTGCACCTTCCACGCCATGTGCGTGCGCATGCTCCGCGAGGACGCCGATCTGCTCGGCTATACGGGGCAATTCACCATCTACGATGACGACGACTCGCGTCGCATGGTGCGCGATATCATGCAGGCACTCGGCATCGAGCAGAAGCAGTATCCGCTCAATATGATCCGCTCGAAGATCAGCGCCGCGAAGAACGCCATGGTCGATCCCGATGAGTTCAGCCGGCGCGCATCGACCCCGCCCGAGCAGAAGGCCGCGCAGGTTTACCTCGAGCTTGAGCGGCGCCTGCGCGCGGCAAACGCCATGGATTTCGATGACCTCCTCGTGCGCGCGCTCGAGCTTTTGCGCACGCGCCCGGAGGTGCTCGAGAAGTACCAAGAGCGCTTCCGCTACATCAGCGTGGACGAATACCAGGACACGAACCACGTGCAGTACGAGATCGCGAATCTCTTGGCTGGCCGCTACCAGAATCTTATGGTCGTGGGCGACGACGACCAGTCCATCTACTCCTGGCGCGGCGCGGACATCTCAAACATCCTCGACTTCGAGCAAGATTTCCCTGCGGCGCACGTGGTCAAACTCGAGCAGAATTACCGCTCCACGGGGCACATTCTCTCCGCGGCCAACGCAGTGGTGCGCCACAACAGCCAGCGCAAGGAGAAGCGCCTGTTCACGGCGGCGGGCGATGGCGAGAAGATCCAGGCCTACCAGGCGAGCGACGAGCGCGACGAGGGCCGTTGGATTGCAAGCGAGATCGAGAAGCTCCGCGCGGGCGGCATGAGCTACGACGACATCGCCGTGTTCTACCGCACCAACGCGCAGTCGCGTATCCTCGAAGATATGTTCCTGCGCGCCGGCGTGCCGTACAAGATCGTGGGCGGCACGCGCTTCTTCGACCGAGCGGAAATCCGCGACGTCATGGCGTATCTCAAGATGATTGTGAACCCTGCCGACGAGATGAGTGTCAAGCGCGTGATCAACACGCCGCGTCGCGGCATCGGGTCGACCTCAATTGCCAAGATCGAGGAGCTCGCGCGGGAGAACCGATGCAGCTTCTTCCAGGCATGCGAGATCGCGACCGCCGAGACCGGGCGCTTTTCCGCGAAGGTGCGCGCGGCGCTCGGTGACTTCGTGGCGATTGTGCGCGAGGGGCGCCGCATGGACGGTGAGCTGCAGCGCGTGGTCGAGGCCATTGTGGAGCAGAGCGGCCTTATGCAGGCGCTTCGTGCAGAGGGGACGCCCGAGGCCGAAGGCCGTGTGGAGAACATCCAGGAATTCCTGGGCGTAGCGGCCGAGTTCGAGGAGAGTCACGACGATATCGAGGGTACGCTCGAGAGCCTTGAGGAGCTCCGTGCGGCTGGGCTGACCGTAGGGGCAGAGGAGGTTGCCGCTCCGCAGACGCCTGCGCCCGTTGCGGCCGCCGCGGCCCAGACGGCCGATGAGATCGACCGCACCTATGGAGCCCTTGCCTGCAAGGCGCTCCCGGCGCTGCTCGAGTGGCTTGCGCTCCGCAGCGACCTCGACGCACTTGCGGGCGAGACGCACGCCATCACCATGATGACCGTGCATTCGGCAAAGGGCTTGGAGTTCCCCGCGGTCTTCGTGGCCGGTTTGGAAGAGGGCATCTTCCCGCACGTGGCCGGCTTCACCGACGACCCCGCAAAGCTTGAGGAGGAGCGCCGCTTGGCCTACGTGGCCATCACGCGCGCTCGCAAGCGCTTGTTCCTCACGTACGCCGCCACGCGCCGCACCTACGGTTCCACGCAGGCCAATCCGCGCAGCCGCTTTGTGGGTGAGATTCCCGCGGCGGATATCGAGTTCTCCGGCGTGGGCTCATCCGGGTTCGAGGGCACCGGTTGGGAGAAGCGCGGCGACCGGCGCGGCACCTTCGGTTCCGGCATGGGGTCCGACATGTACGGCGGGCGCGTCTTCGGCTCTTACACGCGTTCGACCGGCGGTGCGGTGCGCCATACCAGCATCAGCCCCGACGCCGGCAGGAAGCCGTCGACGTTCGGCAGCGGCACCTCGCATCGCCAGCGCTCCGCGGCGCCTGCCCCCAAGGTGGAGCAGCGCCGCCCGGATGCGGCGAAAGCGGCGGAGGTGTTCGCGTCGGGCGACACCGTGCGGCACAAAACGTTCGGCACGGGCACGGTCATCGCTGCCTCGGGCGATATGATCGAAGTTAAGTTTGAGAAGACCGGGCAGGTCAAGAAGCTCATGAAGGGCTTTGCGCCCATTGTGAAGGTCGACTAGGGCATCGCTGGGAGAGTAGCGCAGCCACGGGCCGACCCGAGCGACGCTGGCCAGGTGGGGCGACGCTGACCGACCGACGTGTCGCTGGACACGTGGGGTAACGCTGGCCGACCCTGGCGACACTGACCCATTAGGGATGCTGTCCCAACTGAGCGACGCTGCCTACCGCCCTGCTGCCGCGCTTTGCTACGCCGCCGTCGCGTGGTCTTGGGAAGTGCCCGGTGCATAGACGAGCTCAAAGAGTTCATTGAGGTCGATGGGCTCGTCTTGCTGCTCCTCAGCGGAATCCACGGGTTGCGCCTCGGCGCTCTCCGCATCGGGCGATTCCGCATCGAAGGCAAGGCGGATAAGCTCGTTGATGTTCAAGGACTCTGTGTGGAACATGACGTTCGACATGGTGCCTCCCAACGGTGGTAGATGACCTTATCTTTTCCCGTGTTGGGCTGGGGATTACCGCGCGTTGGCACATGTCACAGGCTGTTATTCAACATGAAACCAACTGTCAACATGAGGTCGTGCCGCATTTTATTGCGCGTGGGGGCGTGCGCCTACCGATGCGTGGGGGCTGTTCGCCAAAGTGTGGTGCGCGGCGATAGGGTCCCGCCGTATACTGTCCGCCTATGCAGGCAGCATGCCGGCCCGCGCCTCGAGACCTCGACGTCTTGCGACGCCGATGCCGGATTCAACGCACGGAAAGGAATCGACATGACAGAGTCCCGGAAACTGTACGTAGGCCTCGATGTGGGCGGCACGTCCGTCAAGGTCGGCCTGTTCTTGCAGGATGGCACCTTGGTTGGCAAGGGTAGCGTGCCGACACCTCCCATCGTGGACGAGGCCGGTTATAACGCGGTAACGAATGGCATCGGCCAGGTGCTTGCCGAGGCCGATGCGACCACGGCCGAGGTGCTCGGCATCGGGCTTGCCATTCCCTGCCCCGTTCCTGCCGATGGCATCATCCGCATGCAGGCGAACATTCAGATCGACGCGCCCGGCCTGGAGGCCGCGCTGCACGCATTCTGCCCGCAAGCTGCGGTGAAGTTCGTGAACGACGCGAACGCTGCGGCGATGGGAGAACTCTGGACCGGCGCGGCGAAGGGGCGCACGAGCCTCGTGTTCGTGACTATCGGTACGGGCGTTGGCGGCGGCGTGGTCATCGACGGCAAGGTCGTTGCCGGAGCCTTTGGCGCGGGTGGCGAGATCGGCCACCTGTGCATGAACCCAAGCGAGGAGCGTGCCTGCGGCTGCGGCGGCAAGGGCCATCTCGAGCAGTACGCCTCGGCAACCGGTGTTGTTTCCAATTATCTGGCTGAGTGCGAGGCGCGCGGTGTCGAGCCCATCGAGCTCACCGGACCGAGCGATTCCAAGGACGTGTTCCAAGCGTGCCGCGAGGGTGATGAGGTGGCGCTTGCCGCCATGCGCACCATGGCCGATTACCTGGGGCGTGCGCTTTCGCTCATTGCCAACGTGGTCGATCCGGAGCTCTTCCTCTTGGGCGGCGGCGCGTCGGCCTCTGCCGATGTCTACCTCGAGACGCTCGTTGAGCGGTATCGCGCATACGCCATCAACGTGAATGCCGATACTCCCATCGAGGTCGCATCGCTCGGCAACGATGCGGGCATCTACGGCGCCGCCTACGTGGCGTTGCAGGCAGCCGAAGCGTAGGTGAACTTGCGCTCTGCCCGGGCGAGCGATGCGCGTAGCGTGCTAGGATAGGGGGCAACTGGGAAACTCGCGGGGCACCTGCCCCGCCCTGTGCGAAGGGAAGCATACATATGAGCAAGGTTCTCGTCTTCGGACACCAGAATCCCGATAACGATGCCGTCATGTCCGCCGTGGTGCTGGCTCAGCTGCTGAACCAGGTTGAGTTCAACGGGTGCACGTACGAGGCTCGCGCGCTCGGTCCGCTGCCGGCTGAGTCCGCGAAGCTCCTCGCCGACGCCGGCCTGCCCGAGCCGATGCTGCTTGATGCCATCGAGCCCGCGGCCGAGGGCGAGGACCCGCAGCAGGTCATCCTCACCGACCACAACGAGCCCGGACAGAGTGTTGCCGGTTTGGCGAACGCCCAGATCGTGGGCGTCGTGGACCATCACCGCTTCGGCGACTTTACCACTGCCGCGCCGCTGACCATCGTGGCCATGCCGTGGGGCTCCAGCTGCACCGTCGTGGCCAAGCTTTTCGAGGTGCTGGGCCAGGAGCTCACCGATACGCAGGCCAAGCTCCTGCTCTCGGCCATGATGACCGACACCCTCATGCTCAAGAGCCCCACCACCACCGATGTTGACCGTGCCACCGCCGCCAAGCTCGGCGAGCAGCTGGGCGTTGATCCGGTGAAGTTCGGCATGGAGGTCTTCCTCTCCCGCCCGTCCGGCTCCTTCACGCCCGAGCAGATGGTCGGCAACGACATCAAGCTCTTCGAAGTTGCTGGCAAGCAGCTGCTTATCGGCCAGTACGAGACGGTCGATAAGACCCGTGCCCTCGGCATGATCCCCGAGATCCGCGAGGCGATGCGCGCCTACCAGGCCCAGAAGGGCGCCGACGGCATCGTGCTGTGCATTACCGACATCATGGAGGAGGGCTCGCAGGTGCTGCTGGAGGGCGACACGGCTGCCGCTCAGAAGGGCCTTAAGATCGAGGACGTGGCCGAAGGCGTTTGGTGCCCCGGCGTCCTCTCCCGCAAGAAGCAGGTGGCTGCACCCATCCTCGCTGCTAACTAAGCGGAGATAGCGCTTCTCGGTACGCAGCCGAGCGGTTCAAGGCGTGCGTCGCGCGGCGACGCAGTCGAACGGATCGAGGTGCGGGTCGCACGATTATGCGACCGGGCAATTCGAGGGGCAGTCTGCGCGCCCGCGCAGGCCTTTTCGAGGCGCTATCGCGGAGGTGCTGTGGATTCACGCGGCGGATGCTGTGGGAAAGCCCGTATTCCGGGGACAATAGAAACGATATCGGCGAGGTGCCCGATTGGCGCCTCGCTTTTTTTGGGCAACGTGCACCGGGCAGAGAGCCCCTGGCGGCTACCTACAACGAACGAGAGCATGGAGGATGCTATGGCGACGGGTCATAACAGCTCCTTGCGTTTGACCATGAGGGCTGGTGAGCGCAAGGCGATTGTTGCATAGGGACGACTGGTGTTCGGCGCATGCGCCGGGCCCGTCTGCGTCCCCAGCTCAAGCCCTTGCTCGCTGCTGTGTCCGCCGCGTGTCCCGTGGCGGTTGGGAGGTCCTCATGCCCTATGTCGTTGAATTCGCTTTCATCCTGATAGGTTTTGTTCTGCTCGTTGTTGGTGCCGATAAGCTCGTGGAATCGGCGAGCAACATCGCTGCGCGCTTCGGCATGCCCGAGCGCGTTATCGGGCTGACCATCGTTGCCGTGGGCACGTCGCTGCCCGAACTGGTGGTGAGCGTGACGTCTGGTGCGGGCGGTCACGCCGACATGGTGTTCGGCAACGTGGTGGGCAGCTGCTTGGCAAACATCCTGCTCATCTTGGGCATCTCGTCACTCATCTCGCCTATCCCGCTGGCCCGAAGCACGCGGCGTTTCGAAATTCCCGCTAGTATCGCCTCGGTGGTGCTGCTCCTGGTGTTCGCCAATACCGGGGGTCAGATCACCGTGGTCGAGGGCGCGACGATGCTCGCTTTCTTTGCAGCGTTCATGGTGCGTTCTGCCGTGGTCGGCACGCGGGCTAAGCGTGCGGCGGACATGAGCGATGTCGAGCCGCTTACGCTCGCCACCACGCCATCCGCGGATTCAACTGGCACGCCCGGGCAGGGCCCGATGGTCGCTGCCGCGCCCGCTGCCGGCTCGGTTGCTGGGCTCGCGCAGGGCTCTGTTGCCGCGCCCGCTGCCGGCTCGGCTGCTGGCACGGCAGCGGTCAAGCAAAGGCAGCAGAATCTGCTAATCGATGCGCTTGTTATCGCGGTGAGCATCGTGCTGCTCAAATTCGGAGCGGACTTTGTGGTCGACAACTCGGTAATCGTGGCGAGCGGACTCGGCGTGAGCGAGCGCGTCATCGGAATCACGGTCGTGGCGCTCGGCACGTGCCTTCCAGAGTTGGTAACTGGCGTAGTTGCTGCGCTCAAGGGCAATACCGAGATTGCCGTGGGCAACGTGATCGGTTCGAACGTGGCGAACGTACTGCTGGTGATCGGCGCACCGGCCCTGTTCTCCGCGGTTCCCTACGATGCGGCGTACAATGTCGATTTCATACTGCAGATCGTTTTCACCGCTGCGCTGCTCGCGTGCGCCTTCCATAGGCCGCGCAACCGTGTAGGGCGTATCGACGGGATCGCGTTCACGTTTCTCTATGTGGCGTATATCGTTGCCTCTCTGCTGCGATAGCGCGGGGATGGCAAGACTGAGGAGAGGGAGACGCTCGATGAGTGGGCAGAAGAGTAGGCAGGGCGCTGCGGCGAAGCAGGCGCCGTTGATTAGTAGCAGGCAGCGCCGCCGCCTTGAGCGGAGGAGCGTGCTTGAACGCATCACCTCAAACGGAACCATCGCGGCGGCGGTCATGATCGTGGCCGCGGTCGCGGCGGTGGCGTGCGCCAACACGGAGCTCTACGAGCCGCTGCACGAATGGTTCGCGCGCCCGGTCGTCATCGGCATAGGCGGATGGGAGTTCTCGCTCACCTTCGAGCTTTTCGTCAACGACTTCCTCATGGCGATTTCTTCCTGCTCGTGGGCATCGAGCTCAAATACGAGATGACCGTGGGCGAGCTGCGCCGGCCCCGGCAGGCCATGCTGCCCATGCTTGCCGCCGTGGGCGGCGTGGTGGTCCCTGCGTGCATCTACGCGGTCATCAACCGCGGCGGCGCCATCTACGGGTGGGCCATTCCCATGGCGACCGACATCGCGTTCGCGCTCGGCGTGCTCTCGCTTCTGGGCAGCCGTGTGCCGCCAGCGATCAAGGTGTTCTTCTCAACGCTCGCTATCGCGGACGACCTTCTCGCCATTCTTGCCATCGCGCTCTTCTACGGGCATGCCCCGAGCGCGATCTGGCTTCTTGCGGCCGCTGCCGTCACGCTGGCACTGGCGGCGCTCAACCGGCGCCGGCACTTCGGGCTCGCGCCGTACGTGACGCTCGGTCTCGTGCTGTGGTTCTGCCTCTTCCAGTCCGGAATCCATGCGACGCTCGCCGGCGTGATCTTGGCGTTCACCATCCCCGCCCGTTCCGACATCAACGCCGGCGGGCTTGTGGGCTGGCTCGAGGGAAAGCTGCCCGAGCTTGACGACACGTTCGACGACGAGGCCCATATCTTGGGGCAGCACGATTTCACCCATGCCGTCTACGGCGTTGAGCGCGTTATGCACCGCGTGACGCCGCCGCTTCAGCGCCTGGAGCACCGTATCTCGACGCCGGTCAATTTCATCATCCTGCCCATCTTCGCGTTCGTGAACGCTCAGGTGCGGCTCGTGGGCGTCGACCTGGGCGCGCTCGTGGTGGACCCCGTTGCGGTGGGCACGTACCTGGGCATGCTGCTCGGGAAGCCGCTCGGCATCTTTGGCATGACGTTCCTCATGGTGAAGACCGGTCTTGCGCAGCTGCCCGAGGGCGTGCAGTGGAAGCACATCGCGGGGATCGGCATTTTGGGCGGCATCGGCTTCACGATGTCCATCCTCATCGCGGGCCTGGCGTTCACGGAGATTCCGGCGGAGCTACTCGCGTCGAAGACGGCCATCCTTGCCGGCTCGGTATCGGCCGCAATCATCGGTCTCATCTACATGAGCATTGCGTGTCGCGAGAGGCGCTGACGGTCGTGCTGCGCGCAGCGCTGCGCGCCCATAGCGGCGTTGCGCGCCGATGCTCAGGCTCGCGAGGCGCTTCGGCTCGTCGTGGCGCTGGCGGCCGCTGTGGCTCTATAGCCTGCCGTTGAGCGCCTCGCGCACGGCCTCGACCTGCTGGATCGCCGCGGCCACCTGCTGGCGGGCCTCGCTGATCTGCATCTGGACGTACATATCGAGGAACGCGTTGTCGAAGAACATGTCGGCGAACGACATGAAGCCGCCGGTATCGATCTGGATGCCCGAGGCCCCTTCCACGTCATGCAGCTCTTTCACGAAGATGCGCAGGGCCTCGCGGGCCGCGTCGATTTCCGTCTGCGCTTCCTGCATCTTGCTCCGCTTGATATAGGAGCTGATCGCTCCTCCGGCGAAGATGTCGAACAGGCCCCAGTTTCCTGCGGAGCCGAGGAGTTCTTGGGCTCGGTACAGGTGCGCCAACGCCACGTCGGCGGCTTCGATGGCCTCGTTGTATTCGCGCTGGATGTCGTTCATGGTTGCCTTTCTGTGGGAGAGCTCGCGCTGCGATGGCGGGGCGTTCAAACCGGCTTTGGGATGGCGGACATACAATCCGGCCCTGCGATTGCTTATTCCACGGTGCCGTATACGCCGCCCCAGCCGTGAGCGGCGATTGCGGAATTGAGCTGGTCACAGAGCCGCTGGCGCTCGTATGAGCCGGGAGGGAGCAGCGAGACGATTTCCTGGAGGTCGGCATCGAGGTCGAGGACCTCGGCTTGCATCACGAGGTCGAGCCGGTCGACGACGGTGCGCGTGGCATAGAGCCCGTCGACGAGGCTTTGCAGTTCGCCGTAGGATTCTGCCCGAAACGACGCCATGTCCATGGAATCCTCCTCATTCGTTGGTGGGCTCATTGTCCCCGTTTGCCGTGCGCCGCGCAAGATGCGGCACGGCTGTGCCCGCGGCGTTTTCGGGCGAGACTCAGGCGCGGCGGCGTTTTCGGGCATGTTCCGGACACCGGGCGCATTCGGGCGAGATTGGGACACTCGATCCGTTTTCGGGCGATAATTCGCCATCTGGGAGGCCCTGAGCGTCCAAATCTCGCCCGACAACGCTGTCAATGTCCGAAACCCACCCGGCAACGCCCGTGGTGTCTGAATCTCGCCCGACAACGCCGGAGCATGCGTCGCTGCGCTGGATGGCCGGGATGCGGGCTCCCTCTTTGGCGGCGGAACGGATATTGTGTTTCGATACGCTGGCAAGCAGCGCGTTCCTCCAAGAACTCGGTATACTGTCCCGGGATAACGCAACGAACATGCGTCACGACCCGGCAAACGGGGAGACGCGGGGTGGAGGAGCGCATGCAAAACGCATACCAGAAGATGGATACCGCAGAACTCAAGGCGGCAATCGCCGAGCTCGAGCGCGAGGTCGAGGAGACGCGTGCCAAGGAGCTCAAGCTCGATATGGCGCGCGGCAAGCCGTCCCCCGAGCAGGTGAACATCTCTCGCCCCATGCTCGACATCCTGACGAGCGATGCGGACCTCATGGACGAAGATGTCGATTGCAGCAACTACGGCTGCTTTGAGGGCATCCCCTCGGCTCGCCGTCTGGCAGGAGAGTTCATCGGCGTGCCGCCCGAGCAGACCATCGTGCTGGGTTCCTCGAGCTTGAACATCATGCAGTCCATCCTCATCCATTATTGGGAGAAGGGCGTGCCCGGCTACACGCCGTGGAGCAAGCTCGATCACGTGAAGTTCCTGTGCCCCGCCCCCGGCTACGACCGTCACTTCGGCATCACGCAGGACCTCGGCATCGAGAACGTGCCCGTGCGCATGACCGAGGCGGGTCCGGACATGGACGAGGTCGAACGCCTGCTGGCTGAGGACGATTCCATCAAGGGCATGTTCTGCGTGCCCAAGTACTCCAACCCCACCGGCGTCACCTACTCTGAGGAGACGGTGCGTCGCCTGGCCACGTGCAAGGCAACCCCGGACTTCCGCATCGTGTGGGACAACGCCTATGCCGTGCACGATCTCACCGACGATGGCGACAAGCTCGCGAATATCTTCGACATCGCGCGCGAGGCGGGTAACGAGGACCGCATCCTGGGCGTGGCGTCTACCTCCAAGATCACCTTCCCGGGTGCGGGCATTGCGTTCTTCGGGTCCAGCCCTGCGAACGTGGTGGAGGTCGCCAGCACCCTCAAGGTGGGCCTCATCAGCGCGAACAAGCTCAACCAGCTCATGCACACGCGTTTCCTGCCCGATCTGGATGCCGTTCACGAGCACATGCGCAAGCACGCGGAGTTCCTGCGCCCGCGCTTCGATGCGGTGGAGCGCAAGCTCTCCGAGGGTCTCGGCGGTACGGGCTGCGCCACGTGGACGCACCCCAACGGCGGCTACTTCGTCTCGTTCGATGGCCCCGAGGGCTCGGCGAAGCGCATCGCAGCGCTCTGTGCGGAGCTGGGCGTAAAGCTCACGCCGGCGGGCGCCACGTGGCCATATGGCAACGACCCGCACGATACGAACATCCGCATCGCTCCGACGTACCCGAGCGTAGATGAGCTCGAGGCCGCCCTCGACGTGCTCGTGCTTGCGACCAAGCTCGTCTCTGCGCAGCTCGCTCTCGAGGAGCGGTAGGGGCGGGGGCTTCCCGCTCGCCCGTCCGGCATGCGAAAGATTTGATATTCCGCTTGCAGCGGCTCGGGTACGCCGTATCGTCGGTACAATGAAAGATGCTGCACAGGTGCTGCGGCACGAGCTGCTGCCATCCGTGCGGATGCATTGACTCGACCTGGCATGCGCCAGAACGTTGGGAGCTACCATGGACCTGACCATCACTACGAACGCTTCGCCCGAGCGCTATACCATCGGCGTCACCGGCGAAGTGGACATCTCGAACGCCTCCAAGCTGCGCGATGCGATCGATCTTGCGCTCGAGCAGCCCACCGAGGCCATCCAGCTCGATTTTGAGCACGTTGCCTACATCGACTCGACCGGCGTGGGCGTGCTTGTGGGCGCGGCGCACCATGCGGCGGAGCGCGGCCGCGGCTTCTCGGTCGTGAATGCCCAGCCGGGGGTCATGCGCGTGGCCCAGCTGCTCGGCGTTGACGCGGAGATTTCTATTACCGCTCTGTAAGGGCTTTGTTCGGAGCCGCCTTCCTGGGGAGGGCGGCGCTATACTTTTGCGGTTATGCGCCGCGGTGCCGTGCTTGGCGGGGCGCCAGCTTGCCATGCGCCGCTATGAATCGAAATCCAGGAGGTTCTTGTGTTCGGAATCGGGCAGACCGAGCTCATTATCATCGTGGTCTTCGCCTTCCTGCTCTTCGGGCCGGATAAGCTTCCGCAGATGGGCCGTACCATCGGGCGTGCTCTCCGCCAGTTCCGGGAGACGCAGGAGAAGGTGACGTCCGTCGTCCAGTCCGAGGTCATCGACCCCATGGCGGCTGCCGCCAACGCGCCCGCCACGTCGAAGAAGGCCGCAGCGGCCGACGAGGACGCCGATGCCGACGCTCCCGCCGCCAGCGATGGCGCCGACCTCGCAACGGCTAAGGCCGCCGAGGCGCGGAAAGAGACGTTCGCGGAGCGCCGCGCCCGCCTAGCTGCCGAGAAGGCCGCTCGCGAGGCCGAGGCAGCAGATGCCGAGGGTTCCGCTGCCACCGAGGAGTCGGCCGCCAGCGCTGAGGGTGCGGTTTCTGGATCTTCGGTCGAACCTGCGGGCGATGCTTCGGGCGATCGCGCTGAGGCAGGCGAGAGCGGCGCGGCGGACGGCCAGTCTGCCGACGCGGCGGCCGAAGAGGACCCCCAGGACACCGTCGCGAGCCTGTATGCTCGCCGACCGCGCAAGCATAGGGCTGCCGAGGCAGAGGACGCTTCGGGTGACGAGGCCCCCGCAGCGAGTGACGAGGCCCCCACGGCGGACGACGCCCACGCCCCCGCAGCGGTTTCCGCCGCATCGACCGAGACCGAGAAGGGAGGCGAGCAGTAATGCCCGTCGGACCCGCACGCATGCCGCTTCTCGACCATCTGGGAGAGCTGCGGCGTCGTCTGACCATCGTGATCGTAACCATCATCGCGGCGACCGTGGTGTTCTACTTCGCCGCGCCTACGGTGATCGACGTGCTTACCGACCCGATCGCCCCCTTCGTAGACGGCGAGTTCTATGTCATGAGCGCGCTCGGCGGCTTCTCGCTGCGCTTCTCCATCGCGCTCAAGACCGCCTGCGTGGTCTGCGTGCCCATGATTTTGTGGCAGATCCTCGGCTTCTTCCTCCCTGCGCTCAAGCCCAACGAGCGCAAATGGGTCGTCCCGACGCTTTTCATCGCTACGGCGCTGTTCTTTGTGGGCGCGGTGTTCTGCTACTTCTTCATCGTGCCGCCCGGATTCGAATGGCTCATCAACGAGACGAACTCCATCGCTACGGCGTTCGCGGATCTTGAGAACTACCTCAATATCGAGGTGCTCCTCATGATCGGTTTCGGCGTGGCGTTCGAGCTGCCGCTCTTCGTCTTCTACCTCGCCGTGTTCCACATCGTCCCGTACGTGACCTTCCGTGCGGCCTGGCGCTACATCTACGTTGCCATGGCCGTAATCGCGGCAACGGTCACGCCGGACGCCAACCCCGTCACCATGATCTTCATGTATGCGGTACTGCTCTCGCTCTATGAGATTTCGCTCTTCATAACGAGGTTCGTCATCATCGCGCGCGAGGGCAAGGCGGGGCTCAAGGGCAGTCGCGTGGGCTTCTTCTCCGACGAGGATGACGAGGAGTAGCGAGACGCCATGCACGAGCTGGGCATCGTCTCGGGCATATTGGAAACGGTCACAGCCGCCGCGCGCGAGGCAGGCGCTTCGCGGGTGGTGGCTGTCGCGCTTCGCATAGGCGACCTGCGCGAGGTGGTGCCCGAGTCGCTCGATTTTGCCTGGGAGGTCTTGACCGAGGAAGACCCGGTAACCTGCGGCTGCAAGCTTGAGGTCGAGGAGGTTCACCCTCGGAGCCGATGCCTGGCTTGCGGCGAGGAGTTCGACCACGATCGCTTCCATGTTCGCTGCCCGTCATGCGGCGGCCGCGATACCCACCTGCTGCGCGGTCGTGAGCTCGATCTGGTATCCATGGAGGTTGAGAGCTAGCTAGATGAGACAGTTTCGCCCGGTACAACTGTCTCATTCGATAAGGAGCGATGATATGGCAGAGCAGACGATTGCCTTGGAGCAGCCCATCCTCTCGCGCAACGAGCGGCTCGCCACCGAGCTGCGTGATCGGTTCGCGCGCACGGGTACGTACGTGGTCAACGTGCTCTCGAGTCCCGGATCGGGTAAGACGAGCACCATTCTTGCCACGAACGAGCGCTTGGCGGCCCGCGGGCTGCGCTGCGCCGTCATCGAGGGCGATATCGCCTCCGACGTGGATGCCGTACGCATGAAAGAGGCCGGCATGCCCGCCATCCAGGTCAACACGGGCGGCCTTTGCCATCTCGAGGGAAACATGATCGGCCAAGCGGTCGATGCGTTCGACGATGCCGTGGGGCTCGATGCCATCGACGTTATCTTTATCGAGAACGTGGGAAATCTTGTGTGCCCGGTCGACTTCGATTTGGGCGAGAACCTCTCCATCATGATCCTCTCGGTACCGGAGGGCGACGACAAGCCGCTTAAGTACCCGGGCATCTTTCAGCATGCGGGGGCATTGCTGCTTAACAAGGTCGACGTGGCCCCCGCCTTCGATTTCGACTTCGATGCCTACGGCTCGACGCTCGACGACCTTAATCCAACTGCGCCGCGGTTCGAAGTGAGCGCAACGCGGGGGCAGGGCATGGACGCTTGGTGCGACTGGCTTGCTGGAAAGATCGAGGCCGCGCGCACGCCGCAGGCGTGATCCTTCCCGAGGGGGGCTTGTGCCGTGGTGCAACGCGGCTGCCGAGGCAGTGCGGGCGGCCACACGTGCGAGCGAGCGCGTGGCGCAGGCTGCCGAGGGCGCGGGCCGCGGGCACGCTAAAGGGGCGTGGCGTTCGTTCCCGTACGGCATCCTCATGATTCCCCTCTGGTTCGTGCTCACCATCATGGGAGCCGCGCCCTTCTCGTTCTTGGTGTTCTTTACCATCCCGCTCTATCGCTGGGTCGCGAACATCATGGACACCGCAGAGCAGCGTGAGCGCCTGCGCGGTGAAGACGAAGGGAGGAGGTAGGCATGAAGAGCTTCGATCGCCTCACGAAAGCCGAGAAGGCCAAGGTCATTGCAGCGGCTGTTGTGATTGCGCTGCTCATTGGGTTCCCGCTCATGGTCGCGCTTGCCCGTAGAACAACTTCCAACCGCCTGCCCTCTATCGATCTTCCGGTCATCGGATCGGTCGGCGGGGAAACCACGGTGCTCGACGAACCCATCGACGAGCGCGCGTCGTTCGACGGCGACAAGGTAAGGGGGCTCGATGTAACGTGGAACGGAGGAGAGGTGAAGCTGGTTCGCGGAGCGGGCGACGACGTCGTGGTGCGGGCACGGCTTGGTGCGGGCACGTATGACATGGATCCGCGCCATTCCTCCATCTCTCTCGACGAGAGCACAGGTACGCTCATCGTTGACGACGGGCTCCCCGAAAGCAACAACGGGCTCGAGTACCCAGCATTTGCGCTCACGATCGAGCTTCCCGAGGGGCTGTCGCTCTCGTCGGTCGATCTTTCGGGCACGTCGGCCGGCATGGGGCTCGACCAAGTCGTTTGCGACCATCTCATCGTATCTACCGTAAGCTCAGGCATCACGGTGCAAGGGCTCGATGCCGGCCGTGCTGAGGTTGCCTCGATCAGCGGGTCGGTTTCGTTCGGTGGAGCGGTGACGACCGATCTTTCCGTTACGAGCGTTTCGGGGGCACTCGATGTAACGCTTGCTGGTGCTTTGCCGCCGCAGACGGCGCTTGATTCAACGAGCGGGTCTATAACGCTGGATGTTCCGGACGACGCCGGCTTCACGCTCGCGAGCGATCGCGTGTCGGGCGGGTTCGTGTGCGAGCTTGGAGAGTTGGCGGAACGTGACGAGCCGGGATCGCTCAGCGCGCAGGTGGTCAACGGCGATGGTTCGGCGCAGATTACGGCCGATTCCATCAGCGGCTCCGTGCGCGTGAAGTAGGCTGGCAACAGCAGTTGGCAGAGCCCGAAAAGAGTATACGCGATGGCGGATGACGAGACGGAAAAAATGAAGTGGGCTAGCGGCAACTAGCCCACAACAACCGTAGCGCCGCCCGTAGAAGTGGTACGGGCTCCGCCGCTAGTGGTAGTGTACCCGTTGCGAAGGCTTGTGTATGAACAGCTTGCGAATATTTCCTGCGGGAATGGCACCATGTGCGGTGTGCGGTTTTGCCGTTTCAATTCCCTGTTTACGGGCGATTTTTTTGCCGCGCTCTTATCGTCCACGGGCGCGCTCTCTCGGTGTGCCTCCATCGTCCACGGGCAGGTTTTGCAAAAGAGAGGGGGTAAAAAACGAGATTCATCGAAATCATGCCCGTATTCGAAGGGCGTCTCTTGATTGGGCAGGCTGCTGCCAGGTAGCTCCGCGCGCTCTCAGTGCCGCTCGCCGGTGAGGTTTTCGTAAACTCAGGGCAACTCGCGTATACTGTCCCGCTAGAACAGGCAAAACCGAGGTGCGGTGCGCGCACCGCGTATTCCGCTGCGCCCGCGCCGTCGCAACCACGTAACTACAAGAGGTCCGACCTTGAAACTCGTCATCGCAGAGAAGATCATCGCCGCCCAAAAGATCGCCCAGCTTCTGGCCGATGGAAAGCCAAAGACCGACAAGGTATATAACACGCAGGTGTACCGCTTTACCGTGCAGGGCGAGGACTGGGTTTCCATGGGCCTCGCCGGTCACATTCTTGCCCCCGACTTCCCCGATGAGGTTCTTTTCGATAAGAAGCAAGGCTGGTACAGCGTAACGGAAGACGGGGAGGTCCTCCCCGCCGATGTACCCGACGGGCTCGCGCGCCCGCCGTACGACACCAAGCGCAAGCCGTTCCTTGCCAACGGCATCAACATCAAGGGTTGGAAGGTCGAGAGCTTACCGTATCTCACGTGGGCGCCCATTATCAAAAAGCCCGCGGAGAAGGAGATTATCCGTGTGCTCAAAAACCTTGCAAAAAAGGCCGATCACGTAATCATCGCCACAGACTTCGACCGCGAGGGCGAGCTCATCGGTTCGGATGCCCTCAACTGCGTGCGCGAGGTGGCACCCGATGTTCCCACGAGTCGCGCCCGTTATTCCGCCCTCATCAAGGGCGAGGTCACGGCGGCCTTCGATAACCTAGTGAGCTTGGATCAAGATCTTGCCGATGCGGGCGAGAGCCGTCAATACATCGACCTCATCTGGGGTGCGGTGCTCACCCGCTATCTCACGCTCGCGCGCTTCGGGGGTTTTGGCAACGTGCGCAGCGCCGGTCGCGTGCAGACCCCCACGCTTGCCCTCGTGGTAGAGCGCGAGCGCGAGCGCATGGCTTTCGTGCCCGAGGATTACTGGCAAATCCGGGGTGTCGGCGCAGCACAGGGCAAGCCCGAGACAGCGTTCAAGATGAGCCACGCCACGGCGCGCTTTACCGATAAGGCCGCTGCCGAGACCGCGTTCTCGCATGTCGATGGTGCAACGACGGGGACCATCACGGCTGTATCAAAGCGCTCTCGCAAGCAACAGCCGCCCACGCCCTTCAACACCACGAGCCTTCAGGCTGCCGCTGCTGCCGAGGGCATCAGCCCTGCGCGTACCATGCGTATCGCCGAGAGCCTCTACATGGCGGGCTTCATCAGCTATCCGCGCGTAGACAACACCGTCTATCCGCGCACGCTCGACATCGCCGGCATCGTGGGCGGCCTCTCGTCTAACAGCCCGGCGCTGCGCCCGGTGTGCCAGAAGGTGCTTGCCGGTCCCATGAAGCCCACGCGCGGCAAGACCGAGACCACCGACCATCCCCCCCATCCACCCCACGGGCCAAGGCGACCCCGAGACGCTCGACGGCGGGCAGAAGAAGCTCTACATGCTTATCGCGAGGCGCTTCCTCGCCACGCTTATGGGGCCGGCGACCATCGAGAACACGAAGCTTTCCATCGATGTGTCGGGCGAGCCCTTTACGGCTTCGGGCGATGTTCTGGTGGATGCAGGCTTCCGCGAGGCATACCCGTACGGCCTCAAGCGCGACGAGCAGTTGCCGCCGCTTGCAGAGGGCGACGCGATTGATGTCTCTGATATCAAGCTCGAGGCCAAGCAGACCGAGCCGCCCGCTCGCTACAGCCAGGGTAGGCTCGTGCAGGAGATGGAGAAGCGCGGCCTTGGCACCAAATCGACCCGTGCGAGCATCATCGAGCGCCTCTACCAGGTGCGCTACCTCAAGAACGATCCCATCGAGCCCAGCCAGCTCGGCATGGCCATCGTGGACGCGCTCCACGAGTTCGCTCCCCGCATCACCACGCCCGAGATGACCTCGGAGCTCGAAGACGACATGACGCACGTTGCCGCGGGCGCCGACACTCAAGAGCACGTGGTCGAGCATTCGCGCGCGCTGCTCGCCGGCATGCTCGATACGCTCATCGCGCACAAGGACGATCTGGGCGAGGCCATCGCCGACGCGGTGACGGCCGACGCGAAGGTGGGCACGTGCCCCAAGTGCGGCAAGGACCTTGTGATGAAAACGAGCGCCAAGACGCGCGGGAGCTTCATCGGGTGCATGGGCTGGCCGGAGTGCGACGTGACCTATCCGGTACCGAGCGGTGTGAAGGTCTCGCCGATCGAAGGCGAGGGGGCGGTGTGTCCCGAGTGCGGTGCTCCGCGCATCAAGTGCCAGCCGTTCAGGCAGAAGGCCTATGAGGTCTGCGTGAACCCCAAGTGCCCCACCAATTTCGAGCCCGATCTGGTGGTGGGGGAGTGCCGCGTATGCGCCGAGGCCGGTCGTCACGGAGAGCTGGTCGCACATAAGAGCGAGCGATCTGGCAAGCGATTCATCCGCTGCACGAACTACGACGAATGCGGCGTGAGCTACCCGCTGCCGGCGCGCGGCAAGCTTGAGGCCACGGGCGAGGTGTGCGAGCACTGCGGCGCACCCGTCGTCGTGGTTCAGACGGCACGCGGCCCATGGCGTATCTGCGTGAACATGGACTGCCCGGGAAAGGAGAAGAAGCCGGCGCGCGGTCGCGGGGCACGCGGCGCGGCCAAGGGCGGTTCTGCCAAGGGCGGTACGCGCAAGAGCGCGGCCAAGCCGGGTGCCAAGAAGACGGCGGCGAAGAAAACAACCAAGTAGCAGGGCTGCACATAGCACCGGAGCGGTGCTGCCAATCGGGGCCCTTTTGGTGCGGCTGCGCCAAGGCCCCCCCGTGCCGTGGTTCGCGTATCATGTACGTATCTTGCGAATGACGGCGGGAGGGTGCGATGTTCTGCACGAATTGCGGCAGCAAATTGCCGGACGATGTGAAGTTTTGCACGCAATGCGGCGCTCCGGTGACGAAGGTGATTCCCCGGAGCGAACTCGAGAAGCAGCAGGCAGAGCAGGCGGATGAGCCCGTGCAACCAGCGGAGGAGCCGGCGGCTGGTACGGAGGCTGCATCGGCTGTGGGGGCCGCACCTGCAAACCAGGCTGCGCCGGCCGAGCAGGCCGTGCCCACCGCGTCCGCCGAGCAGGCTGCGCCAATCGAGTCTGCTGCGCCGGTCACGCCTGCCGGGCAGGCCGCGTCGGCTGATTTCGTCGCGCCGGCCGCGCAAGCCGATGCCGCTCTCGTCGAGGATGCCGCAGCCGCAAAGCCCGCGGTCGAAGGGGAGGCTCCGATGCCAGCGAAAGAGCCGGTGGCAGAGGTCGCCGCGCCGCCGCTCGATACCGATGCCGCGAGCGATACGCCGACAACCGTGCTGGGCGCAGACGACCATGAGGGCCCAAACGACGCGCCGACGACCGTTCTCTCCGCCGATGAAGCGGCTGCCGATGCCGCCAGCGAGGACGAGGCAGGCGTATTCGTTATCGACGATGATGCCAGCGAGGATGAGACGACGGTGCTCACGACCGATGCTGCCACCACGGAGGGCACCGCGAGCGAGCTGCCGACGGGGGCCCTTCCCCTCGATGCCGAGGAGGATGCCGCAACGCCCGACGAAGATGCCGCCGCGCCCAACGACGAGCTCACGACGGTGCTCCCGCCCGCACCCGATCCCGACGAAGCGGAGCGCGCCGCTGCCGCCGCCGACGCCGCTGCCGCCGAGGACGCCCTATGGTCCGAGCTGCCCGAGGACGAGCCGACCACCTTGCTGGGCCAGGGCCCCGCGCCGGCCGCATCCGGCGATGCCGCCGGTCCTCTGCAGGTATCGTGGCGGCAGCCCCCGCAGCAGGCGACGCCCACACAAACGGCTTCCGCTGAGACACCCGGCCCGCAGCCGGCGACGGCTCCCGGCGCGAGCCGCGTAAGAAAAAGCCCGTGGCGCTCATCGCGGGCATAGCGGTGCTGGCGCTCGCGGCCGTCGTGGCATTGTGCGTGTTCGTCGTGCCGCGTTTTCTGGATGCCGCAGGTCCAACCGCGACCTACGGCCAGACGGACCCGGTGCAGTGCTCGGTGGTTACGCGCATTCGCCCGCGCGACGCCGAGGGCAACGAGCTCACCTCGTATGTCGTGAGCCTTGTCGAGCGCACGGCCGACCGCCAGGATCGCACGAGTGCAGACGACGGCATCGCCGATGCCGTGGCGCAGATTCGCGTAACGGGCAACAACGGCTTTACCATGGAGGACTTCGGCGACGATATCGCGGATGGCGACTACTATCTCGTTATCGAGTCCTCGGATTCTTCGGATGATAGCTCGAGCGACCAGCGCATCCCCATCCATTATGAGCACGATAACCCCGACGCCGATTCGGAGGTCGTGGTCACGCCGCCCGCGCCCGAGTCCGATGAGTCCGCTTCAGGCGGTGAGGGTCAGGAGAGCGGGGATGCTCAGGGCGAGTCCGAGTTTACCGAAGAGCAGCTCGCCTACGCACACTACTACCTGAAGTGCCAGGAGCTCATCAACGCTTATGGCCCCGCGGGCACGACAGATCTCTACGACGGCCAGATGACGGCCATGACGGGGCTCGCCCTCGCGCGGCTCATCGACTTTGATGGCGATGGCCTGAACGAGCTCCTCGTCTCATATAACGCTGTGCAGATCGGCACGGACGCCGCGAGTGCCGACGAGGTCTACCCCGTCGAGGTTTGGGATTACCGAGACGGCGAACTCGTGCAAGTTTACGAGGGCAATGCTCCGTACACGAATGGCGGTGCGTACTTCCTCGATCTCTATGAGTATAATGACCTGCCGGTGATCTGCGCCGTGTGGTACGACATGCAGGTCGATAACGCGAACCTGGTCGACGAATACACGGGCTACTTCTCGCAGGTGAGCGAGACACTCGATGCGATCGCCGTGCGCGATTCGTTTTTCAATTACGACACCGGTGAGAATTCCGTGACCTACACGCTCGACGGGGAGAGCGCTACCGAGGAGGAGTGGAACGACTTCGAGGGCGACCTTGACCACACGACCCATTACGACCTCGCGCTCTTCAACAACGTCGTCGAGGCGGAATCCACGGACGACGATGGGTGCGATACGCTCTATGGCGAGGACTTGCGTGCGGCGACCGAGGATACGTTCGCGGAGCTCCAGGAGGGCGCAGGCGATGCTCTCGAGGCCGTTGAGGCAGAAACGGAAGACGGTGCCTATGCATACGATATCGTTGAGCAAGAGGTGACCTATACCTCTTCGCAGGGCGAGGGAACCGAATGGGAGGCCACCTCGACGTGGTGCTACCCGCAGTTCACGCTGGCAGACGGTTCCACGACCCCGGCGCTCGATTCGCTGAATGCCCAACTTAAGGGATCGTTTGACGAGGACGTTGCCAATGCGCAGTCATGGACGTTTGAATCGGGCGACGTGCAGATACAGGTGCATCGCGATACCGTGACGTACCACGAGGGAACGATTGTGTGCGTGCGGAGCGATCGAAGCGGCTTTACCGGCGGCGCGCACGGCACCGAGAGCGTGACGGGCACGTTCTACGATTTGGACACGGGCCAGCAGGTGGGGATCGAGACGGCGACGGGCGTTTCGCTCGATGAGCTGAAGAGCGCTGCGGTCAGCGCGGTGCTCGACTACGTTGCCGCGCAGCCCAATGGCACGCTGAGCACCGATGAGGAATCGCTCAACACCCTCATCGATGAGGAACGGTTCTACGCGGACGAGAAGGGTATCGTCGTGGCTCTGTGGCCGTACGAGATCGGCAGCTATGCGGACGGCGTGCAACTCGTGTACGTGTATGCATTCGACGACGTCTCGATCGTGGGCACCAACGCTGGCTCGTTTGAGTGGGGGAATTAATGGCGGAGGAGATTGTCGAGCCAACCGGGCCTGTGGTCGCTGAGGCCCTTTGCGCGAGCGGGGAGCCGGCGGGCGTGGAGCCGCTGGCCGCGGAGCCGACGGCAGCAGAGCCGCTGGCTGCAGGGCCGCTGGCAGTAGAATCGCTGGCTGCAGAACCGTCGGCAGCAGCGAGTTTTCCGGAGCAGCCCGCCATGCCCCGCTTCATCACGCTTGAGGGCATCGATGGGTGCGGCAAATCCACACAGGCGAAGCTTCTGGCCGAGGACCTCGAGCGCGCAGGCTACGACGTGCTGCTCCTGCGTGAGCCGGGTGGCGTGACCATATCGGAGAAAATCCGCGAGCTCCTGCTCGATCCGGCACATGCGGCGATGAGCGACACCTGCGAGCTCCTGCTGTACGAGGCGGCGCGCGCTCAGCTCGTTCACGAGGTGGTTGCTCCCGCTCTTGCTCAGGGGCGCATCGTGGTATGCGACCGCTTCTATGATTCCACGACCGCCTACCAGGGCTATGCCAACGGGATGGATCTCGGTGCGGTGCAGCGGGCTAACGCGCTCGCCGTTGGCGCATGCCACCCGGATCTCACGCTCGTTTTCGATATCGACCCAGCCAAGGCTGCTGCTCGTGCAGCCGCGCGCGACCGCGCCCAGGACCGCATGGAAGCCAAGGGGCTTGCCTACCAGGAGCGCGTGGCGGCAGGCTTCCGCGCAATTGCTGCCACAGAGTCTGAGCGGGTGCGCCTTGTCGATGCCGGTCGCGGTATCGACGCAATCCATGCCGACGTTCGCGCCCTCGTTTTCGGGCAATAGCCGGACATCTTGGAAAACGCTGATTATTAGGCGCCGGAGCCGTCCGCCCCGTCGAGGTTTCAACTTTTGGGCACTTCCCGACGCAGCGGGCGGGTACGGGCGGGCGAGGGGAAGGGAAAGGTGCAGCTCAAGGGGCCGGCGCCCTCCCGGCAGCGGCGCGGCTACCCGGGCCCTCCGCCCCGAAGTGCCCAAAAGCTGCAAGCCCGGTCGCCCCTAAGATAAATTCAGCGTTTCCCTAGGGCTTTTCGGGCGAGGTTCAGACACCGCGTGCGTTCTCGGGCAACAATTGGACACTGAGGGTGTTTTCGGGCGAGATTTGGACGTTGAGGGCGCATAACGTGGCGATATTCCGCCCGAAGACGCCGAGAATGTCCGAATGGTGCCCGAAGACGCGCCCAGCGTCCGGATATCGCCCGAGAACGAGTCGCATGGCGGAAAACCGCCCGAATACGCGCTGTGTAGTGCCGGAGGACACGCTCCTGGGAGCAGCGCGGGCAAGACGTGAGCGGGCCGGTCGGGGTATGATAATCGACACGGCTCGCATCGCAGATAGCCGAGATGTCGGAGAACACGTCGGATGCATCGCGGGCCAGACCGTTACGCCTTCAAGCTGGGGAGCCGCCATGCCCGCCGCCGTGCTGGACAACCAACGCTCGCTGCTTGCGCAGCTCGACACGCAGCCGCGCGTGCGCGACTTCTTGGCGCGTGCCGTCGAGGCCGGCCGCACCTCGCATGCCTACCTCTTCCTCGGCTCTCCCGGATCGGGCAAGCTCGATGCCGCATGGGCGCTTGCACAGGCGCTCATCTGCGAAGATTCCGGCTGCGGTTCGTGCGATGCCTGCGTGCGCGTGGCTCGGCACACGCATCCCGACGTGCACTATTTCGCACCCGAAAGCGCGACGGGCTATCTCATCTCGCAGGTGCGAGACCTGCTCGACGACGTGCTGCTCGCGCCCATCCGCGCCACATGCAAGGTGTATATTCTCGACCGCGCGGAGCAGTTGCGGGCGAGTTCGGCAAACGCGCTGCTCAAAACGCTCGAAGAGCCGCCTAAGGGCGTCACGTTCATCCTGCTTGGCACCTCGAGCGAGACCATCTTGCCCACGATCGTCTCTCGCTGCCAATGCGTTCCGTTCCGCATGATCTCTCCAGTGGACGCGGCGAACTTCGTCGCACGATCAACGGGGTTGCCGCAGGAGCGTTGCCGTATGGCGGTCGCCATCGCGGGAAGTCCCACCCGGGCGCGTGCGTTTCTCAAGAGCGCCGAGCGCCAGCAGGCACGTCGCGAGATGCTGCGCGCCATCGACTCGCTTGCCCATGCCGACGAGGCAGACGTTCTCGCGTCGGCGAAGGCACTCGTCGTTGCGGTGAAAGCCCCGCTTGCCGAGGTTCAGTCGACGCAAAAGGCCGTGCTCGAGCGCGATGCGGACTTCCTGAGCCGCGGTGCGCTGAAGCAGCTGGAAGACCGCAACAAGCGCGAGCTCAACGCGCGCGAGCGTTCGGGTATCATGGAAGTGCTGGCTTGCGCCCGCTTGCTGCTGCGCGACGTGCTCATCGAGCTCGAAGGCGCGCCGGGCGGCATCGTGAACGCGGACGTCCGCTCGATCGTCGAGAGGATCGCCGCGACGGCGCACCCGGCTGCAGTCGTTCAGGCGCTCGACGCCGTCTCTTCCGCTGAGCGCGCCATTGCCAGGAACGTTACCCCTCAGCTGGCCCTCGAGGTCATGCTCTTCGATATCAGGAAGGCCCTCTCATGCCCGTCGTAGTTCCCGTAAAATTCCCGTTTGCCTCGCGAGACCTGTGGTTCGATCCGCAAGGTCTCGACATCATCGAGGCAGACTACGCCATCTGCTCGACCGAGCGCGGCCAGGAGATTGGCCTCGTTACCGCCGATCCCTTCGAGGTGGAGGAATCGGCGCTCCGCGCGCCGCTCAAGCCGGTGCTGCGCATAGCCACTGATGCCGACCTCGACCGAGCCGATGAGCTCGCTCGCCGCGGCGAGGAGGCCATGCACGGTTTCCGTGATCTTGTGAAGCAGAACGACCTCGACATGAAACCGGTGGGGGTGGAGTATCTCTTCGGGGGAGAGAAGGCCGTCTTCTACTTTGCCGCCGAGGACCGTGTGGACTTCCGCCAGCTCGTGAAGGACCTTTCCGCGCGCTTCCATACGCGCGTCGACATGCGCCAGATCGGCGTCCGCGACGAGACGCGCCTCGTGGGAGGCATCGCGCATTGCGGGCAGGAGCTCTGCTGCGCGCGCTTCGGGGGCCAGTTCGAGCCGGTGAGCATCCGTATGGCCAAGGAGCAGGACCTTCCGCTTAACTCGGCGAAGATCTCGGGTGTATGCGGTCGCCTCATGTGCTGCCTGCGCTATGAGTTTGAAGCGTACAAGGACTTCAAGGGCCGCGCTCCCAAGAAGAAGGCGGTTATCGATACGCCACTCGGCAAGGCTCGCATCCAGGAATACGATACCCCGCGTGAACAGCTCATTCTGCGCCTGGAAAGCGGCAAGGTGTTCCGCGTGGACCTGGCCGACATGACCTGCTCCGATGCAGCTAAGAAGAAATCCGAGGAACAGGGGTGCGCGTGCCGTCCGGATTGCGTGACGCGCAGCGTGCTCGAGAAGCTCGAGAGCCCTGATATCGCGTTGGCGCTTATGGAGCTCGACCGCGAGAACGGCGTCGATGTGGGCGATGGCCTTTCGAGTGCCGACCGTATCGTGATCGATGGCGGCAGTTCGCGCCGTCGCCGTCGTGGAGAGCGCGGCGATGGCCAGGCTGGCCAAGGGTCGCGCGGCGAAAAGCAGGGGCGCGGCACCCGTTCCGCCAAGACCGCCGATGCATCCGACGCTTCGGCAGAAGGGCAGGGTTCGGGACGTCGTCGCCGCAAGCGTTCGGGAGGAGCCGCGCGCCCCGATGCCGCCGAGGCCGCGCCGTCGCGTCGCCCCGGTGATGGCGGGCAGGGCGCTGCCGGGCAGGCCCAGAGCGGTTCCGGCCAGGGAGGTTCGCGCCGTCGCCGTAGGCATCTCTCGAGCGAGGAGCGCGAGAGCGCATTCCTGAGCGCCGCGGCACGCGAGAGCCGCCGGGATGCCGGGGAGGCTTCTTCTGAGGGTTCCGGACAAGGGACAGGGCGTACGCGCCGTCGTCATCGTTCGGCTTCGGCGCCGCGAGCAGAGGCGCGGGGCGACGCGGCGAAGCAGACGCCGCAAAAGCCCGATGTTCCCTCGGTGGCCAGCCAGGTTGCGGACGGCGATGTGAAGGTGTCGCGCCGGCGCCCCGGTGACGGCGGCGGAGCTCGCAGGAACGGTGTTGCTGGCCCGGAGCGGCCGAAAGCGGACTCAGCCCGCGATGACGCTGCGGCTGGCGAGGGACAGGCACCCAAGAAGCGTCGCCGTCGCAGGCCGCGTAAACCGAAGGGCTCGGCGCCGGGCTCACAGCCTCCCGTGTCTGAGGACTAGCGGAAACCAGCCGGGCCGGAATCCGTCAATTGAGGGGTTCCGGCTCGGCTTCTCCATAGAGCGTTTGAGGCGAGGGGGTGCTGCCCATGGAAGATGCGCACCGTGAGGTTGCCGTGCCGACATGGCGGCAGCGCATGCGCGAGGCCGCCCTCGAGGCCATCTCACCGACGCGCTGTGCCGGATGCGAGCGCCCCGGTGCCCTCGTATGCGACGGTTGCATCGCGCGCATAACGCCTATCGATCCGGTGCATGCCTGCACGCGCTGCGGCGCGCCATTCGGCGATGTGCTCTGCACGGAATGCGCGGGCGATGGCGCCTTCGCGGCATCCGACGCGCCTTCCGGTTTGCATGCCTGCGCGCCTGCGTGTGAGCCTTTGGGGAGAACGCTTGCGGCAACGGTTTTCGAGGGCCCTGTGCCGCGCATCGTCCGAGCGTACAAAGATGCTGGCGAGCGGCGTCTCGCCCAGCCCATCGCCGAGCTCATGCTGGATGCTGCCGAGCATGCTGAGGCTGCGGCGCCCGAACGGTACGGAGGCCTGCTCTCCGCTGCCGACGCCATCGTGTTCGTGCCTGTGACGGCCGCGGCGTTTTCGCGCCGAGGGTTCGACCATATGGAGCTCGTCGCTTCGACGTTTGCGTACATGGCGGAAAAGCCGGTGCTCGATGCGCTGCTTAAACACGGCAAGGGCGATCAGCGCGCTCTTGGTCGTGCGGAGCGTCAAAAGCAGGCGCAGGGTTTGTACGAGGTGGTCGAGCCGGTTGCGGGCAAGCGCCTCCTTTTACTTGACGACGTCATCACCACCGGTGCGACGCTGCGTGCCGCCCGAGCAAGCTTGCTGCAGGCGGGTGCCGCGCGCGTTGATGCCCTAGCGTTTGCCCGCGTCTGGTGAGAGCGCGTTGCGTCGCGCCGCTTTCGGGCGCATTCCGGACACTGTCGGCGTTTTCGGGCGATAATTCGCCATCTGGGAGGCTCTGAGCGTCCAAATCTCGCCCGACAATGCTATCAATGTCCGGAATGCGCCCGACAACGCCCTGCGCCCTGTCCGCATCACAGTCCTGTTTAGTACGGCGAAACCCCACGCTAAGCGCCCGTGTTGTATAATTTCCCTCGTCCTCCCAGGCTGTGGTTGCGGGTGCGCCGCGCGCATCCTAGTCCATGACAGACGCGGTCAAAGGGACCCACGTAAGCACGCGTGTGCGCATGCGTGCGATCATGGCGCGTCCTAGAGGTAAGTCGCACCGTCCGTTTCTAGGGGCAATTCCGCCCCGCGGGCGAGCGGGCAAGTCGTGATGCCATCGCGGTGGCTGAGCAAACGTTCCAGTGCGCAGGTGTGGGGGAAAAGACCAGGTCAGCTGGAGGACATCGCAAAAGGACCGCTTGCTTTCGTGGCGAGCGGAGCTCATAGGGTTGGCGCCGATTCCGGCGCGTGGGATGAAGAGGATCGCGCGATGGTGGATGGATTGAAGTCGAGGCTTGCACGGGCTGCGGCGGGGGTTGCCGCCCTCGCGCTCGCGTTTGGTCTGGGGGGCTGCTCGCTTGCCACGCCGTCGCTCGATGAGGCGGTAGACGAGACGCCCGCTCAGGCGATTGCCGATTCCGAGCTCGTTCAGGCCGGCACGCTCACCGTCGCTCTCGATACGTCCGACGCTCCGCAGGTCATCACGGGTACGGATGGCGAGCTCGTAGGCTACGACATCGATGTCGCGACTGCGCTTGCCGAGAACATGGGACTCAAGGTGTCCTTCGTGAACGCCACCTCGCCCTCGAGCGCGCTCGAGGGCGGCGAGGCCGATATCTACCTAGGCGCCACCGCCAGCGACGAGTCCGGCGACATCTCGACCGAGGGCGAGGTCCTGCAAAACGCGACCGCGATCTTCGGCATCAATACGGGTTCCACGAGTGCGGCGTCGACGACGGTGTCTGCGTCCGACCTCACGTCGGCCCGCGTGGGCGTGCAGGACGGCTCCGCTTCGCAGGAGGCACTCGCTCGCGTGAACGTCGTGGCGTCTAGCACCTACAGCAATGTGAACGAGTGCTTCGAGGCCCTTGCCGCGGGCGAGGTCGATTACGTTGCGTGCGACGCCACCGCGGGCGGCTACCTCGCCCGTTCGTACGAAGGCGTGTTCTTCGCGGGCACCATCAGCTCGTCAACCTCGTACGGTATCGCATACCTCTCGTCGTCGTCCGATCTAGCCGATGAGGTGAATAATGCGCTCGATGCCCTCGCGACCGATGGTACGCTCGATGCGATTCACCAGGTATGGTACGGCCCAGTGCCGCTGAGCCTCTCGAGCGAGGTCATCTCGGGTGTCACCCTGTCTACGGACGAGAGCGCGTCCGATGATGAGTCTGCCTCCTCGGACGGCGAGCCAACGATCACGGAGGATATCAACAGCCTCGATTAGTACCGAGTTCAAGCGTGCATTCCGTACGGCGCCTAGCGCATGTGCCCGTGCGCGCTGCGCTCATTTCGATGAACGGCGCGTTCCGCAGCCTCAATGGCTCATGTGATGCCCGCGCTCCGATTGGGTACAAACATCATACGTACTGTCCCCGGATAGATAGGAGCACATATGGATATCACGGTCTCGGGACGTAAGACCACGGTAACTGATGCTCTGCGTGCACGTGTTGAAGAGAAAGTCGGCGAGGCGCTCAAGGTATTCGATATCGAGCCCATGACGGCCGACGTCGTTCTCCGTTACGAGAAGAACCCCTCGATTCCCGAGCCTGCAATCGTGGAGGTCACCGTCCGTGCGAGAGGCTCGGTGATTCGCGTGGCCGAGCACGGGGCGGATATGTATGCCGCCATCGACCTTGCGGCCGATAAGGTCACGCGCCAGTTGCGCAAGTTCAAGACGAAGGTGGTCGACAACCGCCAGCAGGGCCCCTCGGCAGCCGAGGTTGCGCCGGCGCCGCCCGTCGACGACCTTGCCGACCTGCTTCTGCCCGAAGAGGAAGACGATCTGCTCGTGCGCGAGAAGATTATCGACATCACCCCTATGACCGAAGAGGAAGCGCTCGTGCAGACGGACCTCATCGGACACGACTTCTATGTGTTCGAAAATGCCACGACGGGCCTCATCAATGTGGTGTATCACCGTAAGAATGGTGGATATGGCATCATCAAGCCGAAAATTGAGAGCTTAGACGAGTAAAATACGTCTACTGCATGCGTAAAGGCGGGCGGCTGTCCATGCGGGGCAGCCGCCTTTTTTGAGAAAGGCTTGTCGATGAGCACTGCCGCGTCCGAAGGGTACAAGAACCGCTGCCGTATTGCGGTCGACACCTGCAGCGACCTCACCCCCGAGATCGCCGCGACCCTCGATGTCGATATCCTGGGCTTTCCCTATATTCTCGACGGCGTCGAGAAGGCCGACGACATCTGGACCTCGATGACGCCTAAATGGTTCTACGACCAGATCCGCAGCGGCGTGAAGGCATCGACCGCGGCCATCTCGGTCGGTCGCTACCTGGAGTACTTCACCGAGTGCGCAGAAGAGGGGACGCCGACGGTGTACCTCGCCTTTACCTCTGCGCTTTCCTCGAGCTACGAGCACGCGTGCATCGCGGCCGACGAGGTACGCGAGAAGTACCCCGAATTCGAGCTCTACGTGGTCGACAACGCGCTTCCCTGCGCGTGCGGTGAGCTCTTGGTACTCGAGGCGGTGCGCCAGCGCGCGGCGGGCCTCACGGCCGCTCAGCTCGCCGAGTGGGCGAACGAGTCCAAGACCTACGTGCACGGCTACTTCACCCTCGATAGCCTCGACTCCCTTGCGGCGGGCGGTCGCATTCCTCCGGCGGCGGCGCAGATTTCCAGCAAGCTCGATATCAAGGCGAATCTGTCGTTCGACCTTTCCGGCTCGCTGACCCTCACCGGCGTA
>ENA-OQCL01000054-OQCL01000054.1-human-gut-metagenome-genome-assembly--contig:-NODE-54-length-61826-cov-21.720158_pt1 | contig 61826 bp, 40 predicted proteins | sample MGYA00242502_ERZ504586 | MGnify/ENA primary metagenome ERZ504586 (study PRJEB26092, sample SAMD00036316) | human gut metagenome | host: Homo sapiens | study: EMG produced TPA metagenomics assembly of... | reverse complement strand
CTTCGCGGCGGCGGTCGGCCCCATGCCGTCCTCCGTCGCCAGGAGGAAGAGCTCGACCTTCTCCCTGCTGTACATGCGAACCTCCAGTCCGGACCGCTTCACGGTCCAACTTTCTGTCCGCACCCCCTTTAGCCATCAAAAAGGCCAATTCAAGAACTATCTCACCGCAACTTATTAGATTGATGCAAGGCAACCTATCCCTCTTGTACCAATCTCTTGACATAAGGAACGTCCCCAGGTGCCGGCACAAAAGGAACGTCCCCAAGTGCCACATTGACAGCCAAGGCAACGCCGGTGTTTTGGCACCGACAGCGAAAACCCACCAGAGCGAGCAAGGTGCCTTGAAACAAGGCGGCATTGACCTTCTGGTCATGCCGCCGAAGTTGAAAGGCAGATTGCCGCTCTGGCGGGTTTGCAGCGTCAACCGGTTACGCGGTTTGGTAAAACCGCGTAACTACAAAGGTCATGCCCGACGATTGAACGTCAGATTGCCGCTTAGGGGCGTTTGCAGCGTCGAGCAGTTACGCGGTTCGTAGAACCGCGTAACTAACAAATAAGCATGGCGTCGCCAAAGCTGAAGAAGCGGTAGCGCTCCTCGATGGCGGCGGCGTAGGCATCCATGATCTGGTCGCGGGTGGCAAGTGCGCTCACGAGCATCATGAGCGTGGAGCGCGGCACGTGGAAGTTAGTGATCAGTGCGTCGACCACGTGATAGGTCGAGCCGGGCATGAGGTAGAGCTGCGTCGTCGCGTTCTCGCGCACCACGATATCGCCGCGGCCGAGCGTGTCAGCGCCGTCCTCGCGGCCCTCAAAATAGCGCGCCGTCACAGCCGGATCGGACACCGGCGCCTCCGCATCGAACGCACTCTCGAGCGAACGCACTGCGGTGGTGCCGACGGCGATTACGCGGTGCCCCTCGGCCTTCGCCTTATGCACGGCGTCGACAACTTCCTGCGACACGTGGTAGCGCTCGGTGTGCATGACGTGCTGCGTAGGGTCGTCCTCCTCAACCAAGCGGAAGGTGTCGATGCCCACCTCGAGCTCAACGGCGGCAAACTTCGCACCCTTGGCCTCGATAGCGGCCATGAGCTCGGGGGTAAAGTGTAGGCCCGCCGTGGGAGCGGCAGCCGAGTGCTCCTCCTTCATGGCGTAAACGGTCTGGTACTTCTCGGGATCTCCCTCGTAATCGGTAATGTAGGGCGGCAGCGGCACGTGGCCGGCAGCATGGATGGCCTCGTCGAGCGTGCGCGGGTCGCCGGCGGCATTGCACCCGGCCGGCTCAAAGCGCACCAGGCGGCCACCGCGGCTATCGGTGACAAAGTCGACAACCTCGGCTGTCAGCACCACGGGAGCCCCCTCGGGCGCATGGGCGCCACCAGCGCGATACTCAATCTGAGCACCGGGCTTCAGACGCTTGCCCGGCTTGACCAGGCACTCCCAAACGTGACCCAGCGGGTCAACATCTTCGCGGCGCTTGAGCAGCAGCGTCTCGACCACGCCACCCGAGCCGGCTTTGCGACCGATCAGGCGGGCCGGCATCACGCGCGTCTTGTTGATGACGAGCACATCGCCTGGCTCGATATAGTCGATGATATCGCGGAAGATACGGTGCTCAACGGTACCGCCGTGCTCCAGCGGCGTTCCCGCCTGGGAGCCCATGCGATCCACCACCAGCAGGCGGCAGGAGTCGCGCGGCTCGGCAGGAGCCTGGGCGATCAGTTCCTCGGGAAGGTTGTAGTCAAAATCATCGGTACGCATAGACACGTCGGATACTCCTTATATAGCTAAAGTCCGCTCTACATCCTAGCAGGCTGTCAGCCCAAAAGAACTACTTTTTGGACGCTTTGCGCTCGTCGCGGATGCGGGCGCGGTCCATGGCCGCCTCGACGGCCGAGAATCGGCAGCCGCAATAATTCTGCCGATACATGCCCAGCTCGCGCGAACGACGCGTGGCCTCGGGATAATACGGGCGAAAATCGCGAATTACCGGAGTTAGACCGCGGGCGGCAGCCAGACGCTCCAACACATCATTGCAGGTTTCGAACAACTGATACGGCGAGACGGCGAGCGTCGTGCCCACAAACTCAAACCCACGCTCCTGAGCCACACGGCATGCCTCGGCCAGGCGCAAGGCATAGCACGCGCGACAGCGACGGGGTCGATCGGCGCCCAGCGGGGCCACGCCGACCTCCCAGCGCTCGCGGTCCTCCCCCGCCTCGATGAGCTCGATGTCGCCATCGGCACACCACCGGCGCAGCTCGTCCAAACGCCGCCGCCATTCATCACGCGGTTGAATATTGGGGTTTGTCCAGCAGATTGTGGGTTCAAACCCTTCCTCGCGCAGCAGGCGAACCGGCTCCAGCGAGCACGGCGCGCAGCAAGCATGCAGCAGCAACGGCTTCATGGACATCTCCTCTCCCACAATGATTTTTTAATCCTCGTCCCAGAAAAATCATCCCAAAAGACTACCTTGCGAAAAAGCGGACGCCAAAGGACGTGTCCTCGCAGGCGACAATGCGGCGGTCGCGCAAAATGGTCCGCACGTAATACCAGTCGCCCACACAGCCCGACAAATGCAAGCCGGCAGCCAGGTAGCACAGCAGCGGATAGCCCGAGAACGCAAACCCCAGGGCAAACGCCGCCGTCACAACAACCGTCGGCGCCAGGCAAACCGCCACGTACCGCCGGCGCGAATACACGACACCCTCGGCGCAGGCATAGATCATCGCCGTCTCGCGATTCGCCCCAAAGGTCACCTGCGCGCCCGCAGGCGCCAGCAGCTTAAAAAACACACCGTGCACCAGCTCGTGCACGGCAAATGACGCCGCCGAAACCGCAGCCAAGCCGACCAGCCAGCCCAAAACGGCCATCCAACCGCCCGCGTCAGCCGCATCCAAGTCCGCGGGCCCACCCAGCAGCATAAACACCGGCACCAGGCACACGGCAAATGCGCCAAGCACTGCCATCCCCCACACAAAGCAGGCGTGCAGAAAATCCTCGTCCTCAAACGCATGTATGTTGGAAATCTCATTCATAGCATCTTAGGATAGCGCCCCTGCCACGTACCCGTCCGCATGTGCGATAATGTCGAACGATATGCACGAATTAACCACCGCGTCGCCAGGCCTTGCGCCCGGCCGCGCTCTCACCATATGCGAAGGAGTCCCATGGCATCCAAATACTCCATGAACGACCGTCCCAGCTGGCCTCGCCGCGCCATCGTTACCGCCGGCGAACCCTACGGCAACAAGGGCCTTCACTTTGGCCACGTCGGTGGCGTCTTTGTCCCGGCCGACTTCTTCGCCCGTTTCCTGCGCGACCGTCTGGGCCGCGAGAACGTCATCTTCACCTCGGGCACCGACTGCTACGGCTCGCCCATCATGGAGAGCTACCGCAAGCTCAAGGAGAACGAAGGCTACGACAAGTCCATCGGCGAGTATGTCGAGTCCAATCACTCCCGCCAGGCCGCGACCCTCAACAACTACAACATCAGCTGCGATATCTACGGCGGCTCGGGCCTTGAACCGGCTGCTCAGATTCACAACGAGGTGACCGCCGAGATTATCAAACGCCTGCACGAGCAAGGCACCATCTCCAAGCGCTCCACGCTGCAGTTCTACGATGCCAAGGCCGGCACGTTCCTCAACGGCCGCCAGGTCATCGGCCGCTGCCCCATCCAGGGCTGCAAGTCCGAGAAGGCCTACGCCGACGAGTGCGACCTGGGTCACCAGTTTGAGCCCGAGGAGCTCATCGCGCCCAAGAGCCAGCTCACCGGCGAGGTGCCCGAGCTGCGCCCGGTCGACAACCTCTACTTTGACCTGCCGGCCTACCTCGACTTTATGAAGACCTACACCGCCAAGCTCGCCCAGAACCCGCAGGTTCGCTCCGTGGTCTCCAAGACCATGGAAGAGTGGCTCCTGCCGGCGCAGCTCTACATCCAGAACAAGTTCCGCGAGGCCTTCGACGCCGTCGAGGACCAGCTGCCCGAGCACACCGTGCTGGAGCCCGAGGGCAACAAGAGCAGCTTTACCGTCACCTTCCCCAGCTGGAAGGAGCGCGACGACGCCCACGCGGTGCTCGCCAACGGCGGCGTGCGCTTCCGCAGCGGCAAGGCGCTCGTGCCCTTCCGCATCACCGGTAACATCGACTGGGGCGTTCCGGTGCCCGAGGTCGACGGCGTGAACGACGTCACCTGCTGGTGCTGGCCCGAGAGCCTGTGGGCACCCATCAGCTACACCCGCACCGTGCTCGCCCGCGACGCCCGAGCCGCCGGCGTAACCGAGGGTGTCGCCGCCCAGGACGCCGCCCTCATGGGCGAGCCCGCCGCCGATTCCACGCAGGTACCCGCACCCACCTACCAGCACAGCTCGCTCGACTGGCGCGACTGGTGGTGCTCTGACGACGCACAGATCTACCAGTTCATCGGCCAGGACAACATCTACTTCTACTGCATCGCGCAGACCGCCATGTGGGAGGCCCTGGGTTGGGACCTCACGCAGAGCACCGTCAGCGCCTGCTACCACCTGCTCTACATGGGCAAAAAGGCCAGCTCGTCCTCGCAGACGCCTCCCCCGCCGGCAGACGACCTGCTCAACCACTACACCTGCGAGCAGATGCGCGCGCATTGGCTGTCGCTCGGCCTGTCCGAGAAGCCGGTGAGCTTTAGCCCCAAGGCATACGACACGCGCGTGACCGGCAAGGACAAGGACGGCAACGAGGTGCGCGCCTGCGACGACAAGCGCGTCATCGACCCGGCCCTTAAGGAGAGCGCTCTTTTGACCGGCGTGTTCAACCGCCTGGCCCGCAGCTGCTTCTACGGCGTCGCCGTCAAGGAGGGCGACGAGAGCCCCTATCGCAACGGTTGCATTCCCGCCGGCGCAGCCTCTGCCGCCGTGGTCGAGGCTGCCGAGCAGGCCGCCCTTGCCTTTGAGCAGGCCATGTACAAGTTCGAGACGCACCGCGCGCTCGCCGTGTGCGACGACTACCTGCGCGCCGCCAACAAGCGCTGGAGCGATGCCTCCAAGGCCGCCAACAAGCTCGAGGGCGAGCCGGCCAACGCCGCCATGAAGCAGGCCCTGGTCGATGCCTTTACCGAGCTGCGCGTGGCGACCGTCCTGATGCACGGCATCGTGCCGACCGGCTGCGAGCTCATCTGCGAGTACTTCGACGTCGACCCGGTCGCCTTCTTTAGCTGGAACAACATCTTTGCCTCAACGGACGAGTTTGTGGAGAGCCTGGGCGAGAAGCCCGGCGAGCACCGCGTAAAGCCGCTGCCCCCGCGCTTCGACTTCTTTAGCAAGCACGAGAGCCAGTACTAAAGCACGCCAGCAGCAGCGTGCCCGGAAAGTAGTCAATTTGGGACGGGAAGGAAAGACGGATGTCCAAGCCGCGTCGTCGTAAGCAGAAAAAGCAGGTTAAGCCCGAGCTCAAGCTTAGGCAGTTTGCCGCCACCGAGCTTTCCGACCAGCTTGCCGCCCAACACTCCGCCGCCGACCTGCCGCGCTTTATGGTCGACACGGTTGCTGGCGCCTATACGCCTGCCGATGCCGAGCTCATAATCGAAGGCTTTGGCGCCGCAGCCACGCGCCCGGTTACGCTGCGCGCCAACACGCTCAAGGCGAGCGCCGAGGACATCGCCGCGGCACTCGATGCCGCCGGGATCGCCCACCAAACCGTTGCCTGGTACCCGGATGCCTTCATCCTGCCCGACGCCCAGGTTTCCGACCTGTGGGACCTCGACATCTACCGCGACGGCAAGATCTACCTGCAGAGCCTGTCATCCATGATGCCTCCTTTGGTGTTGGGCGCTCAGGCCGGCGAGGACATCCTGGACATGTGTGCGGCGCCCGGCGGCAAGACGACGCAGATCGCCGCCCTCACCCAGGGCCAGGCACACCTCACAGCCTGTGAGATGAGCATTCCCCGCGCCGAAAAGCTCGAGGCAAACTTGGGCCGCCAGGGCGCCAAAAACGTGCCCGTCATGCGTATTGACGCACGCGAGCTTGACGAGTTCTTCCGCTTTGACCGTATCCTGCTCGACGCCCCCTGCACCGGTACGGGCACCGTCATCAGCGGCAACGAAAAGAGCTTGCGCGGCCTCACCGAGCAGCTGCTCGTCAAGTGCGCCCGCTCGCAGCGCGCGCTTCTGGACCGCGCCATGGGGGCCCTCAAACCGGGCGGCACGCTCGTCTATTCGACATGTTCAATCTTGCCGCAGGAAAACGAGGACGCCCTGCAAGAGGCCCTCGACAAGCATATGGACTGCGAGCTCATCCCCCTCGACGGCACGCCGAGCGAAAGCGAAGCGCATCGCGCCCAGGATGCCGGCGACAAGCCGCATATCGAGTGCAACGTCCTTACCGAGGCCATCGCCGCGGGCCACGTCTCGGCCATTGCCAACGGCATGCCCGGCACGCTGACCATTCCGCCCAGTCGCGACTTTGAGGGCTTCTATATCGCCTTGGTCCGAAAACGCAGCTAGCGCACGGATTAAAAACTCAACAAGCTATCGCCGTGCGCGCTTGTCCTGCTGGTCACGGCACTGCTTAAGTGCCTCGCGCTCCTTGCGCTCGGCCTTTTTGCCCTTAATGGCCGTGACCGCAAAGTAGATGACCGCGGCGGCAATGATTGCGCCCACGCATAAGCCAATCGAGCCCAACATTGCCGAGAATTCCATACCGCGTCACCTCTCTTTTGTATACGGGACATTCAAGATAGCACCTCGATTCCCGCCACCACAGCTCCTTCACGTTCGCCGGCCCTTCAGTCTAACGGATGGCGAGGCGGGGAAAAATCAACTCGTCAAACGATTTAGCAATCGTAGCGCCGGTCGCACACCGCCGACCGCACAACATAGAAACGGACCGCCATGGATTCTCTCAACGATTTGAACGAGCGCGTCGACGCCTTTGTCGCCACCAGCTCCTTCGATACGCCTGCCGCGACGAACGACCAAGCCCCCATCGATGTTCCCGCCGAGGTTCACGAGGACATCGTCGCTTCGGTCGACTTCTCCGAGGTAGAGCTTGCAGACGAATTTACCGAGCCCCAGGTGGCCGTAACTCCCAACGGCCTTTTGGCCATGGAGCCGCTGCCCATCGACGGGCGTCTGCGCAAGGCGGCCCTCCGCATGCCCGATGAGATCGAGGAGGCCAGCGGCTTTACGCTCTTTGGCCGCCGCATCAAATCGCTCATCTACACCACCGACGTGGCGGTCATCCGCAATTCCAATGCCGACGCCGTGTTTGCCGTCTACCCCTTCACGCCGCAGCCCGCCATTACGCAAGCGTTGCTGACCGTTGCCGAGTGCCCGGTCTTTGTGGGCGTTGGCGGCGGAACCACCACCGGTAAGCGTTCCGTGCAGATGGCGGCCGTCTCCGAGATGCAGGGCGCGGCGGGCTGCGTGGTCAACTCCCCCGCTACCGCCGAGATGGTCGAGCACATTACCAACATCGCCGACATCCCCGTCATCGCCACGGTCGTTCGCTGCGACGACGATGCTCACGCCAAGGTGCGCGCCGGAGCCAAGATCCTCAACATCGCCGCCGGCAAGAACACGCCGCAGGTCCTGCGTGAACTGCGCGAGCACTATCCCAACCTGCCGCTCATCGCACCGGGCGGCAAGACGCCCGAGAGCATCCGTGAGACCATCGCCGCCGGCGCCAACGCCATCATTTGGACGCCGCCATCGGCCCAGCAGCTGCAGACCGACATGATGCAGCGCTATCGCAAGATGAAGGAAGACGCCACGCCCGTCATCTCGCGCGACGATGTGCCCATTATCGACCAGGTCGCCGCCGCCGAGGTCAGCCAGGTCGAGAACATGAATCCCGATGTGCCGATCCCCGACGAAGTCATCGAACGCGTCGCTTCGATCCACGATCATATCGAGGAACGTCGCGCCAACCGCGGACTCAAACCCTCGCTGCACGGCTTCTTCTTCCGCGGAAAGAAACGCTAGCCGCAACAGCAAGGCCCGCCCCGCAAACAACGGGACGGGCCCTTTTCTGTTATCGAATGTCAGGAGAACAGGCGTAGCCGTTAAAACCGTCAGCCAGCCCACAAACGTTAGTCCACGCGCTTGTCGCCCATAAAGAAGATGGCCACCGTGCCGGGGCCGGTATGCGAGCCAATCAGAGCACCGATGCTATTGATCTCAATCTTGCCTTTGAGCTGCGGAACCTGTTCCTCTATCAGCGCCGCAACGGCCTCGGCGTCCTCGCGGCACGCCGAGTGCGACATGATGCACTTGCCCGAATAGTTCACGCCGTCCTGTACATGCGCCATCACGGTCTTGGCCATCTCGGAGATCGCGCGCTTCTTGGTGCGAATCTTCTCACGCGGCGCCAGCTCACCTTCGCAATCGACCGTCATAAGCGGGCAAATCTTGAGCGCCGTGCCGATGATCGCGCTCGCGGCCGAAATGCGACCGCCGCGCAGGTAGCTCGACAGATCGGTCGAGAAGAACCAGTGGTGCAGATTGAGTTTATGCTCCTCAATCCAAGCGGCCGTCTCGTCGAGCGAAGCGCCGCTATCGCGAACGTCGGCGGCACACTCCACCAGCAGGCCAAAGCCCGAAGACGCCGCCAGCGAATCGATGACGCGCACTTTGCCGCCCTGGGGATAGCGATCCGCAAGCATCTGCGCCGCAACGCAGGCCGATCCATACGTGCCCGAAATACCCGACGACAACGTCAGGTGCAGCACGTCTTTACCCTCGGCAACGAACGGCTCCCAGAACTCCTCGTACTCACCCACGCTCACCTGAGACGTCTTGGGCATGGCGCCCGCGGCAATCTGGGCAAAAAACTCGTCCGGCGTAATCGACTGATACAGATCGTCCGTATAGACAACATCGTCGATCTCGTAATGAAAACACACGACAGAAATATTGCGCGACGCAAAGAACTCACGGGTTCGATCGGCGGCGGATTCACAGGTCAGGACAAAATCACTCATATGAGGCTCCTTACTCATTGCTGCGTAAATTATTGCACAGCAAGCGTGAATACGGTACAAATGTCCACTATTTACCAAATTGAACCAAAGGTAGTGAACATCCTTACCGTCATCATCTCTATCGATCCCGGAGGTATGCGCCTGCAAAAAACGACCCTACGTCTCCATTCAACCGCCATATCCACCTCAACTAAATCGATTTACCAAACCGTTCGGCCAACAATTCGATCTCCCATCCCCAATCGAAACAAAAGCGGCGCATACTGATAAACGTTTGACGCTGTTTATCAGTTTTACCAACCACATCGGAAGGTGCTTCATGGTCGCATTCGATCGCAATCCGCAAGACTTCAAGTATCTGCGCCTGCTGTCGAGACAGTTCCCCACCGAGCAATCCGCATTTACCGAAATCATCAACCTCTCGGCCATCCTCAACCTGCCCAAGGGCACCGAGCATTTTATGAGCGATGTGCATGGCGAATACGAAGCCTTTATGCACATCCTCAACAACTGCTCGGGCGTCGTGCGCGAGCATGTCGACGAGATCTTTGGCGACACGCTCTCCTTTGACGAAAAGGGCGAGCTGTGCACGCTCATCTACTATCCGCGCGAGAAGATCGATCTTGTCCGCAGCCGGCGCGAGGACTCGCCCACCTGGTACAAGACCATGCTCGACCAGCTCATTGTGGTTGCCCGCTCGCTTTCGAGTCGCTACACCCGCTCCAAGGTGCGTAAGGCCATCCCGCGTGATTACGCCTACATCATCGACGAGTTGCTGCACACGCATCCAGACGAGAACAACTACCGTGTGCGTTATCACGAGCGCATTATCGAATCCATCTTGGAGACCGCCAGCGCCGACGACTTTATCGAGTCGCTTGCCTCGCTCATCAAGCGCCTCGCCGTCGACCACCTGCACTTGGTGGGCGACATCTTCGACCGTGGCGGCGGTGCGGCCAAGATTATGGACCGCCTGCTCACCTATCATTCGCTCGATATTCAGTGGGGCAACCACGATCTGCTGTGGATGGGCGCTGCGGCCGGTGAGCCCGCCTGCATCGCCACGGTGCTGCGCAACAACCTGCGCTACGACAACTACGAGATTCTCGAGAACGACTACGGCATCTCGTTGCGCGAGCTTGTCGCCTTCGCCGACGCCACCTATACCGCCGGCGAGTCCATCACCCCGCTGATCAAGGCCATCAACGTGCTGCTCTTTAAACTCGAGGGCCAGATTATCCAGCGTCACCCCGAGTTCGACATGACCGACCGCCTGCTGCTCGACAAGATCGACCACGGCACCGGCACGGTCACGCTTGCCGACGGCAGCGTGTGGCCGCTCACGACCAACGACTTCCCCACCGTCGATCCAACGGACCCTTACACGCTCACGCCCCAGGAACAGCACATCATCGACAAACTCGTGTCCGAGTTTGTCACCGCCGATCACCTGCATCGCCACATCGATTTCCTCTATACCCACGGCTCCATGTATAAGGTCGCCAACGGCAACCTGCTGTTCCACGGCTGCGTGCCGCTCAACGAAGACGGCACCTTTAGCAGCATGAATTGCCTGGGCACCTGGCACGCCGGGCGCGATTATTTTGATTTTTGCGACCATATCGCGCGCCGCGCCTGGCGCGTCGGCGACCGCGATGCCCTCGACTGGATGTGGTACCTGTGGATCGGCTTTAACTCACCTGCCAGCGGACGCGTGGTGCGCACCTTCGAGCGCGCCTACATCGCCGACAAGAGCACGTGGGTCGAGCCGATGGACCCGTACTATACGCTCACCACGTCCTCGTCCGTTTGCGACGACATCATGCGCGAGTTTGGCGTCGTCCCTATGGCTTGCTCGCCGACGGGCCACATCATCAACGGCCATACCCCGGTCAAAACCACCAAGGGCGAGCAGCCCATCCGCGCCAACGGTAAGCTGCTGGTCATCGACGGCGGTTTCTGTCGCGCCTACCACCCCAAAACGGGCATCGCCGGCTACACGCTCATCTCGAGCTCGCGCGGATGCCGCCTCAAGTCGCACCAGGCCTTTACCACCGTTGCCGAGGCGCTCACCCGCAACATCGACATCGAAAGCGAGACCAACCGCTTTGACGAGGCCGACCGGCGCCGCATGGTGAGCGACACCGATACCGGCGTCAAGATTCGCAGCCAGATCCAGGACCTGCGCCAGCTGCTCGATGCATATAGAAACGGTGCTATCGAGGAGCGCGCCTAGCCCCGCCTGCAGGGATTGGCTAAACTTGCTGAGTTTGTCATCCCCACGGCGCTGCAGCGCCACCCTAAGGCAGGTACCATGCAAAAGCTCCTTGCGCAGATCATGAAGTTTGGCGTCGTCGGCGTCATTGCCACCGTCATCGACTTTGGCATCATGAATCTGCTCCACTACGGCCTGGGCCTCAATATCCTGATCGCCAACACCAGTGGCTTTATCGTCTCGCTCATCTTTAACTACGTCGCGAGCATGAAGTACGTATTTGCACACAAGGAGGGCATGAGCCGCCGCCGCGAGTTCATCATCTTTGTCGTGTTGTCCGTTATTGGCTTGGCACTCAACGACGGTATCGTGCTGGCGCTCAACGCCGGCCTGGGGCTCGAGGCCAATATCGCCAAGATTTGCGCCACCGCGCTTGTTATGGTCTACAACTTTGTGACCCGAAAGATCTTCCTGGAGGGCGACGAGACCAAGTAGCTCGACTTTCCCGCACAGCTACGGGGCCCACGGATGACGCACGTCGAGCACTGCGTTGTTCGTGGGCCCTGCTCGTTTGCGGGAAGATTTGCAACGTTTGCGGATTACCTCTTGAATATTTGGCGAGTTCGTATAGTTCTTGCCAAAGACCTTACGTTTCCCATGCAAAAGCTCTAAAGTATCTCGTTGCTCGATTCATCAACGCATTGGATGTGATTACGTGCGCAAGGCACTGGCACAACCTCATACCAAGCAGTTCCTCAAGTTCGCTGTCGTGGGTCTTATCTCCTTTGGCATCGACTGGGGCATGCTCATTGCGCTCGTCGAGCTGTTCCACCTCGACTTTTTGATGAGCACCACGATCTCGTTTACCACGTCTGTCGTGGTCAACTACTGGCTCAGCATGAAGTACGTGTTCGACCATCGCGAGGGCATGAGCCGCAAGCGCGAGTTCACGATCTTCACCATCTTGTCGGTGATCGGTTTGGGCCTCAACGACCTGTACATGTTTGTGGGCGTCACGTTTTTGAGCATCGGCTACCAGGCCATGAAGGCCATCGCAACGTTCCTGGTCACCTGGTACAACTACTTTAGCCGTCGCTTCTTCCTCGAGGGCGCACGTTCGTAGACGGCCCGACATTTGCTTGAAGGTATAACCGGTTGGAATTCTCGTTCCAACCGGTTTTTTGTTTGCAGAGCCTGCCGAGGAAGGCGCACAAGGCGAGAAACTGCATCCCGTTCGCATAAAGACGGGCGGCTCGGATGTTTGTCCGAACCGCCCGTTTGACGTGTTATGTCGAGGCATTTAGCCCGTTACGTAATACCAGACGACACTGTCGCCGTTGGATAGGACGTAGTTGCTGCACGCTTTGTCGGGTGTAGCGCCGTTAACGGAGTACATCCAGCCACTCGTTCCGCCATGCTCCTTCTCGGCCAAACCGCCAATGGCGGCGACATACGTGCCGAACGATGAGCCATGCGCATTCACGGAAAGGCCCAGAGCGCACAGGGCATCGTAGACCGTTGCACCCTCGTTAAAGGTGAAAGTGCCACTAGAAGACACGGGATTGCCCACAGCGCTCGATGTGACCGAAACCGTCACCGTAACGTAGCCGGACTCCTGCGAGCCGCCCTGATTGCCCGCAGAGGCGCCGCCACTGCTGGATGCAGACCCACCGCCGGTCGCCGAGCCAGCGCTCGAAGAAGAGCCGTCAGAAGAACTCGATCCACCGGTGGATTCAGAGCCCTGTCCAACAGACGCGTTGTTGGACGTCTTGCCGTCCTTGCTTTCGGACTTCTTCTCCTTCGAATCCTTTTTTGAGTCCTTCGACCCGTCCTTCGCATTGTCCGAAGATTTGGAGTCCTTGGACGCAACCTTGCCCGAAACGGTAGTCGAGCCGGAACCCGATGCGTCCTTGGCAACGACGCTCTCCCCCGTCACAGCCTGAGCGATCCAATCGATGGACCATGCACCGCTGGAAGAAGGTTGGATAAAGCCTAGCGACACAACGATCAAAACGACGCAAACGGCTGTCAGGGCACCAACAAGCGCCTTGCGCCGCGGGACGGACGCCGCCGAAGCGGCGCCCTTTTGCTTTGCATCGTCGAGTTGAATGAACGACGACTCGGGTTGCTTGGAGTCGGCGTCCTGAGGTTTATTGGACATAGCCCTCACCTACCGACGTTTGGTGAGCACGAACACGCCGATGACGGCGAGACCGATCACGCCGGCCGCCACGCCAGCGATGGCGAGCGGATTGAAGCCAGACTGCTGCACAGGAGCCTCAGCGGACTTCTTATCAGACTTCTTGCTGTCCTTCTTGTCGGACTTGTCGGAATCCTTCTTGGAATCCTTGCCGTCCTTGGTTTTGGTCTTGGTCGTGGTCGACGGCACAGGCTTCTGCCCAGGCGAAACGGCACCGCCGCTCTGCTGGCCACTCGTTCCGCTGCCGGAGCCGGCGCCATTGCCAGAGCCGCCCGCGTTGCCATTGGAGCCACCGTTACCGCCAGGGTTAACGGCGTTCTTGATCCACTTGGCGTAGAGCGTCATATCGGCCGTCACGACGTCCTTGGCGAAGTCCCACTTCTCGCCTTCGGCAGTGTACCAGCCGAGGAACGTATATCCGTCGCGGGTAGGGGCGGCTGGCTCGGAAACCATCTTGTTCTTGGCAACATAACGCGGTGCGACGTACGAACCGCCCTGTACATCGAACGCAACTCTCCAGGACTCGGCACCCGCTAGCTTAAAGAGGCGTCCCGAGTCATTGGCGTAGTACAGGTTGCCCTTCTCATCACAGATGATAGAAGCGGTGCAGTATTCACGATACTTTGCGTCGGGCGTGAATATCATTTGCGCCGCATCGTCGCCCAGTTTATAAGCGTAAACGCCACCGGGCAGAGCGTTGCAGGTGAAGTACACGTACGTGTCGTTACCTTGAACCGAGACGAGCGGGGTACTCTTGGACTCGCCCTTGTCTGCGCGGATGCTCTTTTTAACGCTCATAGTGCTCAGATCGATGACAGAGAGCGTTCCGTAACCCTCGATGTCCATGCCGCAGACATACGCCAGGCCGTTGCTCACTGCCGGCGTAGAGGTGGAGATGGCCGCGAAGGCAACGGGCTTGCCCTCGAGGGTCAGCTTGTCCCCGCTGCGACGAATCTTGTAGAGCGTTCCGTTATCGCGGGAGACCGCGAGATACGTGCCGTCGCCGTTCTCGCCAACCTCGACGGCAATGATGCCGGAGCGAACGGGCGTGCCTACGCTTACGCTCGAGAGCTCTTTGCCGTTGGAGCCATCAATGAGGGCAACCTTACCGGACTCGTTACCGATGATGATGTCGTCACCGGAGGCCGCAGCGCCCGCCCAGTAGTAGCCCTCGTTCTCGTTGGTCTCGGACTTCTTTTTGTCTGTTGTCCAGTCCACTTTGCCGGAAGCCAGGTCAACGCACACGAGCGCACCTTCTGAACCGTCGACAACAGTGAAGCCTGCGTAGGCCTTGCCGCCGGAGATGGTCACGGACGTGAGAGCTTGGGTATCTTTGATCCCGAGCGAAGGGGTCTTGTATCGACAGGCTATCGAGTACTGCCCATCCTTCTTGTCCAGAACAAAAATGCCGAGCGAGCCGTCCTCAAAAGGAACAACCAGATAGCCGTCTTTATAGGCGGGACGGCAGAAGTAGCCAATGTTCGCGCCAATAGAGCAGCTCGCAAGCTCCTTCTTTCCGGTTTCAGAATCTATGAGCACAATGCGGTCGCCCTTAACCGCGCAAATATTACCGTCGATAATGAGCAAGTCCGAAACGCCTTTTGCACCGCCCTTGATATCCGCGGGCTCATCCCACGCAGATTCAGTTGCACCAGACGGAGTCGGCACTTCGGCAACCGAGCCATTGGCTTTGCCGCCAGCAAACGAAGGCCAGGCAGAGTCGAAGTTAGACTTAGGCGCGTTGGGGTCGGTCGTGAGGGCATCGGGGTCAGGCAGCTTGTCGTTAGCCGTATAGACCCAGGCGATAGACTTCGCGTCCTTCAGCTTGACGCTGCCCGCACCCAAATCGGAAGGCTTGTCATCGATAAAGAGCTTCCAGTAAGCCCCAGTCGTAGAGTCCCATGCGAGCGTTCGCCCATCAAACGGCGATGTAATTGAGTTGAGGAACCAGCCCCATGCGCCCGTACCATAATCCGCAGAGATGCCGCTCTGCTTGAAGGCAAGTTCAGTCGCATCAGCCACGGTCGCGGTATCAACCATGGTGTAGTCAGCTGCAGGCGCCCACGCCTGAACATTACCGCCGCTGTCAACACCGATAATCTGCAGGGAAGCCTTTGCCTGCCCAGGCATAGTACCGTCAGAGCCGTAGACCCAGGAAACCTTGTCACCGGCCTCGAGCGTGTAGTTACCGGCGCCGACATTGGCCATCTTGCCGTTAACGAAGAACTGCCAGGACTTCCAAGTGCTTTCGTTAACCCGTACGGTCGAAAGCGTCACGTTCTTATTGAACGGGGAAGTCAGCGAATTGAGGAACCAACCGTACGAACCGGTTTGGACGTCGGCGCCAATACCGGCCTGCTTAAAGACCTGCTCGGAAAGATCGGCGGCAGTTGCGCCCTCTTCCACCAGCGAGGTCGTTGGTTGCGCCCACGTCTGCTGAGCACCCGAGGCGTCCTGGCCGATAACGGTGCAGCTTACCGAAAGCTGGTCGGTGGGCGCCGGGTCGCCGTACTTGGAGTAGCACCAGACGACCGAGTCGCCGGCCTCGAGCGTGTAGTCACCTGCGCCAACCGATGCGGCCGTGCCGTTGATAAAGAGCTGCCAGTACGCTCCGGTCTGCGAATCATAGCCAAGCGTTTGGCCCGCGTCGACAGGCGAGGTGACGGAATTGAGGTACCAACCCCAGGTTCCCATGCCGTAATCGGCAGTGAGGCCGTGCTTCTTGAAGAGCGCCTCAGAGAGGTCGGCGGCGGTAGACCCCGTTTTTAACGTATACGGCTCGGCGGCGGTCCAGGTCTGCCGGTTGCCATCGGCATCGATGCCGATAACCGAGCATGTTGCTGTAACCTCAGGAGCGACCTGACCGCTCGTTCCAAGCACGGTCACCGTCGCAGAAACATCCAAGCCGGCAAGTACCGCGTAGTCCGAATTGTCGGGATAGCGCTCGGCATAACGGGCAAAACGCTCACTCTTCAGACGGCCGCTAATCGTGACTTTCGTGTTGTACTCGGGCTGAGTGAGGATAAGGTTCTCATGCGCGATAACCCTAGGCTGGCTCGACTTGAGCAAACGATAGGTGTTCTCCGTGCCACCGGGGAGCTCGCTGAACACGAAACCGTAATGGCCCGCAGCCTCTTCGGCGGAATAGCACCAGTTAACGCCGAGTCCTTGACCATACACCTTAAGCGGTGCATGCAGGCTTCCCGTTACATTGGAGGCATCCTGGCCGTCAAGAATACCCTGAGAGAATGTTGACTTTGCAAGGCTCAGGTGGAACAGCTCGGCATCGAGCTCGTCCTGGTCCTGCGGGGCAATCGCAAAATCGAGGGTCTTACTAGCCGTGACCTCGGAGTTCGACTTGTCGGTCACCGTAAGGGTGACCTTGGTCTTCGCCGCCTCGGTGCCAGGCAACGGCTGGTAGACCGTGCCCTTGTAACCGTTGAACGTAATGTCATCGGTGCTGGCGGAGTACTCGACCTTGTAGTACTTGCCATCGATATTGAGCGTGCTCGTGCGCGGCATCTGCAGGTCGGCGGTCAAGCCGTCCTTGTTGGCGACCGCATCGGTGCCGGAGTACTTGATGTTGTCATAAGTAAACGCCGCGTCGACCTTCTCCTGCAGCGCCTTCTTGTCGGCAGCAACCTTCTCGGGATCGCCCTTGACCGTCACGGTGAAGTCGTGCGAGCCCTTAACGTCAGACGGGCCACCGCTCACAAACGAAACCGTCGCGGTCAGCGTTACGGTGCGATCGCTCGAAACGCGCGTCACCTTGCCGGTGTAGTCGTCCCAGCCATAACCGGACGGCCAAATGACATCGCCGTCGGAGCTCTTCCAGCTAACCTCGAACTTGCTCTTGGAGCCTGCGCGGTACGGAAGCGTGAGGTTCGACGTGACGGACTCGGCCGAATCGCCCGAAGCGTAGCCTATGGCAATTTGCTCGGCAGCATCGTCGAGCATCTGCTGCACACGAGCCTCGTCCCAAGCAACCTGCACTGTCTTGCTGGGCTGATAGTATTCGGTTTCGTCGCCGCGTGACAGCTCAAACACGACGTCGGCGCTGCGCAGGCCGTCGATGTTGTAGCCGGTGTAATCGTTGGGATCGATGTAGAAGAACGTCACATCGCCGTTGGTCTTATCCTGGGCGTCGGAGATACCGACCGTGGCCTTGTCATCCTCAGCCTTAAAGGCAACGCCGCCCTCAGAGATCTTGACGTCGATATCGGTAAATCCCAGATCGACAAGCTGCGCCTTCAGAACATCGTTGACGTTGCCGCCCTTGGCGCTGTAATCAACAGCGATCTGCTTGTTAGCATTGTTGAGCTTTTGGACTGCAGCCTCAAGCGAGCCTGCGGCGATAACCTTGTTGGTGGAGACGAGCTCGACCGTCGAGCTTCCGCTCGTGGCGACAGCCTTCAGATACTTGCCAGCAGCAGATGCCGAGACCGTCGCCTCGGCGCCCGACATATCGGACAGCAGCGTCCAGTCGGCCGCGGGAGCCTTCGCGTCGTCGGCCGCATACCAAGCAACAGTCGCCTGACCGGTGACGTCGATACCATTGGTGGCCGAACCGTCGGCGCGCTTGGCCTGCGCCGTCGCCTTAACGCTATCACCCGAGACGAGATGGGTCGTATCGCTATTGATCTGCGGCGTAGTGGTCACGCGCAGCAGGTTATACTCCCCCGCCGCGGTAACACTGTCGGGCGAAACCCATTCAACCGTGTTGTCGAGAGCGCTTGCCGTAACTTTGATGCGCTTGCCAACAAGCGCGTCCGAAATGGTCAGGCTGCCATCGGTCGTATCGATGCCGTCGGTGAGCTCGGTCCAATCGGCATCGTCCTCGCCCTTGGCGTACCACGCCATGGTCAACTCGGCATCGTCGGGCACGTCCTTCGTCGAGCCCGACCAGCTGCCCGGAACCTGCACGCTCGGCGTGATCTTTGAACCCACGCTCAGCGCAACGTTCTTATCGGCAAGCTCAATGCCCGCCAGCTTGTACTGACCCTTGAGCGTCACGGGGCCGAGCGGGGCAACGGACTGCGTACCGTACGAGCTCTTCTTCTGCGTGCTGGAAACGGTATTTTCGCTCGTCACCTTCACGCGCAGATACTTGCCGGCATAGGCGGCGTCAACGGTATAGGTGGCCTCGGTGGCACCGGGGATATCGGTGTAAGCGGAGTCGTAGCTCGAGCTGCTATTTGCATACTGCCACTGGTAGGTCACATTATCGGCGCGGTCGATATAGCTGTAGCGCGAACCGTCCTTTTTGCGCACCTTAGTCTTGAGCGTATCGCCTACGTGCACGCCATTGGTGGCGGGAGAGCCCTCAAACTGTACGTCGTACAGCTCAACCTGGCCCGCGACGGAAACGGGACCCGCCGCATAGTAGGGCTTCTGCTCGCCATAGCCGCCGTTGGCCTTGGCCACGACGTAGCAGCCCTTAAGAGCGGCGGTCACCGTCAGAGTGTTACCGGTCTCACCCTCGATAGGCGTGTTGCACGAGCTCGCGTAGTTCGAGGTGCCCTTATACCACTGCCATGTGACATGTGAATCGGCGGTAACGTCAGTGGAGCCCGCCTTTGCGGTCGCCGTAATCGTGGAACCAACCTCGACTTTGCCCGAAGTCGGGCTCATAGTCACGCTCGTGATATTAATTGAACCGGCGGCAGCAACGAGAGCGCCCGTCGAGTTGGTCAAGCTCGAAGAGCCAATCTTCGAGGACACCTTGCACTTGAGGTACTTGCCGCCCAAAGCGTCGGTAAGCTCGAGGGTCTCACCCGTGGCGCCCGCGATATCGGTATACGTGCCGCTCTTGGTGTCGGAGCTCTGCCACTGGAAGTTGAGCTTGCTCGCGTCGATAAACGTCGAGGCGCCCTTCTCCTTGGCGCGAGCCTGGGCGGTATCGCCAACCGCGAACACAGAGTTGTTGGTCTTGGGATTGATGAGCGAAACCGCGTAGACGTCCACCGCACCGGCCTGTTTGACCTTGTTGGAGGTGGTCTTGCTCACCGTATTTACGCCAGCAGTAGCCTCGACTCTGATGTACTTGCCCTCGAGGTCATCGGTCACCGTGAGGGAAGCGCCCGTCTCGCCCTCGATCTTGGTAAAGCCCGAGTACTGCGAGGTAGATGCGGACCAGGTGTAGGTGACCTTGGCGTCGGAGCCCACGGGGCTCGACCAATCCTTGTACGGCGTCGCCATCAGAGTATCGCCTATGCTCGGCGCGTCGCTACTCAGCTTGACGTTGTAAAGCTCCATTTGGCCGGCGCCCAGCACGGGGCCGGGGATGCTGTTAGGATTAATGCCCGAGCCGTACGAAACAGAGGGGCCGTAGTGGTCCTTGCCGTCTGCCGTCACCTTGCAGATGAAGTATTTGCCCTCCATCGCGTCAGTGATGGTGAGCGACTGCTCGTGGCCTATGACCTCGGTGTAATCGGCGGCGTCACTGCTGGCCTTGACCGTGCCGGCGAGCCAGGTATAGGTCCAGGCGCCGGGGTTAGCGACCGATTTGGTCTCGGTCGTAGGGTCGCCCCAGTAGTCCTCGGTCTCGACCTCATCGTACATATTGGCCCAGAGCGTATCACCCACATTGAGCGCGCCGGACTTCGTCGAATACGAGTTGTCCTTATCCTTGGCGTCCTGGATATAGACCTTAGCCTCGCTCGAAAGCGTTGTGGCGGACGCGGCGGCAACGGCGTTCTTCTGCTCCGAAGCAGCAGGCATCGCAGCAGAGCTCTCGGACTCAGTCGCGTTGTCTGCGGCGGTGTCAGCACTATTCGCGGAACTCGCAGTTGCGCCCTGATCTGCGTCGGCGCCATCGGCAGCAGCGCTCGCCGCTGCACTGTTCGCGTCGGTGCCGGCAACAGCGCCCTCATCGGCCGCCGCGCCCTCGCCGCCCGTCGCAGTCTGAGCCACGGCCTCGGCAATGCCCTCGGCGCCCTCGGCCCAAAGTTGCGCCGGCGTGGTACCAAAGGCCATGGTAAAGGCCAGGAACGCCACCAGACCGCGCTTGGCTACGCCACGGACAATCGCTCCATGGCGACGCCACGAGGCGCGCTGGCACTCGTCCTCAAACATATCCATTTGTCTCCTATTGTCTGAACTTGGGACATTGCCCAGCGGCTGCCCCACGTCATTGCGCACATTGCGCCCGAGTACCCCCATCGGGGTCTCCCTTCCCTCCAGAGCCCAACGCGTACCGGCGGCATGCGCCGCGGCCACGTACAAGATGGGAGGCGATCCGACTTAACCTTACCGACCCGGGCGCGCCGTCCGATCTGCGACGCGACCATCCCGAGCCAAGAGGAATTACGGTTACTGGTACAGCCGGGGACTTACACCCCGATTCTCCCAAACGCGCAGGAAAACCGCGCATTCGTGCGTCTCCGCACCACCATCTAGGCCATCGATTATTACTGTCAGTATGGTATCACGCAAAAAGGCCCCGCACACAGGCGAAGCCCAAGGTAAAAGCTATGGTTTGCGATAGAAAAGGGTGAAGATGGAGCGCCGAGCAAAATAACCCGTTTCCCCGACCCCGCGAAATCGTTACCGCTTGCCGCCGTGGCTGTTACGCCAGATCTCGCGGCCCAGCATCAGCGCCAGCACCAGTGCGCTCACGTAGCCCATAAAGCCAATGACCGGGATACCAAACACAACCGGCTCGATGCGCGCGTAGTACACCACCGACGAACCGATAAACAGGCCGGCGATCACAATTGCCATCGACATGCGGTCGATAATTCCGCCCAGCTGTCGCAGCGCCTTATCGCTGCTCATGATCTGCGTGTTTACCTTAAGCTGACCGCGCGTGAGCATGCGCGACGCCAAGCCCAGATACTCGGCCGCCTCGAGCGAGCCTTTTGCCGCGCGATAGCTGCTCGCGGCAAGATCGCGTCCCATGTCGCGCACGCGCGCATAAGTGCTTTTTTCGTTTTTGATATGCGTCTGAATGATCTGGATCATGTTGACGTTGGGCATGTACTCGGTCAACAGGCCCTCGAGCGTCACCATGCCGCGGGCGAACATCGTTACCACGCTCGGCAGCTCAACGTCGTTTTTGCGCGCCAGATTTAACAGCGAGGTCAAAAACTCGCCGATATCCAGATCCTTCAGGTCAAGGCCCGCAAAGTCAGCCACGATAAAGTCCAAATCGGACAAAAAGGCCGAATGATCGAGCTCAGCCGAGTCGCCACGCGTCACGGCGAAGCGCATGAGCGAATCCTTGAGCTTGGGCACGTCACCCTCGGCCACGGCGAAAATCATGTCCTTGACGATACCGCGATCGTGACTCGACATGCGTCCGACCATGCCCAAGTCGATAAAGTAAACGATGCCGTCCTTGAGAATAATGTTTCCCGCATGCGGGTCGGCATGGAAAAAGCCGTCATCGAGCACCTGCGTCGAGTAATCCTCGACGATTGCGGCACCGATCTTTTCCAAGTCATAGCCCTCGGCCACCAAGCGTTCAGGATCGGCGATCGAAATGCCGTCGACGTAGTCCATAACCACCACGTGCTCGGTGCACAGGTCCAGATAGGATTTAGGACACGTCACGCCATGAACGCTCTTATGGAACTCGTAGAAGTCGTTGAGGTTTTTGGCCTCGGCCAAAAAGTTGGTCTCCTCGCGAAACGAGGTCCACAACTCCTCGACTACGCCGTGCAGGTCAACAAATTGATCGGTGTTGACGAACTTGGAAACGATACGCACCACCGAGCGGATGATATCGATGTCCTGTGCCATAACCTGTTGCGCACCGGGGCGCTGTACCTTGACGGCCACGTCCTCGCCCGTCACCAGACGAGCGCGGTGCACCTGCGCGAGCGATGCGCTACCAAGCGGATTGGGGTCGATCGCATCGAACATCTCCCCCAGGCGCAGGCCGTATTCCTCTTCCAAGCAGCGGAGCACTACCTCGTACGGCACCGGCTCCACGTCGGAACGCAGACGGCGCAGCTCGTCGCAAAAGCGTTGCGGCAGAATCTCGGACCGGTTGGCCAGAATCTGCCCCATCTTGACGAACATGGGGCCGAGCTCCTCGAGCAGGCGGCGCAAACGAACCGGCGTGAGGTTATCCCACACGCGGTACTTTTTGACCAGGCGAACAATCTGCCCAATGCGTTCGCGGCGGCCTGCCGGCGTGAGCTGGTATTCCTCATCCGGCGCCATCGCGTCGGGCTCCTCGGGCACCATATCGACAGCGCGCGGCTTCTTGCGAGCGCCCGAGACGGCGGCATCGACCTCGTCGACAACCGCCGCCTCGTCACCCAAGGGGTCTAGATTGTTGTAATCGGTGGTGGAATCTGCCATCTGCGCTGCTACTCGGCCTCTTCGGTGTCCTCTGCATCGTCGGGCTCAACGGACTCGACGGGCACCGAGGTCACGTTGTCCTCGACCGAATCGACGATGTCGCGTACATGGGCCAGGAAGGCCGTGCGCTCGGGGGCGGTCATAACGCGGACGCGGGCCAGGATGAGCTCGTCGAGCACGCGCTGTGCCGCAGTCTCGCCCTGCATGCCCAGGCGCTCGGTCAGGTCGGAGATGGTGCCGCCGGCCTGCTCGAACATGTCGGACACGCTGCGGGCGATATCGGGGGTGCCGGCGTCCTTGCGCACCTGCTCGCCCTTGGTATTGAGGTCGTCGAGAACCTTCTTGCCGCCCTCGACGGCAACGGCGGCGGCACCGAAGCCCACGTTGATGGCACCGTTAACAAGCTGATCGAATTTCATAACCATGGTTGGCTCCAATCATGAACAACTACATTGGCCTTCTTGTACCCAAGATTGGGTGAACGACACAAAATCGTTTGTCGCCGGGATAGAAATCGAGCGGGGCAAAACCTTTGACGGCGTTTGCCCCGCTCACTCGTTGCAAGGTTGTCTTTACCTTACGTTATCGTTCATCGCGAAGGAATTTTTCATGGCACAGCTCGTGGTGTAGAGCACTTTGCCCAACAGAGAATCCGTCTCCACGCGCACGAGCTCGGCAAAGGCCTCGTTGGCGCGGGCGAGCTCGGCGGGCACCTCGGCCTCGGGCAGTGTGGCTACGACAGCGTCAACGTCGTGAATCTGCTTGTGGCCCATGCCGCCGACCTTCTCCTGATAGTCCTCGACCGCGCGACCGCACTCGTGGAAGCGAACATCGGCCAAGGCACCGATCAGGCGATTTGCCCAATAGAAATTCTCGGACGTCACGCGAGCCTGCGTGTCGGCATAGTACTCGGGCATGGTCTCGACATTGGCGTACAGCGGCACGAGCGCGTTAAACGAGTTGGAGCCAAAGGCCATCCACTGCACGGCGCGATACGCCGGCTGCACATAGGGGCGCAACTGCAGCACGGCGAGCTGGCTGTTGCGGTTGATGCCGATGGGGCGATAGGCGCCGCGCGTGGCGGGTGTGCCCTTGCTGCCGTAGCAGTCGTACTCCGTGCCCTGGTAGTGGCTGGAGAGCACGTACTTGATGTCCTCGATGGTCACCTTGCGCTCGGGCACGCGGCTCCAGGGGATGTCGTCGCTCTCGGGCGTGTAGTCGGCGTCGGGACCGTCCCACACATCGCTGGGGTTGAGGCAGCGCTGCATGTACCAGGCGCGCGGCGTGTTGTAGACGTGGTCGCTGTCGCTGTGCGAGCCAAAAGCCTCGCGCGGATTGAAGACCGTCGCCGGACCGTCGCCCTTAACACCCAGCGTCAGGTCCAGATGCCACTCGGCCATCCAGGAGCGCAGGTCGGCGGAGCACATGTGATCGGCCTGGGCGCCCTCGGCATCGTCCAGGTCAAAGCTGTCGATACCCAGCTGGTTGGGCATGGTCACATAGGCGTCGTCGGGCACGCGCTTGGCGATCCAGTGGTGGCCGCCGATGGTCTCGAGCCACCAGATCTCGTCCACGTCGCTCAAGGCGATGCCGTTGTTCTCGTAGGTGCCGTAGCGCTCGAGCAGGTCGCCCAAAATGCGCACGCCATCGCGGGCAGACTTGGCGTACGGCAGCACCAGGGTCACCATGTCCTCCTCGCCCAGGCCACCGGGCTGCGCCGGCACATAGCCGTCCTCGCCCTCGTTACCCTTGGCGGGCACATAGTCCACGAGCGGATCGGCGCCGCGGATGCGCTCGTTGGTAGTGAGCGTCTCGGTTGCGGACATGCCAACATTGAGCTCATTGAAGCCGGCCTCGGCCCAAATGCCATGACCCGGGACAACGTCGGGGACGCTTGTGTAACGCATGGGATTGTCGGGCAGCTCAACGGTCAGGTGGCTCAGGACACTCGTGTAGACACGCGGCTGCTCGTCGGGATGCACCACGCGCATGCGCTTGGGCTCAAACACCCCGTTGGACGAGTCCTCGTTGCGGGCGACCAGCGTCGACCCGTCGTAGCTCGCGTTCTTACCAACCAAAATCGTTGTGCACGGCATGCGCATCCTCCTTGAGCAAAGAAATCAAACGGCAACAGTGTATCGCTTCGGCGCAAATAGGGCGAAACAGCTGCCCCGGCAACCCCTGTGGGCAAAAAATGCCTATTTCGATGCGCGCTCGGCCGCCTCGATCACGTGCTTGGCGAGAATCGCCGTCGTTACAGCCCCCACGCCGCCCGGCACGGGAGTAATTGCGCCAGCGATCGGCTCCGCAGCATCAAAATCGACATCGCCGACCAGCTTGCCGGCGGCCTCGTCCCAGTTAATGCCCACATCGATGATCGTCTGGCCCTCGCGAACCGCATCCGCGCCAATCGTGCGCGCGCGTCCAACGGCCGCAACCACAATATCAGCCGCACGGCACTCGGCAGCCAAGTCACGCGTATGCGTATGGCACGTCGTCACCGTGGCATTGCGAGCCGTAAGCATGGCGGCTACGGGACGGCCAATCACGAGCGACCGACCGACGACCGCGACCTTGGCCCCATCCAGCTCAACGCCGTAATGGTCCAGCAACGCCAACACGGCCTCGGCCGTGCAAGGAGCAAAGCCCTCGCCGCGACCCGAAAGCGTGGTAAGCAGCGAGGCCGGCGTCATGGAGTCAACGTCCTTGGCGGGATCGAGTGCCGCGGCAACTGCATCCTCGTCAAGCCCAGCGGGCAACGGGCGAAACATCAGGCAGCCATGAACAGCGGGGTCGGCATTGATCTCCTCGATGGCAGACAACAGCTCATTCTGCGAAACATCGGCGGGAAGCAGAACGCGGCGAGCCTCAATGCCAACCTTCTCGCAGCGCTTGAGGGCCCCACGCTCGTAGGACAGGTCGTCCTCGCGCTCGCCCACGCGCACGATGGCCAGTGTCGGCACAACGCCGCGCTCGCGCAAAGCCACGCAGCGAGCAGCGAGCTCCTCGGTCAAAGCGCGGGCAACGGGAGCCCCCTTGAGCAGCTCTGCCATGGCTATCCCCTCTTCCTTGCGGCGTCGGCAGCACGGCGTGCCAGCGCATCGGCGCGCGGCAGCCACGTATCTAGCAGTTCATCACACGCCGCCTCGAGCTCCTCGGCGCGCGCCCGGTCCTTCATAGACGTGGTGTTGGCGAAGAGCGTCAGGCTCGCACCCTGCATGGCGGCGCGGCAGAATACGGCACCGCACGCCACGTCGGACAGCAGTTGGCGCGAGCCCTTGTCTGCCATGTCCTCGAGCAGCGCCAGCGCGCGCCCACAGGCATCCATGATCCGATACGGCGGCATGGCCGCCACGCGCAACGCATCCTGAATCGCCGCGGGTCGAGCCGGGTCATCACGGGGAATACCGTATGCCGCAGACACCTGGCCGTATGCACGAACATCCTCGGCAACCAGGCCCACAAGCTCCTGCGCCAACTCGTCTGCCTGGGCAAACGCACGCGTCAGATCGTCCGCACGATCGCTAAGCGCGGGATTGGTTGCCCCGTAGCGTGCGACCATCCCGCAAAGCGAGGCGCCCAGCGCGCCCACAAAGGCACTCGCGCTGCCGCCGCCGGGAACCGGCTCGCGCGCGGCCAGCGCCTCGGCAAACCCACGGCAGGTCTTGTCCATCATCTCTTGGCTCATACGTATGCACCTTCAAGTCATATAGATCAGTCGGGCGGCAACCGCCGACCAACCGCATCAAACACGTAATGATGCTAAGTCTAGCCCATAAGCACATGAGCGTCAGCACACCTGGCCATCGCGGATTTCTATGACGAACGATAGGCGTCGGCGCCGCAAACATGGGACACATGGCCCACCTTTCGAGACTCCCGAACGGTACAAACTGGGGCATATCTATAAGTAAGGAACCCGTTGGGGCACGGCCGCGCAACGGCCACAAGCGATGAACGGAGGCATAAGCCGCACAGTACGCAGAGACATCCGCCGCCAGCGCAATCAGTACCCCAACAGCATGCGGCGCCGTGATGTCATCGGCAGACAAGGAGGACGCCACCATGAAGAAAAAGACCCTATCGATCCTTTCCCTTTGCATCGCCCTCTTTGCCGCGCTCGCCCTCGTGGGCTGCGGCGGGAACGCATCGGGCGGAGGCAGCAGCGCCGCCAAGGGCGAGAGCAAGGAAAAGGCCCCCGTCGCCGAAAAAACTGACTTTATCTGGTTTAAGGTCGAGATGCCCGAGGGCGTTGGCGTAAGCGACTCCGCCGGCAAGAACGCCGACAGGGTCCAGCTCACCTTCCCCGAAGACGAGAACGGTTCGGCCGATCGCTTTATCCCCGTTTGGAAAAAAGCGCTGACGGCAGAGGAATCCCACGCCGACCAGGCAGAAAAGAAAGGTGATACGTTCCAGTGGAAGGATGGCGGGTCCGTCGAGTATAACGGCAGGACGTGGCTCGTCGGAACGTACGAGGACGACAGCGGCGTCTCAACCCTCCTCTTTACCGACGTTGAGCCGGGAAGCGTCTACGTCCTCATCGCGAACTTCGATCAGCACGAGAAAGAAGCCGAGACGCTCCTCAACTCCATCGAGTTCCCCGATGACATGGCGAAGGCAGTTGCCGAGGCACGCGAAGTTGAGATTTCGAGCATCGAGATCAAGTAACGGGACCCCGCACACGCCCACGTACGCGCGCCCCATTAAAACAACGGGCACCCAACCCCGAGGAGGGCCGACAACATCGGCCCTCCCCTCTTTTGCGCCCGAACATATTGCCACTTAACGGCGCAAATCCGGCCCCCAGAATGGGACACATGGCCCACCCGAACGAGCCGCTCGCGCGTACAGTAAAGGCAGGTAATCCATGGGCGGTTACAGATCGAGGAGGACACGACCATGAAAAAGAAGGCCTTTGCGATTCTCACCCTCTGCATGAGTCTCTTTGCCGCAGTTGCCCTGGTGGGCTGTGGCGGAAGCGGTGGAGCTACCGGCAGCGGTGGCGGTGCGGAAAAGCCAGCCGTGGATATGAGGACTGACTTCATCTGGTTTAAGGTCGAGGTCCCCGAGGGCGTCGAGGTCACCGACGTCGCAGGCGATACCGCCGACAGGGCCCAGTTTAAGTTCACCGAGAGCGAGCACGCCAGCGATCGCTTCATCCCCGTCTTCGATCCTGACAAGAACGCCGACGAGCTGTTCGACTACGAGGCAAAGTGGAATGCCAGCTTTGAGTGGACCGAGAATGACCCCGTCAAGTACAACGGCAAGACTTGGCGCAACGCTTCCTATACACACTCGGGCGGCGTGACGACTGAGTACTTCACCGAAGCAGGCGGCGGCAGCGTCTACGTGCGCATCGACAACGTCGAGGAGCACAAGGATGCCGTCGAAACCATGATGAAGTCTCTGGAATTTGCCGATGATATCGCCAAGGCCAAGACCGAGGCCATGGATGTTAAGCTCGACGATATCGAGATCAAGCGCTAAGCGACTCGCGAGCGCAACGGGAAACACGAGCGCAGTGCTAACAAGCGGCAGTGCCCCAGTGCTTCGCACCCAGGGAGGGCCGGTAAACCGACCCTCCTTTTCTTATGCCGGTAGCCGACGAACGCGAGGATGCCGGACGCCGGAACCATCCCAGACGCGGTAGCAGCAAAAATAGACAAGCGCCCCAGCACGTCCGCCCGCCGATTTATAGCGCCGCGCACACAATTAAAGCCGGCGCCTTTAAACATCTGGGCAGTATAGTGACCAAAACTATCGCATAACCGCACCCTGCGAACGGAGGAGTTATGACCGAACACCACGCCATCAGTCGCCGAGCGTTTACACTGGGCCTTGGACTCGCCGCGTTGTCGCCATTTGTAAGCCTGCCCGAAACCGCGGGATTGGGCCTTCCCGTGCGCGCGGCATTTGCAGACGACGCTGCCACAGCGTCGGTCAGCCTCGACAATTTCGTCATTCGCCTTCGTCCCGCGGGCTATTTTCGTACCGCGAGCGTCAACGAAGACGGCAACGTCATCGGCAACGTCTGCCACCTGTTTAATGACGGCACGTCCAACAAGCTCATCCTCGAGCACGTGGCGACCGATACAGATAATACAAATTGGTATGCCATTCGCACCTTGCTCAATTTCGAGGAGCACAAGAAGACAGGCTACAGCATTTGGTCGGTCGACGGCGACTCGGACAAAGATGGAAAGGTTATCCACGTATGGAGTGGCGAGTACGACCATAAGGACAGCCGCGCCTATACGTTTGACCCCCAGTCCGACGGAACTTATATTATTCGAGACCGCATATACACGAAAAACGGCATTAACTACCTGGCCATAGAATCGAAAGGCAAAGACCAAGACAACAACAAGATTTGCCAAAAGAAATATCCCATTCCGTGGGAGCTCGAGCTTGTCGGCTACAGCATGGACAAGACCAATGCCACAGTTAGCAGCATCGACTGGACCACGTATAGCAGCTACGTCGACGGACCATGTTGGATGAGCCACGTCGATGACAACAAATACCTCGACGAGCTGAGCATACCGGGAACCCACGATTCGGGCACCTGCAGCGTGGACAACGACACCGAGCCCCAATCCTCACAAGCAAAGTGCCAGCAGGATTACATCCCCACGCAGTTGCTCGAAGGCATTCGCTATTTTGATATCCGACTCGGAAAGGACGACAAGAACGGCGACCCCGGCATCGACCATGGAAGATGCTACCTGCTCAAAAAAGACGGGGGCTATATGCATCTCTCCGATGTCATCGGTTACTTCAAAACATTTTTGAGCGAAAAGCCGTCAGAAGCGCTCATCATGCTTGTGTCACGAGGCAACGACGAGGCTACCGACGAAAGTGTTACGACGGCCTTCGCCAAGGTTATGGGCAAGGATCCCGACCTGTTCTATACGTCGAGCCGCGTTCCCACACTGGGCGAGGTGCGCGGAAAGATCGTCCTGCTACGTCGATTTGGACTCGCCGGCAACAGCGCAAGCGGCCACACGTGGGGACTCGACCTCACCCAATGGGACGACAAAATCGCAGCACACCCCGACAGCTCCTCTATGTGTCTCGTCCAAAACGCGCAAGGCTTTGAAGCCGAGGGGAAAGCAGGCGACAAAAAAGCCTATTGCACCAAGGTATATGCCCAGGACCATTACGAATGCACCGGAACCGACAAGATCGAATGGGTCGATATGGCACTGCGGGAAACGGCCAATCTCACCCGCGGCAAGGTTGACGTCATGGACAATGATGGGTCCAAGGAGCAGGTCTTGGAGCGCTGTTGGTCCATCAACTACACCAGCTGCACGAATCACAAACAAGGAAGCAACCCATTTACCGCAGCGCGAGTGGTCAACGAGCATCTGTACAAGAGCCAGTACATCAACCCCAGCGGCAACGAGAAAACAAAGTCAGATTGCCTCAAGCACATTGGCATCATCGCATCCGACTTTGTTGATGCGGCACTGGCGCGGAGCATCTACCAGCGCAATTACGCACAGCACAAGCAGACAGCTTCGTACTACCTCCCGACCCGCATGCACATGACATACGGCGACTCGCTGAGCGATGCCTCACTCCAAGATGGCAAGACCGTTGGCGAGGGTCATTTCCGCCTTGTCAACAGCAGCAACGTACTCAACGTGGCGGCTTCGGGCCATGCGTTTGCCATCGAATATGTGGACGTCGACGCCTTGGGCAACGAGACCGTTACGGAGCTGCGGGGCTCCGTGCCCATCGATATCGATCCACGCGCGCTGACGCCCCATTTTGAGGGACTCGAAGGCCTTAAGGCCGGCGAAGACGTGCGCGCCAAGATTGCGGCATCACTCGAGGGCAAGCTCGAAACCGATGCCTGCACGGCCCAGCTCGAGTTTGTGCACGACGCGAACGGCGCTCCGGGAACGGCGATGGCCGAGGGCGAGGCATTTGCCGCGGGGACGTATTGGGTGCGTGCGAAAGGCCTGTTGGGCGACGCGGCGCAAAACTACACGCTTGCCACCGACGGAGCCGCAAGCTTTACTGTGACGACTTCGGGCAGTGCAGGCGGCACCGGCACCGACAGCGGTACCAACGCGGACAGCGCCGACAAGAACGGCAAGGGCAACAAGAGCAAGGGCTCGGCCGGAAAACTCGCCGACACGGGCGACGGCTCTGGCATCGCCGCCGGGCTCGCCGCTGCCGCCGTGGCGACAACGGTCGCTGGCGCGGCAATGCTTGCCAGTGACCGCGAAAACGCTGGGGACGATAGCGAATAGGCAAGCCGGCCTTTTAGACACATCGACTCAATCGGGGGCGTAGGACACCGTTCTGTGCCCCCGATTTTTACCCTGGCCCGAACGCCGCCATAGGCTACATCACTATGTTCAGCACGTTGACGAATTCCTGAGCCCGGGAGCGGCTGCTCAGGCTAAAGACACAGGCGGTCAACAGCCTGTTGCGAAGAAAAACATTGCGGCCCTTGATCCTGCTGACCCCCGTGATGTCCTTAAGGTAGACAATCTCGGTGTGCTTGCCGCCGAAAGTGCCCTTCTTGAGCACCTCGATACGGTTAGGGTAGATCTTGACGTCTTTAAACCTGCCCGAACCTTTGTCCTGGAACAGCAAAGTGTTGTTATCCATGCGTGTCACTCCCACGGGGTTCGCTAAAACTGCCTCTATGGCCACATTTTAGTCACTTCGGGAATCCTGCACGAAGGCGCTAGGCGACATTGAAATTCGAGTCCGCGCGAGGCTTTAAACTAAATGCAATAAAGATGCATTCCACAAGAGGAAAGTGGGGCGACAGTGATGGGCGAACTGGTAAACCGTGGAGAATCGGCAATCGTGCCAGAAGTTTTTTACAAGCAGGTTTCCTCGATTCTCAACGCCGCTCGCGACAAGGCCTATACCGCCGTTAACTTTGCGATGGTTGAGGCGTATTGGGAGATCGGCAAGAGCATTGTTGATGAGCAGGGCGGAGAGGAGCGCGCCAAGTATGGAGAGGCGCTGCTCAAGGCCCTCGCAATCAGACTTACCAAGGATTTTGGTAAAGGTTTTGAAGCAAGAGAGCTGCGTAAAATGCGTCAGTTCTATCTTGCATTTCCAATTCGGGACTCACTGCGTCCCGAATTGAGTTGGACACATTATCGCAGGTTAATACGCATTCCTGACCCCGAAGCTCGCACCTGGTACATGAACGAATGCGCCGATTCTCGCTGGAGCACGCGTCAGCTCGAGCGCCAGATCAACACCATGTTCCGCGAGCGCCTGCTTGCCAGCAAGGACAAGGAGGCCGTCACCCAGGAAATCCAAAAGAGCGCCCCGGCTCGTCGCCCCGAGGATATCATCCGTGACCCATATGTACTGGAGTTTTTAGGTTTCTCGGACGATACTGCGTTTCGCGAGAGCGATCTAGAGCAGGCGCTCATCACGCATCTTCAGAAGTTCCTGCTGGAGCTTGGCCGTGGTTTCGCTTTCGAGGCGCGCCAAAAGCGCATCACCTTTGATGGGCGCCATTTCTATATTGACCTTGTGTTTTACAACTATCTGATGCGCTGCTTCGTGCTCATCGACCTTAAGACCGATGACCTTACGCATCAGGACCTGGGCCAGATGCAAATGTACGTGAACTACTACACGCGCGAGCTCATGAACGAAGGCGACAATCCGCCTATAGGCATCGTGCTCTGCGCGGACAAAAGCGACTCGATTGTCGAGTACACGCTGCCCGAAGACAACGACCAAGTGTTTGCCGCCAAATACTTGCCGTATCTTCCAAGCAAGGAAGAGCTGGCGCGCGAGCTGAGTGCCGAGTACCGCGCCATCAACGAAGCGACTAATGGCGAAGCGCAAGGGTAGCAGCACGTTGCGACCGATACCCCCGACGGCGTTTCATATCCCCCGACATAAGAGGAGCGCTCCATGACAGACAGACCGAAAACGACACTGCGCGACTGCATCTATGGGCTTGCCGTCGGCGACGCGCTGGGCGTTCCTTACGAGTTTAGGCCCCGCGGCACGTTCAAATGCACGGACATGATCGGCTACGGCACGCATGGGCAGCCCGACGGCACCTGGAGCGACGACACGTCCATGATGCTTGCTACCTGTGACTCGATTAGGGAGCTCGGGCACATCGACACCGCGGACATGCGCGACAAGTTCGTCGGCTGGATTGCCCGTGACGAGTATACAATCGACGGCGTTTTCGATTACGGCGGCACGACCGCCCGCGCCTTGCACACCGGCAAAGGAGGCTCCGGCGAGCGCGACAACGGCAACGGCTCGCTCATGCGCATCGCGCCCCTGGCGTTCACCGATGCGACAGACGAAGAAATCCGTGAGGTCTCTGCAATCACCCACGCTCATAGAACATCGACCGAGTCATGTGTCACGTTCATCGAGCTGTTGAGGTCCGCGATGGACGGAGCGCTCCCCGAATGGGTACTCTGTCTGAAAGATGTACCCGAGCATGAAATCAGATCCGGTGGCTTCGTGCGCGACACGCTTAAGGCAGCCACCTGGTGCTTCGTCAACACTAACAGCTACGAAGAGTGCGTGCTTGCCGCCGTCAACCTAGGCGACGACACCGACACCACCGCAGCCGTCGCAGGCGCCCTCGCCGGCACGGCCTACGGTATCGACGCAATTCCGCAGGAGTGGATCGATACCCTGCGCGGTAAAGAGTTGATAGAGCAGTGTTTGTTTTAGGACACGCCTTTAACGAAGACAATGTCAGTCAACGCAAATGATTAAGGGACCGCATAAATGATGATTACAGAGCGCGCCGTCATGGGTCCGTTCGTCACAGAGCAAAGTACCGTGGGGCCGTACACCGTGTTGGTATTCGAATCCCCGCTGCCGCAGAAAAGGGCCGGTTGCCCCGGCCCTTTAGACATTAGCACCTGCGTTGCCCGCGCTTCCAAAGTTGACCGACTGAGGAGCGGGTTCCGCGGCACACCTTGATTTTGCCCGGTGGGGCGGCTCTTTTGCAGCCGTCCCACCGTTTATTTAGATCTACCACGACGGACAGCTCGCACTACTGCGCACTGTCCCGTACCGTTCCCCTACTTCCCAAAGATCGCTGCAAGCAGCCCCTTGCGTTTGGGCTTTTCTTCTCGGTAGGAACCCTCGGCAACCGCTGCCACCTGACGCGGCTGCTCACCGCCTCCGCGGCGCACGATCTGGTATAGGAAGGGCGATTTAACGTATTTGACCTCGATGGGCGTGGCATGCACGGTACTTTCGTTCGATAGATGCAGGCTCGGGTTGAGCGGCGCCACCACATGCGTCTCACGCTTGTCGCTAAACACCGCCGCGGCCGCGCGGCCCGTCTGGCCGTTTACGGCAATGCGCACCTGCTCGCCATCGCGGCTGTCCGTCGCTGGGCGATCGACGAAGTAGACCGGTACCATCACCAGGCCGTCCTTATGCTTGCGAGCCTTGCGCGCCCAGGTGCGGATGCTCTTTTTATTGAGCCCCAGCACCGCCTCGGCATCGTTGCCGGCAATGTCGAGCGCCAGCTTATCAATGACCACCTGGTCCTTGGTGGACGCATCGACGGAGACAACGCGGAAGTCGCCCTCCTGCATGGCCGGGTCAAACGGCCCAACCTTGGCAAAGTCCCACGGCTCCAAAATGCCCATAAGGCGAACGTCCAGGTAGTTTGCCCGCGGATACGCCCAGTCGAGCACCTCGTAGTACACCAGGGTCTCCTTGCTCAGCCCCTTGCCCGGGAAGCTTGCCATCATGCGCAGGTCCGCGAGCGCCATGGGGAAGTAGAAGAGCATCATGTCGCTTTGGATCGCGTCTTCCACGTCGTGCCCGGCAAAGGCGTCGGGGTACTGGCGCACCAGCTGCAGCGCGTTGGCACGCGCCTGCTGCGGCGAGATTTCACAGGGAATGCCCTGCTCAGGTACATACTCCGCACCAACGCCCATGGTCAGACGCTTGCTAAAGGTACCGGGTTTGAGCAGGTCGGCAACGCCGATCTTATTGCCGCAGGACGGGCACTCAAACACGCGCTGGGTCGATGACCCCTCAAAGGACGCGCCGCAGAAGGGACAGGGAATGCTCACGTGCGTGGCTTCTTGGAACTCCTGAGCCGTGCCGCTGTCCTCCCACAGCAGATGCTCCAGAACCGACTGGTTGCGCCAGTACGAATTAAAGAAATACCAGTCCGGGTCCTCTGGGCGCTCGAGTTGCGACACATGGGTGAGCTTAAGCAGCCCATCGACAACCGTCAGCGGCGTATGGCGAATGCCCAGGGCACTCTTGGGCTCCCCCGCATCGGCCTGCCACGGAACGATCGTGCCGCAATAGGCGCACTCAAAGCTGCGTTTAGCCTGGTGTGAGTACATAGGGCCGCCGCAGTTTTGGCATTTAATGGCAAACATCTCGTCCATGGATACGTCCTCCTTTGCACAGGGGCTGTCGACATTAAGTATGTCGGGCAGGCAGGCACATGCCCATACCCATGTGGCCCAAAATGGAGCACCTGGTCGGACAAGAAGGGCCGCTCGTTAGCTCCAGCAGACCATTGCTGCATTTTCTGAACATCGGCGCACGGTGCGCCCATGCGAGCTACACTATCCCCTTAAACAAGGATGCGAGGAGATACGCCATGCTATTTGTAAATCGGCTGGTACATACGCTTGTTCCCGGCAGCGAGGACGAGCCGGTCGATACGGCTTGCCGCACCAACGCAGGCTTTGCCGCAAGTCTCATCTGCATTGGCCTCAACATTACCCTGTGCCTAGCCAAGGGCATCGCGGGCCTGCTCGCTGGCTCCGTCTCACTCATCGCCGACGCCTTCAACAACCTCTCCGATGCCTCGAGCAACATCGTCAGCCTGCTCGGGTTCCGCCTTGCCAGCCGCCCGGCCGACGAAGGTCACCCCTATGGCCACGGCCGCTACGAATACCTCGCCGGCCTGTTTGTCGCCGTCCTCGTTTGTGCCGTCGGCATCAACCTGGTGCTCGAGTCCGTTACCAAGATTATCAAGCCCTCCCCCACCGCCTACACGCTCGTTTCCCTTGCGGCACTGGCTACGTCCATGCTCGTTAAGCTCTGGATGGCTGCATTCAACCGCACGCTGGGGAATCGCATCGACTCCGAGACGCTCATCGCCACGGCGCAGGACTCCAAAAACGACGTCATCACCTCGGGCTCGGTCTTGGTGGCGGCGCTTATTTCGCAGACGACCGGCTTTGACCTCGATGGCTGGGCGGGCCTGGGCGTGGGCATCTTCATCTGCATCAGCGGCCTGGGCCTGGTGCGCGACGCCATCAGCCCGCTGCTGGGACAAGCGCCCGACCCCAAGCTCGTCCAGGAAATCCGCGACAGGATCATGTCGTACCCCCAGGTCCTGGGTACGCACGACCTCATGGTGCACGACTACGGCCCCGGCCGCCAGTTTGCCAGCGCACACGTCGAAATGCCCGGCGAGGGCGATGCCTTTGAGCACCACGAGATTCTGGACACCATCGAACACGACATCAAACGCCAGATGGGCATTGGCATTACGCTGCACTGCGACCCCATCGCAACAACCGGCGATGACTTGCGCGGCTGGGTCAAGCGCGGCGTAGCGCAGATCGACCCCGCACTTTCCATCCACGACTTGCATGAGCACGACGGCTTTGTTTCGTTTGACCTGGTGCGCCCCGACGGCTTTGACATATCCGACGAGGAGCTGCTGGAGCTCGTCACGCGCATTGTGCACGAGCGCAGGCCCGATGCATCATGCGTCGTCACGTTTGACTCCGGCTTTAGCTCGCCCGAGCGTCCGGCAGAGCAGCTGTAATCGACAGCAAAACGGGACGCAGGACCGCCGACCAGCGCGCCTATGCGCCCGGTCACGCGATCCTGCGTCCCGTTTTTGTTTGCACCGCTAAGGCTCTAGCCGCTCGGCCGCTAGTTTCCCTGTGCGCCCGAAATGCCGTTTTGTAGGGCGTTCCAGGCATCCGTCGCCATGTCTCCCAAGTTCTGCGCGGTATCGCCCAGGTTTTGTGCCGTATCGCCCAGCTCTTGCGCCTTGTCTCCCAATTCCTGCGCCTTATTGCTCAGGTCCTCCAGCGTGTTGGAGCTCGAGCTGTCCGTGGTGCCTTGATCGCCGGACGCATTGCCCGACGAGCCGTCCTTGCGCGTAAGCTGGACCTCCAGGTTGCCGTCAGCGTTGTAGTAGGCAGATGTGACGACCCAGTTGGCATCGACAACAGGCGTCGAGCCGTCGTCAGTCAGAATCACAGCATTCGAAAGATCGGCGCCGCGCGACTTGAGGAGCTTCTTGGCGTTGGACCAGTACTGCCCCGGGATATCGCTCAGATCGACGGTGTTAGATGAGGCAGACTCGGTTTGCTCGGCAGTGGTATCGGCCGTTGAACTCCCCCGTTTGTTGAGCATGCCCGACACAATGGCGAATACAACCGACAGCGCAAAAAAGATCGCCAGCACAATGAGGATCTTCTTGATCACACTCGACGAACGCGACGGCGCCTCTTCCTCGTCCTCACCATACTGCGGAATCGACTTGGGGTACTCACGATAAGGCTGGCGCGCATACGGATCGCGCGACTCATAACGAGGCTGGGACTGTGCCGTGCGCGGCATATACGTCGTCTGCTGAGGCTGCGGAATGGGATTTTGCGGCAGGTTATTATAAGCGCCTGCCGCCGCATTGCCATACGGGTCCGGCGTCGCATTGCCATACGGGTCCTGCGGTGCATAATCAAACGGATCCCGCGGTGTATCGCCATAGCCCATAACTCGTGTGGGTTCGGCGGACGCCTGCGTCGCATCGGGGGCAGCATTGCCGGGGTTCGACACAATGCGGGTCGCATCGGCGCTGCCGCCAGCCTGCGCGGAACCATATCCGCCCATCACGGTCGTCTTGTCCTGGTCCATGCAACGTTTCCTCTCCGTCGCCTGTAAGCATCAAGTTATCCATGCATTCTACCCGCGCAAAAGCCTATGATGGGCAAAGCCCGCCGGTATCTACAAGACATGCGCGTGCCTAAGGATCAAAAAGCCCCGCCGGGCCTTGGTAGGCGCGGCGGGGCGGGCAAGCGGCTATGAGCAGCAGACTTAGAACAGGCCGGTGATGTTGCCGTCGTTATCGACGTCGATGTTCTCGGCCGCGGGGACCTTGGGCAGGCCCGGCATGGTCAGAACGCTGCCGGTCAGCGCGACCACAAAGTGGGCACCGGCGGAAACCTTGAGCTCGCGCACGGTGATGCGGAAGCCCTCGGGAGCGCCCAGCGCCTTGGCGTTGTCGCTAAAGCTGTACTGCGTCTTGGCGACGCATACCGGCAGGTTGCCAAAGCCGTTCTCGCGCAGCTCGGCGAGCTGGCGCTTGGCAGCCGGCGTAAAGTCGACACCATCGGCGCGGTAAACCTTGGTGGCGACGGCCTCGAGGGCGTCGGCCACATCGGCACCGTCCTCGTAGGCAAACTTGAGCTCGCTCGGCTGCTCAATCAGGCGCATGACCTCATCGGCCAGCTCGAGCGCGCCCTCGCCGCCCTTGGCCCAGACCTCGGAAAGCTTAACGTTGACGCCGAGCTTCTGGCACTCGGACTCGATGAGCTCGAGTTCGGCCTCGGTGTCCGTCGGGAAGCGGTTGATGGCGACCACGCAGGGAAGACCATAGACGCTCTGGATATTGTCGACGTGGCGCAGCAAGTTGGGCATGCCGGCCTTGAGGGCATCGAGGTTCTCGTCGTTAAGGTCGGCCTTGGCAACGCCGCCGTTGTACTTAAGCGCACGGGCGGTGGCGACAATCACGACGGCGCTGGGGCGGACGCCCGTCATGCGGCACTTGATGTCGAGGAACTTCTCGGCACCCAAATCGGCGCCGAAACCGGCCTCAGTAATGGCGACATCGCCAAAGCGCATAGCCATGCGCGTAGCCATGATGGAGTTGCAGCCGTGGGCGATGTTGGCGAAGGGGCCGCCGTGGACAAACGCGGGCGTACCCTCAAGCGTCTGCACCAGGTTGGGCTTGAGCGCATCCTTAAGCAGCGCAGCCATGGCGCCCTGAGCCTTGAGGTCGCGGGCGCGGACGGGCTCGCCGGCAAAGCTGTAGCCGACGACGATCTCGCCCAGGCGCTCCTTGAGGTCATTGATACTCGTGGACAGGCACAGGATCGCCATGACCTCGGAGGCAACGGTGATATCGAAGCCGTCCTCGCGCGGCACGCCCTGAGCCTTGCCGCCAATGCCGTCGATAACGTGGCGCAGCTGGCGGTCGTTCATGTCGACGACGCGCTTCCAGGTGATGCGCTTAACATCGATACCGAGCTGGTTGCCTTGCTGAATATGGTTGTCGAGCATGGCAGCCAGCAGGTTATTGGCGGCGCCAATAGCATGGAAGTCACCGGTAAAGTGCAGGTTGATATCCTCCATGGGGATGACCTGAGCCCAGCCGCCGCCGGCGGCGCCGCCCTTTACGCCAAAGACGGGACCGAGCGAAGGCTCACGCAGGGCCACAGCGCTCTTGACGCCGCGACGGCGCAAACCATCGGCCAGACCGATAGTCGTGGTGGTCTTGCCCTCGCCGGCGGGCGTGGGATTGATAGCGGTCACGAGGACGAGCTTGGCCTGGTGATCGGTCGGCTCGTTGAGCAGTGAATAGTCAACCTTAGCCTTGTCGAAGCCATACGGAATCAGGTGCTTTACGTCGACGCCGGCGTTCTTAGCCACCTCGGTAATGGGCAGCGGCGTGACGGAACGTGCGATTTCGATGTCAGTAGGCATGGGCGGTCCTTTCGTTACCGGATGAGAAAAAGACCAATTCAGCATAGCACGGGCGCGCAATAGTAAAACACCCGTAACCGATGAATGGCGATATGTTTATCCAATGCTCAGCGATAGCCTACAGACCAGCCAAAACAAACCCGCCTCTAAACGGCTGGCTCGATGCCCAAATGTTCAAAGGTGCGAAGCGTTGCCTGACGGCCCTGGGGCGTGCGAATCATCAAGCCGCACTGCAGCAGATAGGGTTCGTAGACATCTTCGAGCGTACCCGGGTCCTCGCCCACCGCGCTGGCAAGGGTCGTCAGGCCTACGGCACGGCCGGAGAACGTCTTGGCAAGCGTCTCCAAGATACGAATGTCCATCCAGTCCAGACCAAGCTCATCGATCTCGAAGAACTCGAGCGCCTGACGGCAAATATCAAGCTCAATAGGCCCGTTGCCGCGTACCTGCGCATAGTCGCGCACACGCTTGAGCAGACGGTTGGCCAAGCGCGGCGTACCACGCGAGCGCGAGCCGATCTCGAGCGCGCTGGGATGGTCGATCGTAACGCCCAGGATAGTCGCCGAGCGCGTCACAATCTGAGCGAGTTCCTCGACCGTGTAGTAGTCCAGGCGATACGAAATGCCAAAGCGATCGCGCAGCGGGCCGGTCAGCATACCCGAGCGGGTCGTTGCCGCTACCAGCGTAAACTTGGGGATATCCAGGCGAATCGAGCGAGCGGCCGGGCCTTTACCGATAACGATATCGAGCGCAAAGTCCTCCATAGCGGGATACAGGACCTCCTCGACCGAGCGGTTAAGGCGGTGGATCTCGTCGATAAACAGCACGTCACCCGGCTGCAAGTTGGTAAGAATAGCCGCCAGGTCGCCGGTACGCGCGATGGCCGGGCCGCTCGTCGTCTTGATCTGAGCGCCCAGCTCGTTGGCGATAACCGTGGCCAGCGTGGTCTTGCCCAGACCCGGAGGGCCCGAGAAAATCACGTGGTCGAGCGTCTCGCCACGGCTCTGCGCCGCCTCGATCAGCACGCGAAGGCTCTGCTTGATATGCTCCTGACCGCAGTAGTCGTCCAGGCGCTGGGGACGCAGGGTACGGTCGACATCGAGATCCTCGGGCGTCAGTTCCGAACCCACCATACGCTCACCGTGCGCCATGGATGCCGCCGGCGAGTTGCCGGGCGTCGCCCACAGGTCCTGAGAGTCATCGGCTTCCCACATCACGCATCCATTCCGAGTCGCTTAAGCGCCGCGCCGAGCAGATCCTCGACACGCATATCCTGCCCATCATACCCGCTCAGGGCGACCTCGGTCTCCTGCGGGCTAAAGCCCATGGAAAGGAGCGCCGCGCGGGCGTCATCGATTGCCGAGGGAGCGGCTGCGGGGACCGGCATCGCAACCTGACCGGGGATTACGTCGACCGGAACAAAGCCCTTGTCCTTGGCAAAGGTACTCTTAAGCTCCAGGATCAGACGCTGCGCGGTCTTTTTGCCCACACCGGGAACCTTGGCCATGCCCTTGTCGTCCTCGGCCATCACCAGGGAATACAGCTGCCCCACGGTATAGGTGGAAAGCACGGCAAGCGCCAGGCGTGGACCGACGCCCGAGACAGAAACGAGCCGATCGAACATCGTGCGTTCGTCCTTGGAGGCAAAGCCAAAGAGCGTCATAGCGTCCTCGCGCACCTGCATACGGGTATAAAGGCGAACCTCGCCGCCGGGCGTAGGCAGCGTGGCGGCAGTGCTGCCCGAAATACCGAGCTCAAAGCCCACGCCCGATACATCGACGACGGCCGAGCTCATCGTGGCCTCGACAAGCGTTCCATGGAGCTGGGAGATCATCAGTATCCGGTTCCTCTCTGTTGATAGAACTCGCCGCCGGTAAGTGCCCGGGTGCGGCTTAGGTTAACGTGACAGATGGCGCAGGCCAGCGCATCGGCGGCATGGTCTGGGTGAGGGTCGTGATCGAGCTGCGTGAGCGTGCGCACCATGTAGGCAACCTGCCGTTTATCTGCGGCACCGGTGCCCACCACGGCCTGCTTGATCTGCATGGGCGTGTATTCGCCAATCTCGAGCGCGCATTCCGAAAGCGCCACGAGCGCAGCACCGCGGGCATGCGCCGTGGGGATGGCCGAGCGGACGTTAGCGCCAAAGTAGATGCTCTCGATAGCCGCGGTATCGGGACGGTAGCGTTCGACGACGCCCTTGAGGTCGCGGGCGATATGCGACAGGCGCACCGCGAGCGGGCTGCCCGCGCTGGTCTCGATACAACCGTAGGCACGGCAGCGAACCTCGCCACGTCGCTCCTCGATAATCCCCCAGCCCGTGTGGGCCAAACCGGGGTCGATACCCAAAATGACCAAGCCGACCTCCCCTCGTCACAAGCACAGCGCAAGGCAAGGCCCCGCGCATCATTCACGAACGTCTGTTCTAGAATAACACAACGGGGCCAAGACGCTTAGTTGAAGTATCGGGGTTGGAAGCGAATCCCATCCCATAGTTAGTTTTGGCTGAAGAATGGGAACTGCCTCGGGTCAACCGGCGGATGCGGCATCGGCGTGCCCTGGGGCCCACCCTGTGGTCCGCCCTGGCCGCCCATCATCTTGTCGATGGCGTCCTGGACCTCGCCCTCGAACTTTTTCATTCCCTCGTGCAAACGACGCTGACCGTCCTCGGAGCGCAGCTCCTCCATCTGCTCGGGCGAAATACCCAACAGCTCGCCCAGTATGCCCATCATCTCGCCGCGCATACGGTCACTCGTGTCGTCGTCGGCAAAGCGGCGCACCTCGGCGCGTGCCAGCGAATCAACCGTCATGCGCTCCTTACCGTTGAGCCCCAGATCGGACCACGCAAGCATGTACGGCCAGGAGCGCTCGACAAATGAACGGGCCGAGACGATCGGCGCCGTCGGTAGCATGCGGCGGGCGGCCTCGCCCTGGCGCACGAGCATCAGCAGCAGCGAGCAGACCTCGGGCTTGGCGGCGGCCATCGGGATGTCGTCGAAAGGTCGATTGCGGTCTACGTGCGACTCAAGCGCACCATCGACCTCGCCCGGCTCAAGCCCGCCAAGCAGCTGTGCCGCACGATCGAGCATGTCAACCGGACCGGCGAGCGTCGAGAGCGCCTGCGCCAGCACGCGATCCATGCAATCCTCTACCGCGTTGAGCGTCACGAGCTCTTGGGGCACCACGGCCGAGGCGCGGTTGCGCACGCGTGCCACAAACTCGAGCGTCGACAGATACACATCGCCAAAGGGCGCATAATCGCCCTGGTAGCCACCGCAAAGCGCGGGCGCCGCCAGCGCGTACTCGGTCTTGGAAAGCGGGCTCAGCGCCATAGCGCCCAGCTCGAGCGCCGTATCCTCGAGCATCAGGCCCAGCGCACGCGAACGCAGGCGTTCGGCATCGCCCGCCGACACGTCGCGATCGAGCACGCGCGCCGCATCCGGCGCATCGCGCTCGACAGTGCGAATGTGCAAGCGCTCGGCGATTGAGCGAACAGCGGAACAACGGGCGGCCTCGGCCTCCTCCTGCGCCGGCGTAAAGATGCGATTGCGCCCCAGCACCAGGCCAATCACATTACGCGGACCCAAGGCATCGACGGCAAGTGCCGCCAACAGGGACGACGGCAAATCGCCCTCGAGCGCCACCACGGCACGCGACGCACCGTGGGCGCGGGCATTGTCGCGCACGGCAAGCACCAGCGCCTGCCACAGCCACTCCTCGGAGCGAAACTGGGGCAGCTCATGGTCCTCCAGGGCATCGAGCATCACGCCGCGCTGAATCTCCTGAACCAGCAGGCTCTCCTCAAAACACGGCGCCTGGGCCACCACGCGACCGCAGTCGTCGAGCACAAACGAACCGCCGGTATACACCGACTCGTCATAGGCACCGATCGGCGCCATGCAGGCAAACCATACGCTGCGCTTGGACGCGATCTTGCGGTAGGCACCGCTGCGCACGGCGGCGACGGCAGCTGTCTCGCGGTCGGTCATGTCAAACGCGTTGAACTGGAAATAGGCAATGAGGTCGACACCGGTCGGCAGCATTTCGAGCTCGCGGTCCAGGTCAAACACCACGGCGATGCGCACGCCGTCCACGTCAAACACCGGAGGCGCCCAACGCGCGTCGTTGCTCTCGCCACGTTGCAGGGCGATGCTTGTGCGCGCGGGCACCACGCGACCGTCTTTGAGCATCATATAGTCAAGCAGGGGCTGGCCCTCAAACGAAACCGCCGCGGGCACGATGCAGATCATGTCGAGCTCTTGGATGCGCTCGGCAACGCCCGTCAGGCCCATCAACATATCGTGCTCAAAGTCGGCAGTGCCCACCAGGCCGCCGGGCAGAGCACCCATAAAGAGCGGAGCCGGAACGCACAGTACGCGCGCCCCGCGCTCGTGGGCCAAACGGGCTTGATCCTCGATGCGACCGCAGATACCCTCAATATCACCCAGGCGCATATCGATCTGTGCAAGTGCGAGCTTCATGGCCCAGCCCTTCCCATCGTAACTGTCGTTGTCGTAGTAAAAGCGCCGGCCGCATAATGCAGCCGGCGCTCGCATGTGCATATGCTAGCTATGATACCCCGAGCGGGGGCGCGCTCCTAGAACGTCGCGGACCACAGCCCATGCAGGTTGCAGTAGGCATAGACGGTACCAGTCTTGGAGCCGCCAGCGAAAAACGTCGTGGGCTTCATGCCGGGCTCGAGGTAATGGACCTCCAGGCGCCCCTCGGCCTCAAGCGCAATCCACTCGATGTAGTGCTCGGGCAGCATAGGATGCTCCGTCGAGCCCACGCGCGCGCGAATGACGTGGCCGTCGCGCTCGATCTCGACAACAGGCACGTGCTTCTCGTGCGCCGCGTCCTCGGTGTTTGCGGTCAGCTCCGTGCAGCCGGCAGGAGTCGCAACGTCGTCGCCAAGGGCAGCGATGAGCTTACCGTCGGGGTCCTTAAAGAATTTCGCCATGATGTTCTCCTTTGCTGATGTGCCAATGTTCTTGATGGTTCTTATGCCCAAAGGCAGGCGAACCATCCACGGCATGGCAAATGAACACATAACGAGCGAGGCTAGCGACCGTCGCCACCGAGCAGCGCCAGAACATCCTCGCGCGTAAACAGTGCCGACGAGATACCATCGCCGCCGAGCACGCTGTTGACCAGATCGCGCTTGGACTCCTGCATCTGCATAATGCGTTCCTCGATCGTGTCCTTGGCGATGAGTTTGTACACGGTCACGGTGTGCTGCTGGCCAATGCGATGCGCGCGGTCAGTCGCCTGATCCTGCGCCGCCACGTTCCACCATGGGTCGTAGTGGATAACCACGTCGGCAGCCGTCAAATTAAGGCCCACGCCGCCCGCCTTGAGCGAAATCAAGAACACCGGCACCTCGCCCGCCTGGAACTGCGCAACCATCTTGGCGCGACTCTCTTTAGACGATGCGCCCGTAAGCTTAAGAAAGGCGATATCCTCCTTGGCCAGGCTCTTGCCGATGATATCGAGCATGCCCGTAAACTGGCTGAACAGCAAGATGCGGTGACTGCCGTCGAGTGCTCCGTGGACGAGCTCCATGCACGTATCGAGTTTGGCGCTTCCCGCCTTGTAGTCCGCATAGTGCAGATGCGGGTCGCAGCAGATCTGACGCAGCTTGGTGAGCTCGGCAAGCACCTTGAGTTTATCTTTCTTAAACTCCCCGGCCTCGCGGTGCTGCACCTGCTGGGCGATGCGGTCCTGGTTTGCCAGGTAGAGCTTGCGCTGCTCGCCGGTAAGCTGCGCCATCACCGTATCCTCGATCTTCTCGGGCAGGTCGGCCACCACGTCTTCCTTGACGCGACGCAGCACAAACGGCGATACGAGCGCCTGCAGACGAGCGGCACTATCGCCCTCGGCATGCTCGACGGGACTTTCAAAGCGCTTGGCAAATGAGTCGCGCGTGCCCAGAAGGCCCGGCATCAAAAAGTCGAAGATGCTCCAGAGCTCGGACAGGCGGTTTTCGATGGGCGTGCCCGTCAGGGCAAAGCGCACGCCGGCAGGCAGGCGCTTTGCGGCGCGAGCCACCTGGGTAAGCGGGTTTTTAATGTACTGGGCCTCATCGAGCACCACGCGGGCAAAATCCTGCTCGGCATACTCATCGATATCGCGCCGCATAAGGTCATACGACGTTACAACCACGTTGTGCTCGACCACGCCAGCAATTTGCACGCGACGCTGGGCCTTGGCGCCCACAATGGCGCACACATCAAGCGAGGGGGCAAAGCGCTCCAGCTCGGCGGTCCAGTTGTACACAAGCGACGCGGGGCATACCACGAGCGTGGGCTTGGTATCCCCCGCTTCCACGCGCGCCAGAATGTGCGCGATCATCTGCAGCGTTTTGCCCAAGCCCATATCGTCGGCCAAGATGCCGCCAAGGCCCAGGTGCTCGAGCGAGCCGAGCCACTGGTAGCCGTCGACCTGATAGCCGCGCAGCGTGGCCTTGAGCGAGACCGGCACCGTAAAGTCCATCTTGCCGAGCGTATCCAAGCGCTCGACGGTACGACGGAATGCGGCGTCGCGATCGGCTTCGAGCGCGGGCGTGCGCGCGAGCATAGTATCGACAAACAGGGTGCTCGACGCGGGAAGCGACACGCCATCGAGCAGGTCGACGGCATCGACGCCAAGGTCCTCGGCAAGACCAAACGCGGCACGAGCGCCCTCGTCCAGGCGCACGATATCGCCGGACGTAAGGCGCGCGAACGTCTGGTGGCGCTTATGCGAATCGAGATAGATGGCAAGGTCGGCCGCCGAAAGCCCGCTCGCGCCCAGTTCGACGTCGAGCAGGTTACTCTTGACGGTCGCACGCACCGAAAGCTTGGGCGCAGGACGGACCGAGATCTGGCGCAGGCGGTCGCTGAGCATGACCTCGCCCAGCTCGGACAGGGCAGACAGGCCCTCGGTCAGCAAGTGGAACAGGCGGGCGTCGTCGCGCTCCTCAAACGCCAGGCCGCCCTCGTAGAAATCGAAGTACAGGGCCGCCGTGTCCATAACGCGAAACTCCGCCACCGTATCGCGGGGCGGAACGCCGGGACGTTGCTCTTCGAAAGGACTGCCCGGAGCACCAAGACTAAAGAGATCTGCCGACCAATCACCGTAGGTCACCGTAATCTTGCAGGTCACAAGACCATCGTCGACGCCAATCGCCATGGCAAAGCTCGGCTCGGGCGCCACGGCGTCGAGCGCGGCGGGAGCGGTCAGGTCGGTATAGTCGCGCAAGATAGGCAGCGCCATGCGGCAGAACTCGCCCACCTGGTCGGCGGCGATATGGACCGGCGTGCGGCAGGGCAACAAGTGCGAAAGGAACGGCGCCGCATGTTGGGCAAACGCCGTGTCGGTACGGCGCGCGCGGCGCGTATCGACCAGATAGGCTACGTCGCTCGCGACAAAGCAATGCGTATCGGCCGGAAGGCGCAAGTCGTAGCTGCCTCCCGCCGCCGGTGCAACCTTGGCGGCAAGAAGCGGCGGGCGCTTAGCCGGGACTTCGCCCTCCCCCTGCGGCGACGACTCGACGGCCACCTCGTAGGAGCGATGCGTCGTCGTCCCCCGCGACCAAGCGGGCTCAAAGGACATGGTCCTGCCGCGCAGCAGGTCCAGCACGGACACGACGGAATACTCGGATACCGGCAACTGACGCTCGGCGACAAAGCCGCTGCGGGCAAAGTCATACGATGCCGAGCGCGAGCTCGTAATATCACCTAGGTAGGCGACCGTCATTGCAACAAAGTCAAGCAGCTTTGTCGACACGTCATCGAATGCCTCGGGCACATGGACAAACGTAAGCTTCTTGCCATAGGAGAACGTACCGCCGCGCACATAGGCATCGGCCATGCCGTCGATATCCTTAACCACGTAGGACACCGAACCGCAGCGAATGCGAAACTCGAGCGCCCAGTTAAAACGATCGGCAAACAGCGGATTGTAGTACGGCACCAGCGAGGGCTCCAGCACTGCCTTGGGCGCATCGGGGTCAATGGTGCCGGCGAGCTTGCGACGCATGGCCACGAGCTCGTCCATGCGCGCGTCCGAAAGATCGGAAAGCGCCGCCACAAGGCTCGGGCTCGTGGGGACGGGCGCCGGGAAGGGAAAGTTGGGGTTGACCGCAGATGCGGTGGGCACGGGGCGCGTGGGCTGCTTGGACTGTGCGGGCGGTACCGTAAACGTGCGGACCGGCGTACGCAAGCCCTCGACGGGCTCGGCGCCACTGGCATCCAGATACGCCAGCGCCGTGGCGATAACGTGCTTGCACATGCCGGAATAGCGGAAGGCGGCGGGACAATCGCAGTCGTAGTCGATAACCTCGTGCTCGTCCATATCGAGCGCCACGTGCGTCTTGTACAGGTCGCCGCGCGAGCCACGCACCGTGCCCTCGATGTTCACGTTTTTGGAGAAGCGCGAGCCGGAGTCCTCAAACGACAGCACGGCACCGTTAAGCATGAGCGAGCGCCCCTTCATAAAGGTGCTGCTAAGCGCCGCCTCCTTACGAAGCGCCTGCACAAACGTCCCCTGCGCCATCACTTCCTCCAATCTCGCATGCCAAATGATTTTTCTGGGACGGGGATGAAAAAATCATTCCCGTCCCAGAAAGACTGGTCTTCCGCCACACGTCACCCAAAATGATTTTTTAATCCCCGTCCCAGAAAAATCATTTTAGATCACCGTCACGCGGCCTTGGTTACCCACGATGGCCTTGGCCTCTGCCAGCAGCGGAATCGAGCGTGCGTTGACCTTGGCCGGCACCTCGGCACGCAGTACGCGCCCGTCCACCTGCTCGATAAAGATCTCCACGCGGTCGCCGCCCGGGTTGGCGGTAAGCACCGTGGCAAGACGCGCCATATTGCCCTGGCTAAAGCGGCTGTTGGGCACCATGACCTCAAACACCTTGGGCTTGTTGTTCTCCTCGTTAAGCTCAAGCGGCACGATCTCCTGCGCGATGATCTGGTCGCCGCGGTCCGAACGCTCGAGCTTGCCCTTAATGCGCACAAACGCATCGGACAGCTGCGCGCCGGTCTCGGGATCGACCTCGCCGTACAGGTACCCCTCAGCCTCTTTATAAGTCTTGGGGAACACCACGACCGTGGCCTCGCCTTCCATGTCCTCGAGCTGCACGATGCCCATGGGGTCGCCGTTTTTGGTCACGCGCTTGGACACGCTCGAGACCATGCCGGCCCACCACAGCGCCTTGCCCTCGGGAATCTCCTGGTTGATGGTACCGCCCGTGGGGTTTTGCACCTCGTAGCCGGTATCGATCTGCGAGAACGAGAAGTCGCGTGCCTTGGCTAGTGCATACTCAAACGGGCGCAGCGGGTGGTCCGAGACATAGATGCCCAGAACCTCCTTCTCCTGGCTCAGCTTAAGGTGGCGGTCCCATTCCTGGCCATCCGGATCGGGCACACTCACCTCAAAGCCCGAGCCCTCAACGTCGCCAAACATATCGAAGAACGACGTCTGGCCGCTCGCACGATCCTTCTGGCGCTTCACGGCGGCATCGATGATGTTCTCGGGGTTGTTCTTGTCCACGAAGTGCATCATCTGGCGACGCGGATACCCCGTGGAGTCGAAAGCACCTGCCTTGATGAGCGATTCGATCACGCGACGGTTGGCCTGGCTCGAGTCCACGCGCTCGACAAAGTCGTGCAGTGTCTTAAACGGGCCGCCCGCCTCGCGCTCGGCGATAATCGCCTGCGCCACGCCGGTGCCCACGCCGCGAATGCCGGCCAAACCAAAGCGCACGCCTTCCTTGGTAGCCGTGAACTCGGTACCGGACTCGTTAACATCTGGCGACAGCACGGGGATGCCGTCGTGACGGCACGCCGAGACGTAGTGAACGATCTTGTCGGTCTTGCCCGTGTAGGACGTCAGAACGGCCGCCATGTACTCGTGCGGATAGTGCGCCTTAAGCCATGCCGTCTGCATAACCAGGATGGCGTAGCCGGCGGAGTGCGACTTGTTAAAGGCGTAAGATGCGAACTCGAGAACATCGTCCCAAATCTTCTGGGCGACCTCGCGCGTGTAGTTATTCTTGATGGCGCCGTTCATCCAGTGGTCGTAGGTGGTCTCGTCCGAGCCATCCTCCCAGTGGAGCACCGTCGACGTGAGCAGCTTGATCTTTTTCTTAGCCACGGGCTTACGGATACGCGAGTCCGATTCGCCCTTGGAGAAGCCGCACATCTCAACGGAGATGAGCATAACCTGCTCCTGGTAGACCATGGTGCCGTAGGTTTCGCCCAGGATGTCGTCCAGGCGGTCGTCGTAGGAGACGGCCGGCTCCTTGCCGTTCATACGGTTGATGTAGGACGAAACCATGCCGGCGCCCAGCGGGCCCGGGCGGTATAGAGCGATCAATGCCACGACGTGCTTGTACTCGGTGGGCTTCATGTTCTTGATCGTGGCCGTCATGCCGGCGGACTCGACCTGGAAGACGCCGGCGGTGTGACCGGAGCCCATGAGCTTAAAGATCTCGGGGTCGTCAAAGGGAATCTCTTCCTCTTTGATGTCGATGCCGAAATTCTTTTTGATGTTTGCCTTAGCCTTGGAGATAACCGTCAGCGTGCGCAGGCCCAAGAAGTCCATCTTGAGCAGGCCCATGTCGGCAACGGTATGGCCCTCGTACTGGGTAATCTCAACGCCGCCCTTGGTATCGAGCTTGGTGGGCACATGCTCGTTGACGGGGTCGCGGCAGATCAGAACGGCGCACGCGTGCACGCCCTCGCCACGGGTGAGGCCCTCAATCGAGAGCGCCGTGTCGATGATGCGGCGGGCGTCGTCGTCCTTTTTATAGGCCTCGGCAAAGTCGGGGTTAAACAGATCCTCTTTGCCGGGTTGTTTTTCGAGTACCTGCTTGAGCTTGACCTTGGGGTCGCTCGAGACCATCTTGGACAGGCGCTGGCCCATGTAGACCGGGTAGTCCAGAACGCGCGCGGCATCGTTGATGGCCTGCTTGGCCTTGATGGTCGAGTAGGTGATAACGTGGGTGACCTTCTCGGGGCCGTAGAGCTGGCGAACGTGCTCCACGACCTCGAGGCGCCGCTCATCGTCGAAGTCCATATCGATATCGGGCATCTCGGTACGCTGCGGGGACAGGAACCTCTCGAACATCAGGCCGTTCTCGAGCGGGTCGAACGCGGTGATGTTCATGGCGTAGGCGACGATAGCGCCGGCGGCCGAGCCACGGCCGGGGCCGACGCCGATGCCGTTGTCCTTGGCCCATTGCACGTACTCGGCAACTATCAAGAAGTAGGCAGCAAAGCCCTTGTCGCAGATGACCTTGTATTCGTACTCAAAGCGCTCTTTGATGTTGACGCCACCGATTTCGCGTGTGGCCCAGTCATCGCCATAGTGTTGGCGCAGGCCCTTCTCGCACTCGCGGCGGAACTGGCTCTCGTGCGTCTCGCCGGGGTCGAGCAACGGGAAGCGCGGCAGGATGATGGAGTCCCAGTCCAGCTCCACGTAGCACTTGTCGGCGATCTCGAGCGTGTTGTCGCAGGCCTCGGGGCAATACGGGAACATCGCCCGCATCTCCTCCTCGGTCTTCATGTAAAACTCCGAGCCGGTCATGCGCATGCGGTTAGGGTCGTCGACCTTGGCGTTCATGCCAATGCACATGATGACGTCCTGCACGGGCGCGTCCTCGCGGCGCAGGTAGTGGAAGTCGTTAGTGGCGATGACCTTGACGCCCACCTGTTTGGCGATGTCGATGAGCGTGCGGTCCATCTGCTCGTCGGTCAGGCCGTTGTCGGTGGTAATGCCGTGTTCCTGGATCTCGATATAAAAGTCGCCGGGTTCAAAGGTATCGCGGAAGGTCTCGGCCCACTTGATGGCGCCCTCCATGTCACCGCGGTCGATGTATTTGGGAATGATGCCCGCGATGCAGGCGCTCGTGCAGATCATGCCCTTGGCGTGGCGGCGCAGGTTGTCGAGCGTCACGCGCGGCTTGTAGTAAAAGCCCTGCACGGCGGCCTCGGAAACCGTCTGCATCAGGTTGACGTAGCCCTCCTGGTCCTTGGCCAGAAGGATCATGTGGTAGAGCTCGGGCTTGTGGTCGCGGGCGAGCGTCTCGTCCGGCGTAAAGTAGACCTCGCAGCCAAAGATGGGTTTGATGACCAGGGGCGGCTTGAGCTCGTCGATGTTGCCCTTCTCGTCCCACATGGCCATGTCCTTCACATACTGGGCATGCTCGCGCGGGCTTTCCTCGGGATCGGGCTCCATCAGCTCGTCGCGGCGGTCCTTTTCCAAGAAGGCCTTGTCGTGGCTCCATGTCTTGTACTCGGGCGTGTTGTGGTTAACGGCGTCGCAGGCCAGCGCCAGGTCGGGCACGCCGTACATGTAGCCGTGGTCGGTAATGGCCACGGCGGGCATGCCCAGCTCTACGGCACGGTTGACCATATCCTGGATACGGGTTGCGCCGTCGAGCATGGAGAAAACAGTGTGATTGTGCAGATGGACGAATGCCATGTGATGAGCTCCGATGCGGGTTCGTGTTCTGACTGAACGATTTTACCGCACGGCACGGACAGCACCCGAACCTAGCCAAACCCACACGGCTCCTCTTGCAGTTGCGGTGAAATGCGGACTGTTTGGCGGCTTTTTTGGCCAAAACAGTCCGTATTCCACCGCAAGTTATTGAGGGCTAGAGGTTGTAGGTGACCACTTGAGGTTCGGCGGGTTCGACGAAGATGGTTGGATCCGGCTGCTCCACTCGGACGAACTTGACGGTCACGGCCTCAAATCCCGCCTTGTGCAAAACATCAGCGTAGACGCGCGCCTGCAGGGCGTGCTTCTCCCGCAGCTGTTCCGGCGTCTCGTCCGGTGTGCCGCCCGTCTTGTAGTCAATGACCAGCGCGCATGACGAATCCGCCGGGTTCGTCGCCAAAGCGTCGATGGCGCCCTCGGCATATGCACCGTAGCGGGCGATGTCCTCGTCCTCGCAGCCCAGCGAAAAGAACGGCACCTCGGCGCGAACGCACGGCCACGCGAGCAGGTCGGCACGAACAGCCGACTTGAGCCAGCGGTCCAGGGCAACGTCGAAGCGTTCGCGCTGCTCCGGCGTCAGGCACCACAGGCGCGCCAGCGCATCGGCACGCTCAGCGGGCAGCGCATCGGCACCCATCTCGATCAGCCACTGGCAGGCGGCATGGAACGCCGAGCCCAGCGCCATGGGGTTGCCGGCGGGCTCGACAGCGGCCACGTCTGCATCCGTCATCTCCGAGCCATCCGACTCTGCATCATCGCCGGACTCGTCCATGGGAACACGAGCCTCGGCGGCACGATCTTCCGTCTCGGCATGCAGTGCCGCGGCAATTGATGAGTAGCTATACGAGTCACGCGCCGGGAACGGACAGGTGCCCATGCGCACGCCCACTGCCTGGGGATACACAAGCTCAAACGCATCGGGCTCGGGGTCGGCAGGACCGGGCACAGTTAAGTGCGCAGCATTATCAGCGACATCGACATCGCCGCGAACAAGCCTGCCCTCGGCATCCAGCGAAGCGTTAGCCTCAAACGCCTGCTCACCAAACGTAAAGTCCGCCAGCGAGATGAGCTCGTAGTCGCCCGGCTGGGAGTTGTCGAACACCAGACGGTCGCTATCGAGCTGCGGCATGTCCAGACTATCGGTCGGCAGGATGCAGCGCAGCACGTCGTAGGTCAGATCGGTCTCGACGTCGAAGGTCGGCGCCGTCACCTTGCCGCGGCTCACACCAGCATCCATCGCCAAGATCACCAGCTCGCCCGCACGCGTCATGGCAACGTAGAGCAAGCGGGCCCGTTCCTCGAGCGAAAGTCGCAGGTCATCGTTGCGCAGGCGGGCAAATGCCTCGGCGGGAGAACCCGTCGCACAGACGTCCTCCATGAGCTCCGGCGGCAGCCACAGCGACGTACCCTTGCCCTTAAACGCATGCTCAAACTGTTTTTTGACATCGTCGCCCTTCACAAAGGTACCGTCGGCGAGCTTAACGCCGTCGAAGCGTGCCGGCAGTGCCACGACCTGCGCTCCGCCCTCGACGCGACCCATCTGTGCCGCACCCGAGGACTTACGCACGCCAAAGCACTCGGCGACCGCCACGACCGGATATTCCAGACCCTTGGACGCATGCACCGTCATGATGCGCACCGCGCCGTCGCCCTCCTCGTTGAGGGCACCCGGGGCTTCCTTGCCCGCCAAGAAGCGGTCGAAGGCGAGCGCGATGGAACGCGGAGAATTGCCGAGCTCGGCCTCTGCCTCGGCCACGGCGTCGAGCGCCTTAAGCACGTTGGCGGCAATGGCCTTGCCCTCGGGGCCGCGCTGCGCCAAGCGCACGAACCAGCCGGAGGCGTTGACCACGTCGCGCGCGATGGCGGCGAACGAATCGCGGCCCACGCGACGAAGCGCATACCGCAGCACCTCGCGGGCGCGCGTCACGAGCGGCAAGTCTTGCAAACCCGGCACGTCGAAATCACTCATGATGCCCATGTCGATATTCCGGCGAGAGGTCTCCCCCGTCTCGCTATCGAGCTTGGTCGCCAGCGCCAGGAACTCCTGGGCGCCGAGCGCAAACATCGGCGAGGCCAACAACGGCATGAGACCCTGCGCTGTATCGGCCGGATTGGCAAGCGCGCACACCAGGGCGCGCACCGTCTGCACCTCGGCTGCCTGGGCAAAGACCGAGCCGCCTGCGATCACGCAGTCGAGCCCTTGGTCGCGGAAGGCCTGCGCATAGATATCGGCGTTGGTCATGCGGCCCAGCAACAGGACCATGCTGCCCTGGGGCTGCCCCGCTTTGACGAGCGCTTGGAACCGCTCCGCAATCGCACGAGCTTTCGCCTGCGTTCGCTCCTGGGTGCTGCCGCCGGCAACGAGCAGCGCCTGGCGGCGCGAAGCCTTTGCCTTGAGCTTGTCCTTGCGTTTGTCGCTCGGTTCAAGATCCAAGAACCCCTGCATCAAACCACCGGTATCGCCGTCAAAGACGCGTGCTACGTAGCGCAACACCTCGTCGTGACTGCGGAAGTTGCGTACAAGCTTAACGAGCTCGCCGGCGGGGGCATCGGATGCGACAGCCGTCTCGGGCGCCGTCGTCGATCCCACCTTGCGCTCCTGGCGGCGAAACACCTCAACCTCGGCGCCACGGAAGCGGTAGATCGACTGCTGCGCATCGCCTACGGTGCACAGCGCGCGCTCCCCCGCGCCCGTCAGATAGCGAATCAGATCGACCTGCATCTGGTCGGTATCCTGGAACTCATCGATCATGACCATCTTAAAGCGGCCCTCATAGGCAGCTCGAATAGCCGGGTAGTCGCGCAGCGCCTCGTACGCCATGCGCAGCAGGTCGTTGTTATCGAGCGCCGACTGGCCGGCCTTGAGCGCGCGGTACTCCGCCTCCACAGCACGGGCAAGCCCCACCAGCGCATCGAGCGCCGGACCGCCGCAGGCAAGCACGATATTGATAAACGCATCGGCGGCCTCGGCCTTGAGTAGCTCCACCTGCTCCTTAGGAAACGCCTTGCTCGCCCGAGGCGTGCCGCACGACATCATGAGTCGCGCCGCATCCTCCATGGTTTTGTCACTCGCCTCAAACGCGTCGATGGCGTCGAGTGCCACCTGCGCTTTCTCGGTCGTGGCCTTGCTCGCGCCCAGCGCCGCACGATAGGCATCGGCAAGCGCCGAGGTGTCGGCCTGGCCGCGCGCCACGCACACATCGTCCATGCCACCCGGCAGCTGGCTCGATAGCTCCAGCAGGTCGCGCACCAGGCCTTTGATGGTGGTACCGGCGCCAAACGGCCCGCCCTCTCCCGCCATGGGATACCAGGCGTAGAGGGCCTTAAGCGAAGCGGCGAGCTCGGGCGCGGCATCGGGCGCCGTCGCGCGCCCCAGCACATGCTCGACAGCCTGATCCATAAGCTCATCGGTATCGGTGAGCACCGTGAACTCGGGGTCGATGCCCAGCTCCAGCGCGTGCGCGCGCAGGATGCGCGAGCACATGCCGTGAATGGTCGAGACCCAAGCGTCGTCGACCGTCAGGGCCTCTTCGTCCATGCCCTCTTCGATAAGCGCGCGGCGCACGCGGTCGCGAATCTCGGCCGCGGCGTCTTTGGTAAAGGTAATGGCGAGCACCTGGTCCAGATGCTCGACAAACGGACCGGATTCGGGCGAGAGCGCGTAGACGATGCGGCGCGTGAGGGTAAAGGTCTTGCCCGAGCCGGCACCCGCCGAGACAAACAGCGGGCGGTCGAGCGTTTTGACGACTTGCAGCTGTTGCGGCATCAAAGTCGAAAGATCCATGGTCTACACGTCCCTCCTTACAAACGTTCCTTCGTGGTTATACGAGCAGCGCGCATGCGCGGCCTGCGCCGACGTCGGATCGACAGCGGCGACGTCGCCCGCCTCGAGCTCGCGCAGGCGCTCGGCAATGCCGGTCTCCACGCGGTCGAGCAGCGCATCGAAGTCCATGTTGCCGCCCTCGCCCGGAAAGCCCTTCTTAAGACCCGGGATGCGACCGTCGCCGCGCTCTTCCTCGAGCAACTCGGCACTCGCCGCACCACGCAGCGCAGGTTTGCCGCCCTTGGTCGAAAAATAGAGCGCAGCGCGAGCATCTAGGCCCAGCGCCCGGCGCATGGCCTGCGCATAGATAAGCGTCTGGGTATGGGGCGGTAGCCAGCGCGGGTCGTCGATGGGGGCCTCGCCCGACTCCTCGTCGCGCACCGTGGGGTCGGCGAGTTTAAACTCCTCGACACCCGAACGATGCTTGTAGTCGATCACCACGGCGCGATTCTCGGCGTCCACATCCACGCGGTCGATGCGCCCACCGAGCGGCCAACCGGCATACTCGACCTTAAGCTCATTAAAGGCGAACTCAAGGTAGCGCGGGGCAAAGGGGGCAAGCGCCTCAGACTCGTAGGCGAGCACGCCTTCCAGCTGCGGCAGAATCTCGGCCACCTGACGCTCCTCCACCGGGGAGAGCGGCACCAGCGGGCCCTCGGTACCGCGCTTGCCCACATGCTCGGCCAAGGTCTCGTCAAAGACCTCGCGCAGCAGCTCCTGTGCACGCGGCAGGTTCTCGGGCGTCACGCGCTCCATGCCCTCTTGGGGCAGACGGGCGTGCAGGTGTTCCAGCACGTCGTGGACGAAGTTGCCCTTCTCCATGTTGCCAAAGCCCGCATCGATGGACTGGGGCTTAACGCGATACGACACGAACCAGCACAGCGGGCAGGTGGAATAGGCCTCGATCTGCGAGGCGGACGTCAGGCGCGGCACGAGCGGCGCGTCCTCGCCCTCGCCATCGCGACGGCGCAAGACCAAATACGGCACGGCCTCGGCACTCAGATGCTGAGGGGCTTCACAGGTCACGCGCTCGCGCTTGAGACCTTCGCCTGCCGCGGGATCGAAGTCCCTTACGATATCGCCCTCACCCACGCACTTCGCCTTGTCGGCGCCAGCGGCCTTGTCGTCGTCAGTGGCCTTAGCAGCTTCAGCGGCCTCGGCATGCGCCCGCAACTCGGTCCATACGGCAGCCGGATAGCACTCGCGCGCCTGGCGATCGTGCGTCACGCGCGCAAGCGCAACCGGGCCGCGTGCCGCCTGCATCGCGTGGCCAAAGCGCACGCGCAGCAAGGCCGCGGGCTCAAGCATCACGCCCTCGCGACCAAGGCTCGCCGCCAGCGTGGCCAGCGGCCCCTCCTCGTGTGAGAGCGGATAGCTGTCCAAATCGACATCGGCAAACAGCACGGCATCGTAGCTGCCGGGGCGCAGAGCCGCCGCATCGGCAAGCGAAGCAAAACGAACCTGGGCGCGCGGCGCGCGGTCAACCTCGTGGGTCTCGTAATCATAGGCGGTGCTACGCTTGTCCACCTTGGTGCGAATGCCATCGAGCACGGGCACGGTCGCGGCCTGCGACACGTCGAGCGCGCGGGCGCCGTTCATAAGGATGTCGATGGCGTGGCGCAGCAGGGCTACCTCCGCCTGGCGACGGGCCTGGCCATCCAAGCTGCCCAGCGAGCGATCGGGCAACGCCTCGGCAACGGCAAGCATGGCCTTGAGCGCCGTCACGGGCTTGTCACGCCACAGAGCCTGGAACACGTCCGAGACCACACACGGTACGTTCTTAAACCAGTTATCGTCGCTCGCCGCCTTGCGCGCGCCCCTCACTTGGCCTTGGACACTCTGCAGCAGGCTCTTAACGCCCGCGGTAGTCTTGCTGCGCGAGAGACGCATATTCTTATCGAAGGTACGGGCATTGACGGCATCAGCGCCCGAAAGCGGACTGTAGATCCAGTCGGTAAGCTCCGGCGCGGGCCACCACTCGGTCTTTGACGCCATGCCCTCATCGGCGGCCTTCATACGCTCGATCAGACCGGCAAGCGCCGCAAACTGCCTGCCCGCAATGGATTGGGAAAACGCCGTGAACTCAACCGTCTCGGCGGCGATATGACGAGCCGCCAGACGAGAGGCGAGCTCACCGAACAGCTGGGGTGCCCGGGCAGAAACAACGAGCACGCGCACGGGGTCGGCGGGCGTTGCCGTAGTTTTATCGGCCTTGGACTCCTTGTACGCTTTCACCAACTTATCGATGGCGTCCGCATAGACATGAGCACGGGCATGGGGGCCGGCGACCTCAATAAAGACAGGCTGAGCGGCGGTCCCGCAAGCGGCATCAGACGCGACGGCGTCCTCCCCCAGCGGCGCAATCTCAAACAGCACACCGCGGGCATCAAATGCCGCGGCAAGCTCCTCGCGCATCGCCGCCTGCTCGCGGGCAAGCAGCACGACGACCTCTCCCCCATTGTTCGCCACGGCAGACAGCAGCTCGAGCAGGCCGTGCGTAAACGACGTGACACCGCGCACGCATACGGCGCGGGTGCACGCCGGCAGGTTATCGGCCAGGGCACCGGCCATAATGTCGGCCGCCTCGCAGGGCTCGACCATATCTCGACGATCCAAACCGCCCGCGTAGGCGCGCAAAAGCTCGAACACGCGAGCCTCGGCATCGCTTTTTGGCTCAGGCTGGCAATTGTTGCCACGGCATCGCTCGGCCGTCGTCCCCGCCACACCCGGCAGCACGTCGCGGGCCATGCGCGCGAGCATGCGCACCGTGCCCTGGCTGCGCGAAAGTGGCTGCAGGTCGGCATCGTCGAGACGCGTGACCATGTCCGAGAACAGCATCTGGCGCTGCAGGTTGTCGACGAAACCGCGCCCGTCGCCCAAAAGCTCCCAAAGCGAGCGAAGCCACGATGTAGGCGTCTTGTAGTCGATACCCAGCGAAACGCCGGCTTCCGCCGCATCATGACGGCACAGGTCGAGCTCGGCAAACGTAAGTGCCAGCAACACGGCACGCCCGTGGCGGGCAATAAGGTCGGCAAGCAGCGCCGACTCGGCATCGCTCAAATCCGTGCCGGCATTGGTGGTATAGATTCGAACAGGCATGGTCCTCCGCTCAAACTGTTCGCAATAATCAATGCATCCATCCTACCCGCCCAAGCGGACAGATTTGCCCCACGCCAACAGATTTGATCCCTTGGGGACGGAGGAAAACGGATCACCGAGGGGGTCTGTCTAACCCCGTGATCCGTTTTCCTCCGTCCCCAAGGGATCAAAAAACCGCCCCCGGAGGAGCGGTTTTGCACAATTCGTTTTGGCGCGGTCTACTCGCCATCCTCCAGCTTAATGAGGATCTTGCGATAGCCACCGTACTCGCCGTTGAGTGCCTTGGACACACGGCTCACCGTGGTGGACGAAGCGCCGGTACGCGCCTGAACCTCGACATAGGGCTCGCCCTCGTCCAGGTAACGCGCGACCTGCAGACGCTGCGATAGATCGCAAATCTCGCGCGGCGTGCAGATATCGGTCAAAAACGCTTGGATATCTTTCTCGTCGTCCAAAAGGCTAAATGCGTGGACCAGCTGCTTGACATCAGGCTTGTCAAACATGTTCTCGATATTCATCGATCACCGCCAAACCCGCCAAAAGGCATCGAAGTTGATACTGACATCGGGCATCGCTCGCCCGTTCTATGCAATAGGGCAACGCCTGTGGCTTTTGCCCGTAGCAGTTTAGCACACCACCAAACTAAAGCGACAAGACTCTCTGCCAGCGGCGCATTTTTTAGGACGAGCGCCGTTTTGAAACCGAATGCGCACGCAAGCTCCACGAATATCTGGAACAATGGGTGCCCAAACAGGGCCGTGCCCGCGCATCTACCCGAGTTGCAAAGGTGTGCGCCCCTCACGCCCCCTCCCCACGCCATGCGCAAGAAAGGATTCCCACCATGCGCTTTTTGCTCAACTGGCTTTTGACCTCAATCGCCATCGCGATCGCAACGTTTCTCGTCCCCGGCATTCAGCCCTTCGGCATGGCCGACGCCTGGGTCTGCTTTGCCTTCGTGGGACTGTTCCTCAACATCGTCGATTCGCTCGTCAAGCCGTTCCTGACGGTCATCTCGCTGCCGCTCACTATTATCACGCTTGGTATTTTTCAGCTCGTAGTCAACAGCTTTATGCTCGAGCTGGCCAGCTACCTCTCCGTCAATATCCTCGGCGCTGGCATCTCCATTGCCGGCTTTGGATCGGCCTTTATGGGCAGCATCCTGGTATCCATCATGCGCAGCATTCTCGACAGCATCGCCAGGAACTAGAACGACCGGATTCGGACCGCCACAACACGCCAAAAGAAGGCCGTCCATCGCAACGATGGGCGGCCTTCGCCTTTGTCAAGCCTCAGAGGGCAAGAAAATCTACCATTTCTGCCCCGTCCCCAAATGGCAGGTGGGGCTAGATTACGTAGTCGTAGCCCTCGTTGGGGGCGACGAGCGCATCGAGCGTCACGCCGTCGAGGTAGTCATTGATGAGCTTGTCCAGGTTCTTCCACACGTCGAGTGTGGGACACTCATCCGAACGTGAACAGCCCTTGCAGTCGCCGTCCAGGCATGCGACCGGCGCCAGGCTGCCCTCGGTCAGGCGCAAGATCTCGCCCACCGTGTACTGCTCGGGCGGGCGCGTGAGCACGTAGCCGCCGCCTTTGCCGCGCATGCCCGAGAGCATATTGGCGCGCACGAGCGTGGCCAGAATATTCTCGAGGTACTTCTCCGAAATACCCTGACGCGCCGCAATCTCTTTAAGCGGGATGCGGCCTGCCGCCTGGTGCTCGGCCAGGTCGACCATAACGCGCAGGGCATATCTGCCCTTTGTGGAAACCAACATATATATTGCTGCCTTTCGGTCTGTTAATTCGTAGAAATTCTAGCCGAAAAATTGGTTTTGAAAATACCTATTCCCGTCAAGCTGGTTAATCGACTCGTAATAATCTTCTATTTCCTATTGCGTTACTAGGCTTTACTGTCTACTATGCTTGCCAACAGCAAAAAGAACAACCCATAAGGTTTGTGGGTTTCGCTGTTACACACACCGTAAAACCACACGGTATCCAGTCATTTGAACACTTTGGAGGTTCACCATGAGCAAGGTTTACACGTCCATCGATCAGCTTATCGGCCACACCCCGCTTCTGGAGCTCACTCACTTTGAGGCCGATGAGGACCTCAAAGCCCGCGTGCTCGTCAAGCTGGAATACTTCAACCCCGCCGGGTCCGTCAAAGACCGCGTCGCCAAGAACATGATCGACGAGGCCGAGAAGGCCGGCAAGCTCGTGCGCGGCGGCGACTACACCATCATCGAGCCCACGAGCGGCAACACCGGCGTCGGCATCGCCTCGGTGGCGGCGGCTCGCGGTTACAAGGTGATCATCACCATGCCCGAGACCATGTCTGTCGAGCGCCGCAAGCTTATGCAGGCATATGGCGCGCAGCTCGTGCTCACCGACGGCTCCAAGGGCATGAAGGGCGCCATCGCCAAGGCCGAGGAGCTGCAGAAGGAGACGCCCAACAGCATTATCGCCGGCCAGTTCGTGAACCCCGCCAACCCCGCCATCCACAAGGCCACGACCGGCCCCGAGATCTGGGACGACACCGACGGCAAGGTCGACATCTTCGTCGCCGGCGTCGGCACCGGTGGTACCGTGACCGGCGTGGGCGAGTTCCTCAAGGAGCAGAACCCCGAGATTCAGGTCGTCGCCGTCGAGCCCGCCACCTCCCCGGTACTCTCCGAGGGCCAGGCCGGCCCGCACAAGATCCAGGGTATCGGCGCCGGCTTTGTGCCCGACGTCCTCGACACCCAGATCTATGACGAGATCATCCCCGTCGAGAACGACGACGCCTTTGCCACCGGCCGCGCCGTGGGCCACAAGGAGGGCGTGCTCGTGGGTATTTCGTCCGGCGCCGCCGTGTGGGCCGCACTGCAGCTGGCCAAGCGCCCTGAGAACGAGGGCAAGACCATCGTGGCACTGCTCGCCGATACCGGTGAGCGCTACCTGTCCACGGCACTCTTCCAGGACTAGGGTCTGTCGCCCATAGGTTGAGCCCAGGG
>ENA-OQCL01000053-OQCL01000053.1-human-gut-metagenome-genome-assembly--contig:-NODE-53-length-61930-cov-6.340469_pt1 | contig 61930 bp, 63 predicted proteins | sample MGYA00242502_ERZ504586 | MGnify/ENA primary metagenome ERZ504586 (study PRJEB26092, sample SAMD00036316) | human gut metagenome | host: Homo sapiens | study: EMG produced TPA metagenomics assembly of... | reverse complement strand
AGCGCTCCTCTAAACAAGAGGTGGCGGCGAGCGTCTCACGGTTGGAATAGGGAATGAAATAGGCGCGCCCTTCGCATTTGTTCACCTCAAAGAGGGGGAAATTTTTTTATAATTTTTCCCCGATTGATGACGTATTTCATATGGCCTCCTGATTTTTCAATAAGATTAAAATCATACTAGCATATCTGGCAGGGCTTTTCAATCTAAACTTCTGGTCGGATTCAAAATTTACAGAATGAACTGTCAATCTTTGCGATGTTTTGACATTTATTTTGTATAAATTTAATAAAAAAGCACAAACGTATTTTGCTTAAAGAACTATAACAACGAAACGTTTATGGTATACTATACCCCGTATGAAAATGCTGCCTGTCGGATGGAGAATGCAGGCAGCGGTCGGAAAACGGAAGCGCCGCTTTCACAAGGGGGAAAGGCCCTTCCAACGGAAGCTGGGGCTCCGTGCAAAAAGGAGGAGAATCATGAAGAAACATCTGAAAAGTACGCTGGCCATTCTTTTGGCGGTTGTGCTCATTGCGGTGGCTGTGCCGTTCGGCGCGTTCGCGCGCACGGTGGAAACAGCGCCGGTCACGTTTGGCGTGATGTCGGATACGCACTATTATCCGCGCTCACTCATGCCAGCGGATGGCGATGAGCAGGGTTGGGAGACGTTCAACGAGTTTTGCCGGGTCAAGGGCAAACAGTTCCCGCAGACCGGCGGGCTCATAGACGCAGCCCTTGCCGCGATGGCACAGGACGTGAAGGATAAAGGGCTGAAATATGTCCTCATTCCGGGCGACCTGACGAAAGATAGCGAGACAGAAGCGCACAAGGGCATTGCGGCAAAGCTTGAGCAGTTTGAAAAGGATACGGGCGCACAGGTGCTCGTCATCAACGGCAACCATGATATTAATAACTATGACGCCGCCTCTTTCACTTCCGGCAAAGAGGTGAAGGATCAGAGCCTTGTCACCTCGCCGAAGCAGTTTAAGGAGATTTATCAAAATCTTGGCTATGACCTGGCGGAAAAAGATGGCTCTCTCTATACACCGCCCAAGGGGAAAGAGGCCAACGGGCTTTCTTACGCGGTCAGCCTGGAGGGCGGCTATCGCCTGATTGCGATGGACGGCGGCAAATACAGCCCGGATAATATGGATCCCGACCACTCCGGAGGGCATGAAACGGGCGGCAATTACTCCGACGATTTTCTTGAGTGGGTGCTCGACCAGTGCGCTCAGGCCCGGGCAAAGGGCGAGACGATCATCGGCTTAACGCATTTCAGCCTGGTGCCCCACATGTGGCTGGAGGCGACGATTGCGCAGGATTTCTGCCTGGATAACTATCAGAACGTGGCAGAAGCGCTGGCGGACGCGGGCATGCACTATGTATTTACCGGCCACATGCACCAAAACGATATTGCTAAGGCGGTGTCCGACAACGGCGAAACGATCTATGATATCCAAACAAATTCCCTCTCGGGCTACCCGAATTTTTTCCGTGAGGCGCGGTTTGACAATACAAAGGGAGAAAATCAGCTTTCCCTTGAGGTTAACACCTATCCAGTAGATAGGGTGCAGAAGGTGGATACGGATCCGCACAATGCAAATCAGACGGTTGTTCTTCGCCCGGCGGATGGGAACTACCGCTATGAGCTGGATGGGGAGACCTATCCAAATTATCAGGAGTATTCCTACGCATTTTCCAACTGCAAGGGCAATTCGATCGATTTTATCACCACCATGGCGAGCGGTTTCCTTGCGAGCGGGTTGGATACAATATCGGCCGCAGGCGGGCTGATGAACCTGCTGAAAAACAACGGCATTGATCTTGAGGGAATTCTCAAGGGCTTCCTGGGCGACGGCGTGAGCATTCTCGGCTACGATATTTTCACAGTAAAAAATGTGATGGCGTTTCTGGAAGATCTCTTTGGCCAGATCGAGAACAAATACCTGAAGGATCCGCAGCAGACGATGGAGATTCTGAAAGGCTCCATTGAGAAGCTGGTCAACTTCAAGGTGGCGGATACGCCGCCGAGCGCAGATTATGCCAAACGGTATCATATCGGTGAAGGCAAAACCTATGGAACCCTGGGCGACCTTGTGCTCTGCGTAATGCACTCCTATACGGCTGGCGACGAAACCGGCGTAGCCTTCCGAAATGGCCACTATGTGGCGGCTGGCGATCAGCCGGATCAATTCGTCGCGCAGGCGTTGGAAGGCTTTGAAAACGGTGATACGGCGCAGCGGCTCATCGATGAGCTGATCGATATTTTGCTCAACGATCTAGTGCAGGGCGAGATTTTGCCGAGCTTGGAGTTCCGTATCAATGCCTTATTCCCGGATGGTTCCTTCGGCTCCCACACGGCGGACGCGCTCCAGATGTTGCTCAAGCTCGTCACGCAGGGCGACCCGAGCTACAAAAAGATCGTCGATTTCGCGTTCAAGCTTCTATCCGGGCTGAACATCATCCCCTATAATAGCATCAACGCAATTCTCGACCATTATATTGAAGAATACCTGACAGACAGCCAGATTGAATCCGTGGGCCACGAGGTTGCCTATATTGTGGATGATTTCTTTATCGACGATAATCCGGCAGAGCGGATGGACAGCACGGCGACGCTCCTTTATACTGGAAAAGTGCCGGTCGAGGCCACGGCGGAAAATTACCGCAGGCCGTCAAATATCGGCATGACCTTCGGCACGGATGCCGCGACAACGCGCAACATCAACTGGTATACCAAATGCACGGTGGACGGCGCGAAGGTGAAGCCTTACAACACGGATATCCAGATTGTTCCCTACAGTGAAAACCCGCAGTTTAGCAATCAGCTGCCCGCGGGCGTGAAGGTAAAGGCGAGCGAAGAGACCGCGAAGCTCCAGTTCCCTGGCATCGATATCGGCGTGTTTGGCCTGTTCCCGTATTATTTTGACGTAACGCGCCATATGGTAGAGATCACGGGCCTGAAGGCTGGGGAAAAATACTGCTTCCGCGTGGGCGACGCGGAGAAGGGCTGGTGGAGCGATGCAGGCGTGATTGAAACGGCTGACCGTTCCAACCAACTGACCTTCTTCCATATGAGCGACAGCCAATCCCAGAGCGAGCGTCAGTATAGCCGCTCTTGGGCGAAGGTGCTCGACACGGCATATAAAATGTATCCGGATGCGGATTTCATCATGCACACGGGAGACCATGTGGATAAGGGCGACAACGCAAACCAATGGCAGTGGCTCTTCAACACGGGCGCTGACCGCCTGATGAAAACCGTGCTCATGCCTACGGCGGGCAACCATGAGGCAAAGAGCGAATTTGCGATCGATCAGAATTTTATTCTGTCCAATGTGCCGAAGCAGGATACGTCGAGCGGCGTTTATTATTCTTTTGATTATAACAATGCGCACTTTATGGTGCTTAACACCAATAACCTCTCCGAAGAGCAGGGCCTGAGCAAGGATCAGATGGAATGGCTGAAACAGGATGCGGCGCAGAGCGACGCACAGTGGAAGATCGTGGCGCTGCACAAGGCTCCGTATTCCAACGGCTCGCACTTTGACGACGACGATGTGATCCAACTGCGCAAGGAGCTGAGCACCCTTATGCCGGAGCTTGGCATTGATGTGGTTTTGCAGGGGCATGACCATGTGTATCTGCGCACCGGCGTGATGAACAATAACGAGGTTGTCCAGACGAAAACCAAGACCGTTACCTACGGCGGGAGAAACTACACGGCGAAGCTTGACCCGACGGGCAGCATCTATGTCATCAGCGGCTGCTCCGGCGTAAAGACTTATGTGACGAAGGATCCGGCTGAGACCGACAAGCTCTTCCCGCGCGCCGAAAAGCTGGCGGATGCGAACGACCCGATCTTCTCCGCCTTCCAAATTGTTGGCGATACGCTCTATTTTGACGCATACACCGTAGGCGCGGACGGAACGAGCCGCATCGATTCCTTTGCAATCGAGAAGAAAACAGCGGATGTGCCGGATTCCAGCACGGATGTTTCAAAGCCTGATGAATCAACTACCGCGCCAGTCACAACCGATACCACCAAACCGGAGGATACGAAACAGCCGGATCAAACGCAAACGCCGGACACGGATCCGGCGGGTGATGTGACAGCGCCGACAACCACTGCGCCGGAGCATACACAGACGACGGCGCCGACCACCGCTGAGAACGCGGAGAACCCGCTGACGGGGGATGATACTTCCGCATTGCTCATTGCCGTTCCGGTAACTGCGCTCGCGGCGCTGGTGCTGGCGGAAACAATGCGGCGCAAAAAGACACGCGGCGAACAGTGAGCCTGATTTGAAGCATGGATAAAAATGGCCCGGCTTCCTGCTGAAGGGAGCCGGGCTAAATGTTTGATAACAGGGCGATCCAATAGAACTCGCTTGTTGCCGGGCAATGGCGGAAGCTGTTATTCCCCGTCGCCAAACGAAACGTCCATATCACGCGCCGTCTGAATCAGGCCGCAGGAGTCTGGCACGAATTTCAGCTTGCCCGCCACCTCCCCAAGCGGGACGGGCTTGATTTCTGCTCCCTTGACGGCGACCATAAAGCCGAATTTTTCTTCTTTCACAAGCCGCGCCGCCGCTGCGCCCAGGCGAGTGGAGAGCACGCGGTCGTAAGGGCAGGGGCTGCCGCCGCGCTGGATGTGGCCTGGCACACAGATGCGAATTTCCTGCCCGGTTTCCTTGCCTAGCTCATCCGCAAGCTCATAGGCCTTGGAGGGATAGGGGCTCTGGGCTGCCTTTGCTTTGCGCTCTTTTTTGCTCAGGGCGGCGTCCGCCACTGAGATTGCGCCCTCCGCTACGGCGATGATCGAAAAATTTTTGCCTTGCCGCTCTCTTTTCAACAGTGCTGCGGCAATTTTGTCCACAGAGTAGGGGATTTCCGGCAGCAGGATGATATCCGCGCCGCCCGCGATCCCGGCGTGCAGGGTCAGCCAGCCGACCTTGTGCCCCATGATCTCCACGACGAAGATGCGCCCGTGCGAGGTGGCGGTGGTGTGGATGCAGTCGATCACGTTGGTCGCCACATCTACCGCGCTCTGGAAGCCGAAGGTCATATCGGTGCCCCAGATATCGTTATCAATGGTTTTTGGCATAGTAACAATATGGAGCCCTTCTTCATGGAGCAGGTTCGCCGTTTTGTGCGTGCCGTTGCCGCCGAGAATGACAAGGGCGTCGAGCCTGAGCTTTTTGTAGTTTTTCTTCATGGCCTCGATTTTGTCTACGCTGCTGTCATCCGCCTTTTTGCGCATCAATTTGAACGGCTGGCGGGAGGTGCCGAGGATGGTGCCGCCACGGGTAAGGATGCCGGAAAAATCCTCCGGCTCCATCACCTTGTGATCGTCTTCAATTAAGCCGCGGTAGCCGTCGGCGAAGCCGTAAATCTCCACGTCGCCGTCAAATTCATGGTAGAGTGCTTTTGCAAGGCCGCGCAGGGCAGGGTTGAGGCCCTGGCAGTCGCCGCCGCTCGTGAGCATGCCAATTCGTTTCATCAGTTCCGCTTCCTTTCTACTGCTTTGATGGGGCGCTTTCCCCGTCCGCCTTCAAGCAAGGGAGAAAGCGCGTGTTTTCCGATTGTTCCGCCAGATAGGCTTGTTCCCGCTCCTGGGAAAGCTTTAAAAAAGCTGACTGAGAGTCCATCGGATGCTTCCCACGGCGTGGCGCCATCCGGTAGAGTGCATCCGGCCCTTGGATGCGGGAATTGACAGTATCCTCCAGCTGCATCGCAAGCACTGCTTCGAGGCGCATCCGGATTTTTGCCTCCTCCACGGGAAACAGAAGCTCCACGCGGCGGTCAAGGTTGCGGGGCATCAGATCCGCGCTGCCGAGATAGAGCAGCGGATCGCCGCCGTTTTCAAAGCGGAAGATGCGGCTATGCTCGAGAAACCGGCCGACAATGGAGCGCACGGATATATGCTCGCTGACGCCTTCCACACCTGGCACCAAGGAGCAGATGCCACGCACAATCAGGTGGATTTCCACGCCTGCCTGGGATGCTTTGTACAGCCTCTCAATGATCTCATAATCGAGCAAGGAATTCACCTTGATTAGGATGCCGGAGGGCTTGCCATCAAGTGCATTCTGCGTTTCTTTTTCGATACGTTCATAGAAAAAGGGGGCGCAGGTCGTCCGGCGCGGTGATGAATTTTTGGTATTGCGGCGGACGGGAGTAACCGGTCAGCAGGTTAAAGAGCAGGGAGGCATCAGCTCCATATTCCTCACGGCAGGTAAATAGCCCCATATCCGTATAGAGCTTTGCGGTGCTGTCATTATAGTTACCAGTGCCTAGGTGGAGGTATCGGCGGATCCCGTCTTTATCTTGGCGGACAATGAGCAGGATTTTGCAGTGCGTTTTAAGGCCTGCAAGGCCGTAGATGACGTGGCAGCCCGCCTGCTCCAGCTTTTTGGCCCAGTTGATATTGTTCTCTTCGTCAAAGCGAGCCTTAAGCTCGACCAAAACGGTAACTTGCTTGCCGTTTTCCGCCGCGCGCATCAATGCCCGCACAATGGGTGAGTTGCCGCTCACGCGGTAAAGCGTTTGCTTGATCGCCAACACGTTAGGGTCCTCGGCAGCATCGGCCAAAAATTTGATCACACAGCCGAAGCTTTCATAGGGATGGTGAACGAATCGATCACGCGCACGGATCGCGGCAAAGAGATCCTCTTCACAGCCGAAGAAATCAGCGGGAAAAGCGGGCATAACCGGCGCAAGGCGCAAGGCGGCATGGCCTTTGACCATGGATGCAAGCTTTGACCATGCCGTTAGATCGAGCGGCCCCGCGCAGGGGTAGACGTCCGCCTCCCGCACATCGAGCGCACCAATTAAAAAGCGGCGCGTTTCTTCATCGCATTTGGTATGGATTTCCAGCCGCACCGGGCGGCCGCGTTTGCGCTTTTTGATGGATTTCTGAATTTCTTGCAGCAGGTCCTCTGCCTCCTCATCGATGCTCAGATCGGCATTGCGCGTAATGCGGAACAAGGATACGGCCTTGACCTCATGCGTTTCAAGGAGTTTCGGAAGGTAGGCGATGATAACCTCCTCCAGAAGGATGAAAGATTGCTTTTTTTCGTTTGGAACCGCAATGAATCGAGGAAGGATCGATGGAACCTGGACGACGGCAAAATGCGTTTCTTTCCCCTTTTTTAGCCGTACCGCCAGATTCAACGAGCGGTTTGCAAGCAGCGGAAAAGGGCGACTCTGATCGACGGCAAGCGGAGTGAGAACCGGGAAAATCGTGTGTTCGAAATACCGCGCGATCTGTTTTTTTGTTTTGCATCCAGCTCGTTGAAATGCACGAGCAGGATATCCTGCTTGCGTAGCATGGGGAGCAGCGAATGGCGTAGGCAATTATATTGCTTTTGGCAAAGAAAGTGCGCCTGCTCGCTGATTTGACGCAGTTGCGCGGCCGGGGATTGACCAATGGGATACGGCTTTTTCACGCCCATGCGCGCCTGCTCGCGCAGGCCTGCAACACGCACCATGAAAAATTCGTCGAGGTTAGAAGCGGTAATGGAAAGGAATTTCAGGCGTTCAAGCAGCGGATTCTCCTTTTCATACGCTTCCTCCAGCACACGCTCATTAAAGGCGAGCCAGCTCAGCTCCCGGTTGGTGTAGGGGATGTGCGCGCGTTTTACCTTTTTGTTGTTTTTTCACCCATGGAGCCACCTCTTTCTGAAGCTTAAGAATAGTATATACCATCTTGCGGTAAAATAAAAACCTTATTTATTGTTATCCCTTCTTTCCGGCCGGCCATGCTTGCTCATCTGGGAAATTTCATTTATAATGAAACGAGACTGTCGAAAGGATGTGCCGCTATGAATCCGATTATCCACCAAAGGCCAGAGCCGATCTGCGAAACGCTTGCTCTGCTCTATCTTTCAGAAAACCTGGAGATCATGATTCGCCTGCTGGGGGCAATTGATAGCGAGGCTGGGGATGCGCTCGCCTTCTATCGGGAGCATGAGGGCCTGCATCGGAAATATGTGGCGGCATTCCGGGAGAAGGCCGTGCATGATGAATATTTTAACTTCTTTTTCCGTGATATGTGTGTAAACGATTATCTGATTATGATACTGCCGTTTTTAATGGATAAAAACCTGCCGTTTGATGCGGAGGAACGCTCAGAGGAGGCGTTGAGAAGGCTGCTTGAGGAAAGCTATCTTTTTATTTACAACAGCGGAGGCTACTTGGAGCGCATCAGCCAATGCGAGAGTAGCGATTTCAACGCTTATATAGAGGCGGGGATGAGTGGGGACGAGCTGCGCGCTGTGGCGGAGCGGCCGTCGCTGTATCTGACCGCGCTCGCCCGCCTGATCCGGGAAAACGTGCCTGTCATGGAGGATGCGTGGTCGCTGGTGCGGGAAGAGGCGCAAGCCTTTATCGCCTCGAGCTGGAGCTCAGCAGAGGAGTTTTTTTCAAAGGGCATTGTAGAGCGTGGGGCGAAGATTCGGCACATCTATCCACAGCTGAGCCTTTACACAACCTCCTTTTTCATTGACGACGCATATTATTATGGCATGTTTAACGTTGATGAGCGTCCAGAGGAAATAAGGAATGATGAAAAGCTATTTTTAACGGGCGCATGCAAGGCGATGAGCGACCCTACCCGCATGGAAATTCTGCTGCTGCTCAAACAACGCCCTTGTTATAATCGGGAGCTGGCGCAGGCGCTTGGGCTGACCCCCGCGACGATCATGCACCACACGGATATCCTTCTGCAAAATGGCCTGGCCGCCATGACAACGGATCGGGAGAATCAAAAACGTATCTACTTCAGCCTCGTTCCGGAAAAGCTCGAAAAAATGCGGGCAGTGTTTGTCAAGCTGTTTGATTTAAAATAATATTAGTTAACCATTAAATTATATTTGACATGTATCTTTCTATCTGCTATGATAAATGCAAAAGCAGGGAGGGAGATGCATTTTTTATGAAGCAGGAACTGCATGAGGAGAAGCGGCTTGTGGGCAAAGGGGAGATTGCCGCCTATAGCCTCGCGGGTGGTGGGCAGAACTTTTGCTATGCGCTGGTGACCGGGTATCTGATGTATTACTACATCAACGTTTTTGGCATCCATCCCCAAATCGTGAGCATCATGCTGCTTTTAGAGGGGATTTGGGATATTGTCAACAATCCGCTGGCGGGCTTTCTAATCGACCGTACGCGGACAAAATGGGGGAAGATGGTGCCCTATCTCCGCACGCTTTCTCTGCCTCTGGCAGCATGTACGGTGCTGCTGTTTTCCGGGCCGCTATTGCTCCGCGAGGCCTCTCCGACGGCGCCGTCAAAAGTGATTTTTATGTTTGTATCCTATTTCTTATGGGAACTGTGCTACACGATTACGGATGTATCCTATTGGGGGCTGTCTGCGGCGATCTCGCCGCATCCGGGGGACAGGCGGCGCGTGATGACCTCCATGAACGTAGCGATCAACGTCTGCTCCGCATTTCCCTATCTCCTGGTTCCGTTTCTGATGGATTATGCGGCGTCGCCTGGCTCCAGGCTCAGCATGTCGAATGTATTTTTTCTGTTTGGGATGATCGGCGGCGTTGTGGGAATCGGCCTGTTTTCTTTGGCAGGATTCTTTGTGAAGGAACGTGTCGAGCAATCCTCAAACCGCCCTGGCCTCCGCGAAAGTGCGGCGGAGTTGCTCCATAACTCTGCTCTGCGGTCAATTGTGCTATCCGGCTTGATCCTTTCGCTGAGCGGGATTGGATATGCCTTCATGAATTATTATTTCATCGATGTGCTGGGGTCTGCGAGCCTATCCGTTCTCTCGCAGATTCCTGCTGCGATTACGTGGCTGTTTTCCTATGCGCTCCTGCCGGTTATCAAAAAAAGGTTCAACAACCGGCAGTTCATGCTCTTGTGCCAGTGCGGCTTCGGGGCGATTTGGTTGTTTATTTATTTGATTGGCATCAAATATTATACTCGCCCGATTGTGGTTGTGCCCGCGATCATGGTTGGCCAATTCCTCTTTGGCCTGATTAGTTCGCCTTGTAATATTATCCTCAACGAGATGATGGCCGAGGCGACGGATTACTCGGAATGGCGCACGGGAAAGCGCAACGAGGGAGTTGGCTTTTCGATGAAAATTACAACGCAAAAAATTGGTAACACCGTCATCCAATCCATCAGCGCATGTTTGCTTTCAGCCATCGGCTATGTAACGCAGGAGGGCAATGCTCGTGTGCAGCAGACAGAGGTGGTGCAGAGACGGATTTTTACGATCTATACGCTGATTCCTGCGGTTGTTTACCTTTTGAGTGCGATTCCGTTTTTTACCTATGATTTGGTAGGTGAAAAAATGGGAGACGATGCTGCGGGAGCTGAAGCAGCGCCGTGCAGGCCGGATAGAACAGCCGGAAGAAGAGGATCAGGGCTGTTTTAGGGATGGGGGAATATGAAAAAATAATCCGTTTTTGCATCACGGATGGACGTAAAACAAACTCGAGCCATCGCCTTTTTTATCAGGCGATGGCTCGAGTTTTAAAATTTGATTAATTTAATAAATATGATTTGTTTTTTCATAAAATTTATGGTATTATAGAACAAACTCACCGTCGGCGCCAGGGGGTGATGCCCTCCATTCACGGTTCGTCTGGCGGATATGACATGGAAAGGGTGTGAAAAGGATTCTAACGTTTATCAAATTACGGATTTGCATTTCTACGCCGCACAATCGCTCGGCGCATGCGGCCCGGAGTGGGAGCGCAGAGCAAAATACGATCAGAAATGCGTGGCGGAGAGCGAGGCGATCATCGACTGCGCAATTTGAAAAGCTGATCGCAGACCGGGAGACGGAAATCGTCCTGATTAGCGGAGATCTTGTTTGTGATGGGGAAAAGGCAGGGCATCTGGAGCTGAAAAAGAAGCTCGACCGCTTAGCGGCAGGCGGAAAACGGGTTTTTTGTGCTCACCGCAACACACGATATCCACCCGGAGCCAAAGGGCTATTCCGCAGAAAGAGGCGAATATATCACCGACGGCCTGTCAAAGCCTGAGCTGCTGGAGCTTTACTGGGATTTTGGGCCGAGGGATGCGCTATCCGTCCATGAGGCGAGCTTTTCCTATGTATCGCGCATTGCAGAGGGCTATCGGCTCTTTGTGCTCAACGATGATGGAAACGGCTTTGAAAACAACTTTTATGGCTATAGCAACGCGCAGATGATATGGCTGCAAGAGCAGCTGCGCCTCGGCCGAGAGAGCGGAGACGTGCTGCTCGCAATGGGGCATCATCCCTTGCTGCCGCCAAGCCCGATCTATCCGGTCTTTTCCCCCGGAGAAATGCTCGCAAATGGGGAAACCGTTGCGCAGCTGCTTGCGGATTTCGGCGTGCGTTTCCTGTTCACGGGGCATACGCATATGCAGAATATCAGCTTCTATGAAAGCCCGCGGGGGAACCTCCTATTTGAAATTAACACGGCGAGCCTGATCGGTTACCCGAGCCCCATCCGCAAAATGACGCTGGACGGGCAATTGATGAAAATCGAGACGCAGCACATCGAGAATCCGGCCTTCGATATGGGTGGAAAGGCCTATCTCACATATAGCCGCGACCATTTTGAATTTATGCTGCGCGATATTTTTGATTCGCTCGCAAACGATTACGATCGGTTCTGTGAAATCTCCCCAAGCTTCAGTCTACCGCGAGAAACAGCCGAAAAACTGCGCGTACCGCTCCATGCATTGGGGAAGTTTCTCAGCCGGCTGACCTTTGAGAAGGCGGGGCGGATGCTGGGCTGTAAATCCAAAATTGCAAAAGAAATGGATTCTGTAAGGCTGTGCGATTTCCTCATCGCGGTGATCCGAAACCTCTATGGCGGTGATGAACCTTATGCGCCCGGCACGCCGGAGCATGATTCCTTTATGGCGCTTTATGGCAGGATTTCCCCGTTGCTGCACAGGCTGAAACCGGATGTGGATTTTAACTATGTGCTGGAAGGGGTTTTACACGATGCAGGTTTCCCTGACAATGATGCAGTGCTCGAAGTCCCCCGTTATATTCCGGAATAAGAGAGGAGAAGCGACCTGATGGAACGATATGTACCCAAAAAAGAATGGATGGCTTATGCGGTGGGCGCGCTCGGCCAGGGCATGGTTTATGCGATTATGAGCTCCTATATATCCGATTTTTATATGAATGTGCTCAAGCTCGCGCCGGTTTTTGTGCTCCTGCTGATGCTGCTTGCACGCGTTTGGGATGCGGTCAACGACCCGATCATGGGCTATATTGCCGACCGTGCGAAACCAAAGCGTGGAAAAATGCGCCCCTATCTACTGTATACTCCAATACCGATAGCCATTCTGACGATCCTTCTGTTTTATGCGCCCAAGCTGTCTGGAACACAGTTGATGGTATATGCGGCGGTCACCTATGTTGCCTGGGGCATGATCTACACCGCATCCGACGTGCCGTTTTGGAGTCTGCCAAATGTGATGACGCCGGATCCTGCGGAGCGCGGCGAGATCATCAGCAAGGGCAAAACGGCGAATGGCGTAGGCTCGGCTGTGCCAATCGTATTTTTTATGGCCCTCGGGTTTATCTTGCCAAAATTCAACCTCAGCGGCACGGAGCTTGAAAAGACGAAATATATGACGATTGCGCTCATTTGCGCCATCCTCGGCAACATTTTGTTTGCGCGCGTTTATTTTAAAGCTAAGGAGCATATTGTGCTCCCCAACCCGCCAAAGCGGAAGAAAGGGGAGAAAACTGCCCTCCAGCTTATCCTCGGCTGTAAACCGTTGATGCTGACCGCGATCATGGGCATTTTATCCTCGGCCCGGTATATGTATCAGGCAGGCGCGGTTCATGTGGCGCGCTACAGCTTCTATATCGGCAAGGATTTAACCGGCTTGGTTGGCGCGGAGAAGGAAGCTGCCCTTCAGGGCAACATCAGCCTGGTTTCCACCGTTTTCCAGGTGGCAAGCGCGGTGGGCATGTTTGGGGCGATGCTGCTGATGCCGGCGTTGTTTAAAAAATTCAACTATAAGCAGCTGATTATTTCTACCTCTCTTGTGGGAGCGGCCTCCAGCATGGTAATCTGGTTTTTGGGATATGAGCGCTTCTGGCTGTGTATTCCGTTTTTTGTCATTTCTTGCATCCCGTTGGGCGCGATTAATGTTTGCCTCGGCGCAATGATCGGGGACTGCCTGGATTATATGGAATGGCAAACCGGCACGCGGCTTACAGGGATGGGCTCAGCGGTGCAGAGCTTTGTGAATAAGCTCGGAAACGCTCTCAGTACAAGCTTTATTATTGTGATGTATATGATTGTTAATCTGAATGTGGCGGATATCAGCGCCAATGTAACGGCAAATCCGCTTGCCATGAGCGCCACGGTTCGGTCAGGCATGTTCAGCCTGATTTCAATTATTCCGGCGGTTTCCCTTCTGCTGTGCACGATCCCGCTGTTTTTCTATGACCTGGTCGGCGAAAAGAAGGCGCGCGTCACCAGAGAGCTTGCTGAGCAGAGAAAAGAGAAGGGCGTCGTAATCCACTAACCATTTGCATTTAAAACGAGGAACAACTTAGAAAAGGGCTGTTGCAAAATGCAAAGCATTTTGCAACAGCCCTTTTAATTCTTCTATTAGCCAAATACTTTCACCGCAATCATCGCAGCACCCAGCACCACCAGCACGATGCCCGTAATCCGGTTGAGCATTTTGGGGCTCGCCTTGTTGGCAAACAGGGCGGCCACACGCGCACCAGCCAGGGTGGCCGCGATGCAAACGCTCAATGCGAGCGGGTCGGGCATGCCGCCGATCGCCACATGGGAAAGCGCTCCGGTGAGCGCGGTAAACGTCATGATAAACACGCTGGTGCCGACCGCTGTTTTTAATTCGTACCCCAGCACACTTGTGAGAATTAACAGCAACATCATGCCGCCGCCAGCGCCGATAAACCCACAGATAAAGCCGATCAACACGCCGCAAAAAATGGATTCGACCGCCTTACGGCCGGTGCTTTTGGCGGAAAGCGCCGCCTTTGTGGTCATAACGGGCCTCACAATAAACTTAACGCCGAGCAATGTCGTCATAAAAACGGAAAAGCCGCCCATTGTGCTGTTTGGCACGAGGGAGGCGATATAACTGCCTACCAATGTGAATATTAACACGGAGCAGAGCATAATAAGGCCGTTTTTAATATCTAAATTTTTATGTTTCCCATAAGTATAGGCGGAGATCGCCGAGGCGAGCACATCGGAGGCGAGCGCGATGGCAACCGCTTCATAAGCAGGCACGTTTAAAAACGTAATCAGCATCGGCGAAATGACCGCAGCGGCAGAAAGCCCTGCCAAACCGGTGCCAACGCCGGCTCCGAGCCCGGCAATGAGATAGATAAGCAATTTAACCGCCATTTTGATAATCCTCTCTGATGTTGCGGGCCATTTTGCGGAAAGCGGCCTTTACGGTTTCCAGCTCATCTACTGGAATGCCGCGATAGATCGTGTTGAAAAAGTCCTGCTGCATCTGTTGAGCCTCTCGGACGGCCGGCATGGCCTCGGATTGCAGCTTCAAGTGGATTAAGCGGCGGTCGCGTTGATCTTGCTCACCCTTGAGATAACCCCTGCTGAAGAGGGAATCAACGGATTTGCAGACATGGGATTTCGAAAGCGCACGGTATTCGACGATATCCCGCGAGGTATCATAGGGCTGGTTGTTCGCAAGGAATAAGAGAATATCAATTTCATTTTTGGTGAGATGATATTTGTTGCTGATCTCTTTGCATCGATTTTCATAGAGGTGTTTGATCATTTTGCCGGTCTGGATGAGGCGAACGACATCCCGCATATGGGAACACTCCTTTATAGTTCACTATTAAACGGTACATTTTTAAACTATTATTGCAGATACACGGAAAAAAGTCAAGCGGATCAGACGGAAAGAGGGCAAAAAAGGACTGTTACAAAATGAAATATTTTGCAACAGTCCCGCTCATTCTGCGTATATTCATGCATGATGCAATGCGCTCTGGGATGCGTTCTCAATAGCGCCGCTTGGATTAGGGCTGATATCCCCGAAGCTGTTCGAAAACCTCTGCGCAGTCCTCGCTGTGGATGACCAGCGTGACAGGCTTCGAAAGATCCAGACTAAAAATGCCCATGATGGATTTGGCGTTTACCGTATAGCGCCCGGAAACAAGATCTGTATCGAATGGATAGCGGGAAACAAGCTCTACAAAGGCTTTAACGCGTTCAATGGAATCGAGCCGGAGGGTTATTTTATGCATGATGGTAACCATCCTTTCTTTGTAAGGAGCCTTTCAGCCAGCTCCTCATCCCTATCGGATTGCCTGTTCGTTTTCGTGATCAAATAGATAAAGCTTATTGGTATCAATTGCGAGCTGGAGATCGTCGCCGGACTGAATTTGCGCGCGCGAGGGTGTGCGTGCGGTGAGCTTTTGGCCGCCTGCCTCCAGGTGAAGATATATTTCTGATCCCATCATTTCGGCCAGCTCCACATGCGCGATGAATTTTGCATCGGCGGCGGCAAGGCCTAAAAAAGAATCTTCTGTGTGCAAATCCTCTGGGCGCAGGCCGAGAATGATTTGTTTGCCCCCATATTCCCGGAGTGGCGCGTGTGAGGATAGGGACGAGGGCACACGGATGCGGCATTCGCCGAAGTGGAGAAAGACCGCTTCGCCGTCTAGGATAACGTCCGCATTGATGAAATTCATTTGCGGAGAGCCGATAAAGCCCGCCACAAAAAGATTTTCAGGGCTGTGGTAAAGCGCCTGCGGGGTGTCTACCTGCTGGATGATACCGTCTTTCATGACGACGATGCGGTCGGCCATCGTCATTGCCTCTGTCTGATCATGCGTGACATATACAAAGGTGGTTTCCAGTTGCTTGTGTAGGCGGATGATTTCTGTGCGCATCTGGGTGCGCAGCTTTGCATCCAGGTTGGAGAGGGGCTCGTCAAGCAGAAAAACAGAGGGATTGCGCACCATGGCCCGGCCGAGTGCAACACGCTGCCGCTGGCCGCCGGAGAGGGCGCGCGGCTTGCGGTTGAGGTATTCCTCAATGCCAAGTGTTTGGGCGGCCTCATGCACTTTGCGGTCGATTTCAGCGCGCGGCGTTTTGCGCAGCATGAGCCCGAACGCCATATTTTTATAGACTGTCATATGCGGATATAATGCGTAGTTTTGAAAAACCATCGCAATGTCCCGGTCCTTCGGCGCCACATTGTTGACCTTTTTTTCACCGATGTAAAGCTCCCCCGCTGTTATCTCTTCCAGCCCGGCGATCATTCGCAGCGTGGTGGATTTGCCGCAGCCTGAGGGCCCGACGAGGATGATGAATTCCTTGTCATGGATTTCGAGATCCAAGCCCGGGATGACCGTTACCTTGTTATCATACGTTTTTACAATATTTTTCAGCGTGATGCTTGCCATGGAGCAGTCCTCCTGTCTATGATGCGTGTCGGTATTTTCCAAGGGTAGTATTGCCGCGAAATGCGCTCGGCAATCGTAAAAGCGGCTGGTCTATAAAAATTTTGTTTAAATAGCGCTTTGTCTCCACATAATAGGGATGTTCGTTGGCGTTTCTCAACGCTGAAAATCATGACAAATGGAGGATTTTTTGACATGAAGAAGATGAAAAAGTGGATGGCAGTGTTTTTGACCTGCCTGATGCTCGTCCCGACCCTCGCGGCCTGCAAACGGGAAGAGGCTCCGGAGGGCAACACAGGAAACAGCAATGCGGCCGGCAATGTCAATACGAATCTGAAGGGCACGGTTGATATCTTCCAATTTAAGGTGGAGATTAACGACGCGCTCAAAGCGGCAACGGAAACCTATATGAAAACGCACCCAAATGTGAAAATTAACCTAGAAACCGTGGGCGGCGGCTCAGATTATGGCGCAGCCCTCCGCACGAAGATGCAAAATGCGGATCAGCCTGAGATTTACAACGTCGGCGGACCGCAGGATGTGAAAGACTGGATTTCTAACCTGGAGGATTTAAGCGGCGAAGGCTGGACGAAACATGTGGTCGAGGGCCTGCTCGACGATGTGACGCAGGATGGCAAGGTTTACGGTATGCCCTATGCGATTGAGGGCTACGGCTTCGTTTATAATAAGGATATCTTTGAGGCGGCGGGAATTGACGCATCGAAACTCAAGACCTATGACGAAATCGACAAGGCTTTTGGAGAGCTCAAGAGCAAAATTGATAAGGGCGAGCTCAAGGATAAATTCCCGGCACTGGAAGCCGTGCTGGAGTTCCCGGTCAAGGAGAAATGGGTCACCGGCCTTCACACCGGAAACATTGCTCTTGGACAGGAGTTTGACAGCAACAAACAGGCGTATGAGTCCAAAACACTGGATTTTAAATATGCCTCCCAGCTCAAGGATTTGATTGATTTACAGGTGAAGTACACCAAGCACGCCAACAACCCGGCGGCGCTCAACGCAGTGGATTATTCAATGTCCGTCGGCGGAGGTTTGGCAATTGGACGTGTTGCGGCTGTGCAGCAGGGCAACTGGATCTATCCGGAGGTCAAGGAGGTTGACCAGAAGCTGGCGGATCGCCTTGGCATGATTCCAATTCCGCTCAAGGGCGTCAGCGAGGGAAATATTCCGGTTGGCGTGCCGATGTACTGGTGCGTCAACAGCAAATCGTCTGATGCGGATAAAGCCTGCGCAAAAGATTTCCTCAACTGGCTCTATCAGTCGGAAGAGGGGAAAAAGATCGTCGTGGAGGAATTCAACTTCATTCCCGCTTATACGAATTATGGCGATATCAAGCCGAAGGATCCGCTGGGCGCTACGGTGAACGAGTATGCAAACGCGGGCAAAACAGCGCCCTGGGTCTTTATGGGCGAACCCACAGGCTGGGGTGAAAACACACTGGGAGCTTCGATTCAAAGCTATGTGTCAAAAAAGACAACTTGGGATAAGCTGATCAGCGATGCAAAAGCAAAATGGGCATCTGACCGCAAGTAATGGCTGCGGTAAGGCGAGCCGCAGCGCCTTGGGCGGGGAAAGCCCGCCTGAGGCGCATGCCGTTACATCCCGCCGCTGCAATCGGTGAATTCCGCCGATTCGTGCGGCGAATCCCGCCGCATTAGGCGGCGAGAGGAGGAACCTTGTGTGAAAAAATCAAAATTGGGCTATTGGTGCTTCCTGCTGCCGTCACTGCTGGCGTTTCTCATCGTCGAGCTCATTCCGGCGGCAACAGGGCTCGGTTATTCCCTAACGGACTGGAACGGCATTTCCGGAGACGTTAATTTTGTCGGCCTTAAAAATTATCTGGAGGTTTTCCGCAGCGATCCGCAGTTCTGGCGGGCATTCGGGTTCACGGCGGTCTTTGCTGTGTGCGCCGTTATCAGCGTTAACCTAGTGGGGTTCTGCCTCGCGCTTCTAGTGACCTCCAAAATTAAGGGAACAACGCTCATGCGCGGCGTGTTTTTTTTGCCGAATCTAATCGGCGGCATCCTGCTGGGCTTTACCTGGCAGTTTATCTTTGTGCAGGCCTTCGAGGCGCTTGGCAAAGCGACGGGGATCGCCTGGCTGCAAGGGTGGTTGTCGGATACGGCAACCTCCTTTGTCGGCCTGCTGATCGTGGTGACCTGGCAGCTTTCCGGCTATATGATGGTCATTTATATTGCACAGCTTCAAAACATCCCGGATAATCTTTTGGAGGCGGCGGAGATTGACGGCGCGAATAGCTGGCAGAAGCTCAGGAGCATAACCCTGCCGCTTGTTGCTCCCGCATTCACCGTGGGGCTTTTTCTCTCGCTATCCAATTGCTTTAAACTTTATGACCAAAACCTGGCGCTGACCAATGGCGGACCCTTCGACTCCACAGAAATGATTGCGCTCAATATCTACAATACGGCTTTTCGATATAACGATCTGGGCCTTGCGCAGGCGAAAGCAGTTATTTTCCTTGTCATCGTGGCGGCAATTGGGCTGACGCAGCTTTATTTCAGCAAACGGAAAGAGGTGGAGATGTAATGACGGCAAAAAGAATCGGCCGGGGGCTTCTCACAGCTCTTGGGCTTGTGTTAGCGGCTTTTTTTATCTCTCCGATCCTGATACTGATCGTCAATTCCTTTAAATTCTCTGAAGGATATCTATCTTGATGTGCTCGCCCTGCCGAACCGGGAGACCTTTACGGCAAGCAATTACCCGCAAGCCTACGAAAAATCTGGATTTTTTCACTTCGTTCGGCAATTCGCTTGCCATTACGGTGAGCGCAATCGTGCTGCTCTTGATTTTTTGCTCCATGGCGGCATGGGTGCTTGCACGTTATAAACAAAGATGAGTTCGTTTATTTTCTTGCTCTATGCGGCTGCAACGCTAATCCCCTTTCAATGCGTCATGCTACCGCTGATCCGCTTTATGGATGGGCTGAATTTGATGAACCGCCCCGGTTTGGTTTTTATGTATCTGGGTTTTGGATCGAGCCTCTCTATCATTCTGCTGCACGGTTTTATCAAAATGTGCCAGTGGAGCTAGAGGAAGCGGCCCGCATCGACGGCTGCAACATGGTGCAAACCTTTTTCCTGATCGTTTTTCCGCTCTTGAAAACAATTCTCATCACTGTGGCGATTCTCAATGCAATGTGGCTCTGGAACGATTTTCTTCTGCCTCAGCTTGTCATCAATAAGCCGGGCTGGCAGACGCTGCCGCTGAAAACCTTTTTGTTCTTCGGTCAGTTTTCCAAGCGATGGGATCTCGCTACGGCGGGGCTGCTCATGTGTATGGCGCCGATCGTACTGTTTTATCTTTTCTGCCAGAAATATATTATCAAAGGCGTGACGGAAGGCGCAGTCAAGGGATGAATAGGAGGCGCCGCATTGAATCTATACCATTTGATTTATGAAAGCACGGCTGGACAGCCCGCCCGGCGCGAGCCCCGTACAGTAGTCGGGCGGATCCTGCGGGTTGTTTGGCGGGAAGGCTTGACGCTGATGCAACTCAACCTGCTCTTTCTGTGCGCTTGCTTGCCGGTGCTGACCATAGGCCCGGCGCTGGGAGCACTTGCCGCAGTGATGGGAAGGCTCGTGCGGGATGAACCGGTTTTGCTTTGGCGTGATTATTGGGGGGTCGTTCCGCAAAAATCGTTCCCGGCCCTGCTTTTGGTCGGGGCTGATTGTAGGGGGCGGCGGGGCCGGATTAGGCGCTGCTGCGGCTGCGGCGATTCTCTTGTTGCCGGAAAGTGTCTGGCGATATGCCTTGGTGTGTGGGGCATGCGCAGTGTGGCTGATCCTGTGCGGCGCGGCAGTCTATCTCTTTGCGCTTCAGGGGGAAGGGGAAAGCGCGGCTTGGCGCAGAGCCTGGTTGCTTTCGCTTTGTTTTCCACAGCGTGCCTTGCCGTGTGCGCTGGGCGTTACAGCCACCCTGTTGGCGGGGATTTTTTGGCGCCGTATTCTGTGCCGGTGGTCTTGCTGTTTCTCTGTTCCGGGGCGGCGCTTTCGGTGCGCTGCGTGCTGGAGAAGGATTTGCAGAAGGCTGAAAAGGTAAAATTCCCTTCTGAATGATTGACATGCCCTGTTGATTTGTTTATAATAAATCTGGTCAATAGGGGAGTAGTCGGCATCGCGGCGGCAAAGGTTGCGGTGCGGTTAAATCAACATCGTGGAGTACCCGGCTGCGCGTACTTCTGGTTTAGCATGAAATGACGAGACCTGTGTTTCGGGAGTTGAGGAACACAGGTCTCGTTTTTTAAATAACACTCCAAAAATACAGGGGGAATGTAACAAATGAGCTTCCTTTGGGAAGGGCTGCTTGCGATTACCTGGCAGCAGGTCGTGATGTACATTGTGGGAGGCGTTCTGATCTATCTTGCCATCTGCAAGGATTTTGAGCCTGCACTGCTGATGCCTATGGGCTTTGGCGCGATTCTGGTTAATCTGCCGTTCAGTGGCGTGCTCGATCAGACGATGCAGGGCGTAGGAGAAACGCATGGTATTATCCAGTGGTTGTTCAATGTAGGAATTGAAACATCCGAAGCGTTACCAATCCTGCTGTTTATCGGCATCGGCGCAATGATTGATTTTGGCCCGCTGCTTTCCAATCCGAAAATGTTCCTCTTCGGCGCGGCAGCGCAGTTCGGCATTTTCTTTGCCATTGCTGCGGCTACGCTTCTGGGCTTTGACTTAAAGGATGCCGCCTCCATCGGTATCATCGGTGCGGCGGACGGCCCTACCTCCATCCTTGTTTCTCAGGTGCTCGGTTCCAAATACGTCGGTGCGATCGCTGTGGCGGCTTATTCCTACATGGCGCTGGTGCCCATTATTCAGCCCGTCGTCATCAAGGCGATCACCACAAAGAAGGAACGCCTCATTCGGATGCCGCACGTTAAGGGCGAAAATCGATTTCCAAGCGTACGCGCATCCTGTTCCCCATCCTAGTGACGCTCATCGCGGGCCTGGTGGCCCCCATGTCCGTGTCTCTGGTCGGCTTTTTGATGTTCGGCAACCTTCTGCGTGAGTGCGGTGTGCTCAAGCGCCTGTCTGAAACAGCGCAGAATGAGTTTGCTAATATTATCACCTTGTTGCTCGGCATTACAATTTCCTTCAGCATGCGCGCAGAACAGTTTGTTACGCTCAATACGCTGATGATTATTATTCTCGGCCTGTTTGCCTTTGTGTTCGATACCTTCGGCGGCGTTATGTTTGCAAAAATTCCTCAATCTCTTCACGAAGAATAAAGTGAATCCAATGATCGGCGCGGCGGGTATTTCCGCTTTCCCGATGGCGGCGCGCGTGGTGCAGAAGATGGGCCTCGCGGAGGATAAGGAAACCATCTGCTTATGGAGGCGGTCGGTGCGAACGTATCCGGCCAGATCGCATCCGTCGTGGCAGGCGGCGTAATCCTAGGCTTCTTTAAATAAGGGCAGGAAAGGAGAATAACGATGGCTGAATTCATGCTTTTATCGATCCCGTGGGCGGATCGGATGAATAATTTTATGACCTCGCTCGGCTTCATGGGCAAAGGGATGGGCGGTATTCTTGCTGTGATCCTGCTGATCACCCTCCTTGTGGTTCTGATTATGAAAGTGGAGCCGATGATCGCTCAAAAGGAGGAGGCACGCAGGGCAAAGAAGCTGGAAAAGCGTGCGCAGAAGGGAACCTCCGGGCAGTAAAAGAGATAGAACGAAGCAATCATTCATTCGCCCGCCGCCGGAGCAAAAGAGGACTCCGGCGGCGGACTTTTTTGCATTTTTACACGCTTTTGTGTATACTCGGTATCAGATGTGTAAGAAAGGGTGACGGATGATGGATGCCTGCCGCATTTTGGTTGTGGAGGATGACTCCGATATCAATGCGCTGCTCTGCCGGATTCTATCCGGCGCAGGCTACCGGGTGGACAGTGCATTTTCCGGCACGGAGGCGCAGCTGCGCCTGCAAATGGAAGAGTATGATCTTCTGCTCTTGGATTTAATGCTTCCCGGCCTTGCGGGGGAGGAGCTGATTGCCTGGCTGCGTGCGGAAAAGATGATGCCGGTGATCGTGCTGTCCGCCAAAGCGGGGCTCGATGCGCGCGTAAACGCGCTGCGGCTCGGTGCAGATGATTTTATCCAGAAGCCTTTTGAAAATGAAGAGGTGCTCGCCCGGGTGGAGGCGCAGCTCAGGCGGTGCAGGCTGTTTTCGCCTGCGCAGCAGTCTCACCGGCTGCATATCGGGCGGCTAATGTTGGATTCTGAAACGATGGAAGCGCAGGCAAACGGACGGAAGCTCGCGCTTACCGCGCGGGAGTTTGCCATTCTGGAGCTGATGATGCGTTATCCACGCCGTGTTTTCACGCGGGAGAACCTGTATGAGCAGATTTGGGGCGAGCCGTATTATGGGGAGGATAACACGGTAAACGTGCACATCTCCAACCTCCGTGCCAAGCTCCATAAGGCAGACCCGAAAGGGGAATATATCAAAACCGTTTGGGGGATTGGCTTTAAAATGGCGCAGGAGGATTGACGTAGCTCGCCCGCAATAGGGGCGGCAGAAGAACAGCTTTGATCTTTAAACTTTCTTTAAGCTTTTTTATGCCTTTCTTGTTTTGAGGGCGGTATGCTTTGTTTAGCCCCTGAGAGATGGGGCGCTTAGAATCAGGAAAGGTGATGAAGGAATATGGCGCAAACTTTATTGGCAACCCGCCAGATCACAAAGCGCTATGGCTCCTCGGTGGCGGTGGATGGGGTTAGCCTTACGCTGCAAGAGGGGCAGATTTATGGCCTGGTTGGCCAAAACGGCGCGGGTAAAACGACCCTGATGCGGATGATGACCGGCCAGACGCTCCCCTCCTCCGGGGAATTGGAGCTGTTTGGTGAAACCTCGCCCCAGGGGATTGACCGCATGCGCGCAAATCTGGGAGCAGTGGTGGAAACGCCGAGCTTCTTTCCATTCTTTACGGCGCGGGAGAACTTAGAATACTACCGCCGCCAGCGCGGCATAGTGGGCAGGGGCTGCATTGACGATGCGCTCCGGCAGGTGGAGCTGGGCGATACGGGCAGCAAAAAATTTAAGGATTTTTCGCTCGGCATGAAGCAGCGGTTGGGGCTTGCGCTCGCGCTGCTGAACCGTCCCGCAATGCTGCTGCTTGACGAGCCGATCAACGGCCTTGATCCGATGGGGATCGCGCATTTTCGCACCCTCATTCAAAAGCTGTGCGAGGAGAACGGGGTAACGGTGCTTATCTCCAGCCATATATTGAGCGAGCTAGAAAGCTTTGCAACGTGCTATGGCTTTATCCACCGTGGCAAGCTCATTGAACAGATTTCTGAAAAGCTGCTGCGCGAGCGCTGCCGGGAGTGCCTGGAGCTCCTCGTGGACAGCACGGAAAAGGCCGCCGTTTCCATCGAACGAGAGCTTGGCTGCACAAATTATGAGATTTTACCAGGCGGCAAAATGCGGCTCTACGAGTATCTCGATGCGCCGGCAAAAGTGACGCATGTGCTGGCCTCCAACGGGGTGGAAATCTCCGGTGTCAACAACCAGGGGTCGAATCTGGAGGAATATTTCCTCTCGTTGATTGGAGAGGAGGGCGGGCAAGATGCTTAACTATATCAGCAGCGAGCTTTATAAAACCTTCCGCCGGAAATATACGAAAATTGCGCTGGTAGTTATCGCGTTGCTTTGCATTGCGGGCAACGCATTGGTTCGCCTGACTTTTTCGATGGCGGGTACGCTGAATTCCGCCTATCCTTTTTATCTCGGCATTATGCTTATGCCAATGTGTTTTGCGCTTTTAACCATCGTAGTAGATGCAGTTTTTTCTGATGAATATAAGTATGGCACGTTGAAAAACACCATTTCGTTCGGCATCAGCCGTGCAGAGATTTATTTTGGCAAGCTGATTGTGGAGATCATCCTGATGCTGGTTACCATTGCGCTGGTGCTGGTGGTTTATACAGCAAGCGGGCTGTTTTTTTCACAGATCGGCGCACATGGGGAGATCGAATGGCAGGCGGTACGCCTCTTCCTGGAGAAAACCGTGCTTTCCCTGCCACTGTGGCTCGGTATGCTCGGCATGCTAAATCTTTTGGCGTTCGCCTTCCGCAGCAATACGCTTTTCGGATTTGGCGCAATGCTGCTGTTTTCCTTCCCTGGGCCGGTGCTCGGCCTGATGAGAGGCGTGGTGCCTGAGCTCAGCACGTTTTATAAGCTGACGATCACCAGGCAGTTTGAGCAGCTCACCGGCGGCGCGGGATTTATGCTGGGCGGCCCTGGGCCGGCGGCGCGCCCCGTGGAGCCGGAGCTCATTCCCTGGTGTCTTCTGGTGGGGCTGGCCTGGTTCATAGGCTCCTCTATCGCCGGATACCTGCTCTTCAGGCGCAGGGAGATTAAATAAAATGGAGAAGAGGGCGGTCATTTATGATGCTGGTGACAATCTTATTCGGAGCGCTGGCGGCATTGTTTGCCGCCCTGTTCTTTTTGCAGCGCGCCAATCTCCGCCGGGCGTGCAGAGAGCTTAGGCAGATTAATCAGGAGGGTGGAACCCGCCGCCTGCATCTCTCCTCCCCGGATGGAGAGATGGAAGCCCTTTTTGAGGAGATCAACCGGGCGCTTGACCGGCGGCAAAGTGAAGAAATCCAGCATATGCTTGCGGAGAAAGAATTGCGCCGCCAAATCGCCAATATCTCCCACGATCTGCGCACGCCGCTCACTTCGATTATCGGCTACCTACAGCTTGCGCAGGCTGATGGGACATCTACAGAGGAACGCACGCATGCGCTGGAGGTGATCGGCGCGCGCACACGCTCTTTGCAAATGCTCATCAGCGGCTTTTATGATCTCTCTCGGCTAGATGCAAATGAATACAGCCTCAATTTGCAGCAGGTGGATTTGGGCAGGTCCCTCTGTGCACAGCTCGCCTCTTTTTATGATGATTTTACCCGCAAAAATCTCGTGATGCATGTGGATGTGCCGCAGCACTTGCCACTCGTGCTTGCGGATGAAGACGCCGCACAGCGTATCTTTGTAAATCTTCTTCAAAATGTGCTGCGGTATGCGGAGAGCGAGGTGTGGGTTGCAGTGTGCGCAGGCGCAGGCACAACCATAACGACCGTATTTACCAATGACACCAGCTTGGTTTCCCAAGAGGATGTGCCGCATGTTTTTGAACGATTCTATACCGGGGATCAAACGCGCAGTGGGCACAATACGGGAATTGGCCTTGCAATCGTGAAGAGGCTTGCAGAACAGATGGGCTGTGAAGTATCGGCTTCGCTGGCTGGGAACCGGTTTTCAATTTCTGTTTCATGGAAGACGATTTAAAGGATGCTTTTGCAGCGGAAAACCCGCCACAGCGCATCGGATTCGGTGCGCTGTGGCGGGTTGTTGGCGCGCCTTTTGGGAATTTGATAAAATATCTATCCAAATCATCTGGAATCATGTATAATAATCCCAAATAGCACGGCGCAGGTATATATCTGCGAGGCAATGAATTTTGTTTGAGAGGAGCATGATGAAACCGATGAACGTGAAGGAACTGGTGGAAAGGATGACGCTGGAGGAAAAAATTGAGATGTGCTCTGGTGTGGATTTTTGGCATCTCAAAGGCATTGAACGGCTGGGGATTCCCTCCATCATGGTCAGCGACGGCCCTCACGGCCTGCGCAAGCAGGCGGATAAGGCCGATAACCTTGGCATCAACGATTCGATTCAGGCGGTGTGTTTCCCAACGGCTGCCGGCACGGCGAGTTCTTTTAACCGAGCGCTCCTGCGCAGCCTTGGCGAAACGCTCGGGGAGGAATGCCAGGCGGAGCATGTGGCGATTCTGCTGGGCCCGGCTGTGAATATCAAGCGCTCGCCTCTTTGCGGCCGAAATTTCGAATATTTTTCAGAGGATCCCTATCTGGCGGGCGAGATGGCGGCAAGCTATATCAGCGGTGTGCAGAGCAAGCATGTCGGCACGAGCATCAAGCATTTCGCCGTGAATAACCAGGAGCGCAGGCGTATGACCGTTTCCGCTGTGACAGACGAGCGGACTCTGCGCGAAATCTATTTTCCCGCCTTTGAGGCGGCAGTGAAACAGGCGCAGCCATGGACAGTAATGTGCTCCTATAACCGCATCAACGGCGTTTATTCCTCAGAGAACGAGTGGCTGCTCGATCAGGTGCTGCGCAGGGATTGGGGCTTCCAGGGCTTTGTCATGACGGACTGGGGCGCGGCGAATGACCGTGTTGAGGGCATCAAGGCTGGGCTGGAGCTGGAAATGCCCTCGAGCGGCGGAGTCAACAGCGCGCGCATTCGCAAGGGCGTTCAGGAGGGGCGCATCAGCGAGGAAACGCTGGATCGTGCGGTGGAGCGCATCCTAGAGATTGTGTTCCACTATGCGGAAAATCGGGATGAAACGGCCGTGTTTGACCGGGCTGCGGATCATGAAAAGGCACATCAGGCGCGCTGGAAACGATGGTGCTGCTCAAAAACGAGGGCGCGCTGCCGCTTCGGAAGGATCAAAAAATAGCCTTTATTGGTGAATTTGCGGAGCATCCGCGCTATCAGGGCGGCGGCAGCTCGCACATCAATGCCTACCATGTGGACGGTGCCTTGGAGGCGGTGCAGGGCAAAGCGGACGTTATCTATGCCAAAGGCTTCGACACAGAGGGAGATCAGCTTGATGAAACGCTGCTGCGCGAGGCGGTTGCCGCCGCAAAGACGGCTCAGGTGGCGGTGATTTTTGCCGGCCTGCCAGACTCCTTTGAATCGGAGGGGTTCGACCGTAAGCATCTGAATCTTCCGCGTTGCCAAAACCGTGTGATCGAGGCGGTCAGCAAGGCGCAGCCGAATACGGTGGTCGTATTGCACAACGGCTCCCCGGTGCTAATGCCTTGGATTGGCAATGTAAACGCCGTGCTGGAATCTTATCTCGGCGGCGAGGCGGTTGGACAGGCGCAGATTGACCTGCTCTTTGGAGAGGCCAATCCCTGCGCGAAGCTAGCGGAAACCTTCCCGCTTTCGCTTGCCGATACGCCGTGCGCAAACTATTTCCCCGGCGGCCCTCTGACAGTGGAATACAGGGAGAGTATTTATGTAGGCTACCGCTATTATGATAAGGCGGAAAAACAGGTGCTGTTCCCCTTTGGGCACGGCTTATCCTATACGCAGTTTGCATACAGCGGCTTAAAGCTCGACAAAACCCGATTCAAGGCAGAAAACGGCCTAACGCTCACCTTCCGCGTGCGCAATACCGGCGAGCGGGATGGGGCGGAGGTTGCGCAGGTTTATGTGGCAGATGTGGAGAGCTCTGTTTTCAAAGCGCCAAAAGAGCTCAAGGGTTTTGAAAAGGTATTTCTCAAAGCGGGCGAGGAAAAGACAGTGGAAATCCATCTGGATGAACGGGCCTTTTCGTATTACGATACGCAAGCAAAGGCTTGGCGCGTGGAAAGCGGGAAATATCAGATTCTCGTGGGCTCTTCTAGCAGGGATATTCGCCTGACGGGCAGCGCGCAGGTGCTTGGAACCCCTGCGCCCAAGGGGGAACCGGAGGCAAAGAGGTTGCTGCCAACCTATTATGACGGGCGTTTCAACCGCGTTCCGGATGCTGAATTTGAGGCCTTGCTTGGCCATCCGATCCCCCGTTCCTGGCGCGACCCATCTAAGCCCTTTACCCGGGACAACACGATTGACGATGCAAAGAACACGCGTTGGGGCCGCAAAATCATGAAGCTGATTCGTAAATTTGTTAAAATGGACGGCATCTCAACGGACGAAATGGCAGTGGCGATGATCGCGGAAATGCCCATTCATAACCTTGCAACGATGTCACAGGGTGCGGTAAGCGAAGAGATGGAAGAAGCGATCGTGATGCTTTTTAACAATCAGAAGCCTGCCAAGGCGTTTGGTCTCCTGATCTCCGGCGCAGTGAATGCGCTGAAAAAAGTGAAACAGCTGCTATAACGAAGCTGCGAAAAGCGGCTGTTGAGATACTTGATCCATAGAGGCAGAGAGGGAAAAGCGCGGCCTTAGGCGGGGGCGCAGGTCATATCCACGCTCTAAAGTTTGTTTTCTAGGAGTTCAAGCGGATTTTTTGAAGGATCTCTTGCGAAAGGTAAGGCGTTTCGCAAGAGGTCCTTTTATACTGCCCTGCTTTTCCGCCTGCCGTAAAAGAATCCCCCGGCAATGATCAGCAGGCATCCGCCCGCATAAAACAGATGTGCCCCGCTTTGCAGGCCGCCCCAGAGTACAATCCCCGCGCCTGCCAGAGCAAGCGCAGGGATCGCCACGCCGTGCCAAAAACCAATGATTTCGCCTTGATTCCAAAGGCGGATTACCTGAACGTATAACACAGCGTAGAGCAGATAACCCATTACAATCGGAATTTCTGAAACATCCGCGTTGGGTAGCCAGGCATATCGTTCACTGAGATAATTGAGCGCAGCCCAAACACAGCTTGCTGTGTAGGCGGGTAAAGCGCGCAAAAATGCCCGCGGCTCAGCAAAGATGCGGGATAGAGGCAGAAGCCCGCGTTTTGCAAGCGCGTGGGGCAGCCGGAGATAGCCCAAAATTACGCCATTGAGCGTGCCTGCCACCGCGATCAGGATAAAGAGCAGCATTACCTTTGCACCAAATGGCCCCAACAGGCGGCCTGCTAAAAAAAGCGACATGCCGGTCGCCCATGGTACGTACAGCTTCGGGGCCCAGCAGGCTTGATACGCCGAGAAAATAGAGGATATATATGCCGGTGACAAACACAGGTGCAACCAGCAGCGCCCTGGGCATGTTTCGCCGCGCATCCTTTACTTCATGAGAGATGGCGGTGGCGATGACCCATCCATCGTAGGCAAACGCAATTGGCCCGATGGCGGAAATCCATCCTGCCGCGGCAGGCGATTTGGCAGAAAGGCCGATGGTTTCCCCCGGATTTCCGAAAAACAAACCGCAAACAGCGATAAGCAGGAGCGGGAGGAGCTTGAGTGCGGTGGCCGCGTTTTGCAAGATCCCACCCAGCCTTGCGGAACAGATATTCCAAAAAAAGCAGAGCGTGAAAAAAAAGGAAACCCCCACCAGGCACTGCGTTTCCAATGTGTCCGGAATGGAAAACAGGCTGCAAAAATAGTGACCAGCCGCGCGGGATACAGCGGCGACAAGCGTTGGAAAATAAAAAAACACCTGAAACCATCCAACGCCGCCCGTGAAGCCCGGCCCGACAAATTCAGCTGCGTAGGCAATAAGCCCGCCCGGCTGTGCGGTGCGCGCCGCGAGTTGCCCAATGCTCAGCCCTCCAAAGATGATTCCGACCGCTCCCAGCAAAAAAACAAGGATGCCAAGCGGTACGTTGCCCCCTGTGGCTATTAAAATATTATCGCTTTTGAAGAAAATGCCTGATCCGATGCAAATGCCGACGATCATGGCAATTGCGGTGGGTAGGCGATAGGTTGGACTGGATTCGGTCATAGGCTTCCTCTTTTCAAAACGGCAGGCGCTTTCTGTTTTTATTTAGGCTGTCCAGAAAATTATATAAAATGAAAGCGATTTCACAACAGGCTCTTATTTGCAAAAGCAAAAAGAGAGCGCGCTTCAAAAGGCGTTTTCCTTTTAAAGCGCGCTGTTTGGTCAGGTTTTGAAGATGGAAAAGAGGGGGAAGCCGTTAGAAATCGAGGCGGCCCAGTTCCTCACCGCTGGAGAGGGAAAAAGCGCAGATTCGGCTGTTGGATAGCGTATAAAGCGTGTCCCCGATATAGGTGCCTCGGCGGATGGAGCTGTCTAACCCATTGCTGTCCACCGCGAGCCGCTCCTGCTTCGTATAGTTGCGCAGTGTGTGCAAAAGGCTGATTTGCCTGCCTTGCAGGGAGAATACACAGTAGGTTTCATCAAAATAGGAGCGAAAATCCTTGCCGATTTCCTCCCGGGCGATCGGGAAGGCAACCGCATTCTCTTCCGGCAGGAAAAGGATGCTTTTATATTCCGAAGGGGCGTCGGTAAACGTGCCGTTTGGCAAGATAAGGCTGTCAACCTCCTGCGGCTTCTCCGGGTGGCTTACATCGAAGAGGGAAAGCTTTACGCCACGTGTCGTACCGTTTTCATCTGCATCCTGCCCGATGCCGAGGAGAAGATTTTCGCCAACTGGATGCAGATAGCTTGAGAAGCCGGGGATTTTCAGTTCGCCGAGGATTTTTGGCGAACTGGTATCGGAAAGGTCGAGCACAAAGAGCGGATCAGTCTGCCGGAAAGTGACAACATAACCCTTTGTGCCGAGGAAACGCACGGCATAGATTTCTTCCCCAGGTGCAATATTGGTAAGAGCTGAAAGCGTTTTCAGGGAGGAATCCAGGATGGTAACCCGGCTGCTGGTGCTGCCGTTTACCGTTTCCGTGGTGGCAATGCGCAGCGCTCCGCCATAGCTGTCGAGAGAAAATTGGTTGAGCACATGGCCGCGTACTCGGCCGGAAACGCTTTTACCAAGGCCCTCCTGTGAGAAGGGGAAGCCAAAAATCGTGGTGTATTCCACATCGTCGTCATATACTGTGGAGGCGGTATAGAGCGCCTGCGTGCTGCAATACACCTCGTTCCCGCTGCCAAGCACGGCTTGGCGGGAAACTGTCTTTTTCGCATCAGCGGTATCCAGCGCGCTGACGACCAGATAGTTGGGCGTTTTTGCGTCCGGAAGGATTTGAATATCCGCCGCGTTGAGCTTTTTGGCGCCGCCCTCCCCCTCGGAGGTGGTAGGAATATAGTCTATGAATGTGCCATTTTCATCTTGCGTTACGGTATACTGCGTGATTAGATAGAGTGTGCTGCCAATCATGCGGGTGGAGAGGATGCCGCCGTCCTGCGTGTAGGTGCGCTCAAGTTTTGGCGCGGAACGGTCGCCGATGTTATAAATCAGGATGCGGGCGTCCCCTTGGTAGACAGGCATCCTGAGCCCGCATATCGCTGCGTTATAGACTGTGGAGCCGGAGGGGGTCGTCAGGCGGCATATGGCGATCAGGCGATTGCCCTGCACATAGAGCTCAGAAACCGTAACCTCTTTGTTGGACTCTTGGGGAATGGAAATTTGAGAGAGCACCTTCATGGAGCCGGCAGGACGGGGCGCGATGATTTGGATCGTTTTGCCCAGAGCCGGCACAAAATAGAGGGTGGAACCGTCATTTTTCAGGATATCTGCTTCCTCCACGCCAGCAGTCTGTATATTGGTTTTACCATAGCCGGTATCTGCCTCGTTTACCGTGGCGCTGTTATTCGTTGCTTGCCCGGCCAGGGCGTTATCCTTTGGAACGTCGTTCATGGTGGGCTTCATGGTGGGAGATTCAGCGGGGGCTTTCATAGCTTCCTCTCTGCCTGCAATAGATTCATCAGCTGGATGGGCGGAGAGATCTTTGAAGTATGATTCTATTTTGGAATAATCTTGCAACACTTCTGTCAAAGGCGCGGAATCCCCCGTTTGGCGGTTGACCACTTCGAGATAGGGTAGCCCCTTCCACAAGGCGATTGCACCGATCACGATTGCTAGCGCCGCCGCAGCGGCGGCGACATGGCGCAGGGTCAGGCCACGCCGTTTTGCAGGCTGTGGCGTTTGCAGCCGAAGCCGACTACTGATTTGGGTGGGGGAAAGGGAGGGGGGAGTGAATTGATTTGATCCAAAGGCCTGAGCGCTTCCAAAAGCGGTTCGGTTTGGCCATTTCGCTTTTTTTTCATCATGAGGACTCCTTTTCTGCGGTCAGGCGAAGCTTCGCAAGGGAACGAGAGAGTTTTGAACGAACGGTACCGGGCGGGCAGGAGAGGGCTTTGGCAATTTCATGGCTTTTGTAACCGCCGATGATAGAGAGCAAAACGATGCTGCGCTCTTCATCACTGAGCGCATAGATGGCCTCCCGCAGCTCCATGGCGAGCATAAGCTCCTCAGAGCATTCGCTTTCACCCAAGCGGCGCGCTTCTTCGAGCGGGGTGGTAAGCCGCCTCTCTTTGACCGCCGCAATGTGGTGCTTGCAGGTGTTGGAAAGGATGGAAAAAAGCCAGGCCTTGAAGGATGAGACACTGCGCAGGGCGCCAATCCCCTGGAAGGCGGCGCAGACAGCATCCTGGACTGCGTCCTCCGCCTCCTCGCGGGAGCCGAGATAGTAGTAGGCAAAACGGTAAAGATCCTGTGCATATTGGGCATATAGCTGCCCGAAGGCATCCGCACTCCCGGCCTTTGCCTGCTCCACCAATCGATTTTCCGGTTTTGCCATGAAACGTTTCCCCCTTTACCGTCCCTCGGTATAATAGTGTTTGATAGCAGCACAATTGTTGCATGGCCTGCAAAAAAAATGCTGTGGCAGGTGGACAGGAGAAACCGCTTGCGGACCATGGATGTGGCCTGCAAGCAGCTGACTCTGCGTATCTAAAAACTTCTTATGCGCCAACCGCTGTTTTACCAAACAAAAAGAGGAGCCCGAAGGCTCCTCTCCCCGTCGTTTGAAATACCTAGCAATTTATGCCTCGTGAGGCGCTCCTACCGGGCAGGTGCCGGCGCAGGCGCCGCAATCGATGCAGGTATCCGCGTCGATGACATACTTGCCGTCGCCTTCAGAGATTGCGGAAACAGGGCAATCCGCTTCGCAGGCGCCGCAGGAAATGCATTCGTCAGAAATTACATATGCCATGGATGATGTACCTCCTTCTTTGTTCAGAACCGGGGCGGAAAGGCAGCGGAAAATAAGGCCGCAACGCTTTCGCCAAGGTGGTTCCTTGTCTTTCCCATTGTAACATAAAGGACGAAAAAAGCAAGAGCTTGCCACATTTTTTCAGGGCCTCGCCGCCGAAAAAAGGAGAAGAAAAAAGGCTCTTTCATGCGTGCCGGCCGGAGAAAGTTTCTTACGTTTGGAAAACTCGGATATATTTACGAAAAGGCATTTATTTTACATCCAAAATTGTTTATAATAGCAATAAGAGTTTTGCAAGCAATTTGAGAGGAGCGATCGAACGTGAGAAACCATGAAGTAACCCAAAGGCATCAGCTCTTGGATCTAAACGGCCGGCTAATGGAACCGGGCTGGTCAAAGGATTTGGTGCAAGTATACGACAGGAGGGCGATCAAAGCGCCGAAATTTCGCATTAAGGAGTGGGATTATTATCTAGTGCTCAGTGATCAGTTCGCCTGTGCATTTACGCTGTCGGACGATGGCTATATCGGCTTGCAGTCTGTTTCCCTGCTTGATTTTACCAAACCGTGGGAGCATACGGAAACCATTCTGAATGCCTTCCCCATGGGGAAGATGAAAATGCCTTCTACTTCAGCAAAAGGAAATGTGGTATACCGGGATAAGCGGTTGGCAATGGAATTTATCAAAACGGACGGGCAGCGCCGTATCCGCTGTGACTTCAAAAATCTTCTGCGACGGCAAGCCCTTCTCCTGCGATATTACGCTGGAGCAGCCGCCGATGGATACCATGGTGATCGCCACGCCGTGGAAGGAAAAGGATACGGCGTTTTATTACAATCAGAAGATCAACTGCATGCGGGCAAGCGGCAGGGCGGTATTTGATGGAAAGGAATACGTCTTTCATCCGGAAACGGATTTCGGCACGCTCGACTGGGGGCGCGGCGTATGGACGTATGACAACCGCTGGTATTGGGGCTCCGGCAATGGGGTTGTAAATGGCAAACCCTTCGGCTTTAATATCGGCTATGGCTTTGGCGATACGAGCGCCGCGAGCGAAAACATGCTCTTTTACGACGGTGTGTGCCATAAGCTTGACGACATTACCTTCCACATTGATAAGAGAGACTATATGAAACCGTGGACGTTTACCTCCACAGATGGGCGTTTTGAAATGGATTTTGTGCCGGTGCTCGACCGCGCTGCAAAAATTGATGTGAAATTGATCGTTACCGACCAGCATCAGGTGTTTGGGCGGATGTCCGGCAAGGCGGTGCTCGATGACGGCACTGTTTTGGAAATTAAGGATTTGATGTGTTTCGCAGAGGATGTACATAATAAGTATTAACAGAAAGGTACTGCGAACGGGAAGCCATCCGGAAGGATTTCCGATTGAGCCAGCCATTCCGTGGTAGCCGCTCGTGCTTGGGGAAGAGGACGGGCGGCTTTTCAAGGCGTGCATAAAGCGTGCAGCACATTTTTACCGGAAGTTTCTTTGTGCAGTTTGCAGGTAACCGGTGGCGAGAATCAGAAGCAGCGCGGCGAGGATCATGGTGTCAGTCATATCGTATCGATTTATCCTTTCAGACTGCCACGGCCTGACACGGACCGTGATGCCTGCCGCGGCTGTTAGGCGGTGCAGCGATATTTCCAGACGGCTTATCGTATCGTATAATAGAATTACAAGAATGTAGATAATTATCGAATAAAAGAGAAAAGGATCATTTAGCGGAGAAAAATGCGGCATCCAGAAGGGCGTAGCGCTCCAAAACCTCAAAGTTTAGGTTTACGCGGGCGGAACCATGGACAGGGTAAGTTGTTTTTAGAGGGCCTATTCTGCCTTCTCGCAGCAACTCCGCGATGGTAAAGGGCAATGCCCCCTTTTTTCTCCCTGTTTTGGCCCCCTGCTGTAGAAACATACGACTACATCAGAGGGGGCTTGCCGATTCTTTTTCTAATCACCAAGAATGGCCCGATTAATCCAACAGCTTATAGGTTTGATAGCCATCCTCGCTGAAATAGACAAACAAATGCTTTTCCACTTCTTTGCCACCTTGAAATTGGGCGTGGACGGTAATGGTAGCTGAACCGAAATCTGCATAGGAGAACGGGCCGCTCTCATAGAATTTGCGGTAATCTTCCGTGGATGGCTCCCAATTGATTCCCGCGCTTTCCTGCGGGCGCAGAACGGTAATCGATTGGCCGGAGGATTGCGGCAGCGGGTCTTTCTCCCATCCCGCGCGCAGAGCACTGAGGACGGCGCGGCCAGAGTCAGTCTGCAAAACGGATAAGCTGGCGCCATCTAGGCTGATTGCTGCGCCGTCAAAATATCGGTCTCGCAAGAATTGATAGCTCTCGTCCTTTAAAATCTGCTCGAAATAGGCGGAGTTACCTTGTTGCGCATGTGCAAAAGCTTCCTGAAAAGGGACTTTTTCCGGCAGGAAAATATAGGACATATAGCGGGAGGCAGAGGGTTCCTCCCCTGCGTTGGCCGTTTCCTTTAGCAACGTGGAATAGGTTTCCGGGCAGTAGACGAGGCGGCCGTTATCACAGGAGATGGTATAGGATTGGAGGCTCTCCCCACGGATGCCGAGTGCGCTGCGCTGCTGTTTGAGCGTGGATGAGTCGGCGGGTATGACGCTGGTATCTTCATCAAGCCAGCTTCCCCACATGGGCATCTGAAACTCAATATTGGGCTCCAATTCGGTGGCGCTCTCTGGCACAGCTGTGTTGCCGGCGGCAAAGAGGCGGAGCTCTGCGCTCTCAATGATCTGGGGCTGGCGCTCATGAGGCTTCCCCCAAAAATAATAGAGCGTTCCGCAGGCAACCAATAGCACTGTAGCCAGCACTGCGGCAAGGGCCCGCTTGCCGCCAATATGGCGGGGCGCCGATGCGGGCGCCTCAGTGAGAATGGTATTCAGTATATTTTTTCGGTCAGGTAGATGCTGATTCATCGCCTGACGGAATAAATCTCTTCGCTTCATGCAGCGCCTCATCCTCCTGCCATTGGAATGTTTCTTTTAATTGCTTAAGCGTGCGGTACAGACGGCTTTTGACCGTGTTTTCATTGAGATGGAGAGCCTGTGCAATCTCACGAAGGCCCAGATCCTGCGAAAAATAGAGGATAAAAATGCGGAAGGTCAACGGATCGCCATGGGAGAGGAACGCCCAAATTTCATCGCAGAGGACTTGGTCATCTGGATCCGACTCCACATCCAGCAGCTCGCGTTCGATGGCTTCGAAGGATTCCTCCTCATCGTGCGGAGAAAAAACGGGAAGGCAGTTTCTCAGCATGCTGGCTGCGCCATAATGATGATAAAGCTCATTACGGGCGATGCGCATGACATAATGCTGTGGATCACGCACGGGTTCTCCTGACCGGCGCAGACGCTGATAAAGGGCCAGGTAGGTGTTTTGCACCAGATCGCCAATGTCCGACGGGGCTGCACAGCGGCAGATGATATAGCGCAGCACGGAATCATAGGTTTCTTCATACAGCTTTGTAAATGCGGCATCCAGCGATTCTTGTTTCAACTTCCTCACCCTTTTCCCCCTGCGGACGGGCCGCTTTACAATGGCTCTCTATTCTAGTAGAGTGGTGCAAGGGGCAAAAAGTTGCCCCTTGTTTTATGTTTTGTTTCTGAGCTGTGATTCCACGGATTGAAACGAACGCTTTTTGGAAGCGCATTTTCAGCAGTCTATCCGCCAATTATATTGCTACAGTACTTATACGGCTTTGTATTCCGAGTTATGCAAAAAAATCCATGCGCCAATATAGAAGGGGGGTACTGTTGCAAAATATTTCATTTTGCAACAGTCCTCCTAAAAAACATTTGAAAGCACGCTTTTTCCATTTCTGCGCATCCTTCTGCATAATGCAACGCGCCCCCACGCATAAACCGCTTGCGGGCTATGCAAAAGGGTTCGGATTTCACGTTAAAAAACAAACTGCAATTTTTTCAGCCTTTTGCGGAACCTTTCTATTCTATATGCTGGTCTCTGCGGAAAATCTGTTTTTGTTTTTTAGGTGCAACCCCCGTGTTCCAATATACTGTTTACCCCTGGTTTTCGCTCCTAATCACGGTTTTGAAGCCTGTAAAACAAGCGCTTCCGCCTCCTGAATACCCAGCCCAACCTCACTGGGGTGATGGGCGTCTGATGCGGTTTGAATGCGTACGCCGATGCGCTTCATTTCTTGCAGCAGGGGCGGTTCCATTCCTAGCCGCGCTCCATGCCTGCGGAAAATTCCACTGTTTTGCTCGGCATACATCCCGCTTTGCGCTAATGCAGCAGCCAGCCGCTTATAATAAGGCTCCAGCGAACAGGAGGGGAGATGGCCAAAAAGCTTGAGGCTGTCTGGATGGGCGAGGCCATCAAACACGCCGCAGGAGGCCAGTTGAATGCTCAGCTCAAAAAAGCGGCGGTACAATTCGTCGATCTCTATGCCCTTCCATAGCTCCGGCTTGTGATCGAAGGCAAACGCATCAATAAAATGGATACTGCCAACCAAAAAATCTAGCCCTAAATTTTTCGTACGGCTTTCCACAAAAGCTTCGCAGCCGGGGAAATAGCAAACTTCTAGTCCGAATTGAATTGGCAGTGGCCACTGTGCCCGGCGAACTTCATTGGCGAGGTGCAGAAATTCATCCAGATCGCGCTTTCCACCCTTGCGGTCCAACCATGCGTCAATAAAATCATTTTGCATGCAAACCGGCTTGTACATGGGTAAAAATTCTGGGAAGAGGTAACTGTGCTCCAGCAGGTGGATTTCCGAAAGGCCTCTTTGAAGAGCATAGCCAACATATTTTTTCACCCAGGCGAGGGTATAGGGCCCGGTTTCCAGATGAATGTGGCAATCAAGCATAGCGGAATTCTCTCCTCAGGGCATTTTCTCCGGCGGGATCAACTGCGCGCCGCCTGAAGCAATTCTTCATAGATTTTTTCTTTTTTCACACGGCCGGCGGCGGAGAGGGAGAGATGGTCAAAGTGCAAAAATTCCTCCGCCAGCGTACGCACTTCTTCCAACGTGACCGCGCGCACGCGCTCCATAATTTCATCCGCGCTTTTCACTTCGTTATAAAGCAGCTCGCCGCGGCCCATCTGGGCGGCGCGGGACTGTGTTGACTCCATATTCATAATGAGCCCTGAGAGATATTGCTCCTTGGCACGGGCAAGTTCTCGCTGCGTGAGCGACGCGGCAAAACCGTCGATAATACGGAAAACCTCCCGCAGCGCCTTTTTTTGCATTGCGCGGCGAAAGCGCCATATCAACGCCGAGGATTCCCGCCTCGAGGTAGGAGGCGGAGAAGGATTCGATTTCATAGACGAGCCCCAGCTCTTCCCGAATGCGCTGATACAACCGGGAGGAGGAAGAGGTGCCGAGCACCGACATGAGCAGGCGCATGGCAAAACGACGGTCATCCTGCGCGCCGATTCCGGGCATCGCAAGCGCGAGCTGCGTTTGTTCAAAATCCTTTTTACGAAGCGTCAGGCACTTACGGTATTGTGCGGGGCTGGCCTGCACCGGATTGCCGCTATTGGTCATAGGGCCAAAAAATTTTTCACACAGCCGCACGATCTCTTCCCGGTCAAAACGTCCACACACAGCGGCCACCATACGCTCCGGCGTATAATAGCGGCGCATATGCGCGCGAAGGTCATCCACTGTTAGGGAGGAGACGGTTTTTCGCTCTCCCAAGATGTTGGAGCCGAGCATATCCCCTTGCCAAACACCGGCATAGAGATTATCCGCGCAAAGATCCTCCGGGCTATCTTCATACATATGTAGCTCTTCGAGGATGACACCACGCTCTGTTTGCAAATCTTTCTCCAAAAGGGCGGGTTGTGTGAGCATATCGCAGAGGATATCAAAGGCGGTGCCGACATGCCGGTCGAGTGCCCGTGCATAAAAGCAGGTGTATTCTTTTGTGGTGTAGGCGTTAAGCGCGCCGCCGATTTCATCCATCTGCTCAGCAATGGCTAAAGCAGACCGGCGGGCTGTGCCCTTAAAAAGCATATGCTCAATAAAATGGGAAACGCCTGCGGTTTGCGGCGTTTCATAGCGGGAACCGCTCCCGACCCAAATGCCCATGGTGGCGCTTCGCGCCCAATCGACGGGTTCCAGGATTATGCGAAAGCCGTTTGGCAAAGTAATTTTTTCCATATCAATCTACCATACCTTTCTGGATCGCCCAATATCAAAGCAGACCCGGCCAGGTGCAGAGTTGCAGAGCAGATTCTGAAATCTTCCGTTATGCACAGGTTTGCAGTTGGATTTTGGCCCTCTAAATTTGAAAGACAACTCTTTCATGGAATATGCCGATCAGGGCAGATTCCCTTTCGTTATGAATTGGGGACAGGTTGCCTTTTGTTACGAGGCAAGGCAAGAAACAAAACAAGGCTAACCGCAAGCACATAGAAGCAGGGGGTACGCACCGTTGCATGAGAGCAGTCAGCTAATGGCTATTACTTTATATTATACATAATTTCGAACAAAAATCAAGTTGTCAGCCCTGCTGGTAACAGTCGAATTGACGAAACTTTCCAATCGATATGGGCGCTATATAAAATTGTTATCAATTTGTTTTCAATTGAAAAGCAATTATGCTTTGCTTTTTTCATACAAATCTGATACACTAATAGCCGTTATTTGAAAGAAACAGGAAGGGAGGTTTTTATGCTGAAAAGCACAAATAAGCATGTGGGCATTTTTTCTTTTATTGGAAATAATATTTTGATGTTTATTTTTACATTGGCGTTTGGTGCACTGATTACCTCGCGCGGAATTGATCTGTCGGCCGTAACGCCGGCGAAGATTTTTTTCTCCGCAATGTACATAGGCCTGGTGTTTGTCGTATCCAGTGTGTGCGGTTATCACAATAATCGCGGCGGGCTGATTGCGCTGCTGCTGGTGTCGCTGTATCCAATCGTCGGAACGATTGGCTCCACGATGGCGGCGCAGGCGGGTGTGAGCTTGTCCGGGGCGGCAGTGCCGTTTTATTTTGTGTTCCTCCTAGGAAGCACGCCTTTAATGCCGGTGATGGCGGCGGCCAACCTGACACGCCTGTATGGGGTTGAATTGCTGGCGGTGTTTATTGCGCAAAGCATTTTAATTGTGGCGGTATGGTTTGCAGCAAGGGCATGGCGCAGGATGAAAAAAAAGTTAGGTATTGATGAAAAGGCCGATAATGCAGTTAAGGTTTCATGAAGAATTTCGTTGCCGCCGGTAGGAATACCGGCGGATTTTTTTGTTGGCGGCAAGTGATTTAAGCGGGCCGGGTGATGCATCACCCGGCCCGCTTTGTTGCAGGCGTCGCTTTACGCGCCCTGTTCAGATGGGTGGTCGAACTGGCTGTTGTAAAGCTTCGCATAAAATCCGCCCTTTGCCATCAGGCTATCGTGCGTGCCCTGCTCCACAATGTCGCCACCCTGCATGCAGAGGATGAGATCCGCATCGCGGATGGTGGAGAGCCGGTGCGCAATGATGAAGCTTGTGCGCCCTTCCATCAGGTGGTCCATCGCCTTTTGAATGAGCAGCTCTGTACGGGTATCGACGGAGCTGGTGGCCTCGTCAAGGATCAGCACTTTCGGGTTGGAGAGGATGGCGCGCGCGATGGTTAGAAGCTGCTTTTGGCCTTGTGAGACGTTGCTCGCCTCCTCATTGAGTACCATGTCATAGCCGCCGGGCAGCGTTTTGACAAAATGATGGACTTGAGCCGCTTTCGCAGCCGCAATGACTTCTTCATCGGTTGCGTTGAGGTTGCCGTATCGGATGTTATCTTTAATCGTGCCGTTATAGAGCCACGTATCCTGTAGCACCATGCCGAATATGGAGCGCAGCTCGTTGCGTGTAAAATTGCGGATATCATATCCGTCAATGAGGATCGCACCTTCATTGACATCGTAGAAACGCATGAGGAGCTTCACCATCGTTGTTTTACCGGCGCCTGTCGGGCCGACAATGGCCACCTTCTGGCCGGGCTGGATATTGGCGCTGAAGTCATGGATGATGATCTTATCCGGCGAATAGCCGAATTTGACATGGGCAAACTGGACGCTGCCCTGGATGTGAACGAGGCTGTCGGTATCCGGCGTATCGTCATCCGGGTTAATGTGCACTACCGCTTGCTCCTCGCTTTCCTCCGGCTCCGCGAGGAATTCAAATACGCGCTCGGCCGCCGCTGCCGTTTGCTGCAAAACGTTGCTGGAGTTGGCAAGTTGGTTGATCGGCATGGTGAACTGCCGAACATATTGCATAAACGCTTGAATATCGCCTACGGTCATCGCACCGTGCGCCGCACGCCATGCGCCGAGAATGCAGACGGCGACCCAGCCGAGATTGCCGATAAAATTCATCACAGGCATCATGATGCCGGATAAAAACTGTGATTTCCAGGCGGATGCGTATAGGGTGCCGTTGTATTCATCGAAGGTCTTTACGGCAGCCTCTTCGCCGTTGAAGGCTTTCATTACGGTGTGACCGCCATATATTTCCTCCACATGCCCGTTCACATGGCCTAAATAGGCCTGCTGTTGCGCAAAGTATTTTTGAGAGCGCTTGACAATTTTCAGGATGAAAAGGAAGGAGAGCGGAAGAATGCAGAGCGCTACAAGCGTGAGCTGCCAGCTAATGGAGAGCATCATGATGAGGATACCGAGGAAGGTGGCGGCGGAGGTGATGATTTGCGTGACGCTCTGGTTGAGCGATTGGCTCAGGGTATCGATATCATTGGTTACGCGGGAGAGCACTTCGCCGTGGGTGATGCGGTCAAAATAGCTGAGGGGCATACGGTTAATCTTCTGCACAATATCGTTGCGCAGGTTATAAGTGACTTCCATCGTGATGCCGGTCATGATCCAGCCCTGCCCATAGGAGAAAAGCAGGCTCGTCAAATACAGAATCAGCAGCGTCAGCAAAATGTTCGCAATCGCGCCGAAATCGATGCCGGCGCCCGCACCGGTGATCTTGCCCATAATGCCGTTGAAGAGCTCTGTGGTCGCATTGCCGAGCACCTTTGGACCCACGATAGTAAAGATGGTGGAGGCAACGGCAAAGAGCATCACAAGGAGCAGGCGGAATTTATAGCGGCTGAGATAGTGAAGCAGCTGCTTCATTGTGCCCTTGAAATCTTTCACTTTCGGTTTGCCATGCGCTGCGGCGGCTGGGCCGTGTCTCATTCCAATTCCTCCTTTGACAACTGGGATTGCGCGATCTCGCGGTAGGTCGGACAGGTTTCAAGAAGTTCCCGATGCGTCCCCTTGCCGGCAATGCGCCCTTCATCGAGCACGATAATCTGCTGCGCATTCATAATGGTGCTCACGCGCTGCGCGACGATCAGCACGGTGGAGTCGCCGGTGTGCTCCTGTAATGCGCGGCGCAGAGCGGCGTCCGTTTTGAAATCAAGGGCGGAGAAGCTGTCGTCAAAAATATAGACCGGCGCTTTTTTTGCAAGCGCCCGTGCGATGGAAAGGCGCTGCTTCTGCCCGCCGGAAACATTGCCGCCGCCCTGCGCAATGGGCGTTTTCATCCCCTCCGGCTTTTCCTGTATAAATTCTTGCGCCTGGGCAATAGCGGCGGCCAGGGCAAGGTCGTCTTCGCTTGCGTCCGGCGCGCCGTAGCGGAGATTAGAATCAATATCACCGGAGAAGAGAACGCCCTTCTGCGGCACATAGCCGATTTTTGCCCGCAGCTCGTGCTGCGGAATTTTGCGCACATCCACGCCGTCGAATAGGATTTCACCCTGCGTAACGTCATAAAAACGGGGGATCAGGTTAATCAGCGTTGATTTTCCGGAGCCGGTGGAGCCGATAAATGCGGTTGTTTCGCCTGGCTTCGCCGTGAAGGAGATATTACTAATCACATCTTCATCCGCATTTTCATAGCGGAAGCAAACGTTGCGGAATTCGATTTCCCCACGCGGATTTTTTCCAAGGGAAACGGGATGCTCTGCATCGCGCACGGAGGGCTCAGTGGCGAGCACTTCGTTGACGCGGTTAACGGATACCGCCGCGCGCGGCATAAGGATGAAGGTCATACAGATCATCAAAAATGCCATGATAATTTGCATCGCATACTGCATAAAGGCCATCATATCGCCTACCTGCATGGTGGCCTGTTCGATCTGATGCCCGCCGATCCAGACGATCACGAGACTCATCACATTCATTAAAAACATCATTGCAGGCATCATAAAAGCGGTTACGCGGTTAACGAAGCGATAGTTGCGGGTCAGGTTGCGGTTGGCGACCTCGAAACGATCCTCTTCATAGGACTGCGTGCCGAAGGCGCGGATTACCATCATGCCGCTCAGGTGCTCGCGCACGACAAGATTCAAGCGGTCAACCAGTTTCTGGACAAGCTTAAATTTTGGCATGACAATCGAATAGATCACGGCGATAAAGCCGACCAGGATCAGCACGCATACTGCGATAATCCAGCTCATGGAAGTGCTTTTCGATAAGGCCATCACCACGCCGCCCACGCCGATGATCGGTGCATACAGAAGCGTGCGCGGCACCATGACGAAAAGGAACTGGATTTGCGTGATATCATTTGTCGTCCGTGTGATGAGAGAGGCGGTTGAGAATTGGTCAAACTCCCCATTGGAGAACGAGGCGACCTTCTGAAACACATCGTGGCGCATATCGCGGCAAATGCCTGCGGCGAAACGCGCTGAGCAGAAGGTGACGCCGATGACGCAAAGCACCATACCGAGCGTCATAAGCAGCATTTTAAGCCCTGTGACGAGGATATAATTGCGCTCAATACGATCCGTGTTGACGCCAAGCTCCCGATAGAGCTGCTTTGTCATCACAATACCCATCTGTGAACCGATGGAACTGTCAGTCTTTGCGGCGGCCTGCTGTGCCTGTTCGAGCACCTGTGTTGGCATGGCCTTGATGAGCGCTTCCATCGCATAGAGCTTTGACAGATCGGTATCCGACAGGTCGGTCTGATCGGTGGAAATCGTCTGGCCGCTCGCCTTGGCCTGCGCTTGCATCAGGCTCATCAGGGTAGACATGCCGCGGCCATAGGCTGCGGCCGCGGCGGAGGGGTCTTCTGCGGAGAGGACGGCAATCGCCTCTGTTTTTAGCAGGGGATATGTCTCTATATACTGCTGCGCCTCCTGCGTGCCGGGCTGTATGGTTTTGTAGCTCGATTCCATCTGCGCTTTGTCCCCTGTGGTCATCAACGATTCAAAAAAATCGAGCCCTTTGCGGCTGATGGCCTTTGGCGCTTGCTCAGAGATACCACCCTGCTGAATCCCGACATTGACAATATCGGACATCAGATTCGGCAGATTCAGATCGCATGCCGCCTGCACAAAGAGCAAAACAACACAGATCAGAATGGGAAGCACATAGGGCTTTGCATAGTGCAAAAGCTTTTTCATTCGATCACCCTTTCCTTACAGCGCGCCCACGCGCACTGCCTCCGGGTTTTCTCCGGATAATAGTTAACATGATTAATTGATATTATAGTAGCTAAAATGGAACTGTCAAGATCAAAAGATGCAATCGTGGATTCTTTTACAAACCGTTCATAATAGAGCCATCCTTTTCATACAAAATCCATTTATTTTTATGCTTGACAAGTTGGGGACAAAAGGATAGACTAAAATTAATTAACTAACGCAATTAATTTTGGCACTGGGGGCGTTCTGCATGGATGGAATGGAATATCAGTTGATTGAAGCGGTGTTTGAAGCGAAGCACAGCCTGCATCGGGTAATCCATTTTGCCAAGGTTCCCCGCGGCACGTTCGCGGCGCTGTTTTTGATCGATCAGATGAATCGGGAGCCGCAGCAGGAGCGGGCCATGCCGGGCGTGACGGTATCCATGCTCAGCGATCGGCTTCACAATTCCCGCCCGGCGGTCACACGGCTGATTAATGATCTGGAAGAGCAGGGCTATGTTGTCAAACTCACTGCAAAGCAGGATAGGCGCTTTGTTTACCTAATGCTGACGCAGGAAGGGCAGGCGGTTCTTTGCCAGGCAAAGCATGCTTTTTTCACCGCGGTTCATGAAATTGTGCAGATGCTTGGGCAGGAGGATTCCCGCGAGCTTCTGCGGCTTTTGCGGCGGATCGCACAGTTGCAGCCGCAGAGCGGGGATACGCAACCCGCACCTGAAGAAATGGGTGCGGTGGAATAAGCTTGATAGGAATGCCGGCAAAAAAGAGCCGTTGCAAAATGCTTTTCATTTTGCAACGGCTTTCTTGATAAAATTCTAGTTACTCCAGCTCTTTCAGAGCCGGCTCCTCTTCCTTCGGCACACGGACCTGCGCATCCTTCACAATTCGAACCTCCTTGCGATGGATGGAAACCGGGGCGGCGTCCGGCCGCTTATGAAGGCGGATCTTGAGCATCCCGGTCAACAGATTGGCATCGATCACAACACCGCGGCCCTCTTTGGTATCCACAATCGCGCCATTTTTGGGCGTAACACGCAGAAGGTGCTCATATGCATTTTGCTCATATTTCAGGCAGCACATCAGCCGGCCGCAGGTGCCGCTGATCTTGACCGGGTTGAGGGAAATTCCCTGCTCCTTCGCCATTTTGATGGAGACGGATTGAAAATCGCCTAAAAAGGTGCTGCAACAAAACGGACGGCCACAGATGCCTAAGCCCCCTAGCAGCTTTGATTCATCGCGCACGCCAATCTGCCTGAGCTCGATGCGCGTGCGGAAAACGCTGGCGAGATCCTTGACCAGTTCGCGGAAATCAACGCGCCCATCCGCTGTAAAGTAAAACATGATTTTGCTTCGGTCGAAGGTGTATTCCACTTCGACGAGCTTCATCTCCAGCTTATGCGCTGCGATTTTTTGCAGGCAAATTTGAAATGCATCTTTTTCTTTAGCGCGGTTTTCCGCCACAATTTTTAAATCTTCGGGCGTGGCGGTGCGAATGATCATTTTCAGGGGCTTTACGATCTGATCCTCCGGCACCTCGCGGTTTTCCATTGCCACCTCGCCGCATTCAATGCCACGCGCCGTTTCCACAATTACAGATTCCCCCTTGGAAAAGGGCTTGTCATCCGGGTCGAAGTAATATACCTTTCCAGCGCCTTTAAAACGGACGCCTACAATTTCGGCCATATATTTATAATTCCTCCGTTACAAAAATCTATCGTTATTTCCCAGCGGCGCGCCTGAGCGTACTGCACAGCCGCGTGATGAGCAAATTTTGATTGGCGTTACGCAGCAAGCTGTGGTTTAAGCTGCTGATTGTGTCGATCACGGCTAAAAGCCTTTCCTGCGTGAGCGCCCCTGCGAGGTAAGCTGCCGTTTCATCCGTCGGCTCCATTCCGCAGCTGATGCGCGCCGCCTCTCGGAAGATCAGCATCATGCGCGCAAGGCACAAGGCAGTCAGCTCTTTATCCTTTTCAAGCTTTCCGGTCAGGGAGAGTAGTGGGAATTCAGCAGCAGCGGCAACCGCCCGCGCCATCTGGTCAGAAAGGTCGTTTGCCTTCTGCTCCTTTTTGCCTGCGGCGGCCGTGAGCTCCTGCGCGGGCGAATCCAGTGTAAACGTAGTCACCCGCGATAGGATGGTGGGCAGCATTTTTGTTTTGGAATCACAGGCCAGAAGAAAAACTGCATAGGCGGGCGGTTCCTCCAACACCTTTAGCAAGGCGTTCTGCGCCTGCGGGGACATCGACTGTGCGTTAAGCAGCAGATAGGCCTTATAGGAGGCCTCGTTGGGCAGGATAAACACATCCTCCCGCACCTCCCGCACTGTTTCGATGTGAAAAGAGCGGGCTGCTTCGCCGCCTTCCGCCTCGAAAATATCCGGGTGCGCCTGGGCAGCAGCCTTTTGGCAGGCGGCGCATTTGCCGCATGGATGCTCGCCGGACGAAGTGCATACCAACGCCTGCGCGATCAAACGAACCAGGGTTTTGCGCTCCTGCGCTGAACCGCCCTCAATAAGGACGGCATGCGGGAACCGGCCCGCCTCCAAAAGCTGTGCAATCTGCTTGCAAGCCTGCGGGCTTGCGCGAAAAGAACCAAACTTCATAGCGCTCCCTTGCTTTACAGCTTATAAAACTGCGCCACATCCAGCACAAAAACCGTTGCACCGCCGACCGTGATTTCGACGGGGGCGGACATGAGCGGCTCATTGATGTAGGTGGAGGCAGGTTGGACGAGCTGCGTGCGCTTGCGGCTAAAGCGGCCGATGAGATCGATCAGCTCGGAAACGCGCTCATCCTCCACGCCGATCAGGAGCGTGACGTTCCCCGCCCGCAGGAAGCCGCCGGATGTGGAAAGCTTGGTGGCGCTGAATTCCGCGCGGGTAATCTCAGAGAGCACGGCGTGACTGTCATCATTATTGACAATTGCAACGACCAATTTCATAATAAAGCCATCCTTTCACGAAATCGCTGGGATGTGAATGATTAGGTTGAACTGTGGCCCAATAGCCCACTTACATTATAATGCACCGCGCACTATTTTACAACTTCAATCTCTAAAATACCAGATTGCGCCAGCAGATCTGCGCATTCCGGGGTGATGCGTTCACCTGGCATGATGGCCGGAATTGCGGGCGGGCATGGGCATGCGGTTTGAGCGGCAATTCGGCCTTGCGCCATGCATAGCGGGAGCCGCACCTTCGGAGAAAGGAGCGCTTCGCGGGGCGATGCAGCAATAGGCGGCGGGGCGGGCAGCAAAGAGGAGGGGGAAAAGGGCTCGCCCACGGGCATCGTTGTCAGCGCCGCCCGCAGTTGGGCAAAATCTTTCTCGGTATTGAAGGGAGAGAGCAGCAGGATCAGGAAGGCCTCATCCGCATATTCCACCTCGATCCCCGCACTGCGCAGGTGCAGGGCGGCCTGCTTCCCGCTGACGCCCGCGTGCGCGGTATTCCAGACGAGATGGAGCGGGTCGCACAGCCCTTCCGGTGGAAGGAAGCCGAGTGTTTGGGCATAAGCGTTGAGTTCGTTTGCCTGGGCTGCTGTTTTGGCATAGGCTGCTTTCCCCTCTTCCTCCAGCCACGCGCGGCACAGGTCGAGCGAAAGCAGGATGGGGAAGGAAGGGCTTGTGGAACCGAACAGTGCCATTGCAGCCCGCACCTGGGGCAGATAGCGGCCGCTCCCAATCTGAAAATAAGCGCCGCCCGTAAGCACGGGCAGTGTTTTGTGCGCAGAGTCGGCGCACATCGCAGCCCCTTGGGAAAGCGGATGGAGTTTGCGGTCGAGGAAGAAGAGATGCGCGCCGTGCGCGTTATCTACAATCACGGGCACATTGTATTGTTGTGCCGCGGCGCAAATGGCGTTTAAGTCGCTCATCACGCCGTAATAATCCGGCGTAGTGAGGTAAACAGCCTTTGCGTCCGGGTGTTTTTGCAACGCTTTTGCCACATCGTCCGCCTGGATTCTCCCGGCAAGGCCAGGCCCGGCGTCTTGCCGGGGCCAAACCCATATGGGCGTAATGCCCAGCAGTGCCATCGCATGAACCGCGCTGCGGTGAACAGTGCGGCCCATGACGACCGTTCCCCCCAGTGGAGCGGCAAGGCGTAGCATAGCCTGGATACAAAGCGTGCATCCGCCTGCGGAAAAAAATGTGCCTGCCGTGCCAAAGGCTTTTGCCGCCGCCTGTTCTGCCAACAGGGTGGGGCCTTCCGCGTCAAAAAGGCTACCAGTGGAGGGGAGCTCTGTCACATCGAATATGGGCAGCTTTCCCAACGGGGCAAGGCAGCCCGCCCGGCCCTTGTGCCCAGGCATATGGAGGCTGACCTGTTCTGTTTGCCGGTGCCGCATCAATGCCTCATAAAGCGGGGCGCAAGCGCTCATCTGGGATCCCCACTTTCTGCTAAGGATTCGGATTGAGACCTTCCATTCAGGGGAGCGGAGAGTAGTTTCAGATTTCGCTCAATCACCTTCCTGCCGCGCCACGCATAGGCCATGCCCTCGAGCGGGCCATTTTCGACAGCTGAGGCATGAAAGGTATGGGCGAACTCCGTCAGGGGCCGAATGGCCGCTTGTGCGTTCATCGGGCAAGTGGTCTGGCAGATATCACAGCCCCATGCACAGCCTGAGCGGCGGATCAGAGCGGCTTCCTGTTCGCTGAGAGAGCCTTTTCGTTGCGTCAGAGCGGACATGCATTTGGATCGATCCAGCCCCTTGCCGGTCAATGCGCCGGTGGGGCAGGCGGAGATACACCTCCCACAGCCAATGCAGGGGCGGATTTGATGCGGCGGGGCGTCGATTGGCAGCGTTGTAACGATCTCCCCAATAAATACCCATGAACCGTAGCGTTCATGGATTAAAAGGCCGTTTTGACCGATGCGGCCAAGCCCGGCCAATGCGGCGGCGCGCACCTCCGGAATTGGGGAATTATCGGTAAACGGCACGAATGCTTCTTCGGGAAATGCCTGCTCTAGAGCCGATACAGCTCGTTTGAGGTATTGCGGCACGATTTCGTGATAATCCCCCACCGCGGCATAGCGGGATAAGTTCCCGCCCTGATAGGCCGCTTCCTCCATTGCGTAGGGGAAAAGAGCCACGAATATGGATTTTGCATCCGCGGGCAACCGCTCCTTTGCCCGGCATTCAAGAATCTGGGGGCGCAGCGGCTCAAACGGGCAGCATCCAAAAATCGGAATGCCGGCGCAGGATAAAATCGTTTTTATTTTTGGAAGCTGTTCCATCGTGTGGCTCCCCTTTTCATTGATTTGTATGCCTGTTATATGGTTTGGGATAAAGCGATCATCAAGGGCATCGTCAGAATGGAGAGGAAAGTGATTACGGCAACCACTTTGGAAGAAAGCCCGGTATCACGACCGTATTTGGCGGCGAACATGACGGTGTTATTTGCTGTGGGCGCGCTCGCGGAAATGATGCAGGAGGTCAGCAGCGCGCCGGTGACGCCGCACAGGCGGAAAATCAGCAGCATGAGGGCAGGCAGCACAAGCAGCTTGAGCGCGGCCGCCAAATAAATTTTTTTCTCCCGGAACATCGTTTTTAAATCCGTGTTGGCAAGATAGGTGCCGAACATGATCATCGCCATTGGCGTGTTTAGCCCGGCGATAAAGGAGATTGGATCCGCGAGGACAACGGGCAGCTTTACCTCCAGCAGGTAAAGCGGAAGGCCGATAGCAACGGAGATCGTGCCCGGGTTGAATAAAAGCTTTTTCCAATTGAAATGCCTCCCGCCGGACATCACGGCTACACCGTGCGTAAAGCAGACAACGTTGAAGGGGATCAGGCAGGCAGAGCAATAAAACACACCGGGCGCGCCGAGCAGCGCCTGCGCCATGGGCAGCGCCATATAGCCGACGTTCCCATAAACGCTCGCGTAGCGGTAAATGGCGTTTTCCTCACGGTTCCCCCGCGAAAAAAGGGAAGGGAGATCAAGATCGCAGCGCCATGCATGGCAAACCCGCAAACGGTGGAGACCAGCAGCGCGGTGGCGTTTTCCGCCGTCAGCTCCATGGAGAGGAAGGATTGTGTGATGATGGCAGGTGTAACGATATAAAAAAGGAGGTCGTTCGTCATCCGAGCGGCCTTTTCTTTATAAAGCCCGGTTTTATCTGCAAAAAAACCGACGGCGATCATGATATACAAAATAAGCACCTGCTGCGCGGCAGTCGCCATATTTTCTAAAAACAAAACAATTCCCCGCTTTGCAAGAAGAATTCAAAATAAAAGAAAGGCGGGCTTTTGCCCGCCCCAGAGGTTATGTTTGTTAGGCGACATCTCCAACGTCAATTTTTCGCATTGCAAAGGCTCCCTGGATCAGGACAAACAAAATCAGCAGCGATGCCATCAGATCGCACAGCTCAAAGGGAGACTGCGCGGCAAGCTGAGAAGAACGGCCGATGACAACCATCACCAGGCGCGGTACGGAGCAAGCGAAGCCAAACAAGGCGGCCGGTAATCCATAGCCATACAGGCTCCACATTGCGCCGCGGTCATCTACATGTGCGCAGATCCGTGCAAAATTCAGGAAGAATAGAAGCATTGCTGCGAGCATGAATAGTTCTAACAGGAGATCGGAAATATTTTTAAAATTAATCGTGCGGGAGAAACGGAAGATCATGCGCGCCATAATCCAACACAGCGGCGCAACAGCAAGCAATTTGAATTGGGAATAGTCCAGCTTGCCTGTAATATAGTGATAGCCGAAAAAGAGAAAAAAACACACAGCTAAGCACTGCAAACAGCACTTCAAAAATCAAGGCAAAGCCGCCGGTTTTGATGAGGTAAAGGAATAGGCTCGTGTTTTGCTGTATCACAAGCGCGTTGCGCTCCGAGAGAATATTCAGGAAGTTTTCGGTTTGAGAAATGGCATCCACCACCAGCGAAACAGCGAAGAGAAGCGATACGGTGCCAAGGCCGATATTTTTCCGTTTCCACAGCCGCACAGGTACATCTCCGCTCAAATAGGAGATTACCACCAGCACAACCGTGCATACGGCGAGCAGAATATACAGCGTGGGGATCGTGGCGCTATGACCGGTATAAAAGCCGGTTTCCGGCTCGATTAGACGCATCAGCTGATAGGTGCGCAGCGGCAAAACGGCCACCAGCCCCGCGGCGAAAATACATAGAACGGCCATCATTGGGATAGATTCGAAACGCCCTTTGAGCTTGAGCTTCATAAATCAATCACTCCTGCTTTTTGATGCGGAACAAGCCATTGTCATATGGTTCCGCGCAAATGGGATATGTGTTATAAGGTTTGCGTTCAGGTTTGTTTGCCCGATCCATAACTGGGCCAGCCGGTTGCCCGGCTCAGGCCGTTAGATCCGCTCTTCTGTGGGAACATAAACCGAAGAGTGCGGCTGTGCCTCCGTGCGCTGTGTGATTGGGGTGTAGACACCGGGGAGAGAAACGCTTTTGTAGGCCGGGCGAATGATCCGGCCGCCGCTGATGAGCTCTTCCATCCGGTGTGCAGCCCAGCCGGCCATGCGGGCAACGGCAAATAGGGGTGTGAAGAGATCCACAGGGATGCCGAGCATCCGGTATACCAAGCCGGAATACAGGTCCACATTGGCGCACACACGCTTTTTGTTCCCTTTCTCACGGGCAAAAATTTCAGGCGTTAATCGCTCAACCAGCTCGATGGAACGGAACTTTTCCTCAAACTCTGTGCCGGATGCAAATTTACGAGCCTGTTCCTTAAGCAGCACGGCGCGCGGATCAGAGAGCGTATAGACAGCGTGCCCCATGCCGTAAATCAGGCCGCTGTGGTCTCCAGCCTGCTTATGAATGATTCGCTTGAGAAAATCGGCCACCTGACCCTCATCCGTCAGGTCGGATATCTCTTGCTCCATGCAGTCCAACATTTGGGTTACCTTGATGTTGGCGCCACCATGGCGGGGGCCTTTGAGGGAGCCGATGCCTGCGGCGATGGCGGAATAAGTATCTGTTCCGCTGGAGGTGAGCACCCGAGTGGAAAAGGTGGAATTGTTGCCGCCGCCGTGTTCTGCATGCAGCATCAGGCACAGATCCAGCAGCTTTGCCTCTTCATCGGTAAACTTCCGGTCAGAACGGATGGAGTTGAGGATAAATTGAGCGGTGGTATGTTCCTTTCGGATCGGATGGATGTACATGCTCTTATGATAATAATGCCGGCGTTTGACCTGATAGGCATAGCTCATAATGGTTGGAAGCTGGGCAACGAGCTGGATGGATTGCCGCAAAACATTTTCAATGGAGATATCATCCGGCTGCTCGTCATAGGAATAGAGGGCCAGCACGCAGCGCGCCAGCTTATTCATGATATCCGGCGAGGGCGCCTTCATAATCATATCCTCAATAAAATCTTCCGGGAGCTCGCGGCACTGGGCCAAGGTCTGCGTAAAGGCTGTGAGTTGCGCCTGCGTGGGCAGCGTGCCGAACAGGAGCAGCCAGGCAACCTCTTCATAGCCGAAGCGGTCCTCCGCTTCGCAGCCATGCACCAGATCGAGCAGATCTATCCCGCGGTAAATCAGGCGGCCGGGCACCGGTACGCGCTCTCCGTCGCTGACATAATAGCCCTGCACGTTGCAGATACGGGTGAGCCCCGCCATAACGCCTGTGCCATCTTGGTTGCGCAGGCCGCGCTTGACGGAATAACGCTCGAAGTCGGCAGGGTTGATGGAGTTATTTTTGCCAAGCTCCTTGCATAAATTGGAAAGAGAATCGTTGGAAAGGGGGGAGATATAGTTTGCCATTGGCATCACCGCTCTAAAAAATATAATCGTTCATAATATTGTATAACGCTGACAGGGTAAAGTCAAGGTTTTCAATGGGAGCCTGCATAGGTGGGCTGGCGTGGAGCAACCTCCACACGCCGCCCCTGCGATTGGGAAAGGATGAATAAAATGCGCAGATATGGAGTTTTGTGTATGGTACTGCTGCTGATTATGGTGGTTACGCCACTGCTGGCGATGGGGGAGAACGCCGCTCAAATTCCGGACAGCCTCTCTCCTGGAGATTCCGCCGGAGAAGGGCAGAAGGGGCAGGCGGGGGAATCGGGGACGATGAAGGTGCTACGCGCTTCCAGCAACCGAGTGGAGACAATGAGCGACTTGGAATATGTGATCGGAGCAGTCAGTGCGGAAATGCCGCCAACCTACCATACGGAAGCGCTCAAAGCGCAGGCGGCTGCCTGCTACACCTTTGCGCTGCGCAGCCGCAACGAGCAGCTGAAAAAGCCGGACGACGCGCTTTCCGGCGCCTATCTCAACGACGATAGCTCACAGCACCAGGGCTTTATCAGCAAGGAGGAGAGCCGGGAAAAATGGGGCGACAAGTTCGACACCTATTATAAAAAAATCAGTGAGGCCTGCGAGGCAGTCGTCGGCAAGGCGATCGTATACGATGGAGAGCCAATTGTCGCTGCTTTCCATGCCATATGCAGCGGGCAGACGGAGAGCGCGCAGGTGGTTTGGGGGAAGGATCTGCCGTATCTCCAATCTGTGCAGAGCACAGGAGACCGGCTTTCACCGGACTATGCTTCCACACTTTCTCTCACAAAGGATCAATTTAGCACAATGGCCAAAAAGCTGGGCGAGGTTTCTCTGGAGGATGACGCATCCAAATGGTTTGCAAGCCCGGAAACTTCCAAGGCGGGGACGGTTACGGCCATCACCATCGGCGGGCAAAAGGTGACCGGGCAGCAGGTACGTGAGGCCTTTGGCCTGCGCAGTGCATGTTTTACCTTGGAATATAAAAATGACCGGTTCACCTTCCACGTCAGAGGCTATGGCCACTGCGTGGGGATGAGCCAGTATGGCGCGGATTATATGGCCCGACAGGGCAGCTCCTGGGAGGAGATCGTTCAGCATTATTACAAAGGGGCGGAGATCAAAGAACTGTGAACCTACTGATCAGACTTTGCCAACACCTGTTCCATCCGGGTCATCAGGCTTTTGCGTGCGCGGGAAAGCTTGACGCGCGCGAGCTTCTCCGAGCAATTGAGCAGGGCCGCCAGTTGGGCGGTGTTGCAGCCATGGGCATATTTTAAAGTAAGCGCGTAGCGGTAATCGGGAGGCAGGCAGCGGATCACTTGCAAAATCGTTTCCTCCTGCTCCCGGCGCAATAGCAGCACGTCCGGACGATTCTCCTCATCCTCCGGGTCGGAATCCAATTCCATCATCTCTTCTAAAGACGATTCCTCCTGGGTTTTGTTGCGCTTGCGCTTCATATCGTAGGAAATATTTTTAATGACCGTTATCAAAAATGCGATCGTTTTGTGCTCGTCTGACTCGTCAATTTTATCCAGGCAGCTGATGATACGGATAAATGTTTCCTGCACGGCATCCTCCGCAAGGTGCTCGTCAAACAGAATATTCTGCGCCGTATATTTCAGGCAGCGTTCATATTGGTGGAAGAGACGTTCAAATTTATCACGCTCCTCCTGTGTGTCAATGAGAGAAAGGTAAAGGGTAAGCACGCTGCCACCTCGCTTGTTGTCTGAGTAAAATCCGGGTGTTTAACAGGCCGCTTCGCATTCGTTTTGGCATGGATTATTTTAGCATGCTTCCCGGGAGAAGGCAAGTTTCGAGTGGAATAAATCCAATTCGACCAGTTTTGGGGGCAAAATAAGGGCGCGCTGCAAATGGTGGACATACCTGCTTTGCAGCGCGCCAGTTTTATGGCGCCATATTAAGTTCTTTTGCTGAGAATCCTGGCGGAGTTCAGTACGGCGAGGATCGTAACGCCTACATCGGCAAATACAGCCGCCCACATACCTGCAAGGCTCAGCGCGCCAAGCAAGAGCACAATACCTTTTACGAGGAGCGCAAACGTGATATTAAACCGAATGATCCGCATGCAGCGGCGGAAGAGGACGATTGCCTGTGGCAGCTTAGAGGGCTGATTATTCGTTAAAACAACGTCGCCCGCTTCGATAGCCGCATCTGTGCCGAGCCCCATTGCAACGCCGACATCCGCGGCGGCAAGCACGGGGGCGTCATTGATGCCATCGCCGACAAAGGCGGTCACGCCGCTCTCCCGTTTGATCTGTTCCAGGATCTCCAACTTTTCCTCCGGCAGAAGGCCGGCGTGGTATTCGGTAATCCCGCACGCTGCTGCCGCTTCTCTGGCCGCTTCCTCATGGTCGCCTGTGAGCATAACAATCCGGCTGACACCCAGCGCACGCAACTGCTTTACCGCAAGGGCGGAATCCTCCCGCAGTTTGCCGGAAACAGAAACGGCTCCCAAAAGCTGCCCTCCGCGAGCAACATACACCATCTCGTTTGGCAGAGCGGAGATATCCACTCCATGCTCCTGCATGAGCCGTTTTGCACCGCAGAGGATTTCTTCTCCATCCGCGATCACACGGGTGCCACCGCCCGGCGTTTCTGAAAAATTGCTGATCCGGGATTCCTCAATTTCTCCAAAAGCCTCGGAGATCGATCGGGCTATCGGGTGTTTGGAGCGGCATTCAGCGAGCGCCGCCGCCTCTAAAACCGCTTGCTCGGAAACACCGTTTACCGCGGCGATATGGGTGACGGTAAATTGATCGGTGGTGAGAGTGCCGGTTTTATCAAATACAACGGCTCCTGGCTTTTCGAGAGTTTCGATATAACAGCCGCCTTTGACGAGAATGCCACGTTTAGAGGCGGCGCCAACCCCTGCAAAGAAACCCAGCGGAACGCTTAACACAAACGCGCACGGGCAGGAGGCTACGAGGAACACAAGCGCGTTATGCGCCCATTCCTTCCAATCGCCGCCGAGCAGAGGGGGGACGATGGCGAGCAGAGCTGCCAATATTACAACGGCAGGCGTGTAGATCTTTGCAAATTTCGTGACAAGCCGTTCCGCTGGCGCTTTGCGCTGGGCGGCATTTTCTACCATATCAATGATCCGGGAAGCGGCGGACTGTGCATAGGAGTTAACGACCCGCATCGTTAGGGTTCCTGGGCCGTTAATCATGCCGCTGAGCAATTCAGATTCCGGCCCGGCATTTTGCGGGGCGCTTTCGCCAGTAATGGCGGAGGCGTCCACCGTACTTTCGCCGGAAAGCACCACGCCATCGAGCGGGATGCGCTCAAAGGGCAAAATTTGCAGTGTTGCGCCTACTTCCACCTCTTGCGCGGAAACTTGCTGCGTGGCGCCGTCCGGCAGCAAAAGATTGGCGGTATCCGGCCGGATTTCAGATAACGCGGCGATTGATTTGCGGGAGCGGCCGACTGCATAGTGCTCAAACAATTCTCCCACGCCAAAAAAGAGGGTAACGGCGGCAGCTTCCGCAAAATCGCCCATAAAAGAGGCGGCGACAACGGCAATGGTAACAAGCAAATGCTCATCTAAGCTGATATGGCGTAGGCTCTTGACGGCGGCTGCAAAGACCGGCCAGCCGGCGAGCAAAATGCTCGATATGAAAAGAATGGGAGAAAGGATGGCTGGAGCGGCAGGAATTTCCCGGCAGAGATAGGCTGTCACGAAGCATATGGCTGAGGCGATCACAGTGCCGATCTGCCACTTTCCCTCAGCCTCGCTGTGCGTATGACTCCGGCCCTGTTCCGAATGGGATCCGGCTCGATCGCCGGAAAGCTCAACTGCTACACAACCCGGCTCCACACGGCTGATTTCCAGGTTGATCCGGTCTACTAATTCGCGGGGCTCTCCCTTTGCTTTCAAGGTCAGGGTAGCGGTTGGAAAGTTTACGCTCACTTCAGAAAAAGTGTCGATCGCAGAGAGCCGTTCTTCAATTTTGGATGCACAGCTTGCGCAATCCAGGTTATTCAGTTTATACTGCCTGCGGTTTGTCATAAGGAGATCGCTCCTCTCTTGTGTAAAATGTGCTGTAGCCCCGCGGCAAAGATAGAATGGACGTGCTCGTCATCCAGCGCGTAATACATTGTTTTGCCATCGCGCCTGGGGCGAACCAAGCCGGCGGTGCGCAGAATGCGTAGCTGATGGGAAATGGCGCTTTGCCCCATGCCCAGCAGCTCTGCCAGGTCGCATACGCACAGCTCATGATCGAGCAGGGCACTAAGAATACGGATGCGCGTGCTGTCCCCAAACACTTTAAAAAGCTCGGCTACATCGTAAAGGACTTCTTCGTCCGGCATTTGCACACGCGTGCAGGCGATAAGATCCTCATGTGTTTCCAGCTCGGCGCAGCAGTATTCCGGCATTTCCGACGGTGTGGATAAAGCGGATTGTTTGGGCTCCATTTGGCTAGCCTCCTTCTAATCAAACGAATCAAATAAAGTATTGTATTGCATAATATAAACATATGAACAACTATTCATACGTTAATATTAATATACTCTACTGGTGTGAAAAAGTCAAGCGGGAATGCGGATTTCTTGAAATGTTTTTTGCTGCATTTCTTTTTTAAAAAGAGAATATTCAAAAATCGATCCGGTTTCTGTGCTCCCGTTTTGCTTGTGGATTGCAGGGAGCTGTGTTATAATAGCTTCAAATATTTTGTTTGAAGCATTGGAAAAATGTCTGTCGGCGCAAAACGCCTCCTGCCGCGATGCGGCAGCGCCATTTTCAAAAAGAGTATTTGTACATATTGGTATAATAACCTCACGAATCTCGAGCTTCGGAGAACATGAAAACATTGGGAAAATGCCTTCCGCAGAGCGGCAATGCCAATTTGGCGGCATAGGAAGGCAATTCAATGTGATATACTCATCAATTGCCGGTTGAAACCGGCATCAGGGAATAGGGGACGGAATATGCCTATATTAAAGCAAGCGAAGCGCATCGTCGTGAAGGTCGGCACTTCTACGCTGACCTATGAGACGGGCAAAACAAACATCCGCCGAATGGCAAAGCTCGTCAGTGTGCTGTCCGACCTGCTCAACTCCGGGATGGAGGTTGTGCTGGTGACAAGCGGAGCAATCGGCGTGGGCGTTGGAAAGCTCGGCCTGCGCGAGCGACCGGACGATACGCCGGGCCGTCAGGCAGCGGCAACCGTGGGGCAATGCGAGCTGATGTTTATGTATGATAAGCTTTTCGGCGAGTATGGGCACACCGTGGGCCAGCTGCTTATCACGCGGGGCGATATTGAAAATGATTGCCGGAAAACCAATCTGGTGAATACCTTTGAAAAGCTCTTTGCCTATGGTGCGATTCCAATCGTCAATGAAAACGACAGCGTAGCTGTGGAGGAGATCGTCTTTGGCGATAACGACAGCCTTTCGGCGATCGTGGCGCGGCTTGTGCATGCGGATGCCCTGATTATCCTCAGTGATATTGACGGCCTGTACGACAGCGATCCGCACAAGGATGCGGACGCACGCCTGATCCCAGTGGTGGATGAGATCGATGGCCGAATTCGGGCATTGGCCGGCGGCAGCGGAACACAGCGCGGCACCGGAGGCATGGTGACAAAATTGCATGCCGCAGAGCTTGCCACAGAGGCGGGGATTGATACGATTGTGATGAACGGCGACGCGCCGCAGGATTTATACAAGATATTGGAGGGCCGACAGATCGGCACATTTTTTAAAGCGAGGAGGAATCGGGAATGACCGCATTGGAACAATTAGGGCGGCGGGCAAAGCAGGCGGAGCAATTTTTGCGCACGGCTTCCACTGCTAGTAAAGATCATGGCCTAACACAAATTGCGGACGCTTTACTGGAACATACTGCCGCGATTTTGGAGGCAAATGCGAAGGATATTGCCAATGGCGAACAGGCGGGCATGAGCCCTGCTTTGCTTGACCGCCTCCGCCTGAATGAGGCCCGTATTGCAGGCATGGCGCAAGGCATGCGAGAGATTGTTGCTCTGCCGGACCCGGTTGGCAGAGTGCTCTCCGGTGGGAACAGGCCGAACGGCTTGCAGATTGTGAAAGTGGCGGTGCCTCTCGGCGTTGTGGCAGTGATTTTTGAAGCACGCCCCAATGTAACGGCGGATGCGGCGGCGCTGTGCTTAAAATCCGGCAATGCGGTGATTCTGCGCGGCGGCAAGGAGGCGATCCATTCCAACCAGGCGATTGCTGCCGTGATGCGCGCCGCATTGGAGCAGGCGGGGCTTCCGCAAGATTGCATCCAGCTCGTGGCGGATACGTCGCGCGATTCCGCCAATGAGCTGATGCGGCTCAATGCGTATGTGGATGTATTGATCCCCAGGGGCGGTGGCGGGCTGATCCGCGCAGTGGTGGAGCATGCAACCGTGCCGGTGATTGAAACAGGTGTGGGCAACTGCCACGTTTATGTCGATCAGGCGGCAGACTTGGAAATGGCGGCGGAGATCGTTTTCAATGCGAAAACCTCCCGCCCCTCGGTTTGCAACGCATGCGAAAGCCTGTTGGTGCACCGCGGGATTGCGGAGCAGGCGCTGCCGCTGATCAAGCGCAGGCTTGATGAAAAGCAGGTGGTTCTGCGCGGGGATAAAGCGGCCTGTGCAATCCTGCCTGGCATAGAAGCCGCACAGGAGGCGGACTGGAGCACGGAATACCTAGATTATATACTATCGGTGAAGGTTGTCGGCAGCATCGAAGAAGCGATTGCACACATCGGCCGCTATGGGACCGGGCACAGTGAATGCATTGTAACGCAAAATTACAGTGCTGCGGAGCAGTTTCTCAATGAGGTGGACGCGGCAGCGGTTTATGTGAATGCATCCACCCGGTATACGGATGGCGGAGAATTTGGTTTTGGCGCGGAAATCGGCATCTCTACCCAAAAGCTGCATGCGCGTGGTCCGCTTGGGCTCAGCGAGCTGACCAGCGTGAAATATAAGATTTACGGCGCAGGGCAGGTTCGCTAGTCGGAACTGCACTGCGATCACAACAGGAGGATTTGCCCATATGGATACAAAAGCAAGGCCGTCCCGTAAAAAGAGAAGGTCCTGGGCGTTCCCGCTCGGGTTGCTCGTTATCGTGTTGGTGGTCGCCGGAGTGGTGGCAATCGTCGGCGCGGGTGTAAGCGGTGTCAAAGGCGTCGTGGAACGGCGCGAGAATGCGATGAAAGAGGAGTATCAGAAGTTTATTGCTCCTGTCATTATGAATGACCCGTCACCCTTCGACGATCTGAGCCAGGCGGATATCGGCCAGCTGATGGAGGCTGCCGTCTGGTCCCTGCTGCGCAGTGATCCTGATCCGGATCGTTATCCGTATGAAGAGGGGGGCTATATGGTTATCCCGCAGGCGGATGTGGAAAAACAGTTTGAATACTTGTTTGGCACAGAGGTGAAGCCGCAGCATGCGACGATTACCGGCTATGGCTATGAATTCCCCTATGACGCGGCGACGAAAACCTATCATATCCCGGTTGCAGGCGTTGATCAGCTTTATACGGCTCAGATTTATGAGATTGAGAAAAAGGGTGCAACAACCTATCTGACCGTCGGCTATATCGCCGGTGGGCAGTGGGTACAGGATGCAAATGGAGATATTGTGGCCCCTGAGCCGGATAAATATATGAAGATCACGCTGCGCGAAAAAGGCGAATCCTATTATATCAGCGCAATACAGGCAACCGATCCGCCAGAAACGGCAGCCACCAAGGCGCAGCCGTCTGAAACGGAGGGAGAAACGGTCAGCGAGGCTCCTGCCAGCTCTGAAGGGGCTTCCTCTACTGCGGCGGCAACCATTGCTACCGCACAGAGTACTGCCGGGTAAGGGGTGGTAAATTAAAAAGGGTGCACTGTAAAAATAAAATTTTGCAGTGTACCCTTGAAAAATGCTTGCGGGCCTTGCGTTTTTTTTGGCCTATATTTTTACCCTTTAGGCGGTAAAGCATGTTTTTAGCCTCCTGCGTTGTTTTTTATACATTCTGTAGCAGGCACACGGCTTGCAGGTGTTTTTGCGGGCGGGGAGAGAGCGTGCTTTGTGAAGCGCTGAGCGAAGCGGCATTATGCGCACGCATCCCCTTTTGGCCTGAATTAATAGGAGCTGACGATATGTTTAGGCTTTTACTTATTCTACTTTATGTGCTGACAATCTTGAGCGTTATATTTTTTGAAAGGAAGCAGCCGAATGAAGCGCTGATGTGGGTGCTGATTGTCAGTTGTGTTCCATATGCCGGGCTTATTTTTTATTTGGCGTTTGGCAGCACCTCTGCAATCAAGATGACCCGGTATTTCCGCAGCAAAAGGCTGCGAAAAACATGCCCCTTTTGCAAAGCCAGGGTGAAGAGAACATCGGCACCATGAGTGGAATCGATGCCGATGTGGCACGGTTCAATTACCATTATAATGACGCACCGCTGTGCGCTTATGAGAAGGCTGCCTTTTATACAAGCGGGGAAAGCCATTATAAACAGCTGTTTACTGATATTGAGGCTGCGCGGCAAAGCGTTTATTTGGAATTCTATACGATTCAAAAACGACAGGGTCGGGCAAGCACTGCTATCCCTTCTAACGCAAAAAGCAGAAGCAGGGCGTGGAGGTGATCGTTTTATGTGATTTTATCGCCAATCTTTCCACACCGGAAGCCCTGTTCCGCCCTCTGAAGCAGGCGGGCGGCACGGTAAAAAGGCTGAAGCCTTATGTTAGCCAT
>ENA-OQCL01000050-OQCL01000050.1-human-gut-metagenome-genome-assembly--contig:-NODE-50-length-62872-cov-13.457295_pt1 | contig 62872 bp, 60 predicted proteins | sample MGYA00242502_ERZ504586 | MGnify/ENA primary metagenome ERZ504586 (study PRJEB26092, sample SAMD00036316) | human gut metagenome | host: Homo sapiens | study: EMG produced TPA metagenomics assembly of... | reverse complement strand
GTGCAATATTACCGGTAACGGCTACGGAAGTGTTACGATAACCGCCAGTATAACCTATAACGGCAGGACATATTCCGATTCGTGCGTAGTGTCCGTTTCGTATGCGGATTCGACGATAGATATATATGATGCTTACTGGTATGACTATAGCTATTATAATAATACGATGTATTTCTACTTGAGCGGAACGGTTCAATCAAATTATGACCTCGATTGGGTTTCGGTGCAGCTGAGCGGTCCTCAGAATGTGAATGGTATCATCCGGGATATGGATTTGTATTTTTCTTTTGATGACAGTTATTTAAACGGAAATACCTTTGATCTTGATCAGGGAGAATATTATTTTAAAGTTCTTCCCGGTTATCAATATACGCTTTATGTCTTCGCGACGGATATCTACGGCGGCTCCACAAGCGTATCAACGACTTTAGTCGCGGCTCCGGATCCGAATACAACAACTACTTACTATTACTATCAGGGCTATTAAGCCCTGATAGTATTTTTATATACAACCCCCGGGTGCGCAAAAAACAACCTGCGGTAGATTGAAGAAGTCGACGCGATTTGATATAATCAAGAAAAAACAGGAGTTGATCGAATGACATTCGGAAACCGCATATATGATTTCAGAAAGAAAGCGGGTCTCACCCGCGACGATGTCGCGCAGAAGTGCTCCGTTTCAAGCCAGTCGGTGCAGAAGTGGGAGAGTGACCACGCGAAGCCGTCGGTGGACAATCTGATAATACTCTCGCAGATACTCAATGTTTCGCTCGATGAATTGCTGACCGGCTGCACCGAGCGCGTCCGCGACGAAAAACGCAGGGCGGGCGTCAGACCCGACTATCCGTCGCTCCATCCGTGGGAGCTGTATTCCGAGGAGCTGATGGTTGAGTTCAGGCAGTCGCGTGAAGAGGGCATAGATATCGATGAATATGAGGAGCTTTTCAAGGCTGTTTCGCATCTTCCCGGCGGTGAATATAAAGAGCGCATAGCGGATGTCATGTTTGATATAGTGTCCCGCACTCCGCTCAAAAAGGACTATGAATTTGACGAGCCGAGCGAGCTCGATGAGATAAAACTGTGCAGGGGTACAGTCCCAGAAAAACGCAGCGTCGACAAATCCCGCCTGCGCGATAAAATAGCAGGCGCGTGGTACGGCAGGATATGCGGCTGCTTCCTCGGCAAGCCCGTCGAGGGCGTGAGAAATCCGGAACTAGGCATTCTCCTGCGTGAGACGGGAAACTATCCGATGCACAGATATATCAGGCGCAGCGAGCTGTCCGATGAGCTGCTCGGACGCGTCGGAAGCTGGCTCGGCAAGAATATGTATGCCGATATTTCCGAGTGCGCCCCGGCGGACGACGACACGAACTACACGGTGCTTTATCAGGAGCTTATAGAAAAATACGGCAGGGACTTTACCTCGAAAAATGTGGCGGATATCTGGCTCGACAGGCAGCCGAAAAATGCCTACTGCACCGCCGAGCGAGCGGCATTCTGCAACTTCGTCAAGGGCTTTGCGCCGCCCGCGTCCGCAGAATATAAGAACCCCTACCGCGAGTGGATAGGCGCGCAGATAAGGGGCGATTATTTCGGCTATATCAATCCCGGCGACCCGGAGACGGCGGCGGATATGGCATACCGCGACGCGTGCGTATCCCACACGAAAAACGGCATTTACGGCGAAATGTTCATCTCCGCGCTCATAGCCGAGGCGGCAGTTGAGAATGATATAAGAAAGGCGATACTTTCGTCGCTGAATTTTGTGCCGCAGAGGTCGAGATTCGTCCGTTCTGTTATGACCGTAGTCAACGATTTTGACGGCGGGGTCAGCGAGAACGAGTGCTTTTCAAAGATCCACTCCCGCTGGGACGAGCACGAGGGACACGACTGGTGCCATGTGCTCTCTAATATCGAAATTGTCACGGCGGCTCTGCTCTACGGCGGCGGGGACTACACAAAGACCGTCTGCCGCGCCGTTCAGACGGGCTTCGACACCGACTGCAACGCCGCAACGGCGGGTTCTGTTATAGGCATGATGAAGGGAATATCGGCTGTCGGCAGGGAGTGGACCGATCCGATTCACGGCAAGCTGGACACGCAGATATTCGGCGTCGGCAAAGTAAATATTGACGACAGGATAGAGCTCACGCTCAAACACATTGAAAAATGAAGGGCTTGAATTTCGGTTCTCTGAATATTGATATGGTCTATTCGGTCGATCATGTCGTGCGCCCCGGCGAGACGACTGCATCGGCGGAGCTTCGCTATTTCTGCGGCGGCAAGGGACTCAACCAGTCCGTCGCGCTCGCCCGTGCGGGTGCGGAGGTTTGCCACGCGGGCTGTGTAGGCGCGGACGGCGGCCGCCTCATTTCGCTTCTGCGCGACAACGGCGTTGACACTTCGCTTGTAACAAAGAGTGAATCCCCGAGCGGTCACGCGATAATCCAGGTCGACAGGGACGGACAGAACAGCATTCTGCTTTTCGGCGGCGCTAACATGGAGATAACGCCGGAGCAGATAGAAAACGCCGTCGGAAATTTTTCGGCGGGCGGCAGGCTGTTTTTGCAGAATGAGATAAACGGCATTTCTGAAATTATCGGCGCGGCGCACGAGCGCGGACTTGAGATAGTCTTCAACCCCAGCCCGTTCGGCGCGGAGATATTATCTTATCCGCTCGAAAATATAGATTGGTTCGTCGTCAACGAGACAGAGGCGGAAGAACTCACGGGGGAGACCGAGCCCGAAAAGATACTCGGCGCGTTCTCGCAAAAATTCCCGCGAGCAAGTGTGTTGCTGACCCTCGGCGCGGACGGCGCGTTCTGCCGCACAAAAGACGGTACTTTCTACTGCGAAATATTCAACGTGCCTGTCGTTGACACGACGGCGGCGGGGGACACTTTCCTCGGCTTTTTCTTCGCGATGCTCGAGCGATTCGGTGCAGAACGCGCGCTGAAAATTGCCTCGGCGGCTTCGGCTGTCGCAGTCTCGCGCCCGGGCGCGTCCGCGTCGATACCGACGCTCGACAAAGTAAAATCATTTCTCGAAGAGCGCGGCGAGAATCTGCTGTGAAGCTTTGATAATCTATCCGGAGTGCTTCGGCGTTCCGGATTTTTTTATATTTTGACATCGGTGGTATAATAATATTCGGAACGCGCCGCGCTATCAAATACAAAGGCGGAAGCCTATGACAAAACTCAGCTCAAAAACAAAAGGTGTTTTCTATATAATTTTGGCGGCGTTTGGCTTTTCGCTGATGTCGATGTTCGTCAAGCTTGCGGGAGATCTGCCATCGTTTCAGAAGGCGTTTTTCAGGAATTTTATCGCGCTGATTTTTATTTTTATCATGATGCTGCGCGATAAAACAGGGTTCGTGCCCGCGAAAAAGAATATCCCCGATCTTTTCGGGCGCTGCTTTTTCGGAACTCTCGGCATGCTGTGTAACTTCTACGCGATAGGCAAACTCAACCTGTCAGACGCGAATATGCTCAACAAACTGTCGCCGTTTTTTGCGATAATATTCTCGGTTATCCTGCTCAAGGAACGCCCGAGCATAGTTCAGATAGCGGGTGTGTGCGTTGCGTTCGCGGGCAGCATGTGCATCATAAAGCCGGGGTTTGACAATCCCGAAGTGCTCGCGGCTGTCGCGGGGCTTCTCGGCGGAGCGGGTGCGGGAATAGCCTATACTTTCGTGCGCCGCCTCGGCTCAAGAAAAGAGGACAGCAAGCGTATAATCTTCTGGTTCTCCACGTTTTCGTGCGCGCTGTGCCTACCGTTTATGATAGCGGGCTACAAGCATATGAGCGCTATGCAGCTTATTTATCTCGTCCTCGCAGGGACTTTCGCCTGCGTCGGTCAGATAGGAATAACTCGGGCGTATATCTGCGCGCCGGCTAAGGAGATTTCGGTCTATGACTACACGCAGGTGCTCTTCGCCGCGGCGCTCGGATTTTTCGTCTTTGGCGATGTGCCGGATGTCCTGAGCGTCATAGGCTATGTCCTCATCTGCGGCGCGGGAGTGGGGATGTTCGTATATAACAAGCGCAGAACGGCATAAAAAACAGAGCAGGTCATCGGATATCCGGTGACCTGCTTTTTAAATTTATTCCGAAAATTCTGCAATGACTGCGAGGAAAAATTCTCCGTAGCGCTGTGATTTTGCCTGACCGACTCCGGAGACCTCCATAAATTCCTCCTGCGTTTTCGGCTTGAGGCGGCACATATCGATGAGCGTCGCGTCGGTGAAAACGACATAAGCCGGTATGCTCTGGCGCATGGCGAGACTTTTTCGCAGATCTTTGAGCGCGGCGAGGAGCTTTTCGTCCGCCGGCGGGAGTGGAGCGTCTTTTGCGGCGGCAGCTTTCTTTTTCTGCGGTATCTCGAGCATCATGCGCAGCGTCTCCTGACCCGTCAGAACTCCGCGACTCTTCGGCGCGAGTTTGAGTATCGGGTATTCGTCGCCCTGTGCGGTCATGTATCCGTTTTCGCAGAGATGGTCGATGATGTCGCGCAGCCGCTTTTCGGGGCAGTCCGCCATTATGCCGTAGGTAGATTGTCTGCTCAGCTCGGCGGATATCAGCCGCTCGTTTTTGCTCCCGCGCAGGACATCGCAAATTACTTTTTTGCCGTATCGCTGACCCGTCCGTGCGACGCATGACATTATCTTCTGCGCGTCAACCGTGATATCCGTGTTCTCGTGATTCGAGAGGCAGTTGGAGCACTTTTCGCACCGCTCGGGGCCCTTGTCGCCGAAATATTCGAGTATGAATTTACGTAGGCACTTGTGCGTCGTGCAGTAAAAAGTCATCTGCTTGAGCCGCTCTCTGTCGCGCCGTCTGACCTCTTCCTGCTCGTCCTCGGTGAGGTCGGGGTTCGGCTCGGAGTTGTTTATTAAGAACTGATTCGTCCGCACATCCTTTGCGCTGTAGAGCAGAATGCAGTCCGCACTCCTGCCGTCGCGCCCGGCGCGTCCCGCCTCCTGATAGTAGCTCTCCATATTCTTCGGCATGTTGTAGTGGATGACGAACGAGACATTCGATTTGTCGATCCCCATGCCGAATGCGTTTGTGGCGACCATTATCGTCGCGCGGTCATAGACAAAATCGTCCTGGTTGCGCCTGCGTTCATTTTCATCAAGCCCCGCGTGGTAGCGGGTAGCGGCGAATCCGTTTTTTTTGAAGCAGTTCGCACACTTCCTCGACCGCCTTGCGCGTCGAGCAATAAACTATGCCGGATTCATTCTTGCGCTCTTTTATCAGCTTCATCAGCTCGATCGATTTGTTCTTCGGCTGCATGACGGAAAAGAACAGGTTCGGCCTGTCGAAGCCAGTTGTGACAACGAGCGGGGAGACGAGCCTGAGCAGCGTTTTTATATCATCTCTGACGGCTCCCGTGGCGGTAGCGGTAAACGCACCGACAACGGGACGGGAGTTAAGAGCGTCGATAAAATCGGGTATTTTCAGATAGCTCGGGCGAAAATCCTGACCCCATTGCGAGACGCAGTGCGCCTCGTCGACCGCGACCATGGATATATTGAGATTGCGGCATATTCCGAGAAAAGCGGGCGCGCAGAGCCGCTCCGGTGCGACATAAATTATTTTATATTTGCCGCTCTCCGTGTTTTGCAGCACTTTCAGATACTGTGCGTGGGTCAACGAGCTGTTTATGTATGCGGCAGCGACGCCCGACTGGACGAGCGCGCTGACTTGATCTTTCATCAGAGAGATGAGCGGGGAGACGACAATAGTGATGCCGTCAAACATGAGCGCGGGCACCTGATAGCATATCGACTTCCCGGCGCCCGTGGGCATGATGCCGAGAACATCGCGCCCGCCGAGCAGGCTGTCCGTTATTCTATCCTGCCCCTCGCGGAAAGAATCGTGGCCGAAATATTCTTTTAGTACGCTGAGCTTGTCCCGCACCGTTTGCACCTCAACAGAAATATTTATAAATTAATTATACTCTGCGGCGCGAAAAACATCAAGAAAATAAAAATAACGGTGGGCGAAATATCGCCGACCGCCTGAAATATTATAACGCAGTGTTATCAATCAAATAACCAAAAGACTGAATTCTTTTCGTTATTTATCCGCCGCTCTGTCTGCAAAATGCCGTCTGCGGGTGCACAAAACGGAGGCAATCCGACCGCAGGGGAAAGACGATGCTCAAAAGGTGGAAAAGGCATCATCGGCTTTTTGTGGGACAGGCTTATGGCGATCCCCATCAACGACTAATAACGCTGCGTTAATAATTAAAGTATATCATTGAAAAATATATTTTGCAATGTCGATTTTTGCCAAAAAGCCGCAGACAAAACGGGCGTAATATAGCCCGAGCATGCAAAAGCAGCCGCGCGGGCGACTGCTTTGCTTTATATCTGATTTATTCCGCGACCTTCATCGTCAGCTCGAGTATGCGCCTGACGCTTGTCTCGAGGTCGGCGCGGTTTATCTTGCCGTTTTCAAAAGCGGCTTTCAGCTCCTCGGGCTCGCCGTCTCCCATCTTGACATCGTTCCCGGCGAGAACCTCGTCGGAGTGGCTGCTGTGGACGCCCCAGTCTGTTGTGACCATGCCCTTGAAGCCCCACTCGTTGCGGAGCATCTCGGTGAGCAATTCATGGCTCACCGAAGTGTGGCAGCCGTTGATGAGATTGTAGGAGGACATAATTGTCCACGGGTCAGCCTCTTTGACGCATATCTCGAAGCCGCGCAGATATATCTCCCTGAGCGCGCGTTCGGAGACTCTGGAATCGCATTCAAAGCGGTTCGACTCCCTGTTGTTGCAGGCAAAGTGCTTTACCGATGCGGCGATTTTCTGCGACTGGATGCCGCGCACGTCGGCGGCGCAGCACTTTCCGGCGAGGAGGGGATCCTCGGAGAAATACTCGAAGCTGCGTCCGCACAGGGGATTGCGGTGGATGTTCATCGCGGGCGCGAGCCACACGCCGAGATTGTTTTCTCGCAGCTCCGCGCCGCCTGCCGCGCCGACTTCTTCAATGAGTTCCGTGTTCCATGTGCATGCGAGAAGCGTTGCGCAGGGCCATGCGGTGGTAGGCACGCCCGTTGAAGCGTTGAGGCGCAGACCCGCAGGCCCGTCAGCAGTCGGGACGGGCGGCACATCGAGGCGTTTCATGCCGCCGAACGCGCCGGTGTTGCAGACTCCGGGCTGATTCTGATGCCCGCCGACAAAGTCGATAAGCTCGTCAACGGTGAACTGCTTTATAAATTCGTCGAGCGTTATATTTTCGCCGACTTCGTCGAACATGATTGTATCTTTGGGCGCGGTTGCTTCGATAGAAGTGTGCGTGCCGCGTGTGTAAACGGGTTCGCCCGTCGGGAGATTTTCAAAGCTGCCGTCCGCGAGCAGACGCTTTTCGAGCTTGAACGGTCTGCAGAGCGGCTTTGATTCTTTTGTGATTATATCCTCGCTCAGCACGAAGTCGTAGCGGAGCTTTTCTGTTGCTCTGACGGAATTTCCGAGGTAGAACGAGTATGTGCCTTTTTCGAGCACGAATGCTGATTTCTTTATCTTGCCGAGATCGTCGAAGCTCGCCATGTCGCCGATATCAAAGCTCAGCGCGATTGCCTCTGATTCGCCGGGGGAGAGCAGCTTCGTCTTTTTGAATGCGGCGAGCTCTTTTGCGGGCTTGCCGAGCTTGCCCTGCGGCGCGCTGTAATAGAGCTGAACGACCTCTTTGCCGGGTACTTTGCCGATGTTTTTGACCGTCACCGCGGCGACTATCTTTCCGTCGCTCTCGCCGCAGAATGCGCCGCTGAACTCAAAATCAGTATAAGAGAGACCGAAGCCGAACGGATAGCGAACTTTTTCGGCGGCGCCGGGAATCGTCTCGAAATAGCGGTAGCCGACATATATGTCATCAAAATAATCGAGATGCTCGAAGCCTGTCAGGAACTCCTGCGCGTTCTGATATGAGTCGTAGGAGTCGGGGATAGTGTCCGCCAATTTGCCGGAGGGGTTGACATCGCCGCAGATAATATCAGCTATCGCCATGCCGCCCTCGAGTCCGCCCTGCCAGCCGGAGATTATCGCGCCGACTTTTTCATTGTCCGCGAAATACTCGCAGTCAACGACTGCGCCGGAGTTGAGGACTATGACCGTGTTCGGGAACGCCGCAGTGACGCGGTCGATGAGGCTCTTCTCCGTGTCCGAAAGGTAGTAGTCGCCGGGGATGGCCTTTCTGTCAACACCCTCTGCGGAGAAGCGGCTGAGGGTTATTATCGCGATATCCGCGTTCGCGGCTGCCTCCGCTATGAGCTCGTCGGGCATATGCGCCTCGGCAACATGCATGCTCGCGAAGGTGTCGTAGATTATATCGTCTTTCTCTTTGCAGAAGGACATGGCGTTGACCTTGTCCCATATCTTTTCGATCTGGGCGCGGGTCGGGATGCGCTTGCTCGCCTCCTTGACGTATTCTTTGTAGAACTCGACGGTCGGCTTGAACACGCTGACCTTGCCCTCGGCTTCCTTCTGACTGAATCCGTCATAGACATTGCGGGTGTAGGCGCAGAAAACGTCGCCGCTTCCGCCGCCGCCCTTTATGTATTCGATAGTCGCCTTGCCGAAGAGTGCGACTCTTGTTCCGCGCGTGAGCGGCAGAGTGCGGAGTCTGTTTTTGAGCAGTACCATGCCCTCGCCGGCGGCCTTTCTCGAGAGCGCGGCGTGCTCGGGCGAACCTGTGACCTTTCTGCCGTCCGCGCCGAGCGGGATGCAGGGCTGATATCTGAATCTTGCGTATTTGTCCATAGCTGTTCTCCGTCCTTTATTTGAATTTATTTAAGCTCACCTTGTGTTATTCTGTCGATGAAAATGCATTCCGACTCATAAGAATCCGGCTTGTTTTCGTCTATTATAATCAGTCTGCCGCCGCGTTTGCCGCCGTAGGAGTGGTAGCCCGCGCCGGGGGTCTGAACGAGCTTTATGCCGTCGACTTCCATTGTGAATGTATTCACATGGTCGTGGCCGAAGAATGCGGCGACTATATCGCCCGTCCTCTTCCAGCTCTCGAATTCGTCGCCGTTTTCGAGCGGCGGGCATGGGGATTCGTGAATCTCGCCCTCGAGCAGTGCGCCGTCCGGGACGGAGTAGTGCTGCGCGCCGAGGCTGTATTCGCCATCCGGGTCTTTTTTGAGTTTTTTGTATTCCTGAATGACGGGGATATGCTGAAACAGCAGAGAGGGCACGACTTTTCCGCCGTTCTGCGCCTTGAGTTCGGCGGCGCGTCTTTCGTACCATGCTATCTGATCTTTTTTTACAAAGCCGTATCCGGCGTCGTCTATAACATTGAACTCATCGTCCCTGACATAGTCGCCCGAGTCGATGCACCAGATGTTCCAGGCGATATGCTTGCCGTCGGAAGACAAAATAGGCAAACTGCAATTCGCGCAGCCGGAGACATCCTCGTCGTTCATCGTGCTCCTGAAATTCTCGTATTCGGCGTATATACAGATCTGATTCTCTTTCGCGAGAAACGGCAATTTGGGCTGAGCCTCGGCATCGTGATTGCCAAAAACTATGGCGAGCGGGATATTTTTCTCCGCAATCGGCGCGACTATCTTTTTGATAGTATTATACATATATTCATATGTGAACTCCTGCCAGTAGCCGCTGATGTTGTCGCCGCCGAAAACGATAAGATCGGGATTAGCAATTTCAATGCATCGGCGAATGACATTTATCGTCTCTTTGCTCTTGTTTATCGGTATCTGTCTGTCCTCTTCGTCGTCCATCTCCGGGTCGACCTCGTGGACATCAGTCAGATGCAGAATGCGGAATTTTCCGTCCGCGCCGAAGCGCAGGGGAGCCCGCTTTTCTTTTATATATTTCTTTGAATCCGGCAGCCCTTTTGCCAGCTGTTCCCTCCGATATTTGATACTGAAATTATATACTTGCTTCGACACTGTGTCAATAATTGTGTTGCATTCGCGATTCTGCGTTGTTTACTGTGCATAATTTAAAAAGTCCGATTTTTGGCAAAAGTGCATATTGCGAAAAGCAGAACGCGGTGATATAATTGATTTAATAACACGGTTTTCTAATTTGCAGATGAGGGGCGCGCTTTTTGAAAAATACACTTGATTCATCCATAGTCAAGCTGACGAATTACCGCTCTGTGTGGGGATATATACACAAAAACAAGCAGGCGACAATTCCGCAGATAGCCAAAAGCATCGGGCTGAGCCTGCCGACCGTGACGCGAGCTATTGATTACGGTGTTGCGGAGGGAATTATTAATCCGGACGGAGTTATAGGTGCGGAACGCGGGCGCAAGGCGCAGGTATATAAGCTTAACGCGGACTATATGCATTTTCTGCTGATTTATCTTGACTCCGATGTTCTTTCATACAGAATCCATGATTTCAGAAGCCGTACTATCGGCAGCGGAAATATACCGATTTGTGACGAAAAAGTACTTTCGACGCTTGAGAATCTTGTTATGACAAGCGTTGCGGCCGATCCGCTCATAGCCATGACTGCGATAGCCGTTTCGGGCGTTGTCTGCAAGGGTGTTGTTATGGACTCGGCGGCATTCCCGTCGCTCAACCATATCGATGTTGCAAAGAGGCTGAATGAAAAATTCGGACTGACGGTTCTTATTGACAACGACCTGCATGTCGCAACGAATGTGGCAAGAAAATATTCGAATTATCAGGAGGGTATAACCGTTCTCTATGCCTACGGCAAGCACAAGAGCGGCTCGGGAATAATCGCAAACGGCGAGGTGCTCTGCGGCGCGTCGGGCGCTGCCGGCGAGGTCGAAAACATCCCGCGGCACACTCCGGACATTGAATCCGAGCGCATAGCTTTTTGCAGCGAACGCCTCCAGGCGATAATCGCGCTGATGAATCCGGGCAGGGTAGTTATATATGAGCTCGATGAGGGCATGGATACAGACAAGCTCATAGGTTTGATAAAGAGCAAAATGAAGCCTTATCTTCTGCCGGAGTTCAAGCTCGGTCGCGATTTCTTTGAAGACTGCTTCCTCGGGCTGAGCATCATGTGCGAGGTCGAGATAAAACAGAGCCTACGGGAGAGACTTGATTTTTAAACAACGAGGGGAATTTCAAAAATTCCCCTTATATCTCAAATAATTAATAATACTTCTTTAAGATATAACTTTACTTATTTGTAGATATAGTGTATAATATTTGCGAAGGTTCTGAATTATTTTATGAATACTGCGGTACTTTGTCGGTGCCGCATATTAAAAGCTGAATTTATAACTTAACGTTATAATATAAATTGCTGCAAAGGAGGAGACAAAAAGAAGCAAAGAATAACAATGTCTATAATGTTTTCACAAAAACGAAAGGAGAACAGAGTAAATGAAAACATTTAAAAAAGCGCTGAGCGTTTATGCGGCGTTCCGCCGTTCCGTTGTCAATCACAAATCAAATTGTTAAATCAACTAAAAATAAAGCTGTTTTTTCGGCATTTCGTACAGGCCGCCGCTCTTGTTTTTTATTTCTCGTTATGTTAAAATCAATTCGTATGAAATACATTTTTGGAGGTCTTTCTATGAAAAAATGGCGAGTAGGTATTATCGGTGTCGGCGGAATATTCAACGGCGCTCACCGCGAGCACTATCTGAATGACGACCGCCTTGAGGTTGTTGCTCTTTGCGACATCATCGAAGAGAGAGCGGCAATATGCCGCGACAAGTTCTTCCCCGACGCAAAGGTCTATACCGATTTCAACGAGCTGCTCAAGGATGAGACGATAGACTCTGTCGATATCTGCACCCCGAACTATCTCCACTCGATAATCGCGGTTGCCGCTTTCAAGGCGGGCAAGCACGTTTTCTGCGAGAAGCCGGATGCCGTCAATGTCGAAGAGGTCATGAAGATGAACGACGCCGCTAAGGCTGCGGGCAAGACGCTCATGGTCATGAGAAACAACCGCTTCACCGACGCGTCTAAGCTTGCGAAGAAGTTCATTGACGACGGCAAAATGGGCGAGATATACTGCGGACGCTGCGGCTGGCAGAGGAGACGCGGAATCCCCGGCAAGGGCGGCTGGTTCACCACTAAGGCGCAGTCCGGCGGCGGCCCGCTCATTGACCTCGGCGTTCACATGATAGACCTTGCGATATGGCTCATGGGCAACCCGACTCCCGTCGCCGTGACCGGCAGCACATACTGCAAGTTTGCCGACAACGACGTCAGCGACTCCGTGAACTCCGACTTCGGCGACAAGGTCGAGGACGGCACGTTTGACGTTGAGGATCTTGCGATGGGCACTATCCGCTTCGATAACGGGGCGCAGCTCCAGATAGAGTTCAGCTGGGCGTCGAACGTCAAGAAAGAGACACGCTTTGTCGAGCTTCGCGGCACGAAGGCGGGACTCAATTGGCAGGACGGCGAGGTCGAGTTCTACACCGAGGAATACGGCAAGTGCCTCGATGTTATCCCGACTAACTACGCTACCGACAGAGAGCACGCGAGAAACCTCAGGCACTTCTACGATGTGGTCATCGAGGGCGCCGAGCCGTGCTTCAAGCCGCAGCAGGGAATTGATATGATAAAGATTCTCTGCGCAGTTTACGAGTCCGCAAGGACGGGCAGAGAAGTAGTGCTCTGATAAATAAACTTAACGAAAAAGCACCCTGCGGCTCAGCGCACAGGGTGCTGTAATTTAAAGCGGAGAGGCACACGCCCCTCCGCTCTTTTCGTTTGTTATTTCTTCGCTTTCTTCGACTTCTTGTCGTATCTTCCGCCGAGTCTTTCTTCGGCTTCGGCGCGGGTTATCTTGCCGCTGTTGCAGTCCGCCATGGTCTGAACATCCTTGTCGGTGAGCTTGTAGCGGGTCCAGATGACATAGGCTATGGCGTAGCCTATCGCCGTGAACATAACATAGATGAACCACAGAACGGCCTTCGCGTGGTCTGTCTGAGCGACACCCTGGAGGTCTGCGAAGTTCTGCGCGCCCTCAACAGAGACCCAGCCGGTGGACTTGAGACCGAGTATGAACATTCCGAGCGCGCCGGAGACGGCTGCGGTGAGCTTGCACATGAAGGTCTGGATCGCGAAGGTGATTCCCTTGGCCTCGATGCCGGAGGTGAATTTGCCAAACTCCGCGCAGTCGGGCGTGAACATGAAGAGCATGACGCCGAGAATAGCCATGGGTACCGCGCGCAGTATCGAGATGATGATGAAGCCTTTCATCGAGTTGTAGCCGATGAGCCACATGACGACGCTTAAAATAACGGTAGCCAAAGTGCAGACTCTGAACAGCTTCATCTTGTCAAATTTTCTGACCATGTGGGGCACGAGGAACGAGAATATCGCTGCGGGAACAAGGCTAAGAGCCTGAACGACGAGTGAGAACTGCGAGTTATTAAAGAGATAGAACGAGACAAAAAGGTTGAGCGAGCCGGAGACGTTGGCGCTCGAATAGAAGAAATAGCCTATGTAATAGATGAGCAGATACTTGTTCTGAACGAGATAGCTGAACATCTTTTTGAGCGTGAAATCCTCATCCCTGTCTCCGCCGAAGCGCTCCTCAAGCTTGAAGCAGGCGGGGATCATCGTGATAATTGCGAACACGGCGCAGATTATTGCGACTACCGTGTAGTTGAGCTTGACCTTCTCGCCGACGAGGACGGTGCCGAGAATGAGCGCAACGCCCGAGCCCACGCCCGACCAAATCTGCTTATAGGATATAATGCTGTTTCTTTCGTCAATGTTTTCGCTCATCGAGGTGATGATGCCGAAGATAGGCACGTCGCAGAGGGTGTAAGCGGTATCCCAGAGTATATATGAAACAGCGAGCCAGATGAGCTTCGCGTTTTCGCTGAAGTTATTGGGTATGGCGAAGAGCATGACAGTAGTCAGCGGGATAAAGACGAGCGATATCTTGAGCCACGGGACAAACTTCTTGCCGCTCTTGAATTTTACTTTGTCGAACAGCACGCCGAATATGGCGTCGTTGACCGCGTCCCATACCTTGACCGCGAGCATGATTCCCGCAGTTTTGACAAGTCCGCCGATAGAGAGCATGAGATAAGTAGTCAGGAAAGAGGCGACGAGATTATATATTGCGTTCTGTCCGCAGAAGTAGAGATAGTAGCTCAGTCTCTCTTTCGGTTTGGTTGCCCAGCCTTTCGGGGTGGACGTGATTTTTTTGATAAGATTTGGCATTTTTTGTAACCCCTCCGTTTTTTGTGGATTTCATATTGAAAATCCGTTTTCAGTCAAATAATACTGTACCATATTTACAATGATCAGTCAATGAAAATTTAATTCTAAACACCCGATTTCTTGACCGCCGGGGTGTAAAAATGTATAATAACCGAAAGCGCGGAGGATGATAATATGATTTTTAAAAGACTGACAAATTCAGAAGATAAAATATATGAAAAAGCGATGGAGCTCTATTCAAAGAGCTTTCCTATATATGAACAGCGGCTGCCCGAGATGCGCGGACGCGGCTACGGCGCGCAGGCACTCTCCTTCTCGGCGAGCGCAAAAAGACGGTCATTCTCGAAATCGACCCGCCGAATGATGAAGTATCCGTCCGCCGCAAGGCTTTTTATGAGCGCGCCGGGTACAGAGCCAATCCGTTTGAGCATATTCACCCGCCGTATCGCAGCGAATACAAAGGCCACAGGCTCGTTGTCATGATCTATCCGGCGGCGATAAGCGAGAATGAATATAAGAATTTTAACAGCTATCTTGAAAATGTGGTTATGAAAAAATAATATCACGGGGATCTTTCGTCATTTTCAACAAACAACGACAAAATTTTTTGTCAAGTTAGGCTGAAATTCCGTGTTTACATTTGACATCGGCTCTGCTAAAATGACCTTGAAAAAGGGGGCGGAGCAATGAAAGAAATAACCAACAAACCCGTGCCGCGACAATATGAGGAGCGGTTCGAAGAAGTGACCCGCGGCGAAGAGGTTCTCTTCATCGTAGTGGGCGACCTTGATTTAAAAGGCAAATATGCGGATTCAATGCTCGTTTTCACAAAAAACGGGCTTATTGCCTTTGACAGAAGCTTTGACGGCGGCGTGTGCAGCATCGCCTATAATGAAATGGAGTCGGCGGATGTCAAGCGGCTCTACGGCAACGCGCTGTTTCGAGTCAGATTTTCAAACGGAAAGAGAAAGCCGCTCATGCGCTTTTCTTATGCCGCCGCCGAGGTTGCGGACGCAGGCGCGGTGTTCGTGAACTCGCTGAAAGAACACGGCTATTCCGACGAGGATGCGGAGGTCGTGAAGTCCGTTTATCTCAAGCAGCGCTCTTTCTGCCCAAAGTGCGGACGCAAATTGCCTTCACCCGATGCCGAGTGCCTCAACTGCTCCGGCAAGCGCAAGCTTATCACAAAATTTTCGGGCTATGTCAAGCCCGAAACAAAGCCGCTGATAGTGTGCATGATTCTATCCGTGCTCACAACGGCGTTCTCGCTCATCCCGCCGTATATCACAAAGATAATGGTCGACGATGTTATCCCGCAGAAATCGTCAAAACGGCTCATGGCGGTCATTTTGCTTCTGCTTGGGGTGTACGTTCTTCAGTATGTGATAAACGGTTTTCGGGCGTATAAGCTCAGAATATCCGGCGACAGGATAGTTTTGAATCTCAAGAAAGATATATATGAAAAGGCGCAGTATCTGCCGATGAGCTTCTATGACAGGATATCGACAGGCTCCGTCATAAACCGCGTCAACTCCGACGCGACGGTGATACAGAATTTTATAATGAAGATAACCCAGGAGGCGGTCATTCAGGCTTTTACCCTCGTGGGGCTGATAGTCATAATGTTCATGATGAGCTGGCGGCTGGCGCTCTTCTCGCTCATTCCCGTGCCGATAGTTGTGTTTGTCGGCAAGCGGTTCGGCAAGGTGCTCGGACCCAAATATATGCGCATGTGGCGGCGCTCCGCATCGATTTCTTCGATGCTCGCCGACACGATACCGAGCGTGCGAGTCATAAAAGCTTTCACGAACGAGCAAAAGACGGTCAAGCGCTTCAATGCCTACTGCGACGAATGGTTCAAGGAGGACAAGAAAGCCGCCGTGCCCTCTGCGGTGTTCCCGTCGGTGATAACATTCCTCGTGACCTGCGGAACGCTTGTCATATGGTTCATGGGCGGCAATCTTGTCATCTCCGGCAGCAGCGAGGTTTCGCTCGGTCTGCTCGTGTCGTTCATCTCATATGCGAGCATGTTCTATAACCCGGTCAACTTCTTTGCGAATATCGGCGACACATACCAGAACACATTGGCGTCCGCCGAAAAGATACTCGATATCCTCGATGCCGAGCCCGAGCACGATTTCGGCCAGGGCAAAGAGCTCAAGCGCATGGAGGGCAAGATTGAATTCAAGAATGTCAACTTCGCGTTCGACCGCTCGAAGAAAGTCCTCTCAAACATAAATCTGACTATAGAGCCGGGCGATATAGTCGGCATAGTCGGAACGACGGGCTCCGGCAAGTCGACGCTGATAAACCTGCTGATGCGCTACTATGACGAATACGACGGCGAGATACTCGTCGACGGAATAAACATCAGGGACATCGACCTGAGATATTACAGAAACTCGATCGGCTTCGTCCAGCAGGAGCCGCTGATGTTCAGAGACACGATATATAATAATATCGCCTACGGCAGCGCGGATGTCCATGTTGAGCAGGTGCTCCACGCGGCGGAGGTCGCGAATGCGGACGGCTTCATCCGCCGTATGCCCGATGCATACGACACCATGCTCGGCGAGCGCGGAGTCGGACTCTCCGGCGGCGAGAAGCAGCGCGTATCTATAGCCCGCGCGGTGCTCAAAAATCCGAGCATACTCATCTTCGACGAGGCGACGGCGGCGGTCGATTCCGAGACCGAAAATCTTATCCAGGGCGCGATAGAGAGACTGATATCCGGGCGCACAACGCTCATGATCGCCCACCGTCTTTCAACTTTGCGCAAGGCGAACAAGATAGTTGTCGTCGACCACGGCGAGATAATCGAATGCGGCACTCCCGAAGAACTCATGGCGCTCAAGGGCAAGTACTACAAGCTCATTGAGATTCAGTCCATGGGCGAACAGCTTCAGAAGAAAAAAGCCGCCGAGAATTTTGAATAAGGAGGGAGCACAATGCCGAGATATATTGACGGACCGGAAGTGAAATTCACTCGCCGGGACGGGATTTTCGTCGATGCCGAGTTTTACTCAGGCGAGAAGTTTGAGGGGCTCGAACTGCACAGAATGTTCCCCATAACCGGACTCAACAGATACATTTCGCTGATCGACAGCGAGGGCGAGGAGATAGCGGTGATAAGAAACATCGACAATCTTCTGCCGGAGTCGAAAGAGGCTGTCGAGCAGTGCCTCGACGAATACTATATGATCCCGCGGATAAAGCGATTCATAAAGATGCGCGAAAAATTCCATATCTGGATGTGGACGGTCGAGACGGACAGGGGAATATGCACTTTTGAGATAAGAAATCATCTCACAGCGGTAAAGCCGCTCTATGACGGGCGTATATTAATAAAAGACGCGAACGACAACAGGTACGAGATACCCGACGTCCGCAAGCTTGACAAGAAGAGCCGCAAGATGATAGACCCGAAAATTTAATGAGGAGAATGAATATAATGAAACTTTTGATAGCTATTGTTAATAATGATGACAGCGCGGTCGTTTCCTCGGCGCTGACGAAGGAAGGCTACACGGTGACGAAGCTCTCGACCACGGGCGGATTCCTCATGGTCGGCAACACGACTTTCCTAATCGGCGCGGACGACGACAAGGTTGCAAAGGCAAAGGAGATAATCAAGGAATATTCTCAGCGCAGGATGCACACTGCCGCATCTACCGCCGCATTCGGCAGCGGACTTGCCGAGGGCGATCTCGGTTCGGAGGTCGCGGTCGGTGGAGCTATTGTGTTTGTGCTCGATGTCGAGAGCGTCGAAAAATACTGATAGGGGAGAATGAAATGAGCTTCACTGTCAATATCTACTACACCGGCAAAAACGGCAGCGCAAAAGAGTTTGCACGCGAAATGACGGAGAGCGGGCTTGTGAATAAAATAAGAGCCGAAGAGGGGAACGAGAGATACGAATATTTCTTTCCGCTTGACGACCCGGAGTCCGTGCTTTTGATAGACAGATGGCGCGATCAGCAGGCGCTCGACGCCCACCACAAGTCCGAGATGATGGAAGAGATAGCGGCACTGCGCGAAAAATACGCCCTGCGCATGCGCGTAGAGCGATATACGGAACTTTAATAAACGCCCTTCGTTCAAGATGAAAAGACTTTGCGTGAATTGGGGACTTGTCGCAGAACCTATTTAGGCGCCCCTGTAAGGGGAGCTGGCTCGGCGTAAGCCGAGACTGAGGGGTTAGCCTGCCCTGCTTAAAATAATAAGTATATGTGCACGATATCGCTACAGCTGTTTGTTGCGATATTTATACTCGCAAAGCCGTTTCGCTGCCTATCCATCCATCAAACTATAAAGAATGACCGACCGCAGCATTTTTTTGCTGCGGTCGGTCATTGTTCTGCGAACGCTGCCTTTTGGCGTGGTTCGCTCGGTTCGGATGCTTTGGCGGTGCGTTTATCCCGCGTAGAAGAAATCGTCTATCATCTCCTCCACATGGACGGGGGAGACATCGTTGCGCTCGAGCATGGAGACAAAGTCCCTCAGCTTTTTTCTGCTGAAAGAGATGTCGGGAAAGCTTGTTGTTTCATTGAATCCGTTTTCCGTGACGGTCATCACTATGCCGTAGGAAATACGGCCGCCCGAGGCGGCTGAACTTTTTCTTGCTTCGGAGGCGCACTGAGCATCGGAGATTGCCGCATATCCGATGTCGTCCGTTTCGCATCCTGCCGGACGGCAGATGCCGTCGGTGATCTCAAATCTTACTTGTCGCATTTGTTCACCCTCAGTTACTACGCTGATTGAGAATAATTATATGTGATTTTGATTCACTTTGCAATAGTTTTTGTGAAGAAATTTTGATTTTTTATGAATTTTTATTGATTTTGTGCAATATTTTATGGTGTTCGACAAGAAAAAACAGGGAAGCGCGGCATATGTCGGCTTCCCTGCTTGATTTTCAGATGTCGAAAATGTTGAGCCCCGTCTGTTCGCTTATGCGCCTGCCAATGTCAATGTCAAAAATTTTGATGAACATTTCGCAGGTCGCACTGATCACCGCTTCGTTTAGGTGACCGCCGATGACGGCGCCTTTTTCGTCCGCGAACGCGGCGTGGAGGTGGAGATAAGGCTCGCCGTCCTTGCGGCTGAGATTGCCGTTTAATGAAACGAGCTCGAGCGGCTGAACAAATGTCAGGCTGTGGTATTTCTGCTCTTCGAGGTCGTATAGCCCGAACACCGCGCGCCCTACCGCTCCGATGGCTGATATCTCGGCAAAGCGGATATCTTCGTCCTTTGCTATCTTCAGCACCGACGCGATTATTTCCTCGCCCGGGTCAAGCCTTACCGCGAGGACATCGCCTGTTTTTACATATTTCATGATATCCCTCCGTCAAATTTTATTCCCGCCGACTCGCGTATGCGCTGCATCGTGCGGCTCACAGAGAGCGCCGCTTCGCGAAGCTCTCTGTATTTTTCTCTGTTGTTTTCCGGCTCTGTTATCAGCTTATAAAACGCGCGAGCCTCGTTGCCCATGAGTTCATCTTTCGGCGTGTCGCCGCAGATAATGCGGCTCGTCCCGTCGTTCATCACGAGTTCGATATCCGTGAGCTTTGAAATTGAGCCGATTTTTATGCTGCCGCGCTCGCCGATTATCTGCGAGCCCGCGTGATCCTGCCCGGTTTTGCAGCTTGTCATTGTTATCGCGGTGTTTTTACTTAGCATCGAGACGGCGGTTGCCGCGTCAGCTCCGCTTTCGAGAAATGCCGATACTGCCGAGACAATATCCGGCTCGCCGAACAGATCGATTGCAGGATAGACGCAGTAGATGCCGAGATCCATGAGACTGCCCGTAGCCATGGCGGGATTGAAAATATTCGGCAGCTCGCCGCGAAGATAGGCTGGATATTTTGAGGAATACTGCGAAAAATCAAAATGCGCAGTCCAGACTTTGCCGATATCGCCGAGCGCTTCTCTGAGTGCCGCCCGCACGGGCGAGTGCATATACATTATAGCTTCGATATATATGAGCTTATTTCCGTCCGCGATTTCGCAGAGCTCCGAGAATTCATCGGGCGTTACGGTTATCGGCTTTTCGCAGATGACATGCTTTCCGCTCTCGAGCATTTTTTTTGCTCTGAGTATAATGCAGGGCATTTGGGCTCGCGATATAGACGCACTCGGCAGGGGAGGCGGCGAGCTCGTCGAGCGAGGTGTAGACTTTACTTATCCCGTTTTCCTTTGCGAATTTTTCTCCGCGCTCGCGCGAACGCGAATATACGGCGAAGAGTTCAAAATCGGGCGCGAACTTCAACCCGTCGATAAAGCTTTTGACTATCCAGCCCGTGCCGATGACGGCTAATTTCATATTTTTTCCCTGCTTTCTCAGACCCTGCGCGCCATGACCGTGCAGACGCGCAGAGGGAATATGATATCAAATTTGTTCTTTTTGTAGAAATTTATTGCGTTGGTGTTGTATGAGTCGACGACGAGCATAATGCCCTTGCTGCCGAGCTCCTTCAAATGCGCGATAAGCGTCTCGAAGAGTTTAGTGCCCAGCCCGCAGTGCTGATAGCCCGGCTCTAAATTTATGTGCATATGCGCGGGATAGCTTCTTGCGAATAGCGCAGGGCCGTTTACGGACGCCCACGATTCAATTATATCTCCCTTTTTGCAGCCCTTGACGCGCGGGAGATATTCGGCTTTGAATATGCGCTTATATCTCTTATAGTCCGGCGCGCAGAGAATATAGCCTATCGCGGTGTCGGTATCTTCATCGACGGCGATAAAGCAGTGCTCCGCCTCGTGCTCGATATAGTAGTCGCAGAACGTGGCGAGCAAAAAGCGCATTGACTTTTCTTCGCGCGCGTTGCTGCCCGCCGTGTCAAGGCAGATATTGCGGACATCGTCCCGATATTTTTCGCTGTAATTTGTGATGATTATAGCCATATTTTACTCCTCAAAATCAATGTGGATGTGGTTTTCGCCTTCCCAGAGTTCATATTCGCAGTCGCTGCCGTAAGTGAACCACGCCTTTTGCGGAACGGTTACATAGAAGTCCATCTCGCGCTCCGTTCTGATAAACGAGACGGCTATTTCGCCGCGCACCGTCGTTATGTGACCGCTCGCGCGGTTGAGCCCGTCGGGAATCTGCGGAGCGATGACGATTTTTTCATAGCCCGCCGAGTTTTTCTCCTGCATGATGCCGAGAATGAACGAGAACAGATATCGCGTCACCGCGCCGAACATCGGATGGCTGTGCGAGCGCTCGCCGTCCCAGTTCTCCCAGATGGTCGTCGCGCCCTGCTTTTTCATGTTATAGAACGAGCCTTTGCCCGTCGAAGTCAGCAGGCGGAAAGCCGTGTCGGCGCAGCCGCGCTCAAACAGTACGCGGGTTAGAATATCCGTGCCGAAAATGCCGGTGTCGAAAGAGTCCGCGGCGTCGTATTTCTTTTTTGTATTGTTGAAAGCGCGCTCGCCGCCGAGTCCGATATCAACAGCAAAGCTGTTCGCACCCTGCGCATCGCCGATAAACGAGCCAGTCTGCGGGCTGTAATATGCGCTGAGAATAGCCTGCTTCTTTTCTTCTATGCGCTTTTCGAGCATGGCGGCAGTTTCGCTTTCGCCGATAGCCTCCGATGCTTCTTTTGTCATCATCATCTGCTTTACATAGAGCGCGGTGTTGACGAACGGCTCGCATATTGTTATAGGCTCGGGCGGACACCAGTCGCCGAGGCACCAGCCGCCCTCTTCCTCGCGGCAGACGAGACCGCCGGAGCTTCGCGAGTCGAGATAATCAAAATACCGAAGGATCTTCGGCAGATAACGGCGGAAAGTCTCTTTGTCGCCGTATATTTTATACATCTCATACGGCACGACCGCTATCGCGCCGCCCCAGCCTGCGGGGCCTCCGCCGCCGCCCATGAAAGGCGCGGTGTGCTGGACGTGACCGTTTTCGACGCTCTGGCAGTCGGAGATATCTTCGAGCCACTTTTTATAGAATTTCTGCGAATTCAAAAGCATCATCGCCGCTTCGCAGCAGAGCTGACCGTCGCCTGTGTAGCCGAGACGCTCTATATGCGGGCAGTCCGAGGGCACGCCCGAATGCATGTTGCTCAGCTGCGTTCTGATATATGCGTCGTAGAGCCAGTTGAGCATCTCGCTGTCCGACTCGAACGACGAGGTCACGGCGCAGTCCGAGTGGACTACTTCGCAGCGCACGGGCTCGGCGTTGTTCGTCAGTTCGAAATACCGAAAGCCGTGCCAGGTAAACCAAGGCATGCACTCTTCGCCCTTTTTCGCGTTGCGATATTCGTCTTTTTGAATCTGCCCGCGGTCGCAGGAATCGAAATTCAGCGTGCCGTCCGGGTTTATTTCCTCGCTGCATCTGACGGTTATATTCGCGCCGTCAACCGTTGCCGCAACAACCGGATAGCCGGAAATATTCTCGCCCATGTCGTATATTGAAACTTCGCCGAGGTCAAAGAGCTTCGCGGGCTTTATTGCGCGCTCCACTCTGTCCGCCGGGCAGTCCTGAATGAAAAACTGAGTCTCGTGCGCCGGGGCTTTGATAACATTTTGAAAGCCGCTGTTCGCCGTCAGCTCGTCTGCAAGGCTCATGTCGTGAACCTCGCCGAAATATATATTATTTTCAATAATGCGGCTCTGCTTCCATTCAAGGCTCTCATCGGAAACAAAAGTATATTTTTTGCCGCTCTTATTCTCGACATCGATTTTATAGCAGAGCTTTATGTCGCCGTATTTTGCGAACCCCTCGGCGCTGCGCTTCTGCTGGGCGAACCAGCCGCAGCCGAGAATGACGCGGATATCATTTTTGCCGTCAACAACAAATTTGGATATGTCATATCTCACGGCGTATGTGCGGTAAGACAGCTCGTCTAAGATAGGATATTCAAACGCCGTCAGATCGCGCTTACAGTATTGACTGTTGATGGGGACGAATTTGTCCTCGGACACCTCGCGCCCGTTTATCCACAGGCGAAAGAAACCGAGCCCGCAGATGGTTATCTCTGCTTTCTTCGGCTCTTCGATGAAGAAACCGCCTTTTATAACCGGCGAAGTGCAGCCACTGTCGCAGGTAACCCATTGCGCATTCCCGAAAAGTTCGCTGAAGTTCATGTTATTCCTCTCCCTCAAGTTGAGCTTTTCTGTTTTCGAGCTCTTCCCACTGCATCATGAGCTCGGTCTGCTCGTCGTTGAGCTTGCCGAGCGTTTCCGTCAGCTCCATGACGCGTGCGTAATCCGCCGCCGCTTCGGGGGTCGACATCTCTTCGTTCGTTTTTGCTATCAGCCCGTCGAGCTCGTTTATCCGCTCTTCGCATTTCTTTATCGCGGTTATCGTGCGGCGCAGCTCGCTCTCGCGCTCCTTGCGGCGCTTGTAGTCCTCGCCGCCCTTGCCCATGGTCTTAGCAGCTTTCGGCTTCTCCGCGCTCTGCTCGGCGATTTTCGCCGCGTAGTCGTCGTAGCCGCCCTCGAAGCTCTCCGCGCCATTCATGCCTATCGACAGCACGCGGGTGGATAACTTATTTATAAAATATCTGTCGTGGGACACGACGAGCATCGTGCCGCCGAAATCGAGCAGAGCCGCCTCGAGCGCCTCGCGCGAGGGAATATCAAGGTGATTCGTCGGCTCGTCGAGCAGCAGGACATTCGCGCCCGAGAGCATCAGCTTTAAAAGCGAAAGCCGCGCTTTTTCGCCGCCGCTCAGAGTTTCTATCTTCTTGAAAACATCGTCCGCGCAGAACAGGAACTGCCCGAGCAGAGTGCGCACGCGCGCCTCGGTAAAATCTCGGTGCAGATTCCAGATTTCATCGAGAACAGTATTATTGTTGTTGAGCGAGGAGAGCGTCTGGTCGAAATAGCCGACCTGAACGCCTGCGCCGAAGAGATATGAGCCGGAGTCGGCTTTCTCCTTGCCGATAAGTATTTTTAAAAGAGTCGTCTTTCCGCATCCGTTCGGACCGAGCAAAAACGCGCGGTCGGATCGGCGTATCTGGAACTCGACGCCGCTGAAAAGATGTTTGCTGCCGAATGATTTTGACAGCCCTCTGACATTCAGAACTTCGTTGCCGGTCGGTTCGACCTCGCCGAACGAAAATCCGAGAGTTCTTGCCGAGCGGTCGGGCGCATCGATTTCCGCCAATTTTTTGTCGAGCATCTTTTGCTTGCTGTCCGCGGTTATGAAATGCCGCCAGCGACGCTGCTGTTCGATTATGCCCTCGAGGCGGTGAACTTCGTCCATCTGCCGCTCGTAGTGACGGCGTTCGATTTCGTCACGCTCGGTCTTCTGCTCGAGAAAGCGGGAATAGCCGCCGTTGAACATCTCGATTCTGCCGTTTTCGAGCAGCATCGTTTTTGTCGTCACTTTGTCGAGAAAATAGCGGTCATGGCTTATAATTACCGCGCTGCCGCGGTAGTCGTTGATGAAGTTTTCGAGCCATTCGAGGCTTGTCAGGTCTATATGGTTCGTCGGCTCGTCGAGCAGGAGCAAATCCGGCGCGCTCAAAAGCAGCTTGCCCAGCGCGAGCTTTGACCGCTGACCGCCCGAGAGCAGGGAGCAGGGGAGAGAGAAGTCGCTCTCCGAGAATCCGAGACCTGTGAGCGCCGAGCGGGTGCGGCTTTTGTAGGTCAGCCCGCCCTCGTCCTCAAATTCGGTGTGCAGTCTGTTCTGCTCGGCGATGAGCGCGTTAATGTCGCCATGTCCCGCTTCGATGAGATCCGCGAGCTCTTCGAGCCGCTTCTCTTTTTTCATAAGAGGCTCGAACACGCTCTCCATCTCGTTGTAGACCGTCTTTTGGCTCCCCGCGCAGGCGTGCTGCTCGAGATAGCCTATCTTTATATTTTTGCCGGGATATACCCCGCCCAGGGTTGGCTCAAGCTCGCCGGTGATGAGCTTGAAGAGGGTCGTTTTGCCCGTTGCGTTCGAGCCGATGAAGCCTATCTTATCGCGCTCTCCGACTTCAAAGCTCACGCCAGAAAACAGCGTGCGCTCGCCGAACTCCATATCAAGATTCTGTACGCTTAAAACTGCCATTTGTAATATCAGACCCTTGTTTCAAGGATCTTTGCTTCTCCGTTTATTTTGTATTCGCCGCAGTTTGCGGGAATGAAAATGCTGCCGCCCTTTGAAAATTCAAGAGTCTCGCCCGCGCATTCGAGCGAACCCGAGCCCTCGAGGATAAGAAGCGACACAAAAGATTTTTCGTCCGCAGTGCCGTCAAAAGAACCGTTGATATCAAGAACTCTCTCAGTAAAGAACGGGCAGGCGACAAGATTCGTGACATTGCCGTCTTTTTTCGGCGTGCAGGGATTTTTATATACTCCGGTGTGCGTGACATTCACCGCGTCCTCAACATGGAGCTCGCGCGGTTTGCCGTCAAAGCCCAGGCGGCCGTAGTCATATATTCTGTAGGTCGTGTCAGAGTTCTGCTGAACCTCGGCGAGCAGGATGCCCTTGCATATCGCGTGGAGCGTGCCGGATTCTATAAAGAAGAAATCTCCCTTTTTGACCGGGACTTTCTTGACATAGTCGGTCAGCGTGCCGTCGGTTATCGACTGCCTGAACTGCTCGCGGGTTATGTCTTTTTCAAAGCCGAGCAGAAGATAGGCGCCCGGCTCACAGTCGAGGATATACCACGACTCGGTCTTTCCCGCGCCGCTGCCCTTTTTCAGGCAGTAGGCGTCGTCGGGGTGAACCTGAACCGAGAGATCCGCCGCGGCGTCGATGAATTTTATCAGCACCGGGAAATCAGAGAATCCGGCGCAGTTTTTGCCGCCGAGCTCGGGGTGTTCGAGATAGACTTCGCGAAGAGTCCTCCCCGCAAATTCGCCGTTTGCGACTGTTGAACTGCCGTTTTTGTGCGCGGACATGACCCACGCCTCGGCGGCGTTTCGCTTGTCTGTGACAACGGAATATTCGTCAATGAGCCTGCGCCCGCCCCAGACGGTTTCCGAGACGAAGGGCGTCAATACCATGGGATAAAGCTTCAAAACACATTCTCCTTTATTATAAACATCCTATATATTTTTGGCGTTCGGGCGAAAAATATCGTCCGGCTGAATTATTTTATCATATTTGTCCCATAATTGCTATACAAATAATACCGGGAGGACGAAAAAATGGTTACTGCTTTCAAATATCTGCTCGGAGGAAAGCTCAAAAAGGCGGACGAAGCTCCGACAAGGGAGGAACAGCTGCTCGTGGACATAAGAGCGCTCAAAAAGGAGATGGACGCGGCATATCTACGGTTTGAATACGGCGAGGACGACGACTCGGTCGAGGCCGCAATATATGAGCTCGAATCGCTCAAGCGCCGCTACCACAGACTCCTGAAGCTCGCAAAGCAGGAGGGACTTGAAAGCAGCGACATAGCCGTCTGCTACAAACTGGAATGAGGGGATAGCCTTGTCAACGGGAATGAAAACGGTTCTTATAATATTTCTCGCTGCCGCCGCGCTCGCGATAACGGTGTTTGCCGTGACGAACAGGCGCGGCTTTTCGGCGCTGATACTCAACGCGATAGGCGGCGCGGCGGCGCTGTTCGCCGTCAACATCGCGGGGCTTGCGACGGGGATACAGCTCTCCGTCAACCGCTGGTCACTCGGCGCGGGCGCGCTGCTCGGTGTGCCCGGGGTGATATCGATGCTGGTGCTCGATATCGTTTTCAAATAAATTAAAATGAAGCCGCCCGCGGGCTGAAAAGAGCATTTTTGCGGCGGCTTATAAAAAAATCAATTTTTTTAAAATTATGCTTGACATTCGCGCGGCGTTCATATATAATAGGCTCTGCTGAACGGGAAAGACCGAAAAATTCAGCTCAAATGGACGCTTAGCTCAGCTGGTAGAGCATTCGCTTGACGTGCGAAGGGTCAGCGGTTCGAGTCCGTTAGCGTCCACCAGAAAACAGGTAAGTATTTTTGATGCTTGCCTGTTTTTTTATTTCTAAACCCCAATACCTGAACTCTAACTATAAAACTGTTCCCTAAAAACATAAAGTGTGATATAATCGGCTCGACTGAAAATACCCAAAAGGAGCGCAAACATGAAAGAACCCATCACCCGATATGTCGAGGACAGGTATGCGAAGCTCAACGAGTTTATTTCCATGCAGCCCGATATGTCGGAGCTGCCGGATTTTGAAAAGAAGAAGGGAAAGCTCCCCGAGCCCGTGTGGGCGGGACACGACGATGAAATTGACGCATATTACAAGGCGTGGGAGATAGCCTTCCGCAACCTCGGAAAGCCGACGAAAGAGAGCGGCTTTGTCTCGCCCTATATCGACGCCGCTTTTAACGGTCACATTTTTATGTGGGATTCCTGCTTTATGCTCATGTTCGGGAAATACGGCGACAGCGTCCACTGCTTCCAGAAAACGCTCGACAATTTCTACTGCAAGCAGCACAAGGACGGCTTCATCTGCCGCGAGATAAACGAATTAGACGGCGTTGACCGATTCTATCGCCACGACCCGACGAGCACGGGACCCGAGATAATGGCGTGGTGCGAGTGGCAGTATTATAAGAACTACGGCGATAAGGAGAGGCTCAAAAAAGTTTATTATCCGCTGCTCTCGTTCCACCATTGGCTCAAGAATTATCATCGCTGGAAGGACGGGAGCTATTGGTCGAGCGGCTGGGGCTGCGGCATGGATAATCTGCCGCGCTGCGATCTTGAGCTCATCCCCGACTCGGAGGACTGGCAGCTTGAGACTTTCCACCACAGCTATATGTCATGGATAGACGCGACTCTGCAGGCGGCGATGAGCTGCGAATATCTTATAATGATGGCGGAGGAGCTCGGCATCTCTGACGATGTCGACGCGCTCAAGGACGAATACGATAATCTCGTCAGGTTCGTCAACGAGAAGATGTGGAGCGAAAAAGACGGGTTCTATTATGACCTCAAGGCGGACGGAAGCTTCCTTGCCGTCAAGACCGTCGCTGCGTTCTGGGCGCTTATAGCAAAAATTGCTCCGCCCGACAGGGTGGACGCGCTCTGCCGACACCTCGAGGATAAAAATGAATTCAACCGCCCGAACCGCGTCCCCGCGCTCTCCGCGGATCACCCGGACTACAAAGATAACGGCGGCTACTGGAACGGCGGAGTTTGGGCGCCGACGAACTATATGGTGCTCTGCGGACTCTCCGCAAACGGAAAAGAGAGGCTCGCCAAGGATATAGCCGAGTGCTGCTATAAAAACGCCATGGAGGTCTACAGAAAGACCGGCACATTCTGGGAGAACTATGCGCCCGAGACTGCTTCCCCCGGCGAACCCGCGCGAAAAGATTTTATCGGCTGGACGGGCATATTTCCTATAACCGTTTTGATAGAGTACATCCTCGGAATCAGAGTCTCCGCCGAAAAGTCGGAGATAGTCTGGCGCGTGAGCAAGCTCGAAAAGCACGGCATAAAGAAGCTGCCTGTCGGCAGGGATTCGTTTGTCACCCTCATGTGCAAGGCGAGAAAATCCCAAGACGAGAAGCCCGAAATAACCGTCGAGAGCGACAGATCCGTTAAAGTAAAGGTGATTTACGGCGGGGATAGGCAGCTCTCGTTCGAGATTTGACGGAGGAACTTATGAAGCTTGAAGTGAATTTCAAAAAAACTGTCGGCAGGATAAAGCCGATGAACGCCGTCAACAACGGCCCCGTGTATACGGACAACGGCGACCAGAATCTCACGAATCTGCCGGACTTCAGGGAGGCGAACATCCCGTTTGCCAGAACGCACGATTCGTCCATATGCTATGACTACGGCGGAGAGCACACGGTCGATATACATAATATATTTACCGATTTCGACGCCGACCCGTATTCGCCCGAGTCCTATGACTTCACGCTGACGGATATTTATCTCGGCACGATTATGCGCGCGGGCGCAAAGGTGTTTTACCGCCTCGGCAGTAAGATCGAGCACTGGCCGAAGCACTACGGCATTATGCCGCCGAAGGACTATCAAAAATGGGCGGTCGTCTGCGAGCACATCATAATGCATATGAACGAGGGCTGGGCGAACGGCTATCACATGGGCATTGAATATTGGGAGATATGGAACGAGCCGGACTTCAACGACAAGTGCTGGACGGGAACGCCCGAGGAGTTCTATGACTTTTTTGCAACGGCGGCGAAGTATCTGAAAGCGCGGTTCCCGTCGCTGAAAATCGGCGGACCCGCGGTCTGCGGATACAATGAAAAATGGCTCGACGCATTCTTTGAAAAGATGAGAGAAGAAAATGTGCCGATGGACTTCTATTCGTGGCACTGCTACGGGTCGAAGGTAAGCGATTTCACGTCCGATGCGCGCCGACACCGCGCCATGCTCGACCGCCACGGCTACACGGACACCGAGAGCATATTGAACGAGTGGAACTATGTCTGCGGCTGGAGCAGCGACGGCTGGAAGCGCAGCCTTGAAACGGAGGCTTCGCTGAAGGGCGCCGCGTTTATCGCCGCCGTTATGAGCGCCTGCCAGCGTGAAAAAACCGATATGCTCATGTACTATGACGCGCGGGTAAATTCGAGCATGAACGGGCTGTTCAAGCGCGGCACGCTGGACAGATTAAAGGGCTATTACTCCGTTAAGGCATGGGGCGAGCTGCTCTCGCTTCAAGATGAATGCGCCCTGAGCTGCGATGTGCCGGATATCTATTCCGCTGCCGCGACGGACGGGGAGACTCAGATGCTGCTCGTCGCATATTATACCGACGCCGCCGCGCCTCTGCCGCGCACATTCAAGGTCGAAACGGGCGAAGACAGGCTATATACCATTTATGTGCTCGATGAGGAGCACGACATGGAACCGTTCGAGACGATAGCCGCGGACAACGGCGAGTTCACTCTGACAATGCGCCCAAACACGGTAGTTGTGATAAAATAAAAATTGATATAAATATGCCGCCTGCGTGAAATGCGGGCGGCATTTTTTACAAAACCCGCTTGACAGAACAGAAATATAATGCTATGCTATATACATAGAACACCGATGTATAGAAACTCTATGATAAAAGGAGGACTTTATATGAATATCCAAAAAGAACTGTCGAAGGGCAGCAGCTCGCTGCTCGTGCTGTCCGTCCTCGGAACAGGGGACATGTACGGCTATCAGATAATCAAGGAGATAGAGCAGCGCAGCGAATTTGTGTTCTCGTTCAAGGAGGGCACGCTCTACCCGATACTCCACGGCTTCGAGCAGGAGAGGCTCGTGAAGTCCTATTGGCAGGACGGCGAGCGCGGCAAAAGGCGCAAATATTATCACATCACCGACAGAGGGCTGAAAATGCTCAACAAATCGACCGAGGACTGGCATTCGTATTCGAGCGCAGTCGAAAAGGTGATAAGGAGCGGGTTAGCACCCTCGACGGTCTGAGGTAGATAAAATGGACAAAAGAATAGAAAGCTACCTCGATTCTGTGATTCCCGAAAAGCTCTCGAAGAGGCGGCAGAAGCTTATCCGCGAGGAGCTGCGGGATCATATATCCGACCACATCGAATTTTATACCGAGATCGGCTACAGCGAAGATGAGAGCATCCAAAAAGCGCTGGCCGATATGGGCGACGACGGAGGTGTAACCGCAATGGTGAAAAAGGATTTCGAGAAAGTCTACGGCGAAAAAATATGGATGCCGATTTTGGCGTTTGTGCTGACAATGCTTATGTTATTCGCGGCGATATACTGCGGCGTGTGGATACTGAGCGCGGACTCAAAGGGCAGCCCCGGCGTATTTGAAGTTATAGCGAGCTTCGCGATTATACTGGTCATGTCCTTTGCGATGGTGTTTGCATACAGAAAAGGTTTGAAGAAAACGCTGCTCGCGATAGGCATACCGAATCTGCTGTTCGGCGCAACTCTGATTTCCAGCGGTTACACTCAGCCCGCGATATATGCGCTCATTTACGATGTCTGTCTTTTGCTCGAAGAAACGACTCCGCTGACTATGTATAAGGTTGTTGATACAGCCGAGTATATAGTTCTTATAGCGGGAGTTGCCGTTGATATCGGCTTTGCGATAGTATCGGTTATTCTGTATAACAGGCTCAGAAAAAACGGAGTTCCGGAGAAAAGCGGCAAAAAGAAAATTATAATAACTGCGTCCGTGCTGTGCGCGGCGGCGATATGCTTGACCCTTGCGTACGGCAAATCGGAGAACTATTTTAATAAATACGAGTATGTTATGAACGGATATAAGTTCGAGACTTCCGACGGAATATGCAAGCAGAGCGAAGCAGTGTTCGACTCGATAGAACTCGGAATGAGCTACGACGAAGCAAAGCTGAAGCTCCGCGTTCAGGGCTATATGCCGTTCGACGAATACTGCGAAACGCAAAGCGGGGGAATGCGCAAGAGATTGAAATATTCGCTGAACGAACTTGACCTTGCCGTCACCGACGAGGGTTATACGGTGTTTGTCAATCCGAATGTGTTCTATGACTACAGCGGAATCGACGGAAGAAATTACAGCAACGGGTTTGTCTATATCAGAGCCGACTCCGACGGGTGCGTCGAATCGAAGGGCGTCGGAAGCGGAACAAAGCCGGGCGACGGGAGCTATAGTGTAACATTCTCGAGCGACGACCATTCGGACGGCATAACGGAGGGCATAGTCGAAAAACTGCTCCGTATCTTCAAAGTTTTTCACGCTCAAAGACGGGGTTACAACAAGAAAATATGTTGTCACTCCCGGCAGACCGTACCGGATTGAGGATATGCTGTAACAAAAATCAGCCCGCAGCGCCGGAGAAGCTATATAAAGTTAAGAAGTCCTACCCAAAATAAAACTTGGGTAGGACTTTTTTATCGCGAGAAGTATGAAAGCTTTTATTATAGTGAGACGCGAAGGTAGAAGTCGATTATCAAAAGTGTCTTGCCGCATTATTACACCGATTTTTTGCCTCCTATATTATGTACAAAAAGTACAATACAAATAATATTATATATAAGATGGCACAAAAAATCACTTTATATTAGAATAATAGGCAAAAACGTCGAGATTTTACATTAACTTTTAAAGCTCCCGCTTATATTTTCCTGCTTTAGTAATCTGAATAACGGCAATAAAAAAGCGGTCGAGGTTTCAAGCCTCGACCGTATGGATTATATTGACTTTTCGAAAAACGGAGTAAAAAACGGGTAGAATTTTTTGATTATCTCGATAATTTTTATTAAAATCTTTTCGAATGCCGCTGCAAACCGATTTTGTGCGGTCTCTTTTACTCCATAGCCGGGGATGGTTCCGTCGCGGTTTTCGACCCCGTCCGTATCGCTGCAAAATCCGCCGAAAAGCGCAAACGCAAGAGAGAGCGCCGCCTTTTCTTCGGGTGTTGCAAAGCCGTATTTTTTGCTGAAGTCTTTGAGTATATTGTCGGCTACGGTTCCGCTGTAACCGAGTTCCCTGAGAAATGCGTTGGCGTCAAACAGCACATCGCCGTCCGCCGCCTCTGCCGCGGATTTGCGGATAGAGAAGGCGATGAGCTTCACTATGAGCTTGAAATCATCGGAATCCTGCGAGTAAATTCTCCTGCCGCTCTTGTAGGTGAGATAGGCCGTTGTCAGCGCCTCGTTGAGAGTCGAATAGCTGCTGTTCGGAATCTCGAGCCCGTATGCCGCTGCCATAGTCTGAATACCGTTTTCGCCGTAGATCGGGGTGTCCGACAGCTCTCTCAATCCGTCCGTGACGAGCTTGAGCTTGCCGTAAAGCGCGCTCGATTCCTTGATGCCTATGGTTTCGGGCGAAATGTCCTTGCGGATTTTTTCAGAATAAACGGCGTGCGACCTGTTCCAAGTGTACTGCTGAAAATCGTTCTTCATAAGGGCGATATCTTTTTTGCTGTAGCCCTTGCAAACTTCGGCGAGCTTATCCGCGTCGATATGCTCGATTTTCTTCGTCTCGTATTTTATTTCGCTGTCGGTCATTTTGAACAGCTTGTATTCCGCGGGGAAGTTACCGAGGCTCGGCATTGAAAAATCGTATATCGTATTGCCCAAGAAGCTCGTGTAGGAGGTTGCGCTGGTTACGTGCGTATGACCGGAGAACACTAGCTTTACGCCCAAGTCCGCAAGCAGACCCGCGAACGAATACGGAGTATCAACAACATAGTTCTTTTCGATGGCCCTTTTGATATGGGGTTATGCTCCGAAAAGATTGTGGTGCATTATCATTATTACGTTTTCGGCCCTCGCGCTTCGCGTTTCTGATCTGTGTAACCGCCCAGTTCATTCTCGAAAGGTCATTGTTCGGCACAACCCTGTATCTTTCATCGCAGGTATCGAGCGCGACGAGAGTATATTCGTCGTTGAGATTGACGCTGTAGGAGCAGGTGTTCTCGTCAACGGAAACCGCCTTGTCGTATCCGAACTCGTGATATATGGAAATAAAATCTTCGCGGCCTACGGCGCAGTTGAGGGCGCTGTCGTGGTTGCCGTTTATAACATAAACCTGCTTTCCGGTCTCCTGTTCAAACTTTCTGAACTTCGCGGCAACGGCCTCATGCTCGGAGGCAAAATCTCTGCCGTGCGTTGCAATGTCGCCGGTTATCAGAACAAACTGACACTCGGGATTTTTTAGCGCACTGATCCAAAAAGCTCGTCGATGATAAAGCCGCTCTGGTTATAAAGCGAGTCCTTGCCCGATTTGAAGGTGGTTTCAACGCCCTCATTATACGGGGTGGAGGTCGCCGTTTTTGCGGGCGTGACATAGTGAACATCGGAGGCGACGGCGAAGCAAATTCCGCCTTTGTCCTCCTGTGCATATACGCCGGCCGTAAAAGCCGAACCGCAAATAAGAATGAGCGCAAGTAAAACGGAGATGAATTTTTTCACTTTAATAACCGCCTTTGCTGTATTATATATAGAATTTTATCAAAACGGCAAATTGTTGTCAAGCGGCATTTTATCGCCCGGGAACGAAAAACGGCAGGAGCCTTTTGAAGCCCTGCCGCTTTTCTCGTCATTTTATATATCCCGGTGCATCGCTTTCGGGAATGTACATCGTCTGATTGTAGCCGTCGGTGAATGTTATCTGCGTGATATAGCCGCCGAGAGAGGTGTAACACTGTCCTTGAGCGAGAGTGAACAGCTCGTCTGACTGCTTTTGATTTGTAACGCTCTTTATGAAGCAGTCGTCCATGTCGCCGAAATACCTCTCAATAATCAAATACGCAACTTGAATGTCTTACCGCATTATTACACCGATTTTTTGACCTCTATTCTGACTCTGCCTTTTTTTGTCTGCGTGAACTCTTCGCCGAGAATCGCTCTGCCCTTGCCGCGCAGGACGATTTTGTCTTTTGGGGAGAGGCGACGGTCGGATTTCAATACCTGCTCGTCGTTTACCGTCACCGCGCCCGAGGCTATCGCCTGCGCCGCCGCTGAACGCGAGAGCGAGAATATCTCGCCTGCTACTGCGTCGAGTCGCGGCGATGCTACGGTGATGCTCGTTTCCTTTATATTTACCTGCGGCGCACGGACCTCGCCGAGCGGGATTTGTTTAGCCTTGAGCGTAGCGCGTCCCGCGCCCGTCAGATTATCTTCGATATATTTCGCGGCGTTCGGCAGGGCTATGATGTCGCAGCCGTCGGGCTGAACGCAGATGTCTCCGACGCTCTCGCGCGTAAGACCGAGACCCATAACCGCGCCGAGATAGTCCCTGTGACCGATATCTGAAAATTTGTCCTTCTCTATTCTCACGGCGCTCAGCGGGCAGCCGTCCGCATAGACTGTGAAAATCTCGTTCGGGTCGTCGCTCTCGATATAGTCGGGGACGCTGAGCATGATTACACGCTCCGCGCCCTCAAAGCCGCCCCAGAAGATGAACCTGCCCGCAGTCGATCGGGCGAGAGCGGCCGCCGCGGAGAGAGACGCGGAATCGAGAAATTTCGATACCGCCGACGGAATATTTTCTCTTTGAGCCTTTTCGATGTTCTCCGATATATATGCTCTGAGTATGCTGCCTTCCATTTTTGCGCCCCTTTTTCGCTTTCTCGGCTCATTATACCATAAAAAACGCTCGGATAAAAGCTCAATTAGCGCCGTGTGTGGAATTCTATGGACAAAATGACCAAAGATCAAATCCACTAAAAGCGAATTAAAAAAATTGTGGGAAATAGATAAAAACAGGTGCTTTTTTACCCGATTATGAAAAAAATCCTTTATTTTACACATTTTTTAGCCCGTTATGTATTGCAATTGAGCGCGCGATTGTGTAAAATGTCTATAGCGCAGTTGTCAAAATGTCTAAAACGGCAGAAGTTGAAATCATTCAGAATAGGGGTAGATATTATGTCAAACAGGCTTTTCCAGGGTGTCGTCCATCAGATGCGCGACGCTGTTGACAGAACGATCGGCGTTATTGATGAGACCGGCACCATAATCTCCTGCAGTGAGCTCGGCAAAATAGGCGAGGTTATCTCGAACGCTTCGCAGATTTTTGCGGAGGACGGCGACCGCATCGTTAACGGCTGCACTTACCGCTCGTTCGGCTCTCACATGCAGGCCGAGTATGCTGTTTTCATTGACGGCGAAGATGAGCTTGCAGGCAAATATGCGGATATCTGCTGCGTGGCGCTGAGCAACATCAAGCAGTGCTACGACGAGAAATTCGACAGGGGCAACTTCGTCAAGAACGTCATTCTTGACAACATACTTCCCGGCGATATCGCTATCAAGGCGCGCGAACTCCGCTTCAACAGCGACGCAGTCCGCACCGTCCTTCTGATAAGGATCACCGAGCACAACGATTCCGCGGCGTTCGACGTTATCCAGAATCTGTTCCCGGACAAGACCAAGGATTTCGTCATCAACATAAACGAAAACGAGATAGCTCTCGTCAAGGAAGTCCGCAGCAACATTGAGACCAAGGATCTCGAGAAGCTCGCGCGCTCCATTTCCGATTCTCTGACAACTGACCTTTATATCCACGCATATGTCGGCATCGGCACGACCGTCACCGGCGTCAAGGAGCTTGCCCGTTCGTTCAAGGAAGCTCAGATAGCCCTCGAGGTCGGCAAGGTGTTCGACACCGAAAAGACCATAGTCAGCTACGACAATCTCGGCATCGCAAGACTTATCTATCAGCTTCCCACGACCCTGTGCGATATGTTCATGCGCGAGGTGTTCAAGCGCGGCTCGATAGACAGCCTCGATCAGGAGACTCTGTTCACCATTCAGCGTTTCTTCGAGAACAACCTCAATGTTTCCGAGACCTCCCGCAAGCTCTTTGTCCACCGCAACACTCTTGTTTACAGACTCGAGAAGATCAAGAAACTCACCGGCCTTGACCTGCGCGAGTTCGACGATGCTATCGTCTTCAAGGTGGCTCTTATGGTCAAGAAGTATCTCGATGCGAAGCCTGTCAAATACTGATCTGCGGCGTAATTTAAGATCGGTATAAAGTCAAGCGAGGGGGATACCACTTTATATAGGAGTGAAAACTGTGATTGAATTCAGAGATGTTTCCAAGACCTACGAGAACGGAACACATGCTCTAAACCATGTCAATATCAAGATAAACAAGGGCGAATTCGTCTTTGTCGTCGGCGCGTCCGGCGCCGGAAAAAGCACCTTCCTCAAGCTCATGATGCGTGAGGAAGTGCCCTCGCATGGAAAAGTTATAATCAAAAATCAAGATCTGAGCACCCTTACCCGCAGCGAAATACCCTATTTTCGCCGCGGGTTGGGCATAGTATTCCAGGATTTTCGCCTGATCCCCAAGATGACCGTGTTCGACAACGTGGCGTTCGCCATGCGCGTCACCGGCTCTAAGGAGAACAAAATTCAAAAGCGCGTTCCGTTCGTGCTCGACATAGTCGGGCTGACGGACAAGATGAATTGCTATCCCACCGAGCTCTCCGGCGGCGAACAGCAGCGTGTGGCTCTTGCCCGCGCCCTTGCGAATAACGCCGATCTTATCATAGCGGACGAGCCGACGGGCAATGTTGACCCGCATATGAGCCTCGAGATAGTCGATCTGCTCATGCGCCTCAACCAGGAGGGCACGACTGTCATCATGGTTACCCATGAGCACAATCTCGTCCGTATGTATGACAAGCGCGTTATCCTGCTCGAAAACGGAACCGTTGCGGCGGACGGCAGAATGAAAAATTCCGCTCACCGCGAGCGCACGCTTGCAAAATCAAGCAGTCTCAACCGACCGGCGGACGGCTTCGCAACGAAGTATCTCGACGACGAGGAAGAAGCTCCGGAGGAGAAATCTGCCGCAAAGGAACCCGAAAGGCTCCCGGAAAAGGCGGAGGAGATAGCAAACGAGACCGCCGCCGACGATATCTACAGGCAGGCTCTCGAGAGCATAAGAAAAGAACGCCAAAAAGAGACGACGGGATACGGAAGCGAGTATGACACAACATATTCTTCCGTCTTGGCGGATTATTCGATTTACCTCGAAGACGACGGAGAGGGGGACGAGAGCGATGAAAAATAACGGAAGCCTCGGCTACCTCACCCGCGAGGGAATGAGAAATCTCTATGTAAATCGACTGATGAGCATAGCGTCGGTCTCCGTGCTGTTCAGCTGCATGGTGATGATTGGCGTTGCGTTCATGATAATGGTCAATATAAATATGTTCATCGGCAATGTCGAGGATCAGAATGTGATAATGGTCTTTGTCGATGACAGCGCGACGAAAGCGGAGGAGGACGAGCTCGGCGCGAGCCTCAGAGGGCTTTCAAATGTCCGCGAATGTACTTTCGTCGGCAAGGACAGCGGCTTTGCCCAGCTCAAGGACGAGATGGGGGACAGCTCCGTGCTCTTCGACGGGCTCGACGAAAACCCGCTTCCCGATGCATATGAAGTTTCGCTCAAGGATACGGATAAGTTTGACGACACGGTCAAGCGCATTTCCGAACTCCCGCATGTTCTCCACATCCGCGAGAACAGGCAACTTGCAAAGCAGCTCGCGGGGCTGAGAAATACAGTCAGCTATGTGAGTGCGGGCATGATAGCGCTGCTGCTCATAGTCTCGCTTTTCATCGTCTCCAACACAATAAGAATAACGATGGACAGCCGCAGGCTCGAAATAAACATCATGAAGAGCGTCGGCGCGACAAGGTGGTTTATCCGATGGCCGTTCATGATCGAGGGCATGATGCTCGGACTTATCTCCGGTGTGCTCGCCCTGCTTGCCGTCTGGGGCATATATGAAATTGCGGGCAGGTCGCTCGTCAAGACTCTCTCCGGCATCGGAATGTCGGGAATCGCTCCGTTCGGCAAATATGCTCTGATACTGCTCGCCGCATTTATCGTGCTCGGCGTTCTCTCCGGCGCGCTCGGCAGTGCGGTGTCGATAACAAAATATCTCAAAGAAAAGGAGTTCGCGATAGTCGATGAAGAATAAGCGTAACACATGGCTCAGAAGAGCGGCAGCGTTTGTTCTTTGCGCGGCGCTCGTGCTGATGACCGGAATTTTCCCGACAAGGGTTCAGGCGAAGAGCCTCGAGGATCTCAAGCAGGAGTATAACGAACTCGAAAAAGAGATTGAGGCAAACAAGAAAAAGCTTGAAAGCATAAAAAATCAGCAGACCTCGAATGCGGAGAAGATGAAACTGCTTTCTTCTCAGGCTGAGGCGATAAGCAGCCAGCTCGATGTCATAAACTCCCAGCTCTCCGTTCTCAATGCGGACATTGCGGACTATGACAGAGAGATAGCGGCACTCGATAAAAAAATAGACGAGGCTCAGTCGAAGATAGACAAGCTCGACGAGCAGATCGACGCCACGCAGGAGAAGATATCAGAACGTCTGCGCGCCACATATATGGCGGGCTCGTCCTCGTGGATAGAGATCCTGCTCGAGTCGGACAGCATCTCATCGCTCTTGCTTCGCATCCAGCTGCTCGCGAGCGTCACGGAGAACGACAACAAGCTCATCTCCCAGCTCGAAAAGCAGACCGAGGAGCTCAACGCCGCCAAGGCGGAGCTCGACGAGGACAAAAAAGCTCTCGAAGAGAAGCGCTCGTCTCTGGTCGAGAAGAAATCCGAACTCGACACTAAAAATAAAGAACTCGCTTCAAAGCAGAACGCATATAACGCGAACTACCGTCAGATATCGGATCTCATGACCTCGCTCGACAAGAGCAGCGCCGAATATCAGCAGGAGCTTCAGCGGCAGTACAGAAAGCGTGAGGCATTTGAGCGCCAGATAGACAAAATCATCAGCGGCGGCTCCCAGAGCGGCGACGATGACGATGGATTTTATAACGACGGCGAGATGATGTGGCCGGTTCCATATAAGAACTCTTACATCTCCGCGGGCTACGGCTACTATGACCCCGAGGGCGACGGAATATACACCATGCATTCGGCCATAGACATAGTCGTGCGCGAAAACGGTGTCAATGTCTCCTACGGCAAGAAGATAGTTGCGGCGCAGAGCGGCAAGGTGCTCGTCAGAGGCTATTCCGATGTCGGCGGCAACTATATCACCATCGACCACGGCGACGGCTACAGAACATATTACGGCCACTGCTCGGAGATAGTCGCTTCGGCGGGACAGTATGTTGAAAAAGGCGAGGTCATCGCCTATATGGGCAACACCGGATATGTCACCGGACCGCATGTCCATTTCCAGGTCATGCATGTCAAGAACGGTGTCGTCACAAGGCTCAATCCTCTCGATTTTGTCACGCCTCCGAATTGATCTCAGGCAGGAAGGAACGTGAAAGCAAATGAACAAGAAAATTTCGCTCGGACTTGCGATTGCGCTCATTATTCTGAGTGCGACCGCGACCTTCGCAATAACGATGTCGGTCTCACAGCGTATGTACAACAAGCTGATAACCGACCTTCCCAAGCGCGCGCAGATGTATGATGCGGTCGAGGAGGTCGACAAGATCGTCCGCTCGAAGTACTACGGCGATATAGACGAGGCTCTGCTCGACTCGAACCTCGAAAACGGCTATATCAACGGACTCGGCGACAAGTACAGCCGCTATATGAACGCGGACGCCTACAAGCTCTATTCCTCGAAGCTTGAGGGACGCAGCGCGGGCATCGGCGTTGAGGTTGAAACAGACCCCGAGAGCGGGTATCTGCTCATAACGGAAGTCTATCCCAACTCCCCGGCGCAGACCGAGGGGCTTCAGAAGGGCGATAAGATAGTTGCTATAGGCGGCGATACGGTCACTGCCGAAAACAGCAGTGAAATGGCGGGCAGACTCAGCGGTATAAAGCTGACCTCCGTCAGCCTCACCTACAGGCGCGACGATGTCGACAAATCCGTCAACGTCGTCCTCGGTTACACAAACCAGACCGTCAGCTACGAGCTTATCGGCACGGTCGGATATATAAAGATATCCGCATTCTACAAGAACACATTGAACCAGCTTGAAAAGGCAGTCGACCAGCTCAAGAAAGAGGGCGCGAAGAGCCTCGTTTTCGATGTGCGCTCGACCTATGACGGAACTATTGAATACACCTGCCGCGTTATAGATTATCTTGTCCCGACGGCGACCGAGGGCAACAAGGCGCTCGCAACGCTCGTTGACAAAAACGGCAACAATGTTAAGACTTACAGCTCCGACGCCAAGGATATAACGATGCCCATGGCGGTGCTCATAAATTCCGACACTGCGGGCTACGGAGAGCTGTTCGCCTGCGACCTCAAGGATTTCGGCAAGGCGTTCCTTATCGGCGAAAAGACAGCCGGCAGAGCCGACGTTCAGGAGACTTTTGAGCTCAGCGACGGCGGCGGCGCAGTCGTGCTGACCACCTCAAAGATGCTGCCCTATATCAGCGAGAGTTTTGACGGCAAGGGCCTGACTCCGGACACCGAAATCATCCTCGCGGATTCGCTCAGAGAGAATCTCAGCACGCTCGAAAAGGACAGAGACACCCAGCTTCAGGCTGCTATTTCAATGCTCGCGGACAACTCGTCAGAGGGCTGAGACCGAAAATAAGATATGCAATCTCCCTGCCTTTTGAGAGCGGGGAGATTTTGTTTTGAGAGGCAAAATAATGATGCCGATATGTCAAAATATCCGCGCCGGATTTTCGGCAGTATTATGTCCTTTTGGGCTTTATGATACAATATTTTGGGCAGATTAACGAAACTTTTCCTGTATCTGTAAAATTTTATCAAATTGCTTGCATATGAGGACAAAAACGGCTAAAATATATGAGGTGTATAACCAATAACCAATTATACTAACAACGGAGGAATTCAAATGTCAGTTAAAGTTGCTATTAACGGCTTTGGCCGTATCGGTCGTCTTGCATTCCGTCAGATGTTCGGCGCAGAGGGCTACGAGGTTGTTGCTATCAACGATCTTACCAGCCCCGAGATGCTTGCAAACCTTCTCAAGTACGATACCGCTCAGGGCGGCTATTGCGGAAGAATAGGCGAGAATCTTCACACCGTAGACTTCAAGGCTGCTGAGTATGAAGAGGACGGCAAGACTGTCAAGGTTCCCGGCGCTATCATAGTTGACGGTAAGGAGATCACCATCTATGCTATGCCCAACGCGAAGGATCTTCCCTGGGGCGAGCTTGACGTTGATGTTGTTCTTGAGTGCACCGGCTTCTACTGCTCCAAGGCTAAGAGCCAGGCTCACATCGATGCAGGCGCTAAGAAGGTCGTTATCTCTGCTCCCGCAGGCAATGACCTCAAGACCATCGTCTTCAGCGTCAACGAGGGCACCCTCACTGCCGACGACACCATCATCAGTGCAGCTTCCTGCACCACTAACTGCCTTGCTCCCATGGCTAAGGCTCTTAACGATTACGCTCCCATCCAGAGCGGTATCATGTCCACCATCCACGCTTATACCGGCGATCAGATGATCCTCGACGGTCCCCACAGAAAGGGCGACAAGAGACGTGCCCGTGCAGGCGCTGCCAACATCGTTCCCAACTCGACCGGCGCTGCTAAGGCTATCGGCCTTGTTATCCCCGAGCTCAACGGCAAGCTTATCGGCTCCGCTCAGAGAGTTCCCGTGCCGACCGGCTCCACCACTATCCTTACCGCTGTTGTCAAGGGCAGCGATGTGACTAAGGAAGGCATCAACGCTGCTATGAAGGCTGCTGCTTCCGCTTCCTTCGGCTACAATGAGGATCCGATCGTTTCCTCCGATGTTATCGGCATGAGATTCGGCTCTCTCTTCGATGCAACTCAGACCATGGTTGCTAAGATTGCTGACGATCTGTATGAGGTTCAGGTTGTTTCGTGGTACGACAACGAGAACTCCTACACCAGCCAGATGGTCAGAACCATCAAGTATTTCGCAGAGCTCAGCAAGTAATCAGCTAAGTTCAGTGCCCCGCACGAAAGCGAAGTGCTCATAAGACAGTTAACAGCCACAATAGGTTGAACCGCTGTGTCTGTTCTTGTATTTTATCCTGTTATGTGATAATGTGGAACCGAACACACCTGCAAATCGGAATTTGACGAGGTATTTCAATGGTTAGAATAGCAATAAAAGGAGACAGTCGTGTTTTAGCAGAAATGGCTGTTCAAATGTGGGATAGTCATACTGTTGATGAATTAGAAGCAGAGTTTGTTGAAACACTTAATGACAAACAATCTGCATTTTTTATCAAGTATATAAATGATTTACCCGTAGGATTTGCACAATGCGGTTTGAGAACTGACTATGTCGAAGGCACAGAAAGTTCTCCTGTGGGTTACTTGGAAGGCATTTTCGTAAAAGAAGAATACCGAAAGAACGGATATGCAAAAGAACTCCTTATTGCTTGTGAAATTTGGGCAAAAGAAAGTGGATGCAGTGAGTTTGCCAGTGATTGCGAGATAGACAATATGGATAGCTTCAAATTCCATATGGCAATGGGATTTGATGAAGCAAATCGTATCATCTGCTTCAAGAAAATATTGTAAACAGTTCTCCAAATTCCTATTTGTCGAACAGATACAAGGGCGCACTTCTATACGGGGTAATCCCCGTATGTGCGTGTTGCGTTACTGCGCTGCGAACAAGGGGCTAGTCTCGCCTGCCGGCTCGGTCGGTGCTTCAAAGCGTTTCACGCTTTGAGGTCTCCACCGGAGACCCGCACCCCCTTGCGCTGCGAAAGCCGCTATTCCCATAATGTAAACGGTGTGACCACAATGTGCGGTCACGCCGTTTACCTGTTTTACTGTCTTACGAACACCTCGCGAAAGTGCGGGGCATTTTTTATATTGTTATCTTCGGCGAATTTTTGACGAAGGCTCCCCTGTATGGGAGCCTAGAAAGATAAATTTGATTGACCTTGTGCCGTTACAACGACTTTGTGCAACTATAGGAACCATCTTTGCGACTACACCAACAGTGGACATTGTACTGATGCTTCACAAAAACATCTGAACATAAAAATCCTCCGTACACCAAAATGTACGGAGGATAATTTTTTATATCGCGAGGAACGCTTTGGCGAGCGCGAAGTAGATGAGCAGGGTGACCATATCGACTATCGTCGTTATCATCGGTCCTGCCATGAGCGCGGGGTCGAGCTTTACAAGCTTTGCGATAATCGGCAGGGTGCAGCCGATTATTTTCGCTACTATGACCGCGCAGACCATTGCGGCTGAAACGACAAGATAAACAGGCATCCCGCCGGAGGAGAAGAGCATCATTCTGCCGATGTTGACGACCGCGAGGGTCAGCCCGCAGATGAGCGCGACTCTTATCTCTTTGAACACTATCTTCAGATAGTCCTTCGGGTGGATCTCGCCGAGTGCAAGACCGCGGATTATCAGCGTCGAAACCTGATTGCCGGCGTTTCCGCCCGTGTCCATGAGCATCGGTATGCAGGCGGTGAGTCCCGCGACTGCCGCGAGCATATTTTCATAGCTTTCGATTATCTTGCCTGTAAAAGTCGCCGAGACCATGAGCACCAGAAGCCAAAGGATTCTGTTCTTTGCGAGCTTGAAAACGCCCGTCTTGAGGTAGTTGTCGTCCGAGGGATGAAGCATTGCCATCTTCTCGAAGTCCTCGGTGTTCTCGTCCTCGATGACGTCGACGATGTCGTCTATCGTGATTATGCCGACGAGTCTCGCCTCGTTGTCAACAACGGGGACGGAGAGCAGGTCGTATTTTCTCGCTATGTCCGCAACCTTCTCCTGGTCGTCGAGCGTGTTGACGCAGATGAGCTGGGAGTCGGTGTCCATTATGTCGCGGATAAGCTCGTTGTCTTTTGCCATCAGCAGCGTGTGCAGGGCGACCGTGCCGATAAGATGGCGCTTGTCGTCGATGCAGAAGCAGGTGTAGACCGTCTCTTTGTCGACGGCGGTCGAGCGGATGTGTTCGATTGCCTGACCGACCGTGAAAAAATCATGCAGCTCGACCATCTCAATGGTCATTATCGAACCTGCGCTGTTTTCGGGATATTTCAAAAATCTGTTTATCAGGCACCTCGTCTCGCTGTCTGCCTTTGCGAGCACGCGGCGCACGACGTTTGCCGGGACTTCTTCGAGGAAGTCGACGGTGTCGTCAAGGAACATGTCGTCGAGCAGGTTCTCAAGCTCCGTATCTGTTATGAGATTCAGCAGCTGCGCCTGAGAATCGGGCTCAAGATAAGAAAAAACGTCCGCCGATATGTCTTTGGGGAGGATGCGGAATATCCGCAGAAGCTCGTCTTCCGGGAGCGATTCCATCGCCTGCGCTATATCAACGACGTTCATGTCGCACAGCTGTTCACGCAGATCGGCAAGTTTGCCCTCCGCCAACAGTGCGCTGATATTTTCCAGGATATCACGGCTCATATTGCACCTCTTTCTCCGTGAGGCGCACGCAAAAAGAGCCGATTTTTTTATCGGTCGAACTTTTTCGGGCGTGACCCCACAGCTTTATTTTTAGTTTGCCAACTTCGCGGCTTAGGTTTGTCGCTGCCCAAAAAATTTCACCACTTTTCAAAAAATTTTGCGTCGGGAAAGCCCGACGGGAGCACTTTTCGCACTCCTACATTAGTTTATACCCCACGATCTCAAAAGTCAAGCAAAAGAGCAAAAATCTTGCGTAATCGGCGGCAATCACCGAAAACGGGGAAAATCAGCTGAAAAATGCCTGAAAACAGGCGAAAACAGACTTTTTGTTTCTCTAAATATTAATAAAATATGAACTTTGTTGACGCTCCGCCGTTTTTTGCACCCCGATATGCAAAAAATCGGGGCGTTTTCGCTATGGGTGACGGGCGCTTCGGAGACCGCCGCCGAAGAGTCCGTGAATATAGATGAGGAGATGAGAGTATGAAAAAGAAAGAACCGCTTTCGCCCAAAGAGGAGAATTTCTGCCGCTTCTTTGTCGCGTCCCGCGAACCGCGCGCGTCGGCTGCGCGGGCTGGCTATTCCGTCCACCCGGAGCGAACGGCGATGAAGCTGCTCGCCGATCCGGAGATCAAAAGGCGAATAGCGAAGCTCGAAAACGAGCGCGACGCGAAGCTTGCGGAGGTCACGGAGGGCTACCGCAGACTCGCTTTCGGGAGCGTTGCGGATGCGGTGAAGCTCATTTTGTCGGACGAGCTGCCGGACGGGTCGGAGATAGAAAAGCTGGACCTGACGATGGTATCGGATATCAAACGCCCGAAAGGCGGAGGACTTGAGGTCAAATTTTTTGACCGGCTCAAGGCGCTCGACCGACTCTGCGAGCTGAGCAATGCCGCTTCGGCGGGAGAAAATTCGGATTTTCTCTCTGCGCTTGACCGCAGCGCGCGTGCTCTGCGCGGGGATGATGCGGGTGAGTAAACGCAAAAATAACACTTTTGAGAGCTTCTCAGAAAAGCAGCTTCGGGTGCTCTCGTGGTGGTGCCCGTCGAGTCCGGACAGAAATTTCGACGCGATAATCTGCGACGGCGCGGTGCGCTCCGGCAAGACGGTGTGTATGTCCGTTTCATTTGTCGCGTGGGCGTTTTCGGCGTTTGACGATACGTCCTTCGCGCTGTGCGGCAAGACGGTGACTTCGCTTAGAAGAAACATAATCACGCCGATTCTGCCCGTCCTGCGCCGGCTCGGCTTCGACTGCCGCGAGAAGCTGTCCCAGCATCTGGTGGAGATAGAATACTCCGGCAGGCGCAACCGATTTTATCTCTTCGGGGGCAAGGACGAGGGCTCGGCGGCGCTCATTCAGGGCATGACGCTCGGCGGCGTTCTGCTCGACGAGGTCGCCCTGATGCCGCGCTCGTTTGTCGAACAGGCGTTGGCGCGGTGCTCACTCGACGGCTCGAAACTGTGGTTCAACTGCAACCCCGACACGCCGCTGCACTGGTTCTACGAGGAGTGGATAAAAAAGAGCGGAGAGAAAAACTGTCTGTATCTCCACTTCACCATGGACGACAATCCGTCGCTCACGCCCGCGATAAAGCGCAGATACGAGAGCCTTTACAGCGGCGCGTTCTATGACCGCTTCGTGCTGGGCAAATGGGTCGCAGCGCAGGGGCTTGTCTACCCGTTCTTTTCGCGCTCGGTTCATGTCGCGGAGCCTGCGGGCATACCGTCGCGCTACTTCATCTCCTGCGATTACGGCACGGTCAACCCGTCGTCGTTCGGACTCTGGGGCGAGTACGGCGGGCGGTGGTACAGGCTGAGCGAATACTATTTCGACAGCCGCAGGGAGGGCGAGCAGCGTACCGACGAGGAGCATTACGCCGCGCTCGAACAGCTTGCGGGCGACCTCAACATAGAGGCGGTCATAGCCGATCCCTCCGCCGCGAGCTTTCTCGAATGTATCCGCCGCCATGGCAGGTTCCGCGCCGTGCCCGCAAAGAACGATGTTATAGACGGCATCCGCCGCGTTTCGGATGCCCTCAAGGAGCGGCGCATCCTTTTCTCGCAGTCATGCACGGACTGCCTTCGGGAATTTTCCCTCTACAGATGGGATAACACTGCCGCACGCGATGCTCCGAGGAAGGAATATGACCACGCCATGGACGATGTGCGCTATTTCGTCTCCACAGTGCTCGCGCACGAAGAGGACGGCTTTTTCGCGCTCGCCATGAGCAGATGACGGTCGGGCGGTCGGCCGTCATGAAAAGGAGGAATAACAATAAATCCGTTCAAAAGAAAGAAAACCGCTCCCGAGCCTGCGGCGGTGCAGACTTCGGCGCGCCCTGCGTCGGGTCTCGGACTGCTTGACAGCTATACTCCGCTCGGCGGAAATCAGACGCGGCTCTATTACGCCCTGCGCGAAGCGGTGCCGATAATCGACGCCGCCATATTCAAGACCGTCCGCCTGACGGGCGGCTTTGAGGTCAGATGCGCCGACGAACGCCTGCAGCATAAGCTCGACAATTTCGTTCGCAATGTTCCCGTCGGCGGCAACCAGTGCGGACTCGAAAGCTTTGTTTCAACCTATTTCGAGCAGCTGCTGACCTGCGGCACGGCGGTCGGCGAGATGGTGACTGACGCAGACGGGCATATCGCGGCGCTGTTCAACTCGCCGCTTGAAAACATCGAGCTTCGCCGCGCTGCGGACGGAGTCGGGGTGGATATCTTCTCCGCCTCGTGCATCGGGATGCCGTCGCCGGTCAGGCGACCCGAGCTTGTATTGCTGTCTGTGCTCAACCCGCAGCCGGGCGAAGTCTGCGGTTGTTCGATGCTCAAAGGCCTGCCGTTTGTCAGCGGGATACTCATGAAAATCTACAAGACTATCGGGCTCAACTGGGAGCGCATGGGGAACATCCGCTTTGCGGTCACATATAAGCCGCAGAACGACTCGCTCGACCGCGCATACGCCAAAGAGCGCGCCATGCAGGTGGCTAAAGAATGGAGCGAGGCGATGCAGACGGGCGGCGCCGTGAAGGACTTTGTCGCCGTCGGCGATGTTCAGATAAAGGTCATCGGCGCGGACAATCAGATTCTCGACAGCGAGGTGCCGGTGCGCCAGATGCTCGAACAGATAGTCGCGAAAACGGGACTGCCGCCTTTTATGCTCGGCCTGTCATGGTCGTCGACGGAACGCATGTCGACCCAACAGGCTGACGTGCTCACCAGCGAGATCGACGCATACCGCCGCATTCTGACACCCGTCATCGAGCGCATATGCCGCACATATCTGCTCTTCGAGGGAACGCCCTCGCAGGTGACGGCTGAGTGGGACGATGTGACTCTTCAGGACAATGTTGAGCTTGCACGCGCCGAGCTCTATGCGGCGCAGGCGGAAAAAATCAGAAAAGAGATTGAAAACGGGGAGTGATAACTACGCAGAACAGCGTTCTTTCAGGCGCTCCGACTCCGCAGGAGCTGGAGTTTATCAACAATTATACCGTAAAGCCGCTGAGCGCCGACGAGGTCTATACTTTCGGTATCGTGCTTTGCGACAATGAAATCGACAGGGACTTCGAGCGCTTCGATATTCCCGCGCTCGAAAAGCTCGCCGAGCTTTTTGTCGGCAAGACGGGGATATTCGACCACAGCATGAGCGGCAGGGATCAGACGGCGAGGATATTTTCCTGCCGCGTCGAGACGGACGAGAGCAAAGTGACCTCGGCGGGCGAAAAATACACGAAGCTCTGCGCGCGGGCATATATGCCGCGCAGCGAAAAGAACGCCGCGCTTATTGAAGAGATAGACGCGGGGATAAAGAAAGAGACGAGTGTCGGCTGCTCGGTCGGCAGAAGCGTCTGTTCAATCTGCGGCAAGGACGGACGAACCGATCCGTGCGCCCACATAAAGGGCAGGGAGTACGGCGGCAAGCTCTGCCACAGGATACTCTGCGACCCGGCGGACGCCTATGAGTGGTCGTTTGTTGCCGTGCCGGCTCAGCCCGCGGCAGGCGTTACTAAGTCTTACCGCGCGGACGAGCAGACGGTGAAAACAGTCAAACGCCTCTCCTGCGCCAATGAGGGAGTGACCCTCACAAAGGCGGAGGCGGCGGGACTTTACGGCTATATCGACGAGCTCGAACAGCTCGCCCGCGAGGGCAAAGAGTACCGCGAGGAGCTCATATGCGATGTGATACGCATGGGCGCGGCGGCTCTGCCGGATATGCGCGGCGAGAGCCTCTCGACGATATGCGGCACCCTCGGGCTCGAACAGCTCAGAGAGCTCAAAAAGGCTTTCTCGGGCGGCGGAAGACTCAACAGCCAGCTCTCGTCGACAAAGCCCGAAACACATTCGGGCAACAGCGAGTTCAGAATTTAAAGGAGGATAATTATGTCAGTTTCAACTAAAGGTTTCTGTGAAAATGTACTCACGCTCAAGGCGGCAAGCGGACTCAAGGCGGGCGTGCCCGTCGCGGTCAGCGCAAACGATACCGTTTCGGCGGCAGGCGCGGACGCAAAATTTTGCGGCGTCAGCGTGAATGTAAACGGCGGATATGCGGGCGTTCAGCTCTCGGGTGTTGTCACCATGCCCTATACGGGCACGGACGCCCCGGCGGTCGGCTATGCGGCTCTCGCAGCGGACGGCGCGGATGGAGTCAAGGCGAGCACAAAGGGCAACACATATCTCGTGCTCAGCGTCAACACAACCGCCAAAACAGTGAGCTTCATGCTCTGATTCTGAAAGGAGAATAATATGACTGCTTTTGATAATATCAGACTTGAAAAAGGTCTCTATGCTTCCGGTGACTTCACCGGCGCACTCGAAAAAATCGACCCCTCGGAGAACTACAGCGGCACTGCTCTCGAGGGACTTGACGCATATCAGCGCCAGCTCAAACGCTTTGATATCAAGGTCAGCGGAGCGGGCAGCGACGTTGTTGACAAGTTCTTCAAGACCTCCGACTCCGCCGTGCTCTTCCCCGAGTATGTTTCCCGCGCCGTCAGGCAGGGTATGCAGGAGGCAAATGTCCTGCCGCGCATCGTTGCATCAACCACGATTATAGACTCACTCGACTACCGCTCGATAGCCTGCGAGCCGAGCGACGATGAAAAGGAACTCAAAGTCGTCGCCGAGGGCGCGTTTATCCCCGAAACCAGCGTCAAGAGCAAGGCGAACCTTGTTCATCTGAAAAAGCGCGGACGCTCGCTTGTCGCTTCTTACGAGGCTGTCCGCTTCCAGCGCCTCGATCTGTTCACAGTCACCCTGCGCCAGATCGGCGCATATATCGCGCGCACTCAGCTCAGCGATGCAGTCGATGTGCTCATAAACGGCGACGGCAACGACAACGCCGCCTCCAACACCGCCGTCGCATCCGCAGGCAAGCTCACCTACACCGACCTTGTCAATTTCTGGAATCTCTTCGATCCCTATGAACTCAACACGATTATTGCCGCTCCCGCACAGGTCGCACAGATGCTCGGCATTACTGAGTTCAGGGACGCTGCGGCAGGTCTCAATTTCCACGCGACGGGCGAAGTTATAACTCCCCTCGGCGCAGATCTTATAAAGGGCTCGTGTGTGCCCGCGGGCAAGATAATCGGCATCGACCGCAGCTGCGCTCTCGAGATGGTCACGACCGGCCCCGTCTCCACCGAGTACGACAAGCTCATCGACCGCCAGCTTGAGCGTGCGGTCATCAGCTCGACTGCGGGCTTTGCAAGGATATTCGACTCCGCCGCACGCACCCTTACCGTCTGACGGCGGGGGTGAGAGCATGATAACTCAGTGGAGCGTACTCTCTCTGCTCAGGCAGCTGACGGATATCGGCGAGGACGAAGAAAAAGTCTGCCTCGGGATAGCTCTGAGCTCCCTTGAACGTGTGAATTCGCGATTGAAAGCCGACGCGGACAGGGACGATGTCCGCATCGCCCAGGCGGCTGCGGGGCTTGCGTATTACGCTCTTTGCGTGCGCCGCGCGGGTAATTCGGACGGCGTCGAGAGCTTTAAGGCCGGCGATATCACCGTTAAAAAGAGCGCGGACAGCTCGCTTAAATTCGCGGCGTCCGTGCGCGACAGCGCGCTCGCGGAGCTGACTCCGCTGCTGAGCGACGACGGCTTTTTCTGCTGCGGGGTGGAGATATGAATCTCTCAGCGGAATTTGAAAAGTGGGGCAGAACGCTCGTTATCGAGAACACCGACTCCACTCAGACCGCGCCGTTCAAGGGCTTTATTCAGCCGCTGAGATACAAGAACAAGATGTATCTCTACGGCGTAAACACCGAGATAGGCTACAATTCGCAGGGCTATTATCTCTATATCGGTCCGCCCGAGCATGACCTGACGGTCAACGAGGACGCGCTGATAATTGACGGCGATATAAAATACCAGATCGACCGCGCGGAGAAGATAAAGTTTGGTGAAAAGGTGCTCTATGTCTGGGCGGTCGTGCGGACGGTCGTCGAGATAACGGAATAACTCAAAGGGTCGTCGGGTTTTCTCGGCGACCCGATAAGGAGGTTTTTATGAGTACAATAAGTGTTCTTCCCTCGCAGATAGCAAACTGGCTGTCCGAGCAGACGAGACTGAGCGGGATAAGATTCATAACTGAATATCCCGCCGTCAAAAAAGAGATACCGCTAAAGCGTGTGACCGTCGCGGTCGGAATAGGGGAGATGGATATAGTCGACAGCTTCACCGCGAACGACGAGGGCGTGCTGGTCAAGAATGAATATTGCCGCCTCGCGAATATAAAAGTCAAGCTCGCTATTCATGTCCCGTATAGCAAGGGCGGCGCGACCTGCCACGATGTGCTGACGACTATAATCGACTGCCTGACCTTCGACACAGATTTGAACGTTGTCGAATCCGGCTGTTCGGGCATCAAGGCGGACAGGGACACCGACGCCTTTGTCCTCGACGCATATATACTCATGCGGGCGGATTTCTGCCCCGCAGACACGACCGGGCTCAACTTCCACTGCTTCCTCGACAAGACTCTGCTCTGCGGCTCGCATATCCGCGATACCGTCAAGCATGTCACCGCCGAGGACAAGGCTCTGTGGAACGCGCCTGTAAAAATCGGCTCATATACGGGCACGGGTGCAAAAAGCCGTTCTGTAAAAGTCGGCTTCAAGCCCACCGCCGTATTTGTTTTTTGCAAGAGTATGCCCGCCGCCGTGGCGGATTTCGAGAGCTCTGCGACAACCTGTTATATCGCCGCCGCGACTCAGGCGGGCGGTATGCCCGGACTCAGCATCTCTTCCGACGGTTTCAGTATCAGTTCGGCGAGCGATGTCAACGGGAGCAAAAATCTTCTCAATGCGCTGGGTATGACCTATATATACATTGCGCTAAAAGTATAAAATTGCCGTTTTTGCTGACCTTTTTATCGGACAGAACTTTTTCTTCCCGCTTTCTGAATGTGTCTGTGCATCATTTAGTGCAAATTTTGGGGTGTAATCGGTCGCAAAATAAATATTTTCCCGTTGACAAACATTTGATGTGTTACTATAATTATAAGCATAGATACGAACAAATGTTCGAGAAAGCGAGGAGATGAGCAAATGTCAAAAAGAAGTGTCGAGGCGGCGATGGATTTCTCGTTTCCGACTCCTGAAGAGCGGCGGGCGGCGATGTGCGTCTGCTGCGGCTCGCACTGCCCGGGCTGCGAATCGCCGGACGACTATGCGTGGCGGCGCAGGGATGTTGACCTGTCCGTGCTCGCCGACGAGGTGATAAAAACAAGGCTTACGCCGCGCGAGAGGCAGGTCACGGAGGCATATTGGTTCGACGGCTCGACGATATCCACGATAGCTCAGAAATTGGGCGTGTGCCCGTCGAGCGTGTCGCGGTGCCTCGACAAGGCGCAGAGGAAAATATATGACGCGCTGAGCTTCACTGTAAAGTATCAGCATGATATAGAATCCGTCGAATTTCTGCCGATAGCCGTCAGGCGCGCACTCGCCGTGAGCGCGGCAAAGCGATATGAGCCGAACACCCTGGGCGGGCGTATAAAAAAGCTTCGGTGCAGCGAGAACATAGGCGAACAGCTGCTCTGCGATGCGCTCGGAATGCAGATAAGAACATTAAGAATGGTAGAAAACGGCGAAAAAGAGCCGACTTTGCATCAGCTCGCGCAGCTTGCCGGATTTTTCGGCACAACGGCCGACTATCTTTTGAAAGGAGAAGACAAATGACTTTCAACAGAACTCTTTCACAGCTTGCCGACGAGTATTTTGAGCAGGCGCAGGTGCTCGACGGGATCATAGCAAAGAAAAGAAAACAGCTTTCGGCTCTGACGAATCCCGAGACGAGCGACGAGGCATATAAAATCAAAACTCTGCTCAATGTGCTCTATGCGGAGCACAGGGACGTAATGGAGACGGCAAATTTTCTCAAGGACAACTATTCCGGGGAGGAAAATCAATGAGAGATATAAAAGTAAAAATACTTGCGGACGGAACGGCTCAGGTTGAAGAGCCGTTCTGTTTTTGCGGAGAGCATAACGCGGCGCGGCTTTGCATCACGCTCAACGACGAGCTGAAAACAGACGCTTCGTATTATCTTCTGAGCTTCGATGTCTACGGATTGAGCCGCCGCATCGTGTCGAATATTATCAGCGGCGCAAACAGCACTCCCGCCTATATAACCGGCGGCGTTATATATTGCCCTCTGCCCGAGGCGCTGACCTCAACGGGCGAGCTGACCGTTCAGGTCGAGGCGCATAAGCGCAATGACCTCGAGGTGACAAGAATAACCAAGTCCGCCGTGTTCACCCTCGGCTTCGAGCCGTCCGTTATGGGCATTGACGGCGAGCTTGAAGAGGAGTGCGGCATCCTGCCCGAACTCGCCGCCGCAGTGGAGAGTATGCGGGATTTAAAAGCCCTGTTCGGCGGGACGACCGATTTAAAGGCGGTCATAATAAATTCCCTCGGCTTTACTCCGCAGGCTTCGCCCACTCAGTACACCTACAGCACCGCGCAGGTGTCAGCGACGCTCAACGACAATGCGGAATACCGCATGACGGGGCTTCAGACGCTGACGGTTCAGTATCCCGAAGACGCGAACTTCGAGTGCTGGATGCGCCTGAACTTCGCGGCGAGCGGCGATATAACGGTCACTCTGCCTGCGGGCACCGGATATATCGGCACTGCGCCGGATTTTAAAAACGGCGAAACATGGGAGCTGAGCTTCAAAGACAAAATTTTGGCGGCGCAGAAGGTCGGTGACGGCACTTGATAGGACGAAGAAAATTCTTTTCGCGTGCCGCGCGGCATATCGAAGGTCTGCCGGATGACTTCACTCCCGTGAGCTTTTTGCAGTCCTCGGGCAGCCAGTATATCGACACCGGACGCAAGCTGACGCAGGATTCTGATATCACCATAGATTTTAGTATAGTCGGTGAAATAAAAAGGAACGCGGGCATATTCGGGTCGCGCCAGAGCGCGTCGAAAAATAATCTTACGCTGTTTCAAACCACGCAACCGTACGCTTTCACCGGCGACTTTTCCGAATATCAAAAACATCGTTTTACGACGAATTCATCATTGGAACGAACAAAAATCCGAATGAACAAATTTGATGTGTGGATTAATGATATTTTAAAAAAATCTTGGAGCGATGTTGCCAACTTCGAGACGCCGACAAACGGACTGATATTTGACGTTGGCAACAACAACTGGACGAACAATAAGGCTGTTATGCGGTTATATAGCTACACCGACGGCGATGCACAGCAGCTTGTCCCGTGTCTCGATGCAAACGGTGTGCCGTGTCTTTATGATCTTATAGGCAAAACGGCGCTCTATAATCAGGGCACAGGCGCTTTTACTTGGGGGTGAAAATATGATATACGGAAAACTGGTCGGCGGCGAGCTTCGCGGCGCGCCGAGACCGATAAGAACAGAAAATGGCGACGTGTTTACCAATGACCCCGCATTGCTTTTACAGTACGGCTACAAGCCGATAATTACGGCTGTTTATCCGTCCGACGGCGGGTATTACACCGAGTCATGGACGGAGACTGAATCCGAGATAAAGCAGATCTGGACAGCCGCTGAGCCGCCCGAGGACATATCGGCGGACGAGGCGCTGGATATCATCACAGGGGGTGCGGATATATGACGAGGACGCAGGCAAAACGCTTTCGCGAGATGATAACAAAAGCCGCCGCGAAGCTGACGAACGCCGAAGCTCTTACAAGTATCAGCCTATTTGAACCGTGGAGCGGCGAAAAAGACTATTCTATCGGCGACAGGGTGCGCGACGGCGGGAATCTATATCGCTGCTACAATGCGATATCCGCCAATCCCACATGGCGTCCGAGCGTAACCCCAGCGCACTGGGAACGTGTGACGGCAGACGAGGACGGCACGATAGATAACCCGATAACCGCCGCTGCCGGTATGCGGTATTTCAAGGACAAGTACTATATCGACGGCGGCAAAATTTACAGATGCACAAGAGACGACAGCGGCGGCGAGGGCACGGTCATGCACTATCTGCCGTCGCAGCTTGTGGGCATTTACTTCGAGGAGGTGCGAGAGTGAGAATTTGTATATCCGTGGGTCACGGAAAATCGGCGGGCGGCGGCTATGACAGCGGCGCGGTCGGAGGGGACTTCCACGAGTTTCGCATAGCGCGAAAAATCGGTTTTTATATCGCCGAGGCACTCAAAAATTACGGCTGCGATACGGTACTCATAAACTACGATGCCGATATGTATCTGACGGACAGGATAGCCTATGTCAACCGCGAGAACTTCGATCTGGCTGCCGAGATTCATCTGAATGCAGGCGGCGGAACGGGGAGCGAGGTCTATTATAAACACGCCGACGAGGGCGGCAAAAAGCTCGCCGCGAAGATAAGCGCGGGCATTGCGAAGACATTTTCACTGCGCGACAGGGGAGCTAAAACGAAGCTCAATTCCACGGGCGGCGATTATTTCGGCTTCGTCCGCTCGGTGGGGTGCCGCAGTCTGCTTATTGAGACCGTGTTCATAGACAGCTCTTCGGACAGAAAAAATGTCGAAACGGAAGCGGGACAGAAAAAGTGCGGCGAGTCGATTGCCGCGTCGATAGCCGAATTTTACGGGCTTTGCGTGAAAAATGAGCCGCAAAAAGTCGCGCAGTCCGCCGATATCAGAGCGGGCGACCGCGTGAAAATCACAGGCAAAAACTATGCCACGGGTCAGCGCGTTCCGTCGTGGGTGAAGCTCAGAACGCATACCGTCGCAAAAGTCGAGCCGAGCCGCGCGCTGCTCAAAGAGATAAACTCGTGGGTCAGGCTCTCTGACTTGAGACTCGCGGCGAGACCGTCCGTCTCGGTCGGGAGCGTTGTTTTTATAAAACCCGGTGCGGTTTACGGCGGCTGCACCTCGGCGCGCGGAAAGCGCGTGCCGGATTCCCAGCTCTCGCCGAAAAAACACACCGTCACGAAAGTTCAGCAGAACCGCGGTACACTCGAAGCCCTGCTCGGCGATATTTCGAGCTGGGTCGCGGTCGGCAGTCTCGAGGAGGTGTGATATGAACGCAGAAATAACTGTGGCACTGCTCTCTGCGGCGGGTACGCTCATCGGCTCGCTCGGCGGCATACTCGCGTCGAACAGGCTGACGAATTATCGCATCGCGCAGCTCGAAAAGCGGGTCGACAAGCACAACAATCTCGTCGAGCGCATGGCGGCGGCAGAGGATTCGATAAAATCCGCGCACAGGCGCATAGATGATATCACGCGCAGAAAATAAGGGGGATTTTCATGAGAAAGCTTTTCGAGAATATAACAAAAATATCGGTCGGCACATGGGTCAGGGGTATTTTGTCTCTTGTGTCAATAGTCAATATGGCGCTGACCGCGTTCGGGAAAACACCGGTCAGCGTCGAATACAGCGAACTATATACAATAATAAGTTTGATATTCACATTCATTGTCGGCGCTGCGAGCTATTGGAAGAACAACAGCTTCACTTCGGCCGCTATAGAAGCGGACAAATTCATGCACGAACAGCGCATAGCGGAGGGCAAAGATGATAACGGCACTTCTCTATAATATAATGAATATCTTCGGGCTTTATCTCGCGGCGGTTTTAGCTGTGATATGCCGTATATTAGCCATTCGCTGAAATAACACGAGCCGCCGCGGGGAAAACATCTCCGCGGCGGCTTTTTTGCTTCTTTTCTCTTCAAAAATGCTTGCAGATGCAACACTCTTGCGGTATACTGTTACATATTATATAAGTCAAATGTCCGCATAGCGGAAAAATATATTTTGGAGAGAAGAATATGCTGGATTTAAAACAGACCGACAGAATGCTCAGAAAGCTTGAGCGCTTTGTCGATATCATCGAGCCGATGATTTTTGAAAAAGTCGGCGAGCCGGGCCCCGTGAGCGCGTTCGCAACCCTCGAGCGTTTCCACTGCATCCCGGAGGACAGCCTTTTTGACCCCATCGAAAAGGGCTACAAATGGGGCGAGGAGTTCGGCTATTGCTGGTTCAAGACCGATTTTGTCGTCCCCGACGGACTCGGCGGAAAAGATATTTTTATCCGCCCGCACATCTCGGGCTATGAGGGAACCCTCTGGGTTGACGGAGTGCCCTACGGCAACTTCAGCACGAAGATAGTTTTCACCGGCCACGGCAACCACTACTGCGACCTGCTCAAAAAGGACGCAAAGGCGGGCGAGAAGATAGCCATCGACCTCGAATATTACGCGGGCCATTCCTATAAGGGCTGCCACCCGACCGAAAACAACCCTCTGCTCACATATGATTTTTCATACGAGGGCATCGATATCTGCGTCAAGAACTATGCTATCCAGGAGTTCTATTTCGATCTGCGCACCCTCGTTCAGCTCGTCAAGAACCTGCCGGAGAGCTCTTTCAGACGCGCTTCCGTTATAAACGAGCTTGAAAAAGTGTTCAAAGAGATATATCAGTCACCCGACGATGTTGACCGCGACGAGTTCATGGCGGCTCTCGAGAGAGCGAAGCCCTATCTCAAAAAAGCGCTCTCCGTCAAAAACGGCGACGATGCACCGAAGGCTGCGCTCATCGGACATTCGCATATGGATACCGCGTGGCTCTGGCATGTCGGCGAGACAGTCAAGAAGTGCGCGCGCACCTATGCAAATCAGCTCGCGCTCATGGACGAGTATCCGGAATATAAATTTATCCAGAGCTCATCGTGCCACAGCGACTTCCTGCGCCGCAAATATCCCGACCTTTTCGCGCGCATTCAGCAGAAGGTCAAAGAGGGCAGATATGAGCCCAACGGCGGCGTGTGGGTCGAGTGCGACTGCAACATAACCTCCGGCGAGTCGATGGTCAGACAGTTCCTCTGGGGTCAGAGATTCACGAGAAAATATTTCGACTTCACCTCGAATTGCTTCTGGCTGCCCGATACCTTCGGCTACAGCGCGGCTATCCCGCAGATAATGAAAGGCTGCTGCGTCGACTATTTCCTGACAACTAAAATTGACTGGAACGACACCAACACTTTCCCGCTTGATACTTTCTATTGGGAGGGTATCGACGGCACAAAGGTGTTCACCCATTTCAACCGCACCCATATCTGGCCCGATGCCGAGGATCTCATGACCTATGTCGCGGGCACTCCCTCGAACAGTCATTCATGCATCAAGGATAAGCGTGTCACCGACACCCGCGTTATCTCCTACGGCTACGGAGACGGCGGCGGCGGACCGCAGTTCGAGATGATCGAGGCGGCAAAACGCTGCGCCGATCTCAATGGCTGCCCGAAGTCCGAGCACAAGCTCGTTGGCGAGGCAATGAAAGAGATTGAGAGAGACGCGGTCGAGCCCGATACATACGCAGGCGAGCTCTATCTTGAGCTGCATCGCGGTACGCTCACAAACCAGCATGTCATAAAGCGCAACAACCGCAAGGCTGAGTTCGCGCTCAGAGATCTTGAAATATTTACCGTAAACGACGCAGTGAAGAACAATAAGACGGCGGACAGTGCGGATATCGCTCCGCTCTATGAGAAGCTGCTCGTCAACCAGTTCCACGATATCCTCCCCGGCACCTGCATCCCGCGCGCCCATGAGGAGTCCCGCGCCATGACCACCGCGCTCATAACCCGCGCCCGCGATCTTGTCAAAGAGCTCGCTCAGAGCGACAAGGAGGACTGCGTGACCGTCACGAACACCCTTTCTTTTGACCGCTCCGATGTCATTGTTCTCGACTACAGCGGCAAGATAGTTGACGGCGGCTACAGACAGCAGGTCTACACCGATGTCAGAGGCAACAAAAAGCTCATGGTCGGCGGCGTGACCGTCCCGGCGTTTTCGAGCGTTACTCTCAAGCTCGTCGACGGTAAGCCCGAAGAAAACAGCGTGTTCAGCCTCGATGATAACAGCCTTGAGACTCCGTTCGCGTCCGTCAAGTTTGCGGATAACGGCACGATTTCTTCCTTTGTCGATAAGCGCGCCGACCGCGAGATCTGCGGCGATGGATATAACCTCAACACCTTCATCATGGCGGAAGATTTCCCGTCCGAGTGGGATAACTGGGATGTTGAAGCCGATATCGAGATGAAGTTTGAGGATGTCTCGAAGCTTGTCAGCCGCGAGGTCGTTTCAAACGGCTCTGTTGCGCTCGTTATCCGCAGCAAGTATGCGATAAGCGGCAAGTCGACCGTTACGCAGGATATGATATTCTTTGCGGACAGCGCCGAGGTGCGCTTCGACACCGTCATGGATTGGCAGGATAACCACCGCTTCCTCAAGACTGCGTTCGATACTTCTGTCAGGCAGGAGTTCGCCCGCTTCGATGTCCAGTTCGGCAATGTCAAGCGCCCGACCACACGCAACAACAGCGTTGAAAAGGCAAAGTTCGAGGTGCTCAACCATAAATATACCGACCTCTCCGAGACCCGCTTCGGCGTTGCCGTTCTCAACGACAGCAAGTACGGCATCAGCGTCAACGGCGGCAAGCTGCGCCTGTCTCTGCACAAGGGCGGTCTGCGCCCCGATTTCAAGGGCGACAGAGGCGTTCACCACTGCGTCTATTCGTTCCTGCCGCATGACAGCGGCTTCGATGCCGAGAATGTTATCCGCCCGGCATATGAGCTCAATGTTCCCGCCGCGGTGACTGCCGGCGAATATTCGGCTCAGAAGCTCATGAGCATCGACGCCGACAATATATTTGTCGAGGCTGTCAAGCCCTGCGAGGATGCTCAGCGTGCATTCATAGTTCGTATGTATGAGGCAGAGGGCACCTTCACCAACGCAAAGGTCAGCTTCTTCGACGGCGCAAAGAGCGTGAAGATAACCAATATGCTCGAAGAGGAGCAGGGCGAAGTAGAGAGCATTGCGCCCGCGAAGCTTCAGTTCAGACCCTTCGAGATAAAGACCCTCAAGGTCACTTACTGAGGAGGAATATCATGACGGTTGAAAAGCTGGAACTCAAAAGTAATCCCGGGGCGACACTCACCGCGTATCTGCTCGATACATCAAGAGAAATGCCGAATATGACCGACCGCCCGGCGGTTTTGGTTATTCCCGGCGGCGGATACTATATGTGCTCCGACCGCGAGGCTGAGCCGATAGCCATGGCGTTCGCCGTGCACGGATATAACACTTTCGTCCTGCGCTATACCGTGGGCGAGGGCAAGGATTTCAAGATGCCCCTTGCCGATGCCGAAGAAGCGCTGACGCTTATACGCGAAAGGGCAGAGGAGTGGCATGTTATAAAAGACAAGATAGCCGCCATCGGCTTTTCCGCCGGCGCGCATCTTGCGGCAGCCCTCTCGACTCTCAGCGGCACAAGACCCAACGCGTGCATGCTCGGCTATCCGTGCATCCTCTCCGAGATAAGCAGTATTCTGGCGTTCCCAGTGCCGTCGCTCGAAGAACATGTGGATAGAAATACTCCGCCCACATTCATCTTCGGCAGCGCGTCGGACAAAACCGTCCCGATAATAAACTCCATAAAATATGCCGAGGCGCTCACGAAAAACGAAGTGCCGTTCGAGATGCATATTTTCGCCAAGGGCTGGCACGGCTTCTCGCTGTGCACCCCGAGCGTCTGCGATAACCCTAAGTCGGTCATAGAAAATGCCCGCGCTTCTCAGTGGGTGAAGCTCTGCACCGATTGGCTCTCGGATACCTTCGCCCTCGGCGAGATGTAATAAAAATAAAATGAGTCTCCGTATATCGGAGGCTCATTTTTATACCCGTTTTTTGTCTTTAAAATACCTAGCTGTCTTTTCGCCTCATTGAATCCGGAAGCGGGATGTGGTATAATCTACCCGTTACTAAGTTCGGAGGTGGCTTTTTATGGATAAAAAGATAGCGGTCCTGACAGGCGGAACGTCAGGCATAGGCATGCAGACCGCGCTCGCGCTCAAAAGTGCGGGCTATACCGTTTATGAACTCAGCCGCCGTGCGCAGGGTGTCGAGGGACTCAACCACCTCGTCGCCGATGTGACGGACGAAGCGGCAGTGAAGAAGGCGGTCGATGAGATAGTCGCTCGAGAGGGCAAGATAGATGTGCTCGTCAACAATGCGGGCTTCGGCATCTCGGGCGCAGTTGAGTTCACAAAGACCGAGGACGCCAAGCGCCTTTTTGACACGAACTTTTTCGGCATGGTGAATATGAACCGCGCCGTCGTTCCGGTTATGCGCGAAGCGGGGCAGGGGAGAATAGTCAATATCAGCTCCGTCGCCGGGCAGATTCCGATTCCGTTCCAGACCTATTATTCCGCAGCTAAAGCGGCGACAAATTCATATACCATGGCTCTTGCAAACGAGCTTCGCCCCTACGGTGTCACCGTCTGCGCGGTTCAGCCGGGCGATATAAAAACGGGCTTTACAAAGGCGCGCGAAAAGACGGTCGACGGCGACGATGTCTACGGCGGACGCATCGGACGCTCAGTTTCCCGCATGGAGCATGACGAGCAGACCGGCATGGATCCCGCGGTCGCAGGAAAATTTATCGCCAATGTCGCCATGAAGAAAAAGGTGAGCCCGATATACACCATCGGCGCGAGCTATTCGTTCCTGACCTTCCTCACCCGCCTCATGTCGTGGAAGACCATGAACAAGATAATCGGCGCGATATATGCAAAATAAGCGCAAAATCTGAATAGAGTCTCCGTTGCCGGGCGCGGCGGAGACTTTTTTAAGAAAAACTGAAAAAAATTGCAAATAAGGCTTGACAGAACGGAGAATTTATAGTATATTAGTCTGCGTCGTCGGACGAAAAAACGATCGATCAGGGAGCATAGCTCAGCTGGGAGAGCACTTGCCTTACAAGCAAGGGGTCACAGGTTCGAGCCCTGTTGTTCCCACCAAAATGGCCCGGTAGCTCAGTTGGTTAGAGCGCTAGCCTGTCACGCTAGAGGTCGACGGTTCGAGACCGTTCCGGGTCGCCATTATTTCGCCGAAATCCGGCTATGCCGGTTTTCATATATTTGCCTCTGTAGCTCAGTTGGTAGAGCAGCGGACTGAAAATCCGCGTGTCGCTGGTTCGATTCCGGCCGGAGGCACCAACTGTGCGGATGTAGCTCATCCGGTAGAGCGCCACCTTGCCAAGGTGGAGGTAGCGAGTTCGAGCCTCGTCATCCGCTCCATTCTCTTAATGCCAATAAATTTAATTGGTATTTTTTTGACAGAGAGAGCGTACAATTCAATACGGCGCCATAGCCAAGTGGTAAGGCAGAGGTCTGCAAAACCTCGATGCCCCAGTTCAAATCTGGGTGGCGCCTCCAAAAATAAGAGCATTGCTTTGCAATGCTCTTTTTTTCAACGAAATAAATCCCTTTCGGGATTTGTGAAATGCCCTGCGGGCGTGAAATACGCCTGCGGCGTGTGAAATCGCTGCGGCGGTGAGGGATTTATTTCATTTCACTTGACGCGAAGCGTCAAATATCACAATTCACGAAGTGAATTATTTCACATCGAAGTGCAGCGAGATATTTCACTTTTTTACAAGTTTCAAAGTTAAGAAAAGCTTCCGCGTCTTTACTTTTAGCAGTTTTGCGCCACAGTATTTTGTACACTCTTCGCTGCTTTTTTCAACGAAATAAATCCC